>JAABUN010007014.1_pt1 | contig 12510 bp, 9 predicted proteins | sample 5559311 | NCBI WGS metagenome assembly JAABUN01 (sample SAMN10711877, study PRJNA513370) | rock metagenome | isolation source: Antarctica rocks | place: Antarctica: Victoria Land, Siegfried Peak sud | reverse complement strand
CCCGCGAGCTGCTGGTGATGACCCGCCCCCTCGACACGACGCTGCGCGAGCCCCGGCTGCCGGGCGACGTCACGGTGCGGACCTTCGTGCCCGGGCAGGACGAGGCGGCCTGGCTGGCCGTCAACGCCCGGGCTTTTGCCGCGCACCCCGAGCAGGGCGGGATCACCGCCGACGACCTCGCTCAGCGGATGGCCGAGGAATGGTTCGACCGGTGCGGCTTCTTCCTGGCCGAGCGCGCCGGCGCGCTCGTCGGCTTCCACTGGACCAAGCAGCACGCCGGCACGCTCGGGGAGGTCTACGTCCTCGGCGTCGACCCGGGCGCCGGCGGCCAGGGCCTCGGTGGGGCGTTGCTGGACACCGGCCTGCAGCACCTGCGCGCAGTGGGCGACACCGAGGTCGAGCTGTACGTGGAGGCTGACCACGCCGGGGCCGTCGCGCTCTACCGTGGCCGTGGCTTCGGCACGGCCAGCCGTGATGTGATGTATGCCCAACCGTGAGCCCTCCGGGACCCGGGCCGGCCGTAGCGGCGTCGCTGCACCGGTGCGGACAGGTCGGCACCCACAGCCCAGGAGTCCGATGGACGCAGTCGACGTGTCACCCCTCACGAGCATCCGGGGGACGGCCGGCGACCCCATCGCGGACCCGGACGCCCCTCCGGTGAACCTGCCGCCGGACCGCTTCCTCGACCGCGAGCTGTCCTGGCTGGCCTTCAACAACCGGGTGCTGGACCTGGCCAAGGACCGGCCGCGGGTGCCGGTGCTGGAACGGGCCAAGTTCCTCGCCATCTTCGCCAGCAACCTGGACGAGTTCTACATGGTGCGCGTCGCCGGCCTGAAGCGTCGGATCGCGGCCGGGGTGGCCGTGCCCACCGTCAGCGGGATGATGCCCCGCGACGTGCACTCCGCAATCCTCAACCGCACCCGGGAGCTGATCGCCGAGCAGGCCCGCATCTTCGGTGAGGAGGTGCGTCCCGAGCTCGTCGCGGCCGGTATCGAGATCCTGCGCTGGGACGAGCTGACCGCCGAGGAGCGGTCGAGGATGGACGAGCTGTTCGCCGACCGGATCTTCCCGGTGCTCACCCCGCTGGCGGTCGACCCGTCGCACCCGTTCCCCTACATCTCCGGGCTGAGCATCAACCTGGCGGTGCTGGTCAAGAACCCCGAGACCGGTGTCCGCCAGTTCGCGCGGGTCAAGGTGCCCAGCGTGCTGTCGCGGTTCCTGCCGCTGAGCGAGGGCCGCTACGTAGCGCTCGAGGACGTCATCGCCCAGCACCTCGACCAGCTGTTCAGCGGCATGCAGGTGGTCCAGCACCACACCTTCCGGGTCACCAGGAACGAGGACGTCGAGGTCGAGGAGGACGACGCAGAGAACCTGCTGCTGGCGTTGGAGAAGGAGCTGCTGCGCCGCAAGGTGGGCCGGCCGCCGGTGCGGCTGGAGGTCGAGGACGACATCGACCCCAAGATGCTGGAGCTGCTGATCGGCGAGCTCGACATCGCGCCGAAGGAGGTCTTCCTCGTCCCGGGGCCACTGGACCTGCGGGGCCTGTTCGCGCTGGCCGACATCGACCGGGCCGAGCTCAAGTACCCCACCTTCCTGCCCTCGACCCACCCGCACCTGTCGGAGGTGGAGACGGCGAAGCCGGCCGACATGTTCGCCGCGCTCAAGCAGCGCGACGTCCTGCTGCACCACCCCTACGACTCCTTCGCCACCAGCGTGCAGCGCTTCATCGAGCAGGCGGCCGACGACCCGCAGGTGCTGGCCATCAAGCAGACGCTCTACCGGACCTCCGGAGACTCCCCCATCGTCGACGCGCTGATCGAGGCCGCCGAGGCTGGCAAGCAGGTGCTGGCCCTGGTGGAGATCAAGGCCCGCTTCGACGAGCAGGCCAACATCGCCTGGGCCCGCCGGCTGGAGCGGCACGGCTGCCACGTCGTCTACGGGCTGGTGGGGCTGAAGACGCACTGCAAGCTGTCGATGGTGGTCCGCGACGAGCCCGAGGGCCTGCGCCGCTACGTCCACATCGGCACCGGCAACTACAACCCCAAGACGGCCCGGCTGTACGAGGACATGGGTCTGCTGACGGCGAACCCGATCATCACCGAGGACGTCGGGCGACTCTTCAACCACCTGTCCGGGATGAGCCAGGAGACCTCGTACAAGCGGATGCTCGTCGCCCCGCACGGCATCCGCACCGGCCTGCTGGCCCGGATCGAGAGCGAGATCGCCCACCAGCACGCCGGCCGCCCGGCGGGCATCAGGATCAAGGTCAACTCCCTGGTCGACGAGGCCATCTCCGACGCGCTGTACCGGGCGTCCCAGGCCGGGGTCCCGGTGGACCTCTGGGTCCGCGGCATCTGCACCATCCGTCCCGGGATGCCGGGGCTCAGCGAGAACATCCGGGTGCGCAGCATCCTCGGTCGCTTCCTCGAGCACAGCCGGCTGTTCTGGTTCGCCAACGGCGGCTCGCCGTCCGTCGGGATCGGCTCGGCCGACCTGATGCACCGCAACCTCGACCGCCGGGTGGAGGTGCTGGCCTCGATCACCAACCCGGCGCACGTCAGCGAGATCGGGGAGCTCTTCGACCGCGCGTTCGCCAAGGGCACCGCCTCCTGGAAGCTGCAGCCTGACGGCGGCTGGACCCAGTTCACCGGTGACGCCGACGGGCAGCCCCTGCAGGACATGCAGGAGCACCTGATCAACGTCAAGAGCAGGCGTCGAGCCAAGTAGGGGCCGTGACGAAGCAGAATGAGTTGTCCAGCGCCCTGAAGGGTCCAGCGCGGCCCCGGACGAGGATGGCGCCGGTCTCGGGACGAGCCGGCCGTGAGAACCGCCTCACGGTGGTCGCGTCCGCCGACGAGAGCCGCACGCGGCCCATCCTCGCGGCGGGCGCGGTGGTCACGCGCGAGCATCCGGTGCGGGGCACCGAGGTGGTGCTGGTCCATCGCAGCCGCTACGACGACTGGACGCTGCCCAAGGGCAAACGGGAAGCAGGGGAGTCGCTGCCGGCCTGTGCGGTGCGTGAGGTCCAGGAAGAGACCGGGGCCAGCATCCGGCTCGGTGCCCCGCTGGACCAGATCGGCTACGACCAGGGCGGCACCCCCAAGCGGGTCGACTGGTGGTCCGGCGCGGTGGTCACGGTGGTCCCGCGGGCCCCCGACCACGAGGTCGACGTGGTGTCCTGGCTGCCCCTGCGCGCCGCACTCAGCCGGCTCACCTTCGAGCACGACCGGTTCCTGGTCCGCCAGCGGATGGAGCAGCCGGTCACCACGGCGCTGGTCATCGTGCGGCACGCGAAGGCCATGGACCGCAAGGACTGGTCGAAACAGGATGCGGCCCGCCCGGTCAGCTCCCGGGGGCGGCGGCAGGCCCGGCTGCTGATCCCGATGCTCGACGCCTACGGTGCTGGCCGGCTGATCAGCTCCACCTCCACGCGCTGCGTCAGCACACTGATGCCCTACGCCCACCACCGCGAGCTGCGGGTCGAGACCTTCGGCCAGCTCAGCGAGGAGGAAGGCAGCCACGACCCCCGCGGCGTGGCCCGGCTGATGAGCCGGATCCGCAAGCAGACCCTGGTCGACCGGCAGCCAACGGTCGTGTGCGTGCACCGGCCGGTGCTGCCGCACGTCCTCGAGGCTTTGGACCTGGTGCCGGTGTCCCTGGTCACCGGGGAGTTCCTGGTGGCCCACCTGAGCGGTGACGGCGAGGTGCACGCGATCGAACGGCACCGGCCGCAGGCCTGAGCCGCACTCGTGGGGGTGCAGGTGCGGGTGCGGGCACCGTCGTGCAGCGTTCACCCGATGATCACCTGCGGGGTCACCTGTGCTGACCCTGTAGGCCTAGGTTCGTCGGAGTGCCACCGGGGCACGATGAACGGAGAACGCGATGCATGCACGCAAGAGGGTCGCGCTGGCCGCCCTGGTCAGCGCGGCGGCCCTGCTGGGGACCAGTGTGGTCGCCGCGGAGGCCGCACCGGCAGCCAAGGTCAAGAACGTCATCTACCTGCTGGGTGACGGCATGGGCCGCACCCACGTCACGGCCGCCCGCGAGCGGTTCTACGGCCCTGCCGGCAACCTGAACATGGAGCGGCTGCCCGTCGTCGGCCAGGTCCGGACCTACGCGGTCGAGAAGAAGTCGGGACAGCCCGGCGACCCCGACTTCGTCCCCAACCTGGTCACGGACTCCGCCTCGGCGGCCACCGCCTGGGCCTCGGGGGTCAAGACCTACAACGCCGCGCTCGGCGTGGACGCCAAGGGTGAGGTCGTGCCCACGGTGATGGAGCTGGCCAAGGACCAGGGCTACCGCACCGGCAACGTCTCGACCGCGGAGATCACCGACGCCACCCCGGCGGGCCAGATGAGCCACGCGCTGGCTCGCGGCTGCCAGGGTCCCGTCTACTCGGATGCGGCCTGCCAGGACCTCGCAGTCACCGGCACGGCGCTGCCGACGAGCGACGTCCGCGTGACACCCATCGCCGACCAGATCGCCCGCAACGGCACGGCCGACGTCATCCTGGGCGGCGGTCTGTCGCGCTTCGACGGCGCCGACGAGCGTGCGCTGCTGCGTCAGGGCTACGACGTCCTCGGCTCCCCGGCCGACCAGCAGGTCGCGACCCGCGCCGACCTGCGTCGCGCCAACGACAGCAAGGTGTTCGGCCTGTTCAACAAGGGCAACCTGACCGTCGAGAAGTTCAAGCGGCAGAACCCGAAGGCCCCGCAGGCGGCCGAGCCGACGCTGTCGGAGATGACCAGGAAGGCCATCGACCTGCTGGGCACCAGCCGCAGGGGCAAGGGCTTCTACCTGCAGGTCGAGGGTGCGCTCATCGACAAGCGCAGCCATGCGAACGACGCCTCGCAGACCCTCGAGGAGATGAAGGCGTTCGACGACGCGGTCGCGGCGGCCGTCGACTTCGCGCGTCGCGACGGCCACACCCTGGTCATCGTCACCGCCGACCACGAGTGCGCCGGCTTCAACATCATCGAGAAGGGCACGTTCACCAACGCCGAGGCGGCCACCCCGCCCGGGAACGTGGACAGCGGCAACCCGGCGAACAACTCGACCCCGACGCGCGGGTCGACGAGCAAGGACGCCACGCGCTCGACCGGTCCGGTGAACGGTTCCGGCTCGACCAACGCCAAGAACTTCGCCCCGGCGACGTTCCGTATCCCGAGCGACCCGGCTGCTGTGCAGGACGGCAGCGCCGAGGCGAGCCTGTGGCTCAGCTACCTCTCAGGCAACCACACCGGGGCGGACGTGCCCCTGTACGCGTACGGCCCGCAGTCGAACCGGTTGGGCGACTCGATCGAGAACACCGAGCTGTTCGACGTCGTAGGCGACGCCCTCCGGCTGCGTCGCTGACGCCTGCGATCGGGGCCCGCCGCGAACCGGCGGGCCCCGATCTGCATGCAAGGCTGTCCCTGCCAGACCCTGACCCCTCGACTGGAGAGCGATCCCCGACGATGAGCCGTCCTCGACGCCTGCTGGCTGTCGGTCTCGTCCTGCTCGTGGTGGCAGGCGCCGTGGCCTTCTTCGTGTCCCGGTCGACGGTGGCGGCAGACCCGCGTGCGGCGGCCCAGACGTCCTTCCCCGACCTGGCGGGGGCGACGGGGGAGCCCACGCTGGAGTCCCTGGGCTCCCTGAGCCCTGTGCCGGGCGCGGTGGCCGAGGCATCCGGACCGTTCGACGACCGGTTCCACTTCCGCGAGCTGGCCTTCGACGGCGCCGTGCTGACCGGGGAGGCCGACATCACCAGCGACGTCAGCACACTGCTCGAGTTCGAGGCGCTCGCCGGCTTCTACGACGCCGACGGCGCCCTGCTGGGCACCGCACGAGACGTCTACCACCTGGACGAGGACACCGCCTCCCACGCCCCCGAGGGCCCCCCGTCCGAGGTGCACCGCTTTCGGATCGACGTCCCCGCCGGGCTGCGCGGTCGCGCCGTCTCCGCCGCCGTCGGGGTGCCCGTACTCGTCAACGAGTGACGCGCGGGCCGGCGGGCACTGGACCGTTCAACCGCCGTTCACCTCCGGACACCTGTCGCGTCATCGGCTGGCTCTACGGTCGGCTACGACGGGGGTCATGAGGATGCCCGCCCATTCCAACTGCATCATCATGTCCTTCTGAAAGGGGACCCGTGAAGATCTCACGCCTGAGCGTTGCCGCCTGTGCAGCCCTCGCCACGCTGTCGCTGGGCCTCTCGGCTTGTGCGGCCAACGAGGGCGGCAGCGGCACCAACCCCAGCGCCGGTGCGAGCAGCGGCGCCGGTGCGAACAGCGGCGCCGCAAGCCTGACCGGCGAGCTCAAGGGCGTCGGCGCGTCCTCCGCTGCCACGGCCCAGGAGACCTGGGCCGCCGCCTTCCAGACCGCCAACCCCGACGTCACCGTCAACTACTCCCCCGACGGCTCGGGCGCGGGTCGTGACGCGTTCAAAGGCGGTGGCGCCGACTTCGCCGGCTCGGACCGCGCACTGAAGCCGAAGGAGGCCGACCCCTCGGCGCTCGGCTCCTCCCGCTGCGCCGACGGCTCCGCTGCAATCGACCTGCCCATCTACGTGTCGCCGATCGCCGTCATCTACAACCTCAAGGGCGTCGACAACCTGCAGCTGGACGCCGAGACGCTGGCCGGCATCTTCAAGGGTGACATCACGAAGTGGAACGACCCGAAGATCGCCGCCCTGAACAAGGGAGCCTCGCTGCCGGCCAGCAACATCACCGCCGTGCACCGTGCGGACGACTCGGGCACCACCACGAACTTCACGGACTACCTGAACGTGGTCGCCCCCAGCGTGTGGGACAAGGAAGCCGATGGTGTGTGGCCGTACAAGGGCGGGGAGGCCGCCCCCCAGACCTCCGGCCTGGTCGACGCCGTCACCAACGGCACCGGGACCATCGGCTACGCCGACGCATCCAAGGCCGGTAAGCTCAGCGTGGCCAAGATCAAGGTGGGCGAGAAGTACCTCGAACCCACCTCGGAGGCGGCGGCCGCCGTCATCGACGCCTCCCCCCGCGACACCGAGGGGCGCAGCGCCAGCGACATCGTCGTGAAGCTCGACCGCAAGGCGCAGGGCGACGTGTACCCCGTCGTGCTGCTCTCCTACGCGATCGCGTGCGAGAAGTACAAGGACCCGGCTGTCGCCGCCAAGGTGAAGGCGTACCTGAGCTACGTCGCCTCCCCCAAGGGGCAGCAGGACGCTGTGGCCACGGCCAAGATGGCGCCGCTGTCGGACAAGCTGTCCACCGAGGTCGAGGCTGCGGCCGCCAAGATCTCCTGAACCCAGAACAAGCCACCGTGACCACCGGCGTCCACTCCTCCCCCGGGGAGGGGACGTCGGTGGTTCGATGTGGCCCAACAGCCACCACTCTCGTGGAGCAGGGGACATGACGCAGATCGAACCCAAGCGGATCGCCGACACCCAGGTCGGCAGCGCGCCCGCCATCCGGGCCGAGTCGCCGACCGGCCCGCCGCCAAGCTCCGCGGGTAAGAGCCCTGGTGCGGTGAAACGGGTGGGTGACCGCGTCTTCGAAGGCCTCTCGACCGGGTCAGGTGCCCTGATCCTGGTCATCCTCGCCCTGGTCGCAGCCTTCCTCATCGCCCAGGGCATCCCGGCGTTCACCAACCCGGCGGACAAGCTGCCCTTCGGCAACACCTACCGCTACGTCCTGCCGCTCGCCTTCGGCACCGTCTGGGCCGCGTTCCTGGCGATGCTGATGGGGGTGCCGGTGGCAATCGCCATCGCCCTGTTCATCTCCCACTTCGCTCCGCGCCGGTTCGCCGCCGGGCTCGGCTACGTGATCGACCTGCTGGCCGCGGTGCCGTCGGTGGTCTACGGCCTCTGGGGTATCAGCGTGCTGGGCCCGCTGGTGCAGCCGATGTACCTCTGGCTGAGCGAGAACCTGGGTTTCATCCCCCTGTTCGCCGGCCCTGCATCGGGCACCGGACGGACGATCTTCACCGCCGCCCTCGTGCTGGCGGTGATGATCCTGCCGATCGTCACCGCACTCTCCCGCGAGGTTTTCCTGCAGACGCCGCGGCTGCACGAGGAGGCCGCCCTGGCCCTCGGCGCGACGCGCTGGGAGATGATCAAGATGGCGGTGCTGCCCTTCGCCCGCCCCGGGATCATCTCGGCCAGCATGCTGGGCCTCGGCCGTGCGCTGGGCGAGACCATGGCCGTCGCCTTGGTGTTGTCGCCGTCGGCGATCATCTCGTTCGCGCTGCTGCAGTCCACGAACCCCAACACGATCGCCGCCAACATCGCCTTGTCGTTCCCGGAGGCCTACGGCCTGGGCACGAACCAGCTGATCGCGACCGGCCTCGTGCTGTTCGTGATCACCCTGGCCGTGAACAGCGTCGCGCGGGCCGTCATCAACCGTCGCAAAGAGTTCTCCGGAGCCAACTGATGAGCACCACCGTCGCCCCCCGGGCCACCGCCGGCGTGGCCGGTCTGACGTCGGGCCGGTTGCCCCGCTGGACCACCGGTCTGGTCCTCGCCGTCTGCCTGGTCGCCTCGCTGACCCTGTTCGCCGCCGTGGGCTCGCTCGGGCTGATCCGCGTGCTGATCGTCGGCGTGCTGCTGTTCGCCGTCGTCGCCGTGGTGCTCTCCAGCGTGGTCGAAGGCCCGCGCAAGGCCAAGGACCGGCTGGCCACCATCTTGGTGACCAGCGCCTTCGGTCTGGCCCTGCTGCCGCTGATCTCGCTGGTCCTCGCCGTGGTCGGACGCGGTGCGGCCCGCTTCGACGGCACGTTCTTCAGCTACTCGATGCGCAGCGTGGTGGGTGAGGGCGGCGGCGCCGTGCACGCCATCACCGGCACCCTGTGGGTAACGGGCATCGCCACCGTGATCTCGGTACCCATCGGCTTGCTGGCGGCCATCTACCTCGTCGAGTACGGCCGGGGTCGGCTGGCCCGCAGCATCACGTTCTTCGTCGACGTGATGACCGGCATCCCCTCGATCGTCGCCGGCCTGTTCGCCTACGCCCTGTTCGTGCTGATCTTCGGGCCGGGCACCAAGACGGGGCTGGCCGGTGCCGTCGCCCTGAGCGTGCTCATGATCCCGGTCGTGGTCCGCTCGGTCGAGGAGCTGCTGAAGATCGTCCCCAACGAGCTGCGCGAGGCCTCCTTCGCACTCGGCGTCCCGAAGTGGCTGACGATCACCAAGGTGGTGCTGCCCACCGCGCTGGCCGGGATCGTCACCGGGGTGATGCTGGCCATCGCTCGGGTGATCGGGGAGACCGCACCGCTGCTGATCGCCTCCGGCTTCACCCAGAGCCTCAACAACTCACCCGTCGAGGGACCGATGATGACCCTCCCGGTGTTCGTGTACCGCTCCTACGTCGACCAGGGCAACCCGGCCTCGGCCTACGTCGAGCGCGCCTGGGCCGGTGCACTCACCCTGGTGATCATCGTCATGGTGCTGAACCTCGCCGGCCGGTTGATCGCCGCCCGGTTCGCCCCCAAGACCGGCCGCTGAGCCGCGGACAACCAGAAAGAACCCGCCATGTCGAAGCGCATCGAGGTCAAGGACCTCAACGTCTACTACGGATCGTTCAAGGCGGTGGAGGACGTCCAGCTGGTCGTCGAGCCGCGCACCGTGACGGCTTTCATCGGCCCGTCCGGGTGCGGCAAGTCGACCCTGCTCCGGACCCTGAACCGGATGCACGAGGTCATCCCCGGCGCCTACGTCGAAGGCTCGGTCAAGCTGGACGAGGACAACCTCTACGGCCCCGGCGTCGACCCGGTGCGGGTGCGGCGTCAGGTGGGGATGGTGTTCCAGCGCCCCAACCCGTTCCCGACGATGTCGATCGGCGACAACGTCCTGGCGGGCGTGCGGCTGAACAACCAGCGGATGTCGGGCGGCAAGTCCAAGGAGCTGCTCGAGAGGTCGCTGCAGGGCGCCAACCTGTGGAACGAGGTCAAGGACCGCCTGGACAAGCCGGGGTCCGGGCTGTCCGGCGGTCAGCAGCAGCGGCTCTGCATCGCCCGGGCCATCGCCGTGCAGCCCGAGGTGATCCTGATGGACGAGCCGTGCTCGGCACTGGACCCCATCTCGACCCTGGCCATCGAGGACCTCATCGGTGAGCTCAAGGAGAACTACACCGTGGTCATCGTCACCCACAACATGCAGCAGGCCGCCCGGGTGAGCGACCAGACCGCATTCTTCAACCTGGCGGCCCAGGGCAAGCCGGGGCGCCTGGTGGAGGTCGGGTCCACGGAGAAGATCTTCTCCAACCCGAACGAGACGGCCACCGAGGACTACATCACCGGCCGCTTCGGCTGAGCTGCTGAGAGCTGCCTGTGGGTTCGGTGACGAGGACGTGAACGCCGCGGTGACCGACGGGTGACCCGCCTAGACTCGCCGGCGTGAGCGCACAGGCAGGGTGGTACCCCGACCCGGGCGGCGGGCAGGACCTCTACCGCTACTGGGACGGCAAGGCGTGGTCGGCGGCCACCTCGCCGCACCCCAGTGCAGCTCCGCCCGTCCAGGGCGTGCCGGGCCCGGCCCCCAGCAGCCCAGCCCAGCCGTTCGGCGGCCAGTCCGCCGGTTACGGGGGGCAGGCCTACGGTCTCGGCCAGCCTGCGGGCGCGGCCTACGCCCGGTACCAGCAGACCCAGCGCAAGCGCTCACCGGTGGGTTGGTGGCTCGGCGGCGCCGCGCTGCTGGTCGTGATCGTCATCGTCGCGGTCGTCGGCGTCCGGGCTGCGACGGGAGGCGCTGGCCTGCTGCCCCCCCTGCCCGGTGGCCAGGCCAGCCAGAACGCCTGTCCCGACCAGCAACAGGTCCCGACCCCGGTCCCCCGGCCCAACGACGGCCGGGTGCACGGCGGGCCTGTCTCCTACCCGCGGCTCGGCGCCCCCTGGGAGGCCCCCCGCTACGACGAGCGGGTGCCCTTCGGCAGTGACGTCCTGGTCCAGCAGGTGCCGGTCGAGACCGACTACGACGGCAAGGGAGCCAGCTGGGTGGCCTCGATCCTGGTGGCCGAGCTGCAGGCCGGCGACGGCTTCTTCTCCCCCCAGCAGGGGTCCCAGGTCGTGGTCAAGTGCATCCTGGGCAAGTTCTACAGCAACGCCCCGGTGCGCAGCGACGTGAAGGTCAACGAGGCGGCGACGATCGACGGCCGGGACGCCTGGATCGTCGAGTCGCAGCTGAGCTTCGACATCGCCGGGCTGAAGACCAAGGGCGAGCTGCTGATCGTCGCGATCGTGTCGGCCGGTGCCACCTCAGGTCTGTACTACGCCTCGATCCCCGACACCACCCCCGAGCTGGTGCAACCAGCCCGGGACGCGCTGAGGCAGCTCCAGGTGGACGGCTGACCGCCGAGGACTAGGGCATGTCTCCCTATTCGTGGTCGATAGCGAGCGGCGGTCACGGATGGCCTGGCAAGGCGGCGGAGGAGGTCGTAGCGGTGTTCTACGGACGACGACGCCAACGCGGCTAGGCCCTTCGTGGTCGTTGCGCAGCCGATCAGGGATAGGGAGACATGCCCTAGCAGCCGGCCAGCCCCCGGCGGTCCTTGAGGGCCAGCACCCGCGCGGCGCTCTCGTCGACCCGCTGGGCCACCTCGGGGTCGCTCTCTGCCGCCCGGACCAGGGCGTCGGCCATCGTCGCCGCCTCGCTCGGGTCTCCGACGATCGCCAGGTCACCGCCAGCCATCACGAAGTCGAGCGCCCGGCGCTCCGCCGGCACGTCCTGCAGCGCGGCCGCAGCCAGGTCGTCGGAGATGACGACGCCGTCGAAGCCGAGGTCGCCTCGGATCATCTCCTGCACCACCGTCGGGGAGAAGACGGCCAGCCGCCGCCGGTCGATCCCGGTGTAGGTCGCGGAGGACACCATCACCATGTCGACCCCGGCGTCGACGGCGGCCCGGAAGCCGGCCAGCCCCGGGTCGTCACGGCGGGTGGTGCTGTCGACCACGCGAGCGGTGAAGTCGGTGTTGCCCCGCACCCGGCCGAGGCCCGGGAAGTGCTTGACGGCGGTGGCAATGTCGGCGGCGTCCATCCCGGAGATGAAGGCGGCCACGTGCTCGGCGACCGCCGTCGGGGAGGAGCCGTAGCCGCGACGCAGCTGCGCTACGGGCTCGTTCACCCCCGCCAGCTCGGGTGGCACGACGTCGGCCACGGGCGCCAGGTCGGCGCTGACGCCGGCCGCAGCCAGCTCGTCGCCCCAGACCTTCGCCTCCCTCGCCAGCTCGCGCGGGCTCTGCCGGGCCTGCTGTTGGGCGGACGGGATGCTGGAGAAGCCCTCCCCCGCCAGCCGCTGGACCTGACCGCCCTCCTGGTCAGCGGCCAGCAGCAGACCAACCCCCGCCGGTGACCCGGCGGCGTCCCGGACGTCGGCCACCACCGCCTGCACCGCGGCACGGCCCGCGGTGGTGTTGCCCAGCAGCACGACGCTGCCGGCGTGGGTGCGGGCCAGCGCGGCGGCCTGGGTCTCGGTGAGCCCGGTCGACGTCACCGCGACCATCAGCAGCTGACCCACCCGCTGGTCCAGGCTCAGCCGCTGGACGAGGTCGGCGCACC
>JAABUN010007013.1_pt1 | contig 12510 bp, 10 predicted proteins | sample 5559311 | NCBI WGS metagenome assembly JAABUN01 (sample SAMN10711877, study PRJNA513370) | rock metagenome | isolation source: Antarctica rocks | place: Antarctica: Victoria Land, Siegfried Peak sud | reverse complement strand
GCACTTACCGCGATGACACCGCGGGTCTCGGTCGGAACGGTGATGCAGCCGTTGTCGACGCGGCGGGTCTTCTCCGATCCCGGCGGGAAGTCCGGGCTGGTCTCGTCGATGGTCGGGTGGCCGAGGTCGGTCGCCTCATTGCCCTCGGCGGCGACCGGGGTGACCCCGCGGTTGATCGCGTAGTTCATCGCCCGCTGGGTCGCCGTACGGATCACCCGCTGCTCACGCTGCTCGGCGGGTGTGTCCTTCGGGTTGTCGACGCAGTTGAACAGCCACGGGTCGGTGAAGTAGCTCATGTTGATGACGTCGACGCCGATGTCGCCGGCGTAGGTGTAGGCCTCCAGGGTCGGGTCGAGGAAGAAGTAGCCCGAGTCCTGGCCGGCCCGCAAGTTGACCAGCGTGACGTCGGGAGCCACGCCGGCGATGCCGATGCCATTGATCGAGCCGGCGATGGTGCTGCCGACGTGCGTGCCGTGGCCGTTGTCGTCCCAGCCGACCGGGTCATGACAGGAGCGGAACTCGCACGGACCGTCGATCGAGGGGATGTCGGTGGTGAAGTTGCGGCTCAGGTTCCGGTTGAAGTTCGGCCGGATGTCGGGGTGCTGGGCGTCGAGACCGGTGTCGATGATCCCGACCATGACGCCGCGACTGCCCCGCTGCACCCGGTAGGAACCGTTCGTCGTCGCACCGATCTGCCGCATGTCCCACTGCAGGTCGGCAAGCGGCTCGGCGCCCTGCGCGGGCGCCTGCCGCGCCGGGGTCGCCTTCGTGGCGGCCGTCGCGCGCTCGCTCGTGAGCCGCTCGACCGCCTCACGGCTGGGCCGGCTGGCCTTCGGTGCGAAGCCGATGGGGCGGTTGCGGGCGGCGCCGTCGAGAGCGGGTTGGCTGGCGACCCGGTCCCGGAACGTCGCGTCGGCCGAACGCACCAGCGCGTAGCCGACCTTGGTGTTCTCCTTGACGAGCGTCCCGCCGACGGCCGCGATCGCCGCGCGGGCGGCGGCCGGGTTGGCCCCCTCGGCATAGAGGACGACGTACTCGGTCGCCCCTGCGCTGTTCGTCGAATGTTGCGTCGCGCCGGCGGTGACCGGGCTACCCACCACGAAGGTGGCTCCCAGGGTCACCGCCGCGGCGACTCCAGCTAATGCTCTGCGCACAGGACGTTCCCCTCTCGAAGCGCCCCGTCGGGCCGCGTTGAGGGTAAAGCTAACTTGACCGCCATTCGGCCGTCCACGGAACGCAAAGACTGACGCCATCTGCGCTTGGTCCTGCGCAGGGGTCAGACGGCCGCCGGAACCGAGATGCCGAGGCCGCCGCGGGTCGAACCGCCGTACCGTGCCTGCTCCCCCGCGAGGTCGAGTCGGCCGATCCGCCTGCGGGCGCTCAGGGCCTCGTCGTCGAGCAGGTCCGCCGGCACTATCCAGGCGATTTCGAACTCGATCCCGTCCGGATCCTTGCCGTACAAACTCTTCGTAGTGCCATGGTCAGAGGCCCCGACAAGAGCATCGGCGTCGGTCAGTCTGGCCGCGGTCGCCTCGAGTTCGTCGAGGGTGTCCACCTCCCAGGCCAGGTGGTAGAGGCCCACGGTCGCCCGGCCGGCCAGCGATGGACCGGCCGACGGTCCGACCTCGAACAGGCCGAGGTCGTGATCGTTGGTTGAGCCGGCGGCTTGGAGGAACGCCGCCCCAGCGAAGCCGTCCGGCGTCATGTTGACCGGCCGGAAACCGAGAACGTCGGTGTAGAAGCGGACGGTCTCTTCGAGGTTTCGGACGTACAGGACGGCGTGGTTGAGTCGGACGATGCCCATGGTGGTTGCTGCTCCTTCTCTGTCGGCGTGTCGATCAGATGTTCAGGACGGCTTCGATCTCCAGGCTGAGCGCGACCTTGTCGGAGACAACGACGCCGCCGCCCTCGATCGCCGCGTTCCAGTTGACGCCGAAGTCGCTGCGGTTGATCTCACCGGTCGCGGTGAAGCCGGCCCGAGTGCCGCCGTATGCGTCCGGACCGATGCCGTTGAGCTCGATCGCGAGGGTGATCGGCCGGGTGACACCGAGGATGGTCAGCTGGCCGTCGAGGAGGTAGTCGCGGTTCTCCGCCCGGACCCCGGTGGAGCGGTAGGTAATCTGCGGGTGGGACTCGACGTCGAAGAAGTCCGACGAGCGCAGGTGCGCGTCGCGCTGTTCGTTTCCCGTGGTGATCGAGGAGAGGTCGATCGTCGCCTCGACCGAGGACTCGAGTGGGTTGTCCGGCGTGGTGATGGTCCCCTCGAACGCGCTGAACTTCCCCCGGACCTTGCTCACCATCATGTGCCGCACGGAGAAGCCGACCTCGGAGTGAACCGGGTCGATCGCCCAGGTGCCGGCGACATAGCCGGGGATGCGGGTCCCGGTGGAGGTGGTAGTCATGATCTCTAGCCCTTCTGGTTGAGGTCTCAACTTCTGTCACCGCACCGGAACCACGTTGAGGGTTCAACCATTCCCGCTACGATGAGCGGGTGACCACAACCAGGTGGCTCGCGGAGGCGGAGCAACACACCTGGCGGGCCTTCCTGGAGGCCACCCAACGGCTGTTCGACGCGATCGACACCCAACTCCAGCGGGACGCCGGGATGCCGCACGCGTACTACGAGATCCTCGTTCGGCTTTCGGAGGCACCGGACCGCCGGCTGCGGATGCGCGACCTCGCGGACGCTTCGCTGTCCAGCCGGAGCCGCCTGTCCCACGCCGTGGCCCGGCTGGAGGAGCGCGGTTGGGTACGTCGACTGGACCACCCAACTGACAAGCGGGGGCAGGTGGCCCAGCTCACCGACGATGGGTTCGCGGCCCTGGCGGCGGCGGCACCCGGTCATGTCGAGCGAGTTCGGTCGGCCCTGTTCGACCCGCTGTCGCACGAGCAGGTTCAGCAGCTGAGAGAGATCAGCGAGGCGGTGTCCGGGACGCTTGACCGTCAGCGGGAGTAACCGCTCAGGCGGCGCTCCGCATTTCGGACTCGACGGTCGTCGCGTCGCGCGAAGGCGCTGCCTACAGCTTGGCGGCCAGTACGTCGATCGACTTGATGTCCGGCGGCGAGCTGAGCAGCTCGTCGGCCTTGGCCATCAGCGCCGCCGCGATGGGCCCGTCGAGGTGCGCCTGGCGCCCGCCCGCGCCGGGGAAGACGTCAAAGATCCCGTACGTCGAGTCATCGATCTTGATCGCGAACCAGGCGGTCGTCTCGGGCTCGGCCTCGGCCAGCGGCAACGCGCCCGCCAGGAACTCGGCGAGCTCGGTCTCCTTGCCGGGCTTGGCGGACAGGGTGGCGAGCAATCCGACGGTGACCATGCGTGTCCCCTTGCGGAAGAAACCGACGCCCGGCCGGGCATCGGTTTCGCACCGTAACTCAGGCGTCAGCCTGCCGTTCCGCCGCCCTCGCCAACACCCTGGGACCTGCCGCGCGGATGAAGACGACGGCCCAGGTCCGAAATGGGCGCCAGGGCGCTGCCATGGCTTCGAACTCGGCCGGCGTGGGAGGCTTCGTCAGCCCGTACAGCTGCCCGGTCAGTTCCAGAGCCTTGGGTTCGTTGGTCGGCAGGACGTCCGCCAGGCCGCAGGCGCGAATCACGACAAGAGCGCTGTAGAACGGCCCGATCCCCTTGATCGTCTGTAGGTCGGCCATCGCTTTCGCCGGCTCCATGGCCTGGATCCGATCGACGTCGAGCTGTCCCGACAGAGCGGCCCGCGCGACGCCGTGCAGGCGGTCGATCTTCTCCTCGGTAAGCCCGGGGAAGGTCTCGATTGCGAGCATGCGGTCGGGCGTCGGAAGGGCGGCCAGCTGGTGACCCGCGAGCTCGAAGACGCGGCCGTGGGCCTCGCTCATCCGGCGGCGTACCTCCGCCATCTGAAGGGCCGGCCGCCGGGCGCTGATGATCGACCAGGCGGCGCCCTCGTACGGCGAGTAGAACAGTGGTGGGCGAAGACCGGGGGCGGCTGCCTGCAACCTGCCGATCACGGGGTCCCGCTCGCCCACCCGGAGGAACTCATCACCGTCGTGGTCGAGCGAGAGGACGCGGGCAACGTGACGCTCGATGGCAGAGAGGTCACCCGCTCCCGCGACGATGCCATGAACGCCGTCCGCGTCCTGCCGGAGCTCCACGCCGACCTGGTCGCGGTAGTTATCGAGGCAGAACGCCAGGCGCATCACGCCGTCGAAGCCCTCGTCGGCGCGTTGCCCGAAGCCGAAGGTCGCCGACTCCTCGAGAGAGAAGGGCCCGCGCGGCACGATCGTGAAGGAACGGCCGCTCACCGTGACAGGACTGCTCATTTTTCACCTCGGGCCCGAGGATGCCGGGACGGTCCGACGGTTTCGGGCGACCGCCGCGGATGATTCGAGGCCCGGCGTCAGTCTCGGGGTGGTGGCACGTTTGGCCGATTGTGATCCGGCGAGTCGGGCGGTAGGTTCCGACTGCGCACGCCCGTCGGGTCGTGCCATTCTCGGTACCCGGGGGGGTCCTTATGCGCAAGCGCGCTCTCGTTCCATTGACTCTGTTGCTCTTGCTACCGCTCGCGGCGACCATGCCCGCGACCGCGGCCGGCTCCGGTGGCCCGGTGCCCATAGCAGAGCATCTGAACAACCCGCGGCAGATGACGTTCGGCCCGGACGGCACCCTTTACGTGGCGGAGGCCGGCACCGGCGCCGTGAACGCCACGGTGACGGGCAAGTGCTTCTCCGGACCGGAGGGCACCGAGTGCTCAGGGAACACCGGCTCGATCACCGGCGTACGCAACCCCGGCACTGCCGGACCCGACAGCGGCCGCCGCGCCGTGACCGGCCTGCTCTCGTTTGCCGGCAAGGACGGCAGCGGCGCGACCGGCCTCGACGCGATCGACTTCGCCCCCGACGGCAAGCCGTACGGGATCATCACGGCCGCGCCGCCGGGCTCACTGCCCCGATCCTTGGCGCGCCAGGCCGGCCAGGTAATCACGGGCGGCCGCGGAGATCGCGTCGTCACGGTGGCCGACATCGCGGCGTACAGCTTCGCGCATCCGAACCCGGGCCACGAGCCGGACAGTAACCCGTACGGCATCGCGGCCGTCGGCTCGAAGATCTACGTCGTGGACGCCGCCAACAACACCTTGCTCAAGGTGACGCGGGACGGACGGATCTCGACGCTGCGTGTCTTCCCCTACCGCCACGGCAACAACGGGTTCGACACGGTGCCGACCTCGGTCGTGGTCGGCGCGGACGGCATGCTGTACGTCGGGACGTTGGCGAGCTTCGTCCCCGGCGGTGCCAAGGTGTACGTCATCAACCCGGCCAACGGGCATGTCGTGCGAACGATCGACGGTCTGACGACCGTGTCCTCCGTCGCGGTCGGCGTGGACGGAACCGTGTACGCCGCAGAGCTCTTCGCCGGCTGCTCACCGGATGACTCCAGCTGCACGCCGGGTCGAGTGGTCGTCATCTCCAGGAACGGCGACCGGCACGAGATCGAGGTGCCGCTGCCGGGAGGTGTCGCGGTGCACCAGGGTCATCTCTACGTGTCGGTGCTGGCCGTCGTCCCGGGCGGCGGGGCGGTGTGGCGCCTGCGATAGGCAGCTCGGTCCGGGGAGCCCCCGTAGGCGGCAGCAGGTTGCCCACGGGGGCTTTCCGCGCACCTGCGAGAGCCCACCTCGTCGCTAGGGCCGTCGCCTCTCAGTCCGCGGACGCTCCGATCGGCGTCGGCGGCGCGTCCACGACCGGCTCGGCATCGCTGGCGAGCAGGTGCTCGACGCTGCGGATCTTGTTCACGGCGTTCAGCGCAGCGACCTTGTAGGCCTCGGACAGCGTCGGGTAGTTGAACACCGTGTCGACGAGGTAGTCCACCGTGCCACCGCAACCCATCACCGCCTGGCCGATGTGCACGAGCTCGGTCGCAGCGGTTCCGAAGACGTGTACGCCGAGCAGCCGGCCGTCCTCCGTCGAGACCAGCAGCTTGAGCATGCCGTAGGAGTCCCCGACGATCTGCCCGCGGGCCAGCTCGCGGTAGCGGGCGATGCCGACCTCGTATGGGATCGCCGAGTCGGTCAGCTCGCCCTCGGTGCGGCCGACGTAGCTGATCTCGGGGATCGTGTAGATGCCGTACGGCTGCAGCTCAGACATCGAGTGCACCGGCTCGCCGAAGGCGTGGTGCGCCGCCTGCCGGCCCTGCTCCTGCGAGGTGGCCGCCAGCGCCGGGAAGCCGATGACGTCGCCCACGGCGAAGATGTTCTCCATCTCGGTACGGAAGTCCTCGCCGACCGGGATCCGCCCGCGCTGATCGGCCTTGAGCCCGGCGTTCTCCAGCTGCAGCGGGGCCGTCGTGCCCTGCCGCCCGGCGGAGTACATGACCGTGTCGGCCGGAATCTTCTTGCCGCTCTCGAGCAGCGTGACCGTCCCCCGCTCGCGGGCCTCGACGGCCTTGACGTTCTCGCCGAACCGGAACGCCACGCCCAGGTCGCGCAGGTGGAACTTCAACGACTCGACGATCTCTCCGTCGCAGAACTCCAGCATGCTGTCCCGCCGCTCCACGACGGTGACGCGGGTGCCGAGCGCCGCGAACATCGACGCGTACTCCACGCCGATCACCCCGGCGCCGACCACCACCATCGAGTCCGGGATGGCATCGAGCGCCAGGATCCCGTCGGAGTCGACGATCCGGTGCCCGTCGAACGCCACGTTGCCTGGCCGCGCCGGCTGGGTGCCGGTCGCTATGACGATCTTGTCGGCGGTGACGTGCTGCTCGCTGTCCGAGTCCGGCTGGCGCACGGCGACCGCGTGCGGGTCGATGAACGAGGCCGAGCCGGTCATCACCTCGACGTGGTTGCGGAACAGCTGGCTGCGTACGACCTGCGTCTCGCGACCGATCACATGCTGCGTCCGCGCGCTGAGGTCGCCCACGGTGATGTCCTGCTTGACCCGGTAGCTCTGCCCGTAGAGGTCGCGTTGGGACAGCCCGGTCAGGTGCAGGACCGCCTCGCGCAGCGTCTTGGACGGGATGGTGCCGGTGTTGACGCACACGCCACCGAGCATGTTGCGCCGCTCGACGATGGCGGTCCGCCGACCCATCTTCGCCGCCGCGATCGCGGCGCGCTGACCGCCCGGCCCGGAACCGATGACGAGCAGGTCGTAATCGTACATGCGGGCAACCTCCCGTACGGCGAAACGCCCGCCGTGCGGCAATGGTGGCCCACAACCGGTTGGCTCGGCCAGACGATGATGGGTGCATGCCGGGATCGACCTCTCGTGCCACCGGGACAGTCGCCGACCGGCTGGCCGCGCAGGTGCTCACAGGTTCGCCGGCGCGCACCGCCGTCGACGTCGTGGAGCGGCTGCTCGCCGTACAGGGGCAGGACCCTCGTGGGGCGCGGCTGGCCATTCGGGCCCGTACGACGGGGCTGACGGCGGCCGACGTCGACCGGGCGTTGTCGGTGGAGCGCTCGCTCGTCATCACCTGGTTCAACCGCGGCACGCTGCATCTGGTGCAGAGCGAGGACTACTGGTGGCTGCACGCGCTGACCACACCCCCGCTGTTCACGGCAAGTGCCCGCCGGCTCGGTCAGGAGGGCGTGTCACCGGCGGCGGCCGAGGTCGGCGTCGCGGTCATCGAGCGCTCGCTGGCCGACGGGCCGCGAAGTCGCGCTCAGCTGCGCGAACGCATTGCTGCAGCCGGTGTGCGGGTGGAAGGCCAGGCGTTGGTGCACGTCCTCGCGCTGGCGTCCCTGCGTGGCATCGCCGTACGGGGGCCGATGGTCGGCCGCGAGCACGCCTACGTCCTGGTGAACGACTGGCTGGGCGCCCCGCCCCCGCCGGTCGACCGCGACACCGCTCTGGCCAGGCTGGCTCATCGCTACCTCGCCGGCCACGGTCCGGCGACCGACCGGGATCTCGCCAGGTGGGCCGGATTGCCCCTGCGCGACGCCCGACGGGGTTTGCGCGCTATCGGTTCCGAGCTCGATCAGCGCGACGACGGCCTGGTGGACCTGGCTCGGCGTGGGAGCAGCGGGGGTCTTGCGCCGCCGCGGCTGCTGGGTGCATTCGACCCACTCCTGCTGGGCTGGACGTCACGCGAACCCTTCGTGGGTGCACGTGAGGCGGCACTGGTCACCTCCAACGGAATGTTCCGGCCGTTCGCCCTCGTGCGCGGCCGCGCCGTCGCGACCTGGGGCCTGCCCGGGAAGAAGGTCGTACTGACGCCATTCGCCGACCTCGCGCCGGCCGACGTATCGGCACTGGATGTCGACGCGGCCGATGTCGAGCGATTCCTCGCCGGCGGTCCCGGAGCCGCTGGGGACAGCGGAACGCTGAAGCCGCCGTGAGTCCGGGTCCGATCGGCCAAGGTCTCCGGTCTGGTGTCCGTCAGGTCGTCGACCGGGCACCGGCCCAGGGGTCCACTGGCGGCCTTCTGGACGGAGAAGCAGTACCTGTCGACACGCAGAATGCAGTAGTCGTCGTTCAGCGAGACGGCCACCGGCAGTTGGCGGCAGATGGCAAGCAGCCGCTTCGGCTCGTGGTTGCGGAAGCGCTCCGGCTCCGCGTCGGCGGCGAAGCGGATGGTGAGTTCATCGCCGTCGACGACGATCAGTGTGCCCTGGCGAGTACGGCGAGCGACCTCCGGCCGATTCGCCGTGTGCAGCGCCTGGATCCAGTGGACGGTGTGCCCTGGCGCGTACGACGTACAGCGCTTGGGCAGTGCAATGCGTGACATGAGGTCTCCTCCGGAGCCCGATGGACCCCGGTGGGCGCGTGCGCTGCCGGTGATCCGCTGTTTCCCCGCGCACGTCGCCGGGGCGGGTCGTCACCCGGAGCACCCGCAGCGGAGCGGGATGCCGGCCAGCGAGCCGGGGCTTGACGCTGGCACTCGTGACCCGCAACCAGTGTACGGCGTCGCGGCGCAAACCCCAGGTCAGCGGGCCAGAGCCAGGGCGAAGGGCAGTACGGCGGCCGCGCCGGCCAGCCTCAGCTCTCGAGCGGCGAGGGCGGCGGTCCAGCCGGTGTCGATCAGATCGTCGAAGAGCAACACGGGGACGCCATCCACCGCAGCCAGCCGTTCCTGCTGGGCGCCGGTGACCGAGAAGGCGCCGACCAATGCCCGCACCCGCTGGGCGCTGTTGCTGCGCCCGCTGCCGGGCGCCGATGGGCTTCCCGAACGCTCGAGCGCGCCCAACCAGGCAAGCTGGCCGACGGCGGCGATCCGTTCGGCCACGGTGGTCACGAGCAGCGGTCTGGACCGTGACGGTACAGCGATGACGGCGCCTGGTCGCCGCTCCCACGTCCAGCCCGCGAGCACGGCAATCGCCGCGGCCACGACGTCGTCCGGCACGGCGTCGTCCGCCCCGTCCTCGAGCAGGGCGCGCAGCCGCGGACCCCAGCCGATGTCGCTGAGCCGCCCGATGGCCCGGCCCGGCTCGGCCTGCTCGGCCGGGGCGATCCGGCCGGAGAGCGGTACGCCGACAGCGGTCAAGCCGCTGGGCCACATCTTCTTCGGTGCGAACTCGACGCCCGGCCGGGTCAGCCGGGTCTGAGCCGAAGCGACCGCCCGCGGTGCGACCTCGGTGGGCCAGGTCAGCCCGGTGCAGTTGTCGCAGCGACCGCACGGCGCCGGCTCCGGGTCGTCGAGCTGACGGCGGAGGAACTGCATCCGGCAGTCCTGGGTAGCGATGTAGTCGCGCATCGCCTGCTGCTCGGCTCGGCGGGCCGCGGCCACCCGAGCGTAACGGTCGGCGTCGTAGCTCCAGGCCTGACCGGTGCCGACCCAGCCGCCCGCTACCCGCCGGACCGCGCCGTCGACATCGAGCACCTTGAGGAGCATCTCCAGGCGGGAGCGGGACAGCTCGACCTGGGGCTCCAGCGCCGGAGTGCTCAGCGGGCGGGCTGCCTCGGCCAACACGGCCAGGGTGCGGCGTACCAGCTCCTCGGCCGGGAACGCGAGGCTGGCGAAGTAGCGCCAGATCGCCTCGTCCTCGTGGCCGGGCACCAACAGCACCTCGGCCCGGCTCACGCCGCGGCCGGCCCGGCCGACCTGCTGGTAGTAGGCGATCGGTGACTGCGGCGCGCCGAAGTGGACGACGAAGCCGAGGTCGGGCTTGTCGAAGCCCATCCCTAGCGCCGAGGTCGCGACCAGCGCCTTGACCCGGTTGGCCAGCAGGTCCTCCTCGGCGGCCAGCCGCTCGGCGGGCTCGCTCTGCCCGGAGTAGGAGGCGACCGGATAGCCACGGTCGCGGAGGAACGCGGTCACCTCCTCGGCCTGCGCCACCGTGAGGGTGTAGACGATGCCGGATCCCGGCAGCTCGGCCAGCCGGTCGGCCAGCCAGGCCAGCCGGTGGGGGTTGGAGGGCAGCCGCACCACGGCCAGGTGCAGACTCTCGCGGTCCAGGCTGCCGCGCAGCACCAGCGCCGGGTCGGCCCGGCCGGCCTCGCCCAGTTGCTCGGACACGTCGGTGACCACCCGGGCGTTCGCGGTGGCCGTGGTCGCCAGCACCGGTACGCCGGGCGGTAGGTCGGTGAGCAGGGTCGCGATCCGGCGGTAGTCGGGCCGGAAGTCGTGCCCCCAGTCGGAGATGCAGTGCGCCTCGTCCACCACCAGCAGGCCGGCCTCGGCCGCGAGCTTGGGCAACACGGTGTCGCGGAAATCCGGGTTGTTCAGCCGCTCGGGGCTGACCAGCAGTACGTCGATCGCGCCGGTTGCGACCTCGGCCTGGATGGCCGTCCAGTCCTCCACATTGGCGGAGTTGATGGTGCGGGCCCGGATGCCGGCACGCTCCGCGGCGCTCACCTGGTTGCGCATCAGCGACAGCAGCGGCGAGACGATCACCGTGGCGCCGCCGCCCCGAGCCCGCAGCAGCGCGGTCGCGACGAAGTAGACCGCCGACTTCCCCCAGCCGGTGCGCTGGACCACCAGGACCCGCCGGCGTTCGACGACCAGCGCCTCGATCGCCCGCCACTGGTCGTCCCGGAGCCTGGCGTCCGCGCCGGCGAGGCGGCGCAGCACCGACTCGGCCTCGTGCCGAAGGTGCACGTCGTCGCTCACATCGAGCATTACACCGGAGACCGCTGACAGCCCTCCCGGTGGCGGATCAGACCCGCCGGGCTGGCCGCCCCTGCCGAGTGCTCAGGGGCGCGGCTGCCAGTCCGGGCGGGTCGGGAAGTTGGTGCCGCCGTTGTAGACGAAACGGCCGGAGGACCCGTCGATCGAGACCACGTCGAGCTGCGGGTTCTCGTTGCCGCCGGTGTAGACCACCCTCTTGCCGTCGGGTGACACGGCCGGGTCGTCGTTCTCCAGGACGTTGCAATCCGGCCCGGTCAGGAACCGGAAACCTCCGCCGGACAGATCGGTGATCGCAATTCCCCAGTCGGAGTCCGCCTCGGCGGCGCGGAAGACCACGTGGCTCCCGTCGGGTGTGACGTCCGGCCCGCTGCCGGCGAAGAACACCTGGCCACCGGGCTGAGCGAGGCCCTCCATACCGACCACGTCGCTGATCGCCCCGGTCTGCGTGTCGACCTTGCGGAGCGCGTCAGCGAAGTTCGGGTCGATCGTACCGCCTGGGCACTGGTCCCAGTAGACGACGTACCGGCCCGTGGCCGACCAGGTCGGCTCGAGGGCGCAGCCGTCCGACGCCGCTGTTAGCCGGTGACCGCTTCCGCCGGTGGCGGAGACGACGTACAAGCTGCGACCGGCCGAGGTGCCGTCAATCGTGCGCGAGAAGACCAGCCGCCGGCCGTCGGGAGACCAGCTCGGGCTGAAGTCCTTCGCCGGCCCGCTCGTGACCCGGCGCGCCGCGCTGCCGTCACCTTTCATGATCCAGATATCACCGGACCGATGGAAGGCGATCGAACGTCCGTCCGGTGACCAGCGCGGGCCGCGACTACGCGTGTCCGTCGTCAGCTGCTGACGATCGGACCCGTCGTGCTTGATCGAGTAGATGAAGCCGTCCTGTTCGAAGACGATCCGGCCGTTGGAGCCGGGATAAGCGGCGGTCGCGCCGGTTGGCGTAGCTATCGCTCCCGCTGCTGCGATGCACGCGACCATTGCGAAACGGATGTGCACGACTGACCCCCATCGTCATGCCCGGGTCTACTGGTGGCCCGGAACCTGTGCCTCCAGTAACGATGAACCCCACTGTGCGCAACGCCCCAGCCTCGGGCATTGCAAACAGGGCCGTTCGGCCACGTCGGCGGCCGTTGCAAACCAAGGGCGACCAACCTCAACCGGCGGCGAAGTGGTGGCTGGGACTGTCTGGAGCGCGCCCGGCTTCCCACTCGTCGCGCAGGATGGCGAAGATCAACCCGTCGCCCCATTGGCCCTTGAACACCTCGTTGTGCCGCAGGTGCGCCTCCCGTCGCATCCCGAGGCTGCGCATCAGCCCGGCGGCAGCGCCGTTGCGGGCATCGGTGCTGCCGTAGACACGATGCAGGTCGAGCTGCGGGAAGATTCGGTCGAGGACCGCGGACGTGGCCTCGCGGGCGTACCCCTGCCCCTGGGCTGAGGGAACGAACACGAAGCCGATCTCGCCCTGCTGGTGT
>JAABUN010007012.1_pt1 | contig 12515 bp, 17 predicted proteins | sample 5559311 | NCBI WGS metagenome assembly JAABUN01 (sample SAMN10711877, study PRJNA513370) | rock metagenome | isolation source: Antarctica rocks | place: Antarctica: Victoria Land, Siegfried Peak sud | reverse complement strand
CCCGCCCCACCAGGATCACGGACACACCGGTCGCCAGCACCGGCACTCAACGCTGCCCTCTCGCCAAAAACCCAACTCCAAGATCATCCATGCCCAGCCCGGAGCCTTACTGAAAGACCGGGGCTAGAAGCGGGTGCGGTCCCGTGCCGGCTGTTGCGGGTCGGGCCGTGGGCCTGGAGCAGCTGGCGCAGCAACTCCTTGACCACCCAGGCGCGGCTGAAGTGCCCACTCGGGTCGTCGATGGCAAACACCGTCTTGAGCCGGGCGAGTGCCTGAGGGCTGAGGGTGTCGCCGGCGCGGAGCAACAGACGGTGGTGGGCCCAAGCCGGGTCGAGCTTGCGGCCCCGTTGGTTGACCTGCGCGCACCAGGCGGCAGCGGCGGTGTTCGCCGCGACCAGGTCGGTGAGCTCACCGGCCACCAGCAGCCAGCGGATGCTTCGGGCCCGGGTCTCATCGATCCCGATCGTCGTCGTCGGCTCGGACACCGGCCCGAGAACGTCGGCAGCCGCTGCAACGAGCATCCGATGCACCGTCCACCACGCGACACCATGCTCCTTGCCGACCTCGCTCATCGCCCAGTTCGTCGTGCTCACCGCCCCGCTGATCTTGATGCGCAGCCGGCAAGTAGGGCGCGAGCGGGCCGGCAGCTGCGGGCTGGTCTCGGTGAACGACCGGCGCGTGCTCGCCGAGCATCACGACGAATGGATCGAAGGACGCCGCTACCTCGGCCTGGACGCCCTGGCCCGCCGCCACATGAGCCTGGTCCCCGACACCCACGCCGAGGAGGTGACCCAGCCGCTGACAGCACCGCGATCAGCGCCTAACCTGCACCCACCGGATCCCCCGGTGACCGCCGCCCCGCACACCATGCCCGTGAACTTGACCTCAGCGGGGAAGCGGTTGCCAACCGTTGCAACATTCGGTGACTCAGCGGTGAAGGACCTTAGTAGCACCTAACAAGAGACAATTCGGCAATTCGCACGTACCGAGGGGAAGCCATGCGAGCGACCGTGCCGGTGCCGGTGCCAGAAATAGTCGTCGCGCGACTCGCCCGCGACGCCGATCAGCTCATTTCAGCCACGATATCGAGGGTCCGCGGAGAATTAGTCCTCTACGCGGCAGTGGACCCCAAACTTCATGCGGTGTCGGCACGGCGAAACCTTGATATCGCTGTCCGTGCCCTGCGGTCGAACAAATCGCCCACCCCTATGGAGCTCAGCGAAGTTGCACAGACAACGAAAGAACGAATTTCTCAGGGCCTCCCCGTGGAGGAGATCATCCAAGCCTTTCGTATTTCGATCGGCGAGATCCAGGAGCGATTTTTGAGCATCTGCTTCGAGGAAGGAATCCCGGCCGACGGCACGTTGTCAGGATCCCGGTTGCTGTGGGTTTTGGGTGACGCGTTCACAACGCGCGTTGTTATCGCGTACCACAGCTTCGGCCTCGACAATGCATTGCACCAGGCACAACGACGGACGACACTTGTCCGGGCGCTGCTGCACGGGCAACCCAGCACGATCGAGTCCGTCAACGACCTGACGGGCCACCGCCTGAATCCGGAGGCGACGTACGCCGCGGTCCGGTGCCTGGCCGACCCGCAGACGGCCGAGCGCACACGGCGGGCCATCGAGGCTGCGGGAGGCTCGACCAGCCGCCCCGCCTTAGTCTCGGTGGACGGCGGCGAATGCATCGGGATGGTTACCAGACGACCGGTCATCGGGGATAACCAAGTGATCGGCATTGGCCCACAGGTTCCGCTACGGAACATCGCAGACTCGTTCCGTGTAGCGAGTTTGTGCTGCGATGTGGCCCTGCGACTGCGTAGGCACGGGACCTTCGGACTCAAAGACTTGAGTTGGCGGCTGGCCGCTGCGAGTCACTTTGAGGTGACCGCCTTCCTTGTCGCCCGATACCTTGAGCCGCTGAGGGACGAGGGCGAATTCGGCAAGGTGTTAGAAGAGTCCCTGCGGGTCTACCTCGCTCACGGGCGAAACATCGCCCGAAGCGCAGATGTGTTGGTGACACACCCAAACACGCTTCGCTACCGGCTGCGGCGGTTCACCGAGCTGACCGGATTGTCTCTTGATTCCAGCGAGGTGCTCGTCGAGTTGATGTGGGCTTTAGAGCTGAGTGAACTAGCCCCGGTGTTGCAGTAGCCGTCTGATCTTGCGCGTCCGGCACGGGCCGTGAACGAGCGAAAGTGGCTGTTTTGATGGGATTCTGTGTTCTTGCTGAGGGAACAAGATCCACATACGGGAGAGGCGCTTCGCGGGTGCAACCTACATCGAGCAAGACACCGCCGGTCGTGACCGGTGATGGGACCGGGGTGATGTCGCATGCCGGGACGGTGCTGCTGGGCGAGCTGGCCGACCGGATCAGGCTGACCGCGGCGCTGAGCGAAGCGACCGACGGGCTGCGCCGGCGCCGGGCCGGTTCATGACCCGGGCCGGGTGCTGGTCGATGTGGCGGTCGCGATCGCCGATGGCGCCACCACGATCAGCGACGTGCAGGCGCTGGCCGACCAGCACGGACTGCACGGACTGCCCGGCCCGGCCGGGTCGGTCGCTTCGACCTCGACGATCTGGCGGGTTCTGGCCGGTATCGACACCGCGATGCTCGCCGAGATCCGCCAGGCCAGGGCCGTCACGCGGGATTGGGCATGCTGGCCCGTGGCGAGCTGACCGGAACAGAGCTCCCGGGCTTTCGCGCGACCGATCGGGTCCTGGACCAGGCCGTGATCGACCTGGACGCCACGCTGGTCACGGCGCACTCGGACAAACAAGGGGCCAAGGGCAACTTCAAGGACGGCTTCGGCTATCACCCGCTCGGGGCGTGGCTGGACAACACCGGCGAGGCCCTTGCGGCGGTGCTGCGGCCGGGCAACGCCGGCAGCAACACCGCCACCGATCACCCGATGGTGCTGGACGGGGCCCTGACCCAGCGGTGGTGGCCCGAGATCGAAGCCTTCCTCGAACTCGGCGTCACCAACGCCCGCACCGAAGGCCACAACCGGGTGATCAAGCAGGTCAAGCGGGTCGCCTGCGGCTTCCGCAACCAGGCGAACTACGAAAGGCGCATCATGTTGCACAGCGCAGCCCGCCGGGCCGCGTGAACCACCACGCCGTTGAGAGCCGGGAGCACGACCCCGCTCAAGTGCGAAGAGCCGGTTTGATGCCGCTTCCTTTCTTGCGAAGGATGCACCTCATGCCGAAGAAGTACCCGACCGATCAGCGTGAGCGGGCCCTGCGGATGGCCCTTGACCGGCTGGACGACTACCCCTCGCCGTGGGCCGCAGCCCAGGCGCTCGGGCCGAAGCTCGGCGTTGGGCCTGAGACGCTCCGGAAGTGGATCGTGCAGGCCCAGGTTGATGGTGGGGACCGGCCCGGCCCGGCCCGTCCAGTGAGGAGCTGGCCGAGATCAAGGCGCTGAAGTCGCAGGTCCGTGACCTGACCGAGGCCAACGAGATCCTCAAGGCCGCCTCGATTTTCTTCGCCGGGGAACTCGACCCCCGACGCCGCTGATCTGCTCGTTCATCGACGAGCAGCGGGCCCTGGGACGTGGGGTCGAGTCGATCTGCACCCAGCTCACCGAGCTGGGCTTGCCGGTCGCTCCACGCACCTACCGAGCATGGAAGAGCAGCGAGGCGTGCGCGCGGGCTCGCAGCGACGCGGCGCTGCTCGACATGCTGCTGCACGTCAAGACCGGCAACCAGGGACGGCCGCTACCCGAGGTCCTCTACGGACGCCGCAAGATGACCGCCTGGCTGGCCCGTAACGGCTTTCCCGACGTCTCCAAGCACACCGTGGACCGCCTGATGCGTGACGAGGGCATGAACGGGCTCGTCAGGGGCCGTAGCGCCAAGACGACGGTGCCGGCCAAGAGCGGCGGGATCCGCGCCGCAGACCTGCTCAACCGGGTCTTCACTTCGCCGCGGCCGAACCACGCGTGGGTCACCGACTTCACCTACGTGCCGACGTGGTGCGGCTTCGTCTACGTCGCGTTCGCGATCGACCTGTACTCCCGGGCGATCGTGGGCTGGTCCGCCTCGACGACCAAGGACGTGAGCTTCGTTTAGCAGTGCCTGCAGATGGCCCTGTGGCGCCGCGACCACGCAAGCCGACCGGTGCCTGCCGGGATGATCCACCACTCCGACGCGGGGTCAATACACGTCCGTGCGGTTCACTGAAACCCTCGTCTTGGAGGAACTGTCAGCCTCGATCGGGTCCGTCGGGGACGCCTACGACACGCCGCCGCCGAGACCGTCTTCGGGCCGTTCAAGAACGAAGCCGTGGCCGCCGGCTCGCCGTTCCGAACCGGACCCCTTCGGCACCTCGACGACGTCGAGGCCCTGACCCTGAACTACGTCCACTGGTACAACAACGACCGGCTCCACAGCGAGCTCGGCTACCTCAGCCCCGAGGAGTACGAGCAGCTCTTCTACGCTCTCCCCAACCGGCTCACCCTCCGGTGACGCCGCCAACAAGAAGACGGCATGAGAACCGGGACGGTTCACCTTCACCCGGCTCGTCGGCCGGTCCTTCACCCGCCTCGACAGCACGCCGCACGCGGGGCAGCCGCCCTCACCAGCGACGCTCTCGACGAGGACCCGACGGCCCCCGTCCGGCTCCAGCGACACGTGCAAGACCCGGAACCCGGGCAGCGCGAACAACAACGTCGTACGGTCAGACACAGTTCGTGGCTCTCTTCTGCTGACGGCGTAGGAACCACCAGCATGTCGCGGCCACGAGCCTCTGTGGCGGTGCTCGTGGTTGTAGTAACTGAAGACCCTCTCGCAGAAGCCCTGGCGTCGGCCACCGACCCCAAGCCGCCGGGGAAAGCCGGGGCGTACTTGAGCGTCTTGAACGCCGCCTCGCTCAAGGGGTTGTCGTTGCTGACGTGCGGCCAGCTGTGGCTGCGAGCGACCCCGAGGTTGACGAGCAGCTGCGCGACCGGCTTGGACGTCATGCTGGTGCCGCGGTCGGCGTGCAGGCTGTCCGGGGCGCCGTGGACCTGCGCAGCCGACTCGATAAGGGATTTGGCGATGTCGGCGTCCTCACGGGCCGCGACGGTCCAGCCGACGACGTAGCGGCTGTAGATGTCGATGATGACGTAGAGGTCGTAGTAGACGCCGCGCTCGGGCCCGCGCAGCTTGGTGATGTCCCAGCTCCAGACCTGCCCTGGCTTGGTAGCCACCAGCTCTGGCCGGGCACGGGTGGGGTGGGTGGCCTGGTCGCGGCGGTCGCCGGAGGTCCCGATCAGGCGCAGCAGCCGGTGCATCGTGCTCATCGGCGCCAGGTAGAGGCCTCCGTCGAGCAGGGTGGCCCAGGTCTGAGCGACGAAATTGTCGCAAAACCTCGGGCCAATAAGCACCTTGATGATCTCGTCCTGCTCGGCGGCTGTCAGCGCGTTTGGCGGCGCCGGCCGTGGCGTGCGCTGCACCGGGACCACCGGCACCGGCTGACGGTCGCGGCAGTGACGGCCCCGGGACTTGCCCAGCAGTGCACAGGCCTGCGCGGTCGAGGTCTGCTCGGCCAACAGGAGCACGGCTGGAGTGATCACGGCTTCGACCGCGGCTCGGTGTCCGCGCTCTCGGAGAGCATCTCCAAGAGCGCCTGCGCTTTTCCCACAATCTCCAGCGCAGCCCTGGTCTTGCAAGCTCGCGGGCGACCCGCCCGGCCCGGGCCTGGAGTTTGGTGTTCTCGACCTGCTCGGCGGACTTCCTGGCCGGCGCGAGCTTCCGGGGCCAGATTGCCCAGGGCGCCACTGTGGCGGGCCTTGCGCCACTCGCTCAGATGCGAGGAGTACAGCCCCTCGCGGCGCAGCAGCACGCCACGCGCCGCGGGGTCGGCAGCGTCGTACTCGGTCAGGATGTCGAATTTGTACTGCGCAGTGAACGACCGGCGCCTGGGCCGGTCCGAACGAGGGCTCATCGCCCCATTCTCAGTGGACGTGCTGGCCAGATCTGCAGCGGTGAGAGTCAACGTAATCAACCTGTTCTCGCCCTGTGCGGGGGGCAAGGGTGCTACCGAGGGTGTCTCACATCAGCCTGACGCACAGGGCACCATCGACAGGGCTGAACGCCACCGAGCGCCGATCAGTGAGGCAAGCGGCAGTCGCGTCCGGACACCACAAGTCAGGTGCCTCCCCACTGGGTCTAGCTGCGAGGCGGCTGCCATGAAGCATGCCCTGAACAACCCGACGGCGACCAGTCCGGCGAACACCCTGCCGGCGCACCCACCCCGAGGTCTGACGGCCGGACTGGACTGGGCCAAGGACGACTACGTCGTCTGTTTTGTCGATGCCGACGGCACGGTGCGCGACCGCATCGAGATCGCCCATACCGCCGTCGGCCTGAGCGGTCTTGTCGGGAGACTGCGGTCGCTCGGCTGTCAGGAAGTCGCGATCGAACGCCCGGACGGGTCCGTCGTCGACGCGCTTCTCGAGGCAGGTCTGACCGTCGTGGTCACCAGTCCAAGCCACAGTGGCCGAGGCCGGGCCCATCCCCGTCAAGGCAAGGCAGCCGGGGTCCGGCCGGAGTCGCCCGGCGCGCTCGGGTCGTGCACTAGGTGCGGCTCGGGATCGGGCACGCCTCTGCGAGCGCGCAGCAAGTGCGCGGCTGTGCCCCAGAGGCCGCGGCGAAACAGCAGCACGACGAGGACGAAGATCATGCCGGTGATGGCGTCGATCGCGTCGAAGCCGGCCGTGGCCAGGAAGTCCTCCAGGCGGATGATGATGGCCGCGCCGAGTGTCGGACCCCAGAGGGTGCCGATGCCGCCGAGGATCGACATCACGACGACCTTGCCGGAAGTGGTCCAGTAGACCTCCTGGAGGGAAGCGAAACCGTGCCCCACCGCGTACACCCCGCCCGCGAGGCCGGCAAGGAACGCCGACAGCACGAACACTCGGAGTTGGTACCGGGCGATCGGGTAGCCGAGGGCTCGCGCGCGGGCTGGGTTGTCGCGGATCCCCTGCAGCACGTGCCCGAACGGCGAGTGCACGATGCGCCAGGCCAGCGCCATGCCGAGCAGCAGGATCGGCAGGGCGGCGTAGTAGAAGTAGAAGGGGTCGGACAGGTCCAGGCTCCCGAGCTCGCGCGGGATGCCTTGGAGGCCGTCCTCGCCGCCGGTCACGCTGCGCCACTGGTTGGCGATGAAGTACACCATCTGGGCGAAGGCGAGCGTCACCATCGCGAAATAGATCCCGGTCCGGCGGACCGACAGCCAGCCGATCGGCAGCGCGAGAGCCACGGCGAACAGTGCGCCGCCGAGCACCGCCACTGGGAACGGGAGGCCAGCGCGGATCGCGATGACGCCCGTGGCGTACGCCGAGCCGCCCCAGAACGCGGCGTGCCCGAACGACAGCAGGCCGGTGAAGCCGAGCAGCAGGTCCAGCGCCATGGCGAACAGCGCCCACGCCATGATGTCCAGCGCGACGGGCGGGTAGATCATCCATGGGAGGCCGAAGGCGGCCAGCACGCCGAGGACGAGCAGGACGTACCGCAGCGGGCCCTGCATCCGGGCCAGGCGACGCAGAATCATGCGGCTGCCCCCTCCTTGCCGAACAGGCCTGCCGGGCGCAGGAGCAGCACCAGTGCCATCAGGATGAAGACCAGCGTCTGCGATAACGACGGCACGTAGAGGTTGCCCATAGCTTGGACCAGGCCGACGCCGAACCCCGCGATGACGGAGCCGAAGATTGAGCCCAGGCCGCCGATCACGACCACCGCGAAGATGACGATGATAAGATCCGCGCCCATCGTGGCGTTCACGGCCCGCATCGGGGCGGCGAGGACGCCCGCGAGCGCTGCCAGCGCGACGCCGAAGCCGAAGACGGGGGTCACCCACTTGCCGACGTCGATGCCGAAGGCGCGCGTGAGGTCGGGGCGCTCGGTGCAGGCCCGCACGACCATGCCGATCCGGGTGCGCGAGAACACGTACCAGGCGGCGACGGCGAACAGGACGGAGAAGGCGAGCACGAACACCTGGTAGGTCGGGTAGGTGAACAGACCCAGGTCCAGCGACCCGTCGAGCAGCGCCGGCCGGTAGTACTGCTGGGACTGGACCCCGTACTCGCGCCGGACGAGGTCCTGCAAGATCAGCGCCACGCCGAAGGTGAGCAGGAAGTTGTAGAGCGGGTCGAGGGGGGTGAGCCGCCGCACCAGCGTCCGCTCGAAAAGCATCCCGAGGGCTCCGAGGACGAGCGGGACGATCATCAGTGCGAGCCAGAAGCTGATGCCGAAGGTGTCGCGCAGCAGCACCGCTCCGATCGCACCCAGCATGTAGCCGGCTGCGTGCGCGAAGTTGACCACGCCGAGCATGCCGAAGATGACCGACAGCCCGAGGGCCAGCAGGGCGTAGAAGCTGCCACTGACTAGGCCGTTGAAGACCTGTTGCAGGAACGAGCTCATGAGTGCCTCTCTGATGGGGCGGGCGGACCGGACGGGCCGGGGGCGCGTCGCGCCCCCGGCCCGTGGATCACTCGCCCATCACGCAGGCGGCGTCGGGCTCCTGGAAGGCATTGGCCCCATCGATCTTGCTAACCACCTTGGTGAAGTCCATCTCCTCATCCACCTCGGACGGCTTCTTCACCTGCGCGAGGTAGACGTCGTGGACGTTCAGATGGTCCTCCTCGCGGATCGTGCTGTTGCGCGCGAAGAAGTCGTCGAAACGGTGTCCCTCGAGTTCCTCGACGACCGCGTCACCGCCGTCGCTCCTGGCGCGGTGGACCGCCTCGAGGTACTGCGTGGCCGCCGAGTAGTTGCCGGCGTGGACGAACGTCGGCCGCGTGCCGGTCCGCTCGAGGAAGCGGTCCGCCCATTCGCGCGACTCCTCGTCGACGTTCCAAAACCACGCCGTGGTGTACGTCGTCCCGGAGAGGCTCTCGACGCCGATCGACGCGATCTCGGTGTCGAACAGCAGGCCGACCGCGAGGTCGACCCCCTTCTCCTTGAGCCCGAACTCGTTGTACTGCTTCACGACGTTGACGAGGTCACCGCCGACCTGCATGACGCCCAGCACGTCGGGCTTGGGCGTGAGTGTCGGCGCCTTGAGCAGAAAGGTCGTGAAGTTGTCGTTCGGGAACGGGGTGGGGTCGGAGGCGACCACCGAGCCGCCGGCCTCCCGGATGGCCGTTGTGAACTTGGCGTTGGCGTCCTGCCCATACGCGTAGTCGGGGTAAATGATGTACCAGTTCTTGGCGCCCTGCTGCGTCAACGCGGAACCGGTGCCGTTCGCCAGCACGTAGGTGTTGTAGGCGTAGTGGAACGTGTACTTGTTGCACTTCCCGCCCTCGAGCTCGGTCGTCGCTGCACTGATGTTGATGTACGGCTTCTTGGCCTGCTTCGCGACGTCGGCCACGGCGAGCGCGGCTGAGGACGTCGGCACATCGAGGATCAGGTCGACGCCTTGGCGGTCGTACATCTCGCGGGCGGCGGTATTCGCGATTTCCGGCTTGTTCTGGTGGTCGGCCGAGACGACAGAGATATCCTCGGTTAGCAGCTCGTCGGCGTGCGCCTTCTTGAAGTCCTCTACCGCCATCTTGACCGCTTCCACGGCGTTCTCACCGCCCAGCTCGGAGTAGACGCCGGACATGTCGTTGATGATGCCGAGCAAGATTTTGTCGTCAGTCACCTCACCGCTCTCGGCCGAGCTGGCTGGCCCGCCCGCTCCGCCTCCGCTGCACGCGGCGAGCAGCGCGCCTACGGCGACGGCCGCTGCGGCGATCCTCGTTGACTTGCTCATGGCTGGTCCTCTCGATCGTTCGGTGGGCCGGCTAGACGCCTAGGTAGTCGAGCAGATCGTGCTCGCGGTCCTTCATCTCGCTGTTGGTGAGCGCCTCGACGACGCGCCCCTCGGCGAGCAGGTAGTGGCGGTCGGCGACGGTCCGGGCGAAGTGCACGTTCTGTTCGACGAGCAGCACCGGCGTCCCGTGGTCCTTCACCTCGCGCAGGATGCGGCCGATCTCCTGCACGAAGATGGGCGACAGCCCTTCGGTCGGCTCGTCGCAAAGCAGCAGCCGCGCGCCCATGCGGAGGACACGGGCCATCGCGAGCATCTGCTGCTCACCGCCGGACAGCTGGCCGCCCATCTGCGTGCGCCGCTCGTCGAGCACCGGGAAGACCTCCGCGATGCGCGCCATCGACCATCCCTCCGGCCCAAGGACGGGCGGCAGGATGAGGTTCTCCTCGACAGTCAGCGTGCTGTAGATGCCTCGGTCGTCGGGCACGCAGCCGAGACCGAGCCGAGCCCGCTTCTGCGGCGACGTCCTGGTGATGTCGGTGCCATCGAAGGTGATGCGTCCGCCGGACGCCCGATGCAGCCCCATGATCGAGCGCAGGCACGTCGTCTTGCCGGCGCCGTTGCGGCCCACAAGCGTGACCACTTCCCCCTGGGCGATGTCTAAGGAAACCTCGCGCAGCGCCAGCGCCTCGCCGTAGCTCGCCGTGAGCCCATCGACGCTAAGCAACGGCTTCACCCAGGTACGCCGTGATGACACGGGGGTCCGCGCGCATCTCGGCGTACGGCCCCTCGACAAGGATTTTGCCGCGCTGCAGGACTGTCACCCGGTCGGCGAGCGATCCGACCACCTTCATGTTGTGCTCGACCAGGACGACGGTCCGTCCCATCCGCACCCGCTGGATCAACTCGACAGTGCGCTGGACGTCCTCAGTGCCCATGCCAGCGGTCGGCTCGTCGAGGAGGAGGAGTCGCGGGTGCAGCGCCAGCGCGAGCGCAAGCTCGAGGGCGCGCTTGCGGCCGTACGGCAGGTTCCCAGCGGGGGTCTCTGCGACCCTCGCCAGCCCTACCTGTTCGAGCAGGCTCATGGCCTCGTCGCCAAAGCGCCGCATCGTTCGGTCCGACCGCCAGAACCGGAGCCCAAGGCCGGTCCCTGCCTGCAACGCGAGTTCGACGTGCTCCCGGGAACTCTGCTGCTCGAACAGGCTAGTAATCTGGAAGGACCGGGCGACGCCGGCGCGGGCCACTTCGTCCGGAGAGGCGCCGGTAAGGTCCGTGCCGTCGAACGTGATCGACCCGCCGGTCGGCGTGAGAAAGCCGGTGAGCAGATTGAACAGCGTCGTCTTACCGGCGCCGTTCGGGCCGACAAGCGCGTGCACATGTCCCTCGGTCACAGCCAAATCAACGCCGTCGACGGCGTGGAACCCTCGAAACTCCTTGGACAGCGACTTGGTGCGCAGGATGGTGCCGGCGCGCTCTTCCGTGCTTCCTCCTCCGCGTTGGGGGTTGCGGCCGTGCGACGGGGGGCCTGTGTCGGCGAAACGTTCCATTAGCGCCCATCGACCGGTGCTGTGATGCTCATCGTTTCGCTCATCGGGATAACCGCGGTGAGGCCACCGTCTACGGGCATGTTGACCCCAGTGATGAACCGGGCATCGTCGCTCGCCAAGAAACGGACCGCCGCCCCGACGTCCCAACCGTTGCCCTCAACGCCGCCGCGGCCAAGCGGCGAGACGTTACGCCGTCGGATGCGATCCTCCTCACTCAGCCCCTGCGCGTACACCATCGGCGTGTGCATAAAGCCGGGAACCAGCGCATTGACGCGGATGCCTTCGGGTCCATGCATGGCCGCCATGGCACGAGTCAGATTGGTAACCGCGCCCTTAGTCGTGCTGTAGATGATCGAGGGGTGCGCGCCCAATACCCCTACAATCGACGAGGCGTTGATGATCGACCCGCCGCCGCCGCTGCGCATGTGCGGGATTGAGAAACGAGACATCAGCACCATCGAGGTAACGTTGATGTCGAAGCATCGGTCCCAGTCGTTCAAGTCGACGTCGACGACCGAACTGCTTGGGCCGACGATCCCGACATTGTTGAAGAGCACGTCAACGCCGCCCCAGCTCTCCGCGACAGCTGCCACTACGTGTTCGCACTGCTCGGCCACCGAGACGTCAGCCGTGAACGACAGCCACTCTCCACCGGCTTTTTCCATGAGGTCGCGCGTCTCGGACATGTTCTCGTCGACGGAGTCAACAATCGCGACCCTCATCCCAGCCTCGATCAAAAGTATGGCGGCTGCTCGACCGTTCCCAATGCCCGAGGCACGTGACCCAGCGCCAGTGATGATGGCAACCTTGCCCTCCAGGTCGGCGTGTGCCTTCTTAGGGGGGTTCATGGTGAGCCTTTCGTGGTGGTCAGACGCCCCGGCCGCAAGCCGCCGTAGGAACAACTGAAACTGTCGCAGCTGGTTGGGGCGGATGGCCATGGAGTATCCGACAACGCCGTCGCCGCCCTTTGTCCAAAACAACAACAAGCGCACGTCTCGCGTGAGCCGTCGCTGGCGTCACCCACAACCAGGGTCCACATCAGGCGAAGAGCACCAGCACTCCTAGACATCCTGGCTCCAAGGCGTCAAGCAGGCTCTTCGGACCCAGGGCCCCGGCATAGTCGCGATCTTGGGCGTGTCGTGGGGTGACACGCCGGTGAGGGTGTAGAAGCGGGGCGAACACGGCTCCCGTTGGTGATCATGACGGTTCCTACGCCTTCGTGACCACCAGA
>JAABUN010007011.1_pt1 | contig 12518 bp, 14 predicted proteins | sample 5559311 | NCBI WGS metagenome assembly JAABUN01 (sample SAMN10711877, study PRJNA513370) | rock metagenome | isolation source: Antarctica rocks | place: Antarctica: Victoria Land, Siegfried Peak sud | reverse complement strand
CAATCTATGCGGGTAAATATGACCAAAGAAGAGGTGAATGCATTAAGCGCCGATGTGTCAAGACAAATGTTTCAGCAGTTGCAATTACAGAATTTTGATGCGGAAAAAAATTTGCATGAAAACGATACTTTATCCAACCTGCAATTGTCAAAAGAAGCAGCAGCCGCATTTCCTTTTATAGATACTTTATACAATGGATGGATAACTGTACCTGATGCACTTAAAAAAATGGATACTATTCCTGCTGTTTTTTTTAAAACAAAAAAAAGAATAACAAAAGCGCAATCAAAGCAATTGTATAATTTTTTAATAATACGATTGCTAAAAGATACCTTACTGTTATCTGAAATAAAAAAGTAGCTAAATCAAGCATGTCTATAAACAAAGTATTATCCAGTTAAAATGTTACAAAAGCCTGCTATTGATTACTCAAATATAAAAATTACTCCTTCCGTTCACGCTAAATTAAACCAGTTGCAGGCAACTGCCATTTGCGGTAATGATATCAGTTCATCGTGCCTGTATGTACCTGAAGCCCTCATAAAAGACATTGAAGTATTGGACAGGGCTTATCCCGAGATACCTATTGAGTTTGTAGAAGTTGAAGGAAAATTCGGGCCGGATATAATTGAAGAACTTTCGAAGAAATGGAAAATTCCCAAAAAATTTATGTGGATTGGTTCCCCTGGAAATAAATTTCCTTATCGCGTTTCTGAACCTGGAGTTGTTAGGCTAATAATGTAGAGGGCAAATAAACAACTTATTATATACTTCGGTGTTATAATGCGTACAGTATAATTCTCTAAATTTAAAATTGAAAATGGATATAAATAAGGCTTACCAGATTATTGCTAACAAGCTATTGTTGTGGTTAAAAGAACTTATAAGACTGTTACCTAATATTGCGCTAGCCACACTGGTATTGGTGCTTGGATTTCTTATTGCCAAATGGTTAAAGAAAATTGCGTGTAAAATTTTCACAAGGTTTATTCATAATGATACACTGAATAATCTCTTTTCTTCTTTGGTGTACATTTTTGTGTTAGGGGTTACCATTTTTGTAGCACTCAGCATCCTTAATCTTGATAAGGCAGTTACTTCTATTTTAGCCGGCGCGGGTATTATTGGTTTGGCCCTGGCATTCGCATTTCAGGACATCGCCTCTAACTTTATGTCGGGTATTTTCCTTTCTATACGCCGCCCGTTGCATACCGGCGATATTGTTCAAATAAAAGAATATATGGGTAAGATCACACAAATTAATTTGCGCGATACTGTGCTTAGAACTTTTCAGGGGCAAATGGTTATTATACCCAACAAAGAAGTACTGCAAAATCCCATCGAAAATTATTCGCTCTTAGGTAAAAGAAGGATGGACTTAACCGTAGGCGTTTCTTACGGTGATGATCTGCAAAAAGTAAAAAGCGTTACCCTTAAGGCATTAGAAGGAATTGAAGGACTCACTAAAGACGATGAAATCACTTTTTTTTACAAGGAGTTTGGCGACAGCTCTATAAACTTTGACGTACGGCTGTGGGTACACACACCCGAACAACCCGAATATTTGCAGGTAAGAAGCGAAGCAGTAATGCGCATAAAACAAGCATACGACGAAAATAATATTACCATTCCTTTTCCCATAAGAACGTTGGATTTTGGCATAAAGGGCGGCGTACCCTTGAAAGAAATAACAATAAATACGAGTGCTGGTAAAGCTTAGATTAATTAATTCGGTTGAATAATGAAACAACAGTTAACACACGAACGCAATAAGCTTCTTACCTCAATAGAAAAGTTTTTAGAAGGTCCTATGATTTTTTTAGGCTTTGTATGGCTTGTGTTATTGGTTATAGAATTAGTATGGGGACTGAGTAAGCCACTTGAATATACAAGCCTTACTATCTGGATTATTTTTATAATAGACTTTCTAATCAAGTTTATTTTAGCTCCCAACAAACTTGCCTTTCTTAAAAAAAACTGGCTTACAGCTATTTCCCTTCTTATACCTGCGTTAAGAGTGTTTCGCATTTTTAGGTTTGTAAGGCTTTTAAGAGGATTACGTGGCATTCGCCTGGTAAAAATTGTTTCGTCTTTAAACCGCAGCATGAACAGCCTAAGCGCTAGCATGGGCCGAAGAGGATTTGGCTATGTTAGCCTGCTTTCGGTGGTCATCACTTTTGCAGGGGCTGCCGGAATGTACGGACTGGAAGCCGGGCATCAGGGATTTGAAAATTATGGAATGGCGCTATGGTGGACAGCTATGCGTGTAATAACTGCAGGCAGTGATTTTTGGCCTGCTACACCCGAAGGTCGCGGACTTGCTTTTATATTGTCTTTATTTGGTTATGCTGTTTTTGGCTATGTTACGGCTACTTTAGCCACTTTTTTCATTGGTCGCGATGCCGAAGATGATAATGCACCGGTAGCAGGCGCAAAAGAGGTAGAAGACTTGAAAAAAGAAATTGCAAATCTTTCTGCAGTTATCAATCAATTGAAAAATAAGCTTGAATAAAAGGTGCTGCTGTTACAGCATTTTTTATTTTACTTCTATTGCTTTAAAACCAAGAGAGTTTATTTTTGCTGCTACTTCGCACCGGACAAGCGGGATTTTTTTTGTGTTTAAAGTTTCTGCTGCCTGCTGCAAATGCTCCATGCTAATATCTGCCAGTACAATATTGGCACCTTCAGATGCAAACCTCGAAGCTATTGCAAGTCCAATACCTCCTGCACCTCCTGTTATAATAACTGTTTTATTTTCAAATCTCATAGCTTATTTTTTTTCTGCGTTTAGCAATGTTGCTGTATCTGTATTATTTTTTTTGCTTTCTTCATCCGCCTTATTTGCTTCTTTATCCTCTTCAAAGTCGTCGGGTATTACAATAGGCACATTAAGGCAAACGCTTTCGGTAGGTAATACTTCGCGCCAATCCTTTATCAGTTGTTTGTAAGCCTGACCCACAGGTCTTATGGTACGGTTCAAATCATATAATCCAAGAGGATTTACATTATTATTGTCTTCGCGCAGTGCTGTGTCCCAGTCAACCTGGTCGGTTAGTGAATACCATGTAAAGCCAACAATCGGAATTCCGTCATTTTTAACCCTTACAACATTAGCCCATTCTTTCCACAACCAGTTGACGGCTTCATCACCTTTAGGGCCTTGCGAAATATTGGTTTCGGTATGCATTACCGGAAGTTTATACCGGTCATAATACTGACTTGTAATGACATGATACCCGAATATTTCACCTGAAGCACACGTTTTTCCTTCGGCAGTTACACGGTGTTCGTTGGTAACGTAATAGTCGTTACCCATAATGCAACTTCTCTTTAGATGATTTGAAAGAAAGAAATGGTACTCATCCCTCGTCATGCCATTGTCCATAAGGTATTCATACATATCAGATTCTATCCGCTTGCCATAATTAAGGTCGAGCGATAAAAATCTTCTTGCATTCATTAGTTCTGCAGGCTTTATGGATTTGGGGTTTTCGGCATGAAAATATTCGGAAGATTCGCTTTGTATAAATATTGCATCCGGGCGCACATCCAGTATGGCTTTCATAGCCATTATATTGGCTTTTACAATATTTTTAAGCGCTGTTACAAAAGACCGGTCTGTGGTTAACTGCTCATTCCACCATCCATAATAAGCAGAAAATAAGGCACAGATGTACATTTCATTAACAGGAGTATATAATTGTATCCACGAATAGCGCTTTGCAAATGCGCCTGCATATTGGGCAAAAAGTTCAGCAAAGTCGGGATTTTGAAAATCACCTATCCAGTCGGGCACACCAAAATGGCAAAGGTCTATTATTGGCAATATCTTCTGCTTTCTCAGGTAAGGCAAGGTAGTATCTGCAAATGACCAGTCATATTTTGCAGGGGCAATAAAACTTTTGTGTATAGGAGGACCGTATCGCAAAAAATCAATTCCCATTTCCTTTACCAGGTCAAAGTCTTTTTGCCAGTATTCGTAGTGTTTGCACTTCTCCATCTCATCAATTCTTTTGCGTCCGTTATTTATAACGGGAATACTGTTTTCTATGCCGGTGGCGAACATGAATTTTCGAAACATACTAAAAGAAGTCAAAGCACATGCCACTCACAATTTTGCCCATGCAGCCCTTAAGTATTATTGCTGATAGTTAAATTGTAAGGTAAATCTTTGCAATGATGAAAAGACCAATCAAAAAAGAGCTTGTAGAATATCTTGGTGCTATATACTTGAATCTGCAGTATCATTTTGAACGAAGTTGAAGGGTAAATTAATTCATTCCTTTATCCCTCTCCTTAATATAAAGTTCCTGCACCAAAATCATTATGATAAGCATAATTGGTGTAGCTAATACCAATCCCCATCCTCCGGTTAAGGGGCTTATTAAAAGTTGGGCAGATATGATAAGTGCAGGTGGAATACTGATTAATTTTTGCTGAACCATTGGAGTAATAAAATTACTTTCCACAACTTGTATTAAGATATACATACCGGCAACAATTGCTGCAGTTGACGGTCCCTGCATTAAAGCAACCAGTACGGCAGGTATCATTGCTATTAAAGGACCAAAGTTGGGTATAAAATTAAGCAAACCTGCAATAAGGGCTAATACAAGCCATAATGGACTCCCGAGTATTAATAAGCCTATTGATGTTAGTACAAAAACAACAAACATGGCAAAGAACTTTCCCTTCAGCCATTTCTTTAAGTTATCGCCTAATTTGTTTACAATATCCTCGCCCTTCTTCTGTCCTTTTTTGGGTATTAACTGCACTATTCCCTTTTTATACACATCCGGTGAAACAGTAAAGAATATACCGAGAAAAAGGACCACGTAAATATCACCAAACACACCAAACGTGCTTTTAAAAAATGTGCCTGCCAAACCTTTTGCTTTCTTGATTGTTTCAGGTGAAGACGCTTTTTGCACTAATTTTTTTCCAATAGGATTTTCGCTAAGTTGAGACTTCGCATTTTCTATTGTTGCCGGTAAAGTGTCACTTAGTTGTGCGACTTGTGCCTGAATTTTAGCACCCATCAGCCAAAACAAACCTATTACTAATAACAGTGTTCCTATCACCGCAATGGTTAAACATATGCCCTGCTTCCATTTTGTTTTTCGGCATATTAATCCGCTCAATCCAAGGAAGAATATAGCTATTAAAGCACCTGCTAAAATCAGCAGGAAAACTGAGAAAGTTGCTTTAAACAATAAAATAAGAATAACGATTAAAGCATAAATTCCGCCTTTAATCCAAACCTTTTTTGGGTAACTTAACTCATCCGTAGGATTTTCTTCCATAGTTATTCACTTTTAATTTTATGGTTGGGCTGCTTTGATAATTTGCTTTCATTATTTTTCAATTCCCTTTCCAGGAAATAATTCAATGCAGTACGTAACGAGGCTATTGCGGCTAACTTTCCAATTTCGTCCCACGTAGGTGCAATAGCAGTTGCAAGTATATCGGCTGCTAATAATAATTCTAATGCAACTGTTAATCCACTTCCAAATTGTATTCTAATAGTTTGGTTGGTTATCCCGTCATTGGGTTTTAAAATGTGAAAGAAATATTCGTATAAAAATTTCAATAAAGATATACCAACTACCAACGCTGCTGTTACTTCAAGCGTGCTGCTTAAATATTTGGTGATTATTTCTGCTATTTCTTTCATTTAAAAGCTTTATGCAACAAGAATTTTCCGGTTGTTAGTAAAGGTCGGCAAATGTTTTATGTTTATGCCGGGAAATGATACAAGTTAGCGGCTGGCATATTTACCAACTCCGTAAATAATAATAGAGGTGTTGTATATACTTTCAGTTAATGAAGTTATATCCATACCGTTTATACCTAAGAAATATCGGGGTCTTCTTTTGATTCTTTGCTGGTAAGAAGGCTGCCATATTTGTATTTGATTGCTTTGACTAAAGTGTATATTTAAAGGTATTTTTCTTTTTATCTGCATGAGTTATTAGAGCACATGCTTTTTATTATCAGATAAAAAACATCTCCAAATGAATAACAAACCTGGAAAGAATAAGCCATAAGGGCACTAATCCTTTTTGCATCTCGCCTTACAATATAAATAACACTTTGATTTTTTTCGAAGGATGTGTTAAGAATATAGATTTTTCGATCTTTATCTATACGCTTTTCATTCATCATTGTTTAATAATATTAGCTGGAGTACCGATAACCATTTGAAGGAAACCAAAATGAAATGCAGTTCTTTACAGTTAGCTTATGTTTTGCTCCCCATCTTGAATGATGTTGACGATGAAAAGTTCTTGTTCATTTGAAAGGTCCAGTTAATCAATAAAAAAATTAGAAGAATGTTCAGCATCATCATTCCCACATACAATGAAGCTGACCAGATTGCAATGACTATAGCAACACGCATACCGTTAACGGCAGTCAAAATATTCCGGTGTGGGTGCATGTTTTTATTGGGTTAATGGTTGTTTACAGTATTTACTCTACCGTCAAGAAGGTGAAAGAAAAAACAGGAAATGCTTAGCAGAGCGTTGTCTATACCTACCTTCCATTAATTGTTTTGAGTTTTTACATACCGGGGTAGTGACATTCATAAAGCAAAAGCAGGCATGAAGCAAAATGTAAATAATGAAGATGAAAAGCATGCTTGTCCCATGCATTGTGAAGGCGAAGGTGTATGTATGTCTGAAATAATCTTTAATCAATACAAGGGATAGATGAATTTAAGATGCTTACTCATTATGCGGGATAGCTGATACTGTACTTCTACTGACACACAAGTTGGAGGTGATAACACCTTGCCTTACGCTGCAACACCTGCACGGGAAAAAAACGCCCACGGCACAGGTATTCTTTTTGCAACATTACAGTTAAACAAAGTACTATGAACAATACTTACAGCACAAAAACACCGCAGACCCCACTCTCCAAATCATTATTAGCCGGGTTAGCCAGCGGCATAGTAGCCCTTTTTATTAACCTCATTTACGATTACATTTATGTTAACATCACCAAAATGTCTTTTGAGCATAGCTTCATCAATGTGGAGACCATCATTTTTTTCTCCATGATTACCGATGTGGTGGCTGGGCTTCTGTTTCACTTTTTTGTATACACCATGGCAAAAGGAACCCGCACCTATATGCTAACAGCAACCATACTTACCATTGCCGGAGTGTTGGCCGGTTTAGCCATTAAAAGAAGCAATGAAACTTCCGGCATCAACGTGTTTAGAGGGCTGTATGCAGGCATTATCATCATTACCGGCGTTTGCGCTTCCTACCTGTTGCCATGGCTCACAAAACACAAGAATCCTTTTTTCAGCCAGGCCCCGACTACTAAAGAAGGGTAAGCCTTAGCGCAAAACCCATTCGTTTTTCACGCTGTCAAAATCCACTTCAATAATTGCCGCCGTTGCAGGTCTTCGGCAGCGAAGCCGTTGCAGTGTGTTATCACCTGCAAACCGCAGCTTGGGTAAGCAGCTGCACTTGCTATTGTTTAAAAAATACAAAGTAATCTCGTACTTTGATTACTTCAGTAAGTCTGAAATAACCTTTAATCAATACAAGGGATAGATGAATTTGAGATGCTTACTCATTATTAGGGATAGCTAATACTGTACTTCTGCCCACACACAGTTGCAGGTGATAACACCTTTGCAACACCTGCAGGGGCAAAAAAGGATGACTTCTTATCCGTTAGTAAAAGAAGACCTCATAAATGCCGTCGCCGATTGGGTTGATGAAGAAGTGGTTGCAGATAATGGTTTAGTAACCGGTCGGTCGCCGAAAGACCTTCCCGCTTTCAATAAAAAAATTATAGAAAAGTTCAGCGAAAGAATACATGACTCTATAAAATGATAAGTAACATTATTAAGTATTGCCACCATTCTTAGAGGTGTATTAGTGAATCACCCCTAACAAGGCCGGGCATAGGCAAAAAGCAGTTGGCGACAATACCAACAGCGGCGCGAAAAGTGACCAATGCTGTGAACAGAAAAAAATACACTCTAAAAAAATGCCATTGCCATTCTTCAAGGAAGATTGAAAGTGAAGATATTCCGGCATTCCGGCGGCACGATAATTAAGGTATTTAGTAAAGTTAAAATGTTTAAATCTCATCCTGTCACATCTTATTTAAAGTATTCTTTTTTTTCCGCTCTTCTATATATAATTCCCGCAGCCATTTTTATTTATGATTACTCTTACACTAAAAGCTATTTTTTGTTCATTGGTAATTTGTTGTTTGGCATCGGTATAGCCATTTTCATCTGGCTGCTTAATAATAAAAACAGCAACAGCAAAAGCGCAGGCTATGTGATTGCCGCCGGGCATATCACCGCATTGGCAGGGATACTTTTTGCCGCCGTATTAATTTTTGTTTTGCTCTTAATTATGGCTCCGGAACTTTTTAAAGCTGCTGCACCGGGCACGGAACATATCACGCATTCACCCACTCAACTTATGGGAAACCGCAGCATAATTACCATAATGCTATTTAGCGCGGTAGTCGGAAATATTATAGCCGGTTCCTTTATTTCAATTCTATTTTCCTCTACAATAAAAATTTTCAAACAAAAAGCAAATTAAGCTTGTTTGGAAACACCATAACAAATAAAACTTTTTCCGCAGCGAATAGCATTTATTGCTGAAAAACGAATCTTACACATGCTGCAAGTTACTTCTTCTTAAATGGTAAGTTTAGAACGCGACGCTAATGGAAAACGATTGCCCGCTGGCGGAAAGTGTGGGTATTCAAGGCTCATCTCTTGCAGGCAAGTTGTCAAGACGCTTTCATGGAAAATTAGAAGAGCAAAAAAGAAAAAGTCAATTGTTGTTCCGGCATTATTAACCGGCTTGTGTTTTATATCAGCCTATTTGTATCTTTTAATAGCTGGTAAAAATATTCCGGTATGGGTGTATGTATTTATTGGTTTGATGGTTGCTTATAGTATCTATTCTATCATCAAAAAAGTAAGAGAAAAAACGAAGCGCAGCAACTACAATTAGAACAAGCAGTAGGTTTGTACTCTGCGCTTCAGATATGCTAACTTTAATAAAAAAAATAAAACGATGGAGCATTATGATATTATCATTATTGGTTCCGGCGCCGGTGGCGGCACGCTCCTGCATAAGTTAAAACATTCAGGAAAAAAGATATTGATTTTGGAACGGGGAACGTTTTTGCCGCGTGAAAAAGAAAACTGGAGCAGTGTGTCGGTGTTTCAAAAGGGCGGTATCATACAACGGAGATATGGAAAACAGAATGCGATAAAGACCTGCATCCTGAAACCGGTTATTGGGTAGGCGGCAATACCAAAGTATATGGTGCAGCCATGTTCCGGTTAAGGGAAAAAGATTTTGAAGAATACCGGGCAGCAGATGGTATTTCACCGGCATGGCCGGTAAGCTATAAAGAGATGGAACCTTTTTATACCGAAGCAGAAAAATTATATCACGTTCATGGCAAAATGGGATTAGACCCGACGGAGCCTTTCAAAAGTGAGGAATATCCATATCCGGAAGTGAGCCACGAACCACGCATCCAGCTATTGAACGATGAGTTGCTGCAAAAAGGCTTGCATCCATTTTACTTGCCCTTAGGTGTAAAGTTAAACGAAGCCAATCGCATCAAATCACCCTGCATCTGTTGCAACACCTGCGATGGATTTCCATGTTTAATTCATGCCAAAAGCGATGCAGATATTAATTGTGTAAGACCTAGTTTAGACAATGAAAATGTTACACTTCTAACAAGTGCAAAAGCACTGAAGTTCAATACCAGTGAGAGTGGCCGAGAAGTTGTAAGCGTAAATGTGGAAACTATAGAAGGGATACAGCATTTTACGGCCGACCTGTTTATTGTTTCCTGCGGCGCTATTAATTCTGCAGCATTACTTTTAGCAAGTGCCAACAGCGCTCATCCCGCCGGGTTAGCTAATAGCAGCGACCAGGTAGGAAGAAATTATATTAAACATAACAGTGTGGCAATGATGAGTATTTCCACAAAGCCCAATCACTCCATATTTTAAAAGACATTGGCGGTGAATGATTTTTATTGGGGCGATGAAGACTATAAATTTCCGATGGGGCATATTCAGTTGCTTGGAAAATCTAACAAAGATATTATTGCTGATGATGTGCCTGTTGCACCGGGTTTCTTGCTCAGCGAAGTGGCGGAGCATGCTATTGACTGGTGGATGACAGGTGAAGATTTACCCGATCCTAATAATCGGGTGCAGGTCATTAATGATCAAATTCACTTGGACTACAAAGAAAACAACAGAGAAGGTTTTGATAGATTAGTACATAAAATAAAACACATTCTTAGCAGCATTGATTCGGGGCACAGCTTTATTCCACATGGCTTTTATCCTTCCAAAAATATTCCATTAGCCGCTGTTGGTCACCAGGCCGGCACAGCACGCTTTGGTACAGATAAAGCCACTTCTGTTTTAGACGTAAATTGCAAAACACATGATGTAGATAATTTGTATGTGGTAGATGGCAGCTTCTTCCCTTCTATCGGTGCGGTCAATCCGTCCCTAACCATTATTGCAAATGCATTAAGAGTAGGTCAACATCTTTTAGAACGGATGAAATGAAAGCGCCACAAAAAAGATTTCTATATGGTCAAAGCAATACTACGCTCACTCATTTTTTAATGATTTGGCAAAGGTTTAAAGATAATCTCATCATATATTGTTGCGAAGCATTGGGCTTAGGTCTTTTTATGTTTTCAGCCGGATTTTTTGATGCTATAATGGAGTATCCCGGACTTCCTTTTCGGCAGCTTCTCCCATCAGCGCTTTTAAGGCGTTCCCTGGTAGGGCTTGCCATGGGACTAACGGCCTTGTATATACTTAATTCGGCGTTCGGAAAAAAATCAGGCGCCCATATCAATCCTTCAGTAACATGGGTGCAATACCGGTTAGGCAATATTGATGCAGTAGATTCTGTATTCTATGTTATTTTTCAATTTGTTGGTGGCAGCATTGGGATGTATTTAATTTATATTCTCATGCCGCATAGTATCAGTCATAATGCCATCAACTATATTGTTACAAAACCATTAGATGGCAGCGTAGCATTGGCTTTTATTTTGGAGTTCATCATTTCCTTTCTGTTAATGGCAGGTGTATTGTACACCAATTCCACTAAGAAACTAAGTAAGTACACGGCCTCACTGGTTGGTGTTCTCCTTGCTCTGTTCATTGCATTCGAAGCGCCTTACAGCGGTACGAGCATGAACCCCGCACGTACGTTTGCTTCTGCTATTGTGGCCAACCAATGGAATAGCTTTTGGTTATATTGCATTGCTCCTCCGCTGGGCATGTGGTGCGCAGAAGTGTTTGTTAGAAAAGTTTTGCATAAAAAACTTGCAAAAGTATCGCTGCAGAACGATTGATGGGTAATGTAATCAATAGGTGAAGGATCTAGCACTTTCTTTCATAAATGTTTTATTATAAAATTATTTAGATGGTGTCTTATTAAATGATAGGACTGGGGACGATTCCTGTTTTCCAATGGTAAAAAAACTGCTCCGCATAGGGTGGCCTTATTATAGTTATAAATTGTATTAGCATAATAACGCTTTGAATAAAACAATTGCCGTTTAAATTATTTATTTGAACGATGCCAAAATTTTAATAAGGTGCTATAATTATTCTTTACAGTCAACAATTTTGGAACCATCTTAATTGATCATGCATTATAACTTTCATTAGAAATAAGTGATTTAAAAAACATGGAGGAACGATCCAAAATAGGCCTGTATGGCGCATTGGCAGCTAATATTGCTGTTGCAGTAGTAAAGTTTATAGCAGCATCCGTTACCGGCAGTTCTGCGATGCTTTCTGAAGGTATACACAGCACCGTTGACTCAAGTAATGAATTATTACTACTGTGGGGAATTCATAAAAGTAAAAAGCCTGCAGACGAAATACATCCTTTCGGTTACGGACAGGAACTATATTTTTATACCCTTATCGTGTCTGTGCTGATATTCGGTTTGGGTGGCGGCATGTCAGTTTACGAAGGCGTCATGAATATCACTCACCCGGTAGCGACTGCAGACCCTACATGGAATTATATTGTTCTCGGGTGTTCGGCTGTGTTTGAAGGTATATCTCTTGTGATACCCTTGCGAAAATTTACTAAGGCAAATGGTTCAGCGCATTTTTGGCATAAGTTACGTGCCAGTAAAGACCCTGCTTTTTTTGTAATTATTTTCGAAAATGGCGCAGCGCTGGCCGGGCTGTTTATTGCTTTTTGCGGCGTGTTTTTCAGCCATTATTTTCATTTACCTGTTTTAGATGGTGCATCATCTATATTAATAGGATTGGTGCTTGCATTTGTAGCGATCATTTTAATTATCGAAAGCAGGAATTTATTAATAGGTGAAAGTGCCACAAAAGAAAAAATAAAAGCAATCTATGAGATTGTTGATGCAGACCCTGATGTTATTAAATTAAACAGTCCGCTTACAATGCAGATGGGCCCTGATGAATTGCTGCTTGCTCTTGA
>JAABUN010007010.1_pt1 | contig 12521 bp, 9 predicted proteins | sample 5559311 | NCBI WGS metagenome assembly JAABUN01 (sample SAMN10711877, study PRJNA513370) | rock metagenome | isolation source: Antarctica rocks | place: Antarctica: Victoria Land, Siegfried Peak sud | reverse complement strand
GCGCGGCCGCCTCCGCCCGGAACGCCGGGAGGTAGGGCGGATGGGTCTTGGCCATCATGGACTCCTTTCCTGAGACTTCCGTCTCCAGTATCTCGGTGTCCACAGAATCGACGCAAGCCCAATACCAATATATCGCCATGCCCGAACGGCGCTTTGGTCGCACACAAAGAGCGGGCCACGATGCGGCTATGCACGTCTGCATGTTCGAGGCGCAAGCCCCGACCCTTCACCAGCAAATGCACGCACCGACGTTTACCGGCCTCGCCGCAGGTTCTTTGCCCACATCCCGTGAGATGGTGGGGGCGCGGCAGGCGTTGTCTAGGGTGCGGATGCGGAGTTACCGCCGCCGTGTGACTGGTCTTCAGCAGTAAGGAGCAGGACTGTGTACCATGTCGGCCCAGCGCGTGTCAGCACCATTTTTCTCTTGTTGCTGGCAACGTTCCTCCCCACCGGGCTGACCGCGCACGCCGCAGGACCCTGGACCGCCGCCGCCGCGCCCCAAGCTGTCCGTGATCCGGTGCGGGCCGCATCCCTGCCGAATGGTCAGGTCTTCGTGCGGTGGTATCAGTCCGCCGAACGTTATGATGCGGTTACCGATAGCTGGACACTCATCGCCAAGGATCTCAACCCGCTGCAAGGACCGGCCTTGACTATCCTGGCGAGTGGGGATGTGTTGGTGATCGGTGGGCTCTCCTGTGGACACTGTGGCGGGAACAATGTGGAGCTCTACGACGCGAGTACCGGCACCCTGACGCGCCGCGGCTTTATGCGGCAGGAACGCGGCTATCACACGGCGACCACGCTGACTGATGGTCGCGTCCTGGTCACCGGGGGCGCGCAAGGGGCGGCTGCGCCGTGGGCACCGAGCGCCGGGCCATATGCAACGACCGAACTCTACGACCCCGCAGCGAACACCTGGAGTGCTGGGCCACCGATGTCGGTCGGTCGCGCTCTGCACACAGCCACCCGGCTCGCGGACGGGCGGGTGCTCGTGGTCGGCGGCGCGAGCGGCGCGGGAAGCGCCACGGCGGAGCTCTATGACCCGACCACCAACGCCTGGACCGCCGCCGCCGCGCCCGCTGCCGCGCGCGGTGGACATTCGGCCACGCTCCTCACCGACGGCCGTGTGCTGTCCATCGGTGGCGCGGCGGGAATCGGACCGGCACTCGCCACGGGTGAACGCTATGACGCGGCCACGGATACCTGGCAGCCAATCGCCAATGCCCCTGGTGCGCGGAGCCTGCATACCGCCACGCTACTCGTAGACGGCACCTTGCTAGTTACAGGCGGGCAGGTCGGCATCGATCCGTTCAACGGGAGCCCCAGGGGGTATGGCCCGCTCGCCAGCGCCATCCGCTACACGCCCGCGACCGACACCTGGGATGATGCGGGCATGATGTCGGCTCCGCGTGCGGAGCACGCTGCGGTTGCGCTAGCTGATGGTCGCCTTGTCGTGATCGGCAATGTCAGTGCCGATCGCTTTACCCCCGCAACCACCGCGCAATGCTTCGCCGCGACAGGACATTGCCTCCAGGGCCGGTTCCTGACCTACTGGCAGGGGCATGGCGGACTCGCGATTAATGGATACCCACTCGGCGACGAATTTACGGAGACGCTGGAGGATGGTCGTCCCTACACGGTGCAATACTTCGAGCGTGTGCGCCTGGAGTACCATCCCGAGAACGCCAATCCGCAATATCAGGTGCTGCTCGGCCAGTTCGGCCGACGTATCCACCCGGCTGATCCGCCGGCCTTGCCCGCCCCAGGGACGCGTTACTTTACGGAGACCGGCCACAACCTGGGCGGGAGCTTTCAGCGGTATTGGGAGGCCAATGGCGGCCTGGCGCAGTTCGGCTATCCGCTCACCGATGAATTCAAGGAGCAATTGGCGGACGGCAACACCTATACCGTGCAGTATTTTGAGCGGGCACGATTCGAGTATCATCCCGAGAACTCGCCGCCCTATGATGTGCTGCTCGGGCAATTCGGGCGGCAAATCCTCGGCAACCGCTAACGCCGGTTTCCGTCCAATCTCGTCTCCTCTCGTGATCGCTTCCGACGAAGGGCCTGCGGCCACGCAATACCCCTGCAGGGTACAATGCCCTGTGACGTGGCACAGGATAAACCCGCCTCCGCAGGGCGGCTTTGTGGCGCGAGAGCGCCTCAAGGCCGGGTGTCCCCTGGGTGATTCAGCCGCCAGCCATCCCTCACGCAAGATGCACCAGCTGAGGCAGGGCGCGGTACGCGGGCGGCGGCGATTTCGATGATTACGCCGCATAGTGCCTGCTACCCTTGTGGGGAATCTTTACGGCCCGAACGTAAACGCGAACGCCTGCGTGCCAGGGGTCTTGAACCGCAGTTCGAGGAGATGGTCTGCGATCCGCCCGTGCAGATCGACCAGGTGATAGAGTCGGTCGCCATCGACGGTGAGTAGGCCGGCGGAGACGTCGGCACCGGCCTGCGCTGCGCCGATTGGTTGCCCATCGAGGAGGACTTCGAGCGCACCGCTCTGCCTTGGCGGTGGCCGCAGCACGAGATAGACCTGACCGGATTGGAAGTGGTAGCGCAGGGCTGCCCCGGATCCGGAGGTGATCTCATCGCTGGTCGCCGTCCAGATGCCGCCCAGGCCGAAGCGATCGACCGGCAATGGCTGCGGGAAGCCGTACGAGGCTGTTCCGGGGCGATACGATCGTGGGACGGCATACTCCAGGCGTTGGGTACCGAGATAGGTTTCGGGGGATAGCGGCGTGGTCGTATCCTGACCCGGCGCGGTGGCAACCGGACGGTTGACGGGATGGCCGGATTCCGCTAATAGCTGTTGGATCGCCCTCTCCATCTGATCGTATTCGCCTTCGCCGAAGTGGACGCGGCGGAGCTTCCCCGTCGCATCGAAGAGATACTCCGCCGGCCAATACTGGTTACCGTAGGCGTTCCAGGTGGCGTAACCGTTGTCCTGCGCCACCGGGTAATGGATCCCGAATCGCCTGATCGCCTGATCGACGTTCGCGGTAGTGTGTTCGAACGCGAACTCCGGCGTGTGAACGCCTACCACTACCAGCCCTGATCGCGATAGGTGTCGTACCAGCGCGTCACGTTGGGCAGCGTCCGCAGGCAGTTGATACAGGTATAGGTCCAGAAATCGACCAGGACCACTTTTCCGCGCAGATCGGCCCGACCGAGCGGCGCGTCAGTGTTGAGCCACTGATTGATGCCGACAATTTCCGGCATCGACGCCCCCGAACTCTGGGCGTTCATCAACCCGTCGCCGGTGGTCGCGCCGCCCACCGGCCCGCCCGGCTCCTTGAGTTGCCCCAAGCCTTGCGCGACCGCCGGGGCGCTCTCGAAGCGATTGAGGGCCACGGAGAACTGGGGAAAGACGGCGAGCAGTCTGGTTTGCAGCACCGTGTCGTAGCTCGTGCCGATCAGGACGGCCATGACCAGGAGGACGACCCCGAACGCCCGCTGGATGCGGCCCAGGTAGGGGGAGAGGCGGCGCGAGGCCCCGAGCAGCCGCTGCCCGCCGTAGGCCAGCCCAAAGAGTGGCAGCGCCGCCCCGACGACATAGGAGGCGGTGACGACGACTAAACTTGCCGACAACGTTCCCGCCGTCGCCAGCGCGGTGATCGTCGCCAGGATCGGCCCGGCGCATGGTGTCCAGACCACACCCAGGGCCAACCCGGTCGTCAGGCCGCCGCTGAAGCCTGATCCCTGGGCGTTGCCGAATGCGCCGAATCGCCCGGTCAGCCGACTGGCGAACCCTTCCAGTACCGCCCCCACCCGTGGTATCAGCAAGGCGATGCCAGAGAGCACGATGAACAGCGACGGCGACGTAGCGCAGCCACGTTGCGTCGAAATGGAGCGCGCGGGCGATGACGCTCAGCGTCAAGGTCAGGATGCCGAAGCTGGCCGTGACACCGATCGCCAGGCCTGCCGGTCGGCGCCGACCGCCACGGGTCGCCTGCGCCAGGACGATCGGGAGCAGCGGCCAGATGCACGGTGCCGCGATCGTGACCAGACCCGAGACGAACGCGAACGCGACCAGGAGGAGCATCGCCGGTTCCTTGCGCTAACGCGACACGTAGGCAGCAAAATACTTTCTCGGGCTATCGGCGCGGCAGGTGTGATGTTGATTGAACGTGGACGCTTTATCGTGCAGGCTCGGTTAGTCAAACTATACCAGGGCTGCTCTATGTTGCGATGCTGCGTTTAGCAGGCGAGTGACGGCCCAGGATAGCAAAATGTACCGCCGCCTATCGATACTAGACATAAGGATGCGCCGTGGCGGTGCCCGGTGCAGCGTCAGGCGGATCGGGGTCGCAACTGCGGCTGCCCCAACGCGGTGTGGTGCTTCGAGTTAGCCTTGTCGCTGCTGAAGCGGCCAGACTTTGCGACGTTTATCTCCTACAGTTGCGGGCCGCGTTCGCTGCGGAGGCGATCGAGTTCGGCGCGCATCCGTGGACTGCGCGGCATGGCGTAGTCTGTCTCGTCCCAGGCGTCGATCAGGCTCTCGCCGGGCTGGTCGCTGACCCGGACGATCGCATCGGCCCGCTCGCGTACGCTCGGCTTCAATCGCGTGCCGACGCCGGGGAGTTGCGGCGCGTAGAGGTAGCCGTCGCGAATATCGAGGTTCGGGTCGACCACCTCGCCGTACCAGCCTTTATAGAAGGCGGGGACGTGCTCTTGCATCATCGCGTTGGGCGAACTGATGCAGATCTGGGCACAGGCGAAGATGTTGACCGGCCCGGTGGCATCGTGGGGGGCGAACGGAACCTGATGGGCCGAGGCCAGGATCGCCACCTTGTGGGTCTCGGAGATCCCGCCGGTCCAGATCAGGTCGGGCATGACGATCCGCGCCGAGCCGTTCTCGATATATTGCCGCAGTTGCCAGCGGGTCAGCAAACGCTCGGAGATGCAGATCGGCGTGCGGGTCGATTCTTGGAGCCGCAGCAGCGCCTCGGGGTTGAGGAGCGGGGTGAGATCTTCCTGCCACATCGGTTCGAGCGGCTCCATCGCCTGGGCGATGCGGATGGCGATCGGCAGGCTCCACTTGGCGTGGGCATCATTGGCGAACTGCATCTCCATCCCGACCGCCTCGCGGATCTCGCGGAACGGCCGTAGGGCACGGTCGAGGTCAGCAGGGGAGAGGTATTGACCATCGCTCGCCAGCGCGAGGGGGATGGTCGGCCCGCCCTTCATCGCCATGATCCCCTCGTCGAGTAGTTGCCGGGCCAATTCCGCCGCGCCGGTATAGGGGATCCCGGTCGCGTAGACGGGGACACGTCGCCGCACGGCACCACCGAGCAACTCGTAGATCGGCACCCCGAGCGCCTGCCCCTTGAGATCCCAGAGGGCGATATCGAGCGCCGAGATCGCCCGCATCTCGGCCCCACCGTAGCCGGCGTGATCGGAGAGGCGGAACATCTGCTCCCACAGGCGCTCGACTTCGTGCGGGTTGCGCCCGATCAGCAGCGGCCCGAACCAGTCGTGGATCGCCGCGGCGACGACCGAGGGCGCGTAAAAAGTCTCACCCAGACCGATCAATCCGCCATCGGTGTAGACCTGCACCCAGAGCACCTGCGGGTGTTCCTTTAGCTGGATCGTCTCGATCTTGGTGATCCGCATCGCGTCTCTCCTCCGCTCACCTTGCCGGTGGCGACACTATCCTGGCGGTGGCCGAACCGTGCCGACTGCCGACCCTGCCTGTGGGCAGCGTATGCGTCGCCGGAACGCCTGTCAAATGGGCCGTTTCGCCCAGTACCACAGCTTTTTTTGCTGTCGCACTGCTGTGTCGAGCACGTCAGCGAGCGGCTCCGCCCCTGGGGTTATTCGTTGACTCGTCCGCGTCGTTGTTCAGCCTAGCTCTGCTGCCGACTGTGCGAGGTCGTAGGCCGGGAAGCGGTAGTCGCACTGAACATCGATGACGAAGATGGTGCTGCTGGCGAGGCCGCGTTCGAGTGCTTCGCGGAGTTGTTCAGGCTCCTCGACGCGCATCCCGTCGGCCCCGAAGGAGCGCGCGAAGGCGACGAAATCCGGCCCGTCCAGCGCCGTCTCGCTCGCGCGACCGTAGCTGCGCTCCTGCATCCCGACGATCATCCCGTACTGCCGGTCGTTCAGGATGACGACGACCGGGTTCAACCCCGCCTCGACCCCCGTGGCAAAGTCGGCGCTCGCCATCAGGAAACACCCGTCGCCGGTCACCGCGATGACTTTCTTGTCCGGGTACGCCACCTTGGCGGCCAGGGCTGCCGGGAGGCCGAAGCCCATCGCCCCCCAGTAGCCTTCCGGCGTGAAGGTGGTGCGGTTCAGCGTTTGCAGCACCAGGCGCGTCCACTGATTGTGGCTACCGATGTCCCCGAGGACGATCGTGTCGGCGTCAACAATCTCCGGCAGCGCATCGAGCGCCAGGGCGTAGTGCAACGGGCGCACCTGTCCATAGTCGCGGCGGATCCCATCGCGGATGTGCTGGCGCAACCGATCTTTCCCGTGGGCGATCCGCTCGCGCAGCGCGCCGTCCAGGGTTCGCTGCTGGTCGCCGCAGGCTTCGATCAACTGGCCGAGTGCGACCGGTAGATCGGCCACCGCGCCGCCTTGCGCCCGCGAATCCGGCGCATCGCCCGCGTCGCCGAGCCAGATACCGACCACCGGCGCGGCGGCGGCGGCGAAGAGGATATCGGCATGGCCGGTGCCGCCACGCTCGCCGACGGCCACGATCAGATCGGCCTCTGCTGCCAGTTGTCGTTGCAGCGGCGTGTGCGCGTAGAGCGCGAGTTGCCCTGTCGAGAGCGGATGGGTATCCGGCAGCGCGCCGGCGGCATCCCCGGCGAGGATCACCGGCGCTTCGAGCAGTTCGGCCAGTTCGGCCAGCGCCGCATCGGCGAGGGTGGCGCGCACGCCCTTGCCCGCCCAGATGACCGGCCGTCGGCTCCCCTTGATGGCCGCGACGAGCCGCCCGAGTTCCTCATCGGTGAGCCGTATAGGTGGGATCGTCTGGCGCGTGTACTGATCCATCAGCGTCGCGTCCGCCAGCAGGACATCTTGTGGGATCTCGATATGGACCGGGCCGGGCCGTCCGCTGGTCGCGATGGCAAAGGCGCGGGCGAAGATCTGCGGAATCTCCTCCGGTCGCTCGATCGCCACACTCCACTTGGTGACCTCCGCGAACATCCGCACGAGGAAATCTGGCTTGTCCACGCCGTGGAACGACTCGTACGAGGCGCCGGTCGGCACCGCGCCGCTGATATGGATCAGCGGCGATGCGGACATGTACGCCTGCGCGACGCCGGTGAGCGAGTTGGTGGCACCGGGTCCGGCGGTGACCAATACGACACCGGGTTTGCCGGTCAGCCGACCGTAGGCGTCGGCCATGCCACTGGCGGCTGTCTCATGCTTAACGGTGATATGGCGAATCGTCGGCTCATCGGCGAGCGCGTCGTAGATTTCGAGTACGTACGAACCGACCAGCCCGAAGATGTGCGCGACCCCCTCGGCCTTGAGCGCCCCGACGATCGCCGCGCCACTGCGTTGCCTGATCTGTGCCCCGTCGCCTGTCGCCATCTCCCCGCTCCCCACTCATGGTACGCCCATCACCCACATAGCGCCCGCAGTATCGACCGGGTATCGGCGGATTGCAAGACCGCTCGCGAATAGCGCGGGGGGATAGGCTAGCGCAGCCGATATATGTTGCGTTACGCCTGTTCGTCGTGACAGTAGGGGAAGATTTGGTCACCGCCCTGACAGTGGCGCAGTGCGAATCGTCGTGCTACGCTGCGCCTTTGACGATGATAATGACGCGACACTGGTGGTGCTTCATGGCCGCGACCGAGGGGATGATCCCGTTCCGAGGCTATCGCACATGGTATCGGATTGTCGGCGACGGCGAGGAACCGGGCAAACTGCCGCTGCTGGCGCTGCATGGCGGGCCGGGTGTGCCGCACGACTATCTGGAGTCGATGGAGGCGCTGGCGGATACCGGGCGGCGGGTGCCGTCGGCTCTGCAACGAGCGGACCGGCACGCCCTACAACCACCTGCAGTACCCGACCGACCTGGTGCTGCTCGTGGTCCTGTGGCGCCTACGCTACAAGCTGAGCCTCAGAGACCTCGCGGAGATGTTCCTCGCGCGGGGCTTCGTCTTCTCCCACGAGGCGGTGCGCGACTGGGAGAAGCGCTTCGGCCCGCTGCTCGCCGCGCATCTGCGCGCCAAACGGCGCGGGCAAGGCGGGACGAAGTGGCATGTGGACGAGACGTACATCAAGGTCAACGGCCAGTGGTGCTACCTCTATCGCGCGATCGACCGCGACAGCAACCTGGTCGACGCGCGACTCGGCGAGCGACGCGATATGACGGCGGCCCAGCGTTTCTTTGCGCAGGCCCTGGACCTCGCCGGTCGTGCCCCCGAGCAGGGGACGACGGACGGGCACGACGCGTATCCCCGGGCCATCCGCGAGACGCTGGGGCCAACGGTGGAGCACCGCACCAGCTGCTATAAGGAGCAGGACCATCGTAGCGTGAAGCAGCGCTATTACCCGATGCGCGGCTTCGGCTCCTTCGCTTCGGTCGCCCGCTTCTGCACCGCCTTCGAGGAGCAGCGCCAGTACTTTCGCGCCGCGACCCGGTCGGGCGAGCGCGTCTCGCTGGCAGAACGACGGCAGCGGTTCCAGGGTCGGTGGGCGGCAGTCCTGGCCGAGATGACCGCCGCTTGATCAGCGGCTGGGCCGGTTTCACGCTGCCTGCGACACCCGACGGCGACGCCCCTCGTCCCATTTCTGACGCATCCGGCGGGACCACTGGGGCGGATCGTCTCATCGGTGACGAGCACCCCGCGCTCGGCCGGCAGCGCCTCCACCTCCCGCTAGCTGAGCGCGAGGCGATGATAGTGCCACACGGCGTGGGCGGTGAACTCCGGGGGCAAGCGATAACCGGCTTAGCACGGGGGCAGCAGCTTCTTTCATGCGGCAAGTAGCGCATGCCGACGTCCCTTGCCCGCAAATTGACAATGCCGCCTGGAGGCTATCATTATCGCTAACGAACCACAACCGGGACCCGGGTGTTCTGCCCGTGGAGACGCGAGCGACACGTCGCTTGTTGACAATGCACAATTGCATGGCTATCGTGGCCATACAAACAGTGGTGAATATCCGCAGAAGGGGAGGTCAGGTGTTACGGCGGGCCTCGTGCTCGTTTATCTGGCCGGTTTATGTCGGGAAAGGACAGACGTTATGGCAGAACCGCCGAGTTCTGGTCGCGCTGGACGAGTGAAGGCGCGCTCGATCCGCGGCACGAAACTTTGCGCTGAATCAGCAAACTGCTGAAGCGCACATTCACGTTGGCGTCTCCTCTGTCCATCGAGCGAAGACAAAAGCCAACGCAAGACCGTATTAGGAGGGCCACAGTGACGAAGATTACCATCATCGGCGCGGGGGGCTATGTCTTCCCGCTGCGACTCATCGGCGATATCCTCAGCTTCCCCGAGTTGCGCGACAGCACGCTCGCGCTAATGGACGTCAACCTGGACGGAGCGGAGCGGACCGCCGCTGCCGCCCGTGAGCTGATCGGGCATTACGACTTCCCGACGCGCGTGCAGACAACTACCGATCGCCGTGCCGCGCTGGCGGATGCCGATTTCGTGATCATCACCTTCTACATCGGCGACACCGAGACGGCGCGGGTTGACAAGGCGATCCCCAACGAATACGGGATCGATCAGCCGGTGGGTGACACGCTCGGCCCGGGCGGCGTGATCCGCTTCATGCGGAACGCGCCGGTCTACGCGGCCATCGCGGCCGATATCAAGGAAGTCTGCCCGCGCGCCCAGGTGATCAATTACGCCAACCCGATGGCGATGAACTGCTGGTACCTGGAGCGGCTCGGCATCCCGACCGTCGGGCTCTGCCACAGCGTGCAGAACACTTCGCACATGTTCGCGCAGCAACTCGACGTGCCGTACGACGAGTTGCGCTATCGGGTCGCGGGGATCAATCATCAGGCCTGGTTCCTCGAGGTACGGCGCGGCGATGAGGATCTCTACCCCCGCCTACGCGAGGTGCTCACCGAGCGGTTCGGCATCGCGTCTGGCGGGCGCGGCGCCATCGCAGCCGATTCAGGCGACCACAGCGCGCCGCAAGGGGCGACCACCTACGAGGGGGCGCAAGAGCGGGTGCGGACCTCGATCATGCGCGCCTTCGGCTACTTCCACACCGAGTCGAGCCACCACGCCTCCGAGTACCTGCCGTACTTCCGCAAGAACGCGGCGCTGATCGACTCCTTCATCCCCGCGCGCTGGCCTGCAGTCAGCCGGACACGCGATGTCGAGGCGCGAACCCGCGAGCTGCTCGCCGCGTTCAAGGAGGAGCTCGTGCCGTCGACCGAGTTCGGCGCGTACATCGTCCACAGTATGGTGACCGGGCAGCCGCGCGTGATCTACGGCAACGTCCCGAACCATGGCTTGATCGCGAACCTCCCCGAGGGCTGCTGCGTCGAGGTGCCCTGCCTCGTCGATGCGAACGGTATCCAGCCGACCGCGATCGGCGCGCTGCCGCCCCAGTGCGCGGCGGTGAACCGGACGAACGTCAACGTGCAGGAGTTGGCGGTGGAGGCGGCGCTGACCGGCGATCGGGAGCATATCTACCATGCGGTGATGCTCGATCCGCTGACGAGTGCCGTACTGACGCTGGAGCAGATCCGGGCGATGACCGACGAAATGCTCGCGGCCGAGACCGCCTGGTTGCCCGCCTTCGCGCGGTAAAGCGGGTGTCCGACGCGAGCGAAGGGCGGTGTGGCGCACGGCTATCAGCGTGACGGACACATTCCCCAACGGGCGCGACTTCGCTATGTCGCCCCTGCCCTCCTGTGCAACCCTGCGAGATATCTCGACTATCGAATCAGATCGCGTGCTACCCCCGTCGACTCATTCGCGATCAGCGCTGCATCTATTTTGTGTCCGAGTAGACGAGAAATTTCCACCGCGGCTTGACATGTCTCCTCACCGAGTTGGAGCAATTGTTTCCAGGGAGTACGCATCGTGAATGTCACCACGCTGACAGCGGCGATCACCGCGCCATCATGGCTAAAAATCGGGGCGGCCACGCAACGAAGATCCTCGATACGCTCTTCGTCATCCCACGCAAAGCCACGCCGCTTGATCTCGGCGAGATGTTGTCGCATCACTTCCCGCGAGGTGATCGTGCGCGGGGTGACCGGGGGCATCCCTTTGGCGAGGATACCCTCCACGATGCCATCGGGCAGGTACGCCAACACCGCCTTGCCGGCGGCGGTGCAATACATCGGTCGGCGCTCACCGAGGGCCGTGCGCATCGAGAGGGTGATATTGCCCTCGAAGCGGTCGATGGTGACGATCGTTTCTTCGCTGCGTACGGTCAGCAACACCAATTCCTTGACCTCCGCACAGAGCCGTTGCAACACGGGTCGGGCCACCTGCCGGATATCGAGGTTGTGCAAGACCACCCCCGATAGGGAGAGGACGCCGAGGCCCAGGCGATAGCGGTCCGTCGCATAGTCGCGCGCGACGAAGCCGCGCATCTGCAACGTCGTGAGGATGCGCAGCAGCGTTGTGCGATGCATATCGCGGATACGGCTAGGGTCCCACCATCCTCGGTCTCGACACTCGCCAGCATCTCGAGCACATGGAGTCCCTTATCGAGCGTGCTGAGGATCAGGTCCGATTCTTGTTTCGCGTAGGCATTGGGTGTTATGGAGCCTCCCTGCGTGCGCGACCAATCGCGTGCTCCTGGCGCGCGCCCGGCCAGGATCCGAGTGAGAACGATGCTCCACTACAGAGGAAACGAAACAAGGATCCATTATCGGCATGATAGTCGTCCGCCCGAGGTGAGTCAAGCGATGTCCGCGGGTTATGCGCGTGCTTCGTGCACGTGTATAGTCGATTTGGTCCCTAGGGGATACATCCGGGAATGGGCTGCGGTCCGGGTGAAGGATATGCGTGCCAACGATGCCGGAGCCATCGCCTGCGCATGAGCGACGGGCAGTGGCGACGGTGCGGTTAGGTAGTGCGGTGATGCGGTCGCCCTCCTCGCTCGCGATGGCAAGCAGCAGGGGGGCGGATGGGCGGTGCAACGACGATTTGCCCGGGCCAGGGCTGCCAATGCCGCTACACGGCTTGCAACGCGACCCCGTGCTCCGGCTACCGCTTCACGCCCGAGGTCATCGCCCTCACCGTACGCCGGTACCTGCGGTTCCGCCTCGGCTACGCCGACGTCGCCGAACTCCTCGCCGAGTGGGGCCTACATGTGGACCCGTCGACGGTGTTCGCCTGGGTGCGCGAGTTCGCCGCGTTGTACGCGCGTGCTGGGGCGTCGACGAGACCTATAGGCAAGTGACCGGGGACTGAATCTATGTCTACCGCGCGATTGACGAGCGGAGCTAGTGCATCGTTCCTCAATGGCGGTATAGATTATGCGGCAACTGGCGGCGAGTGAGGAGGGTACCGCCATGCCGAAGTTGCTGTGTGCCCGCGCCGCCGTCGACGCGGAGGAAGAGCGGCAGATCC
>JAABUN010007009.1_pt1 | contig 12522 bp, 9 predicted proteins | sample 5559311 | NCBI WGS metagenome assembly JAABUN01 (sample SAMN10711877, study PRJNA513370) | rock metagenome | isolation source: Antarctica rocks | place: Antarctica: Victoria Land, Siegfried Peak sud | reverse complement strand
GGAGCGGTCCGCCGGATCCGGCAGGACCGGCAGGACCGGCTCCTGGTCGGACTCGGTCGTAGTGGCGGACTCGGTCGTAGTGGCGGGCTCGGTCGTAGTGGCGGGCTCGGTCGTAGTGGCGGGCTCGATGGTGGCCGTTGCCGGTTCCGCCTTGGGCAGGACTCGCCGGACGCTGGCCGCGGACACCCCCACCGCTGTCGCGATCGTCCGAAGCGATGCCCCTGCCCGGCGGCGTGCCGCGATGTCGGCGACCACCTCGTGGGTCAACCGTGAGGGACCCTTGGGGCCACGCTTGTCCGGGGCCAGGGCGGCCACCCCGGCATCGGCCACGACGCCCTGCCAGCGCCGTAGGGTCTCGGTGGTGACGGCGAACCCAGCCGCGACCTGGACGGCCCGCGCGGCTTTGATCCGCACCAGCTGCACCGCCGCGAGCCGGCGGCCGACCTCGTCGCCGTCATCCCAGGCGAAGACAAGCTCACCGCGGATGAAGACCCGGCCGCCGTCCTGGTCCTGGACCACAGCTACCGCCTCGCTGATCTCCACAGCGGCGGCGGGCACCACGGCAAGGGGGTGTTGGGCCGTCATGATCGCCATCGTTCACCACCCCCATAACAGCCCGAAACACCATACGAATTATAACACACTGAGGGTGCGGAAACAACCGCATCCAGCCGAAAACATGCAGGTCATCTCGCCGTACCGACCAACACCCCATCCGCTATGTCAGGAGTCCTGCACCCAGGAGCAGGCGGTCATCCTGGGCGCCATCCGCCTACTCAGCCGCGTCGAGGTCCGGGGTGGAGCGGGCAGCGGCAAGACGTGGCTGGCGCTGGAGCAGGCGCGCCGGCTCCAGGCGTCGGGGCAGCGGGTGGCGCTGCTTTGCTACTCGCGCGGTCTGGCCGCGTCCCTGCAGCGGCACGTGGCGACGTTCAAGCGCCAGCAGCGTCCGTCCTACGTCGGGACGTTCCACGGGCTCGGCCAGCAGTGGGGCGCCGACGCCGGGTCCGACGACGACAGCGACTACTGGGAGAGCCAGCTGCCCGAGCAGATGTCGGTGCTGGCCGCAGCCCTACCGCCCGGACAGCGCTTCGACGCCGTCGTGATCGACGAGGCGCAGGACTTCGCCGACTCCTGGTGGACCCCGCTCCTGTTCGCGCTCAAGGACCAGGAGGCAGGCGGGGTATTCGCGTTCAGCGACGAGGGGCAACGCATCTTCGCCCGGTACGGAGCGCCTCCGGTGCCGCTGGTGCCGCTCGTGCTCGACCACAACCTGCGCAACACCCGACAGATCGCCAACGCCTTCCACCCCCTCACGCCGATCAAGATGCGGCTGGTGGGAGAGGACGGACCCGACGTCCGCTTCGTACCCGTCGCACCGGCGGATGCCTTGGCGACAGCGGACGACGAGCTCGACCGGCTGCTGGAGCAGGGCTGGCGTCCCCAGGACGTCGCACTGCTGACGACGGGCAGCCGGCACCCCGTGCAGACGGATCTGCAGAGCCGGGGCCAGGACCACTACTGGGACAGCTACTGGGAGGCCGACCAGGTGTTCTACGGGCACGTGCTGGGCTTCAAGGGTCTGGAAAGGCGAGCCGTGGTGCTGGCGGTGAACGAGACGGCAGGACGTGAGCGCGCCCGCGAACGCCTCTACGTCGGGCTCTCCCGGGCGCGCGACCAGCTGGTCGTGTGCGCGGACCCACAATTCATCAAGGACGTGGGCGGAGCGGAGGTGGCCAAGCGGCTCGGTATCGCTTGACGCCCACACAGTTGTCGGTGGTCGATGCCACAATAATGAGTGACGAAAGGGGAGACGAATGGACGAGAAGGTGTGGTTCCGCTCGCACGTCGAGCGGCTGCTCGAGCAGGTGTGGGACGCCCGCGAGCTGACCGTGGCGCCGGACGGCCTGTACTACGGGGAGGCTGGCACGGCGGTGGCATGGGTCAGCGTGGAGACGGACAGCCCGATGGCGCGGTTCGCCTGGTCGCCGTGGTCGCGGTCGACGTGCCGTCAACAGCGAAGGTGCTGCGCGAGCTGAACGAGATCAACGCGGGGGCCCGCTTCGGCTGGCTCTCCTGGTACGAGGGGCGGGTGCACTGCGAGGCGGTGGTACCGGCCGACGACCTCACGGCGGAGAACCTGACCGGCCTCTGGTACGCGGTGGTCGCTCGCGCCAACCAGGTGGGGCCGATGCTGGCAGCCGTGCACGGTGGGCGGGTCCCGGTCGAGGACCAAGTCTCCGACGACGAGGAGGTGGCCTGAGCCTCGCCCTTCGGGATGGGTCGCCCGGAGCGGTCCAGCGCCTACCGCACCAGGCGGCGGAGCGCCTCCCTGGTCTGCGGGTCGGTGCTGTAGAGCACGGTGCCGACCATGCCGCGCGTCAGCAGCACCTTGTAGACGTTGCGGACGAGGGCGTCGAACTCGTCATCCGTCACCCGGGTCCGGTTCTTGAAGTCGGGGTCTCGGTTGGCGCCGCGCACGCTGCTCATCCGACCCTCGCGCCAGAGGAGGTCCGGGCCCAGGATCACTCCGCTCCAGTCGTACTCGAACCCCTGTGCTGTGTAGACGCACCCGACCTGGCCGAAGCCGTGCGGGTCGGTGGCCCACAGCGGAGCCGGAGGTGCCTCGCCGACCCGGCGGTCAGCCCGGACGTTCCACGGCCGCGCCCACGCCTCGATCTGGACGTCCGGCACCAGGGTGCCGTCCCGGCGCGGGTCGCTCCACGGCCAGCAGTAGCCGGCCGCCATCCTCGCGGAGTACCCGGCAGCTCTGTGCCCCTGGAGGATCTCCTCCATCTCGCCCGAGCTGTCGGCCACCTGCACCTGGAAGGCAGGATCGCCGGCCCAGTCCTGCGGTCCACCGGGGACGAGCCCGAGCAGTCGCTGTACCCAGGTGACGTACTGGAGGCTCCCTCCGCAACGGAACTGCTCACCTAAATCGATGAGATAGACTGCCAAACCTAGCTTTTCAGCGTGCCGCTGGATGACCTCCACCGACCCCATCTCACCCGGACGCACCACCTGGTGCTGGTCCAGCAGGAAGACCGGGACCTGGGCCGCGTTGATCAGCTCGTCCACCTGTGGACGATCGCTCCTGAGCTCGGCGCGCGTGTAGCGGTCGACCGAGGTCTGACGGATGCGGTGCGCCTCGTCCAGGATGAGGACGTCCAGGCTGTTGGCCTCTGCGGACATGAACTGGTTGAAGTACTTGAACATGCGCTGCACCCGTGGTTCACGGGCACCGGCGACCTTGCGCAGGGTCTGGGTGAAGGAGCGAGACCCGGTGGCGTGCAGGACCGAACGCCCCTGCCTGCTCAGCTCGCCGAGCAGGGAGAGCGCGACCACGCTCTTGCCGCTGCCGGGGCCTCCGGTCACGACGATGACCGTCTTGCGCGAGCCCTGCCTCGCCTTGCGTACCTCGTGGTGCACCAGGTCGACGGCGAGCTGCTGATTCGCCAGCAGCACGAACTGTTCTCGGTCGCGCACCTCGTCGGCGGCAAGCGCCAAGAGCTGCTTCGACGGGGCGATCGCGCTGTTGAGCAGCACATCGGCATGGGCCCCGCCCGCGCGACCGGGTGCCAGCCTGCTGACCAGGAACTGCTGGAACGCCCGTCGGTCGGCGCCGGTGTAGAGGCGGCCGAAGCGATCCATCGGGTACTGGTGCAGGTCGGAGACCGCAGCCGGGTCCAGGGCGTTGTGCAGGTAGGCGGCCCCGCTGATGGCGTCCTCGTCGTCCAGCGCCCGGACGAAGTCGAGCAGGTGCCGGCAGTAGCCCTGCACCTGGCTGACCGGGTGCTGTTTCGGCGGCCCGGGCATTCCCGGCACCTCGACCAGTGCAGGGTCGTCCTCGAACAGCGTGGCCGAGCTCCACTGCTTGAGCTCGACGACCACGAAGGACGACCGCCCGGTCCTGGGGTGGGCGCCGGCCAGGATGACGTCGGCCCGCTGGGAGGACAGCGGCAGGTGGTGCTCCAGCAGCACCTCCACCTGCCCGAGGCCGGCCTGCACCAGGTCCTGGACGAGCACGGGGATGCTCGATCTCCAGGACGCGGCCTCGGAAGCGCCGGTCCGCCGTCCTGCGCGGAACAGCATCTGGGACATGAGTGTCTCCACGATCGACTCGCTGGTCATGGCAGCGAGCTCGGCAGCACTTCGCCGGACGAGTGTCACGGATAGGTCCCCAGGCAGCACGAAGGAAGTCGTGCGGGTGGGGGCATGTCCGCGCGGGCGTGCTACGCAGAAGCTCGTCGGGCCGCTGGCCGGAAGACTAGGTCACAGCAGAGGCTCGCGCAGTAGAGATGTGTGGCGTGTCTGCAGATCGCTGGAAGACGCCGCCACGTGCGGGGTCGTTGATCACCGCCGGTCGCTGCTCACTGCCGGATGGTCAGCGCGGCGTGAGCGAGCGCTCGTCCTTGTTCGATGGCAGCCCCGCCACCCTGAGCGGACACGACGCCCGTCACTTGGAGCACCGTCTGCGTCGGTGCGGCCAGCCGGATGGCGGCATGGCGGCTGATCGGTTGCCCGTTACCTCTCCACCCGTAGGCGTTCAAGACCAGCGCTGCAACATCGCCCAGATCCCACTCCAGCTCCTTGGCAGCCGCAGCCATCAGCAGGGCAACCGCCCCCGCCTGCCGCTCGCACAGGTCCTTGCCCACGGGCAGGTACGTCGCAACGTGCTCCCACAGCCGGGACGGGTCCGTGCGCAGCCTGCGGCCCGCAACGGTAGGAAGCAGCCGTCCCTTGTGCTTGCGCGCGAGGCGAAGCTGCAGCACCGACTCACGAAAGAAGAGCACCGGCCACGTCTGGTCCTCCCGGTTGGCCTTGCCGATCCAATCGCCACGCCCTATCTGATCGAGGGTCTGCTCCACCAGTGCAGGCGGCAGGTAGCCAGCAGACGTCAGGCGGACACCGTCCTCGCCCAGGACGTCCAGGAACCAGACGTAGTGGCGCACCATGTGGGCGCGCACCTCGGCGGACACGTCGGGTTGCGCGGTCAAGCCTGCCCGCGCCACCAGCTCCTCCAGAAGCGGGCGCGCGCCCTGGTTCGCGGACGCCAGCAGCTCTGCGAGCGGCTCGGCCAGCGCGACCCCCCCCGGAAGGGACCCTGACTCCAGCAGGGCGACGTCCATGCCTTCACCCCGGGCTGCGAGGTCCAGCTCCTGGGGGTCGAAGTCCACGGGGAGCCACTCCAGCTCTTCGTGGAGGTCAGCACCATCGGCGGTGGCGCGCCCCTCGAGCACGGCGACCAGCTCGTTGTACAGGTAGATGCCGCCTACGTCCTCAGGGGGGCACGCCCTGCGACCTGCGAGGCACGCGGCCGCTCTGTCCTCAGCCGCGTGGGGCCTGATCGCGTCCAGGACCAGCACGTGCTCCCACCCGTCGCCGAAGTCGTACTCATAGGTCAACCGGTCGCCCACCGAGCGCAGCACCTGGTCCAGGCGCACGTCCCGCTCGTGAGTCCCCTCCTCACCCTCCTCGACGTCGACATCACTGAGCAGGCGCAGGCCCGACGTCGTGGTGAAGGCGTGCAGATGGCTGTCGGTCCACCCCATCGCAACCTGGAGCACGCGGTGCAGCACGCTCAGGTCCAGGTCAGATGATAGGAGGAGGCGGCGCCAGATCCGTGGGCTCGAGCCCTTGAGGTCCACCGTGACGGTGTATGCCGACGGGGTCTGCGGCGGCGCCGGCAGCGCATCCGGTTCAGGCACGGCCGCGGCACGCCCCCCGGCAGCGAGCAGCCGCGGGAGCAACGCGCGCAGCTCCTCGGACGACATCTGGTCGATGTGGTGGGCAACCTCAGGTGGGAGGGGCTGATGAGGTTGCTGCGGAAGATCCTTGGTCACGGGTTCACCGTACGTGCCCATCAGGTCCACAGCCCCGGTTCCGATCTGTGTGGACGACGTACTCGGCGGAGATGCCCAGCAGCTCGCCGTGCCGCAGCGAGCACCCTCTCCCCGCACCTGACCCACGCCAGCGTCGTTCCTGCGGATATCCCTGACTGACCCACGCAGTGGTGCCAGACTCACGCTGAGTCGAGGATGACCGGTCCCGATCCGCCGTCCAGGAGCAAACGCTGGGCCGAGAGGAGTGTCACCGTGAGAAGGGGCGACCAGAGCGCGGCCGTCGCCGGCGACGACCTCTCCGCGTCCGGGCCCGTGCCGGTCATCATCGCGCCCGGGTCCTCGCTCGGACGGGCCGTCTACGACCAGCTCCGGGAGTGGTCGGCGGCAGGGATGATCGGGAACCTGCTCTGGGTCATCGCCCATGACGTTCATGCGGGCGGCCCCCTCTCGGACCTGCACGCCAACCTGCTGGTCCGCGGGGTCGCGCGCAGGACCTCGCTGCAGGGCTACCTGACGCGCACCGACGCCAGTGAGCGCCTCTGCCTGGCGGTGTTGTCGGTCCTCGACCGAGACGAGCAGCCCCTGGACCAGGTGGCGCACTCGGTGATCCGCGAAGCGGTGTCCGCGCTGCCGACCCACCCACGGGTCAGCCCCGTGCACTGCATCGCGGTGCGCCACGGGCACGGCAGCTGGGACCCGGCGACCGTCTGGCACGGATGGCACAACCTGGTGATCAGCCCCGAGGACGGCTGGTCTCCGGACGCCGCGCCACAGCGGCTCGACTCCACCACCACCAAGGAGTCCTTCGCCGCGCACACGGCCGCAGGCCTGGCCGCGCTGACCGGCGCCTGGTCGGGGATGCCGTCGTCCCCGTTCGACGAGGACCCCACTCCCACCGGTACCTCCGTCCGGCTGGCCCGTGCCTTCGTGCGACGCATCGACGCCAGGAATGCCAGCACTGCGCTGCAGCAGCGCCTGCTGGACACCTCGCGCGGGCTGCCGCACCCCTGGCGAGGCCCGCGGATGGTCGAGTACGCGGACCAACCAGGCGCAGCGGCTCGCGAGGTGGCAGGCACCGTCCTGACCCGGCACTCGACCCTGCTGGCGCCGAACCTCACGGCGTTGCCGCGCCAGCAGCTTGACGTGGCCCGGATCGACTCCTCACAGGCGCTGAGCCTGTTCCCCTCGTTCCTGATCGCCGCGCTCCGCAATGCACCAGACGCGTGGTTGACGAACAGGGACAGCGGTGTCAGCGCCGAGGCGGCAGAGCGCATGCAGGCAGAGGTCTACCAGGCGCACCAGGTCGACTTCGACCTGGTCGTCCAGGGGACGGGATCCGGCCAGGTGCCCGCTCACCTGGACGACATCTCCGCTGCGGTGGAACGTCTGCACACGTCCCTGGGGCGGGGCGACGCCGCCCGCGAGGAAGTTCCCGACACCGGCGAGTTCTGGCGGGACGTGGCCCGAGGGGCGCTGACTCTAGGCGACGGCGCCTCGCACGGGCCGGGTATCGAGCCGGTGATCGTGAGCGAGAACCCGCGAGTGGTCCAGGACCCGCAGCTGATCTGCCCGGCGGTGTCGGCGCCGGTCGAGGTGCCGGACGAGCTTGTGGCCGAGCTGGGCACCCAGCGGATCGAGTCGCACGACATCTGGGGTTTCAAGCGCGCCATCCTGCGTGCGCAGCGGCTGGCCAGGCCCGGCTCCCCGGCGTCGGCGGGCGCCTCCTCGTTGCGCGAGCAGATGGTGTCCGTCGCCGATCCGCTGCAGGGCTCCTACATGGGCATCCTGGGCGAGCGGCTCGGTGCCACCATCGAGCTGACGGCACACGAGCTGGCAGCCCAGCTCGACCGGTTGGAGGGCGCCACCCGGGTGCCAGAGCCACCCCCGGAAGTGGCCACCACAGCGGAGAAGGTGGCCCGGACGCTGAGGCTCTACACGGTGGTCTGGCTCGGGGCGTCGGTACTGGTCGCGCTGCTGGCGTGGGCCGGTGTGCTGCCCCTGCTCGTACCGCTGGCTCTGCTGGTCGTGCTGCTGCTCGGCTGGGGTCTGATGTCCTGGAAGGCGTTCCAGAAGTTCGCCCAGGAGGAGCTGCCGAAGCGCACGCCGCGGGTCACCTCCGACGACGAGCTTGCCGGGATCCGCAGCAACATCGTCGGCGCCACCCGCGCGGTCCGCGTCGCCATCACCCTGTACCGGCAGTACCTCGCCTGGGCGCCGTTGATCGGCGCCTTCGTCACCAGCCCGCACGGCCCCAGCCGGGTCGAGCAGCCGCCTCCCGCGGTGGGCCGGCTTCCGCGCAGCGTGGGCCTGGGTGTGGCACGGGCCAGCACGGAGGCTGTCCGCACGGTCCGGGACGGCCTGGCGATGGAGCTGTACCCCCTCGGTTGGATGGGCCCGCTGTGGGACAGGCTGCTCCAGGACCTGGCCGGCACCGTCGAGGACCCCAGCGCAGGTGCGGGGGGGACGGACGCGCTGTACGACGACCGGGTGCTCGGCCCCGGATCGCCGTTGCGGACGGTCAGCGAGCTCGTGCGAACGCACGGCACCGGGCACGGTGCGGGGGCGGAAGCCTGGGCGACGGTGCGCGCGCGGCTCAACGCCCAGCACGGCGAGCTGATGCACGGGACGCTGCTGGCCACCGTCGAGCTCGTGGGGCAGCAGGGTGTTCCCACCTCCCTGCGAGCAGACGAGTTCTTCAGCGGCCTGGTGACACCGACCGGACTGACCAGGTCGACGTTCCACCCCGACGCGTTGACCGAGGCTGCCCGCAAGGTGGGACTGTCGGCAGTGGAGCGTTCGACCCTGGTGGCTCCTGCTCTGCTGGCGGCCGACCACCTGCACGACCACGACACGCTACGCGTGCTCGAGGCGGTCACCGACGTCGACGACCTCAGCGAGGTGGCTGTGCTGCTGCAGGTGTCGTGGCCGCTGCATCCCGACCAGGTCGCCGTGCAAGCGGGTCAGGCGGCTCCCCGACGGCAGCAGGCCCCAACCCAGGTGCACACCGACGACGACGCCAGCACGCAGCTCTTCGCTGACCTGGCCGAGCGACTGCGGCAGGAGCGCGAGGGCTCCTGACGCGCGGCTCCTGACGCGCGGCTCCTGACAGCTGCTGCGACCGGGACGCTCGATAGGCTCCCGGGACGACCGATGGCCTCGGAGGGGAGCAAACGTGAGCGTCAGCCTGGCGAAGGGTGGCAACGTCTCGTTGAGCAAGGAGGCGGGCTCAGTCCCCTTGACGAAGATCCACGTCGGGCTGGGCTGGGACGTCCGCTCCACCGCTGGAGCCGACTTCGACCTGGATGCGAGCGCCCTGGTCTGCGGCACCAACGGGCGGGTGCTCTCGGACCAGCACTTCGTGTTCTACAACAACCTCACCAGCCCCGACGCCACCGTGCAGCACACGGGGGACAATCTCACCGGTGAGGGTGAGGGCGACGACGAGGTCGTCGTGGTCGACCTGCAGCACCTGCCGCCGGAGGTGGACCGCATCGTGCTGGCGGTGTCCATCCACGACGCCGAGATGCGCAGGCAGAGCTTCGGGCAGGTCGTCAACGCCTTCATCAGGGTGGTCAACCTCAACGACGACAGCGAGCTGGCCCGCTTCGACCTGACCGAGGACGCCTCCACGGAGACGGCCATGCTGTTCGGAGAGGTGTACCGCCGAGGCCCGGAGTGGAAGTTCCGCGCGATCGGTCAGGGGTTCGCCAGCGGTCTGCGGGGGATCGCGATGGACTACGGAGTGAATATTGACTGACGGCGCCGGCTCGGAGAGAGGTGCTGACGGTTCCACCGGGACCCCCCCGCGACCGGTCGACCGCGTCCGGCTCGAGGCGTTGCGGTACGCGGTGAACGAGGAGGCCGCCACCTACGTGGGCATCATGCGGCTGTTCACCGAGGGACTGTCAGGCCTGATGAGCGACCTGTCGGCCGACGAGGTCGTGCAGCGGCTGGGCGACCAGGGCATCGACGTCGAGGTCGAGACCGCCGACGACAGACTGAGCTACCTGGTCGAGCACGGCAACCTCGCGCGCAGCCCGCGCGAGACCGAGGCGCGGACCCTGAAGGACTACCTGCGCAACCGTTCGCGCTATCAGCTGACCCAGCGCGGAGATCTGGTGCAGCGGCACGTGGAGGAGCTGCTCGGTCACGCCGAGACGGTCCGGGAGGTCTCCAGCGAGATGCTGGGCGGGATCCTGGACGGTCTCACCGCACTGGCCCGCTACGATCCCGCCTCGCTGCACGAGGTCGAGCCGGACGAGCTGGCCCAGCGGATCGGCACGGTCTTCGCGCAGTTCAGTCAGCTGGTCGAGAGCACCCGGGAGTTCTACACCTACCTCACGCGCGTGCTGAGCCGCTTCGACCTGGACCGGGTCGAGTTCCAGGCCTTCAAGACCGCCCTGCTGGACTACCTGCAGCGCTTCGTCGCCGAGGTGGACAAGCACATGCCGCAGGTGGCTGATGCCCTGCGCACCGTGGAACCGATGGTGGCGGCCCTGTGCGCGCGAGCCAACGCCGGCCAACGCCTGGTCGACCTGGAGGGACGCACCGCACGGCGCTCGCCCGGTCTGGAACCGCAGGACTGGCAGGGCATCCGGGCGTGGTTCACCGGGGAGAACGGGCGCGACAGCGATGCCGAGGGGGTCCGCCGCCTCGCCACCGACGCCATGCGCGCCCTCCTGGTCAACCTGCGACGCATCGCCTCGGCGGGAGACCGCGAGCAGAGCAGGTACGGCGACCTGCTGCGTGTGGCGCGCTGGTTCGACCAGGCCGACGACGGCACGGCGCACGCGTTGGCCGCGGCGGTCTTCGGCCTGTATCCCTGCCGGCACCTCGGCCTCGTCGGCGAGGAGGCCGACCAGGTGCCCGCGACGACCTCGTGGTGGACGGCGCCCGCAGCCGAGGTACCCGTCATGCTCCGCACCCAGGGCGAGCGCCGCGTCTCGGGCCGGTCCGGGCAGCGGGTGGACTTCACCGCCGCCAAGGCGGCCCGCCTCGCGGAGCGCGCGGCCGCGGAGCGACGGCAGGTGGCGTGCCTGGACGAGCTCGTGGCGTTGGCAGGCTCCACCGGATCGACGGACCTGGGCCGCATCACCCTCTCGGACGCAGCCCGGAGCGTGCTGCTCGAGCACTACGCCGGATCGCTGTCCTCGGGCACACCGTCCGAGCCACGTCACATCGCGAACTCGGGAGTGTTCCTCGCCGTGCGCCGCACCCCCGGCCGGGGCACCACCGTCGTCAGCCCGCAGGGCGCCCTCGAGCTGGTGGGGACGACGCTGACCCTGCAGGTGCTCCGCGCCGCGGCGACAGGCGTCGGATGACCGGCTCGAGGGTTTCCGAGATCCGGCGCCGGATCGAGCGGCCTGCGCCCGAGCGCGACGTCCAGGCCGATGCCGAGGTTCGGCGGGCAGCCCGGGCCCTGTTGCTGCAGCCGCTGCTCGTCGACACCGCCACGGGCGCCGACGATGTGCGCCTGGTCCGGCGGCACCGTGAGGAGCTGACGCGTCTGTTCGCCGATGGACTCGGCTATCGCCTGGTGGTCGAGCCGCGCGCGGCCCGGCTGCTGAAACCCGGTCTGGGCCGCGTCTCCTCCAGGCCGTGGCGCCGGCGCAACGAAGCCCTCTTCACCCCCCGGATGTACGCCTTGTTCTGCCTGACCGTCGCCGCACTGACGCGCAGCCGCTCGCAGCTGCTGGTCGACGAGCTGGTGGCACAGGTGCGCTCGGCGGCGGTGGACGCGGGCATCGACATCGACCTGGACACCGCCGTCGATCGCCGTGCGCTGCACGCGGCGCTGACGCACCTGGTGGCCCTGGGCGTGCTGCACGAGCGTGACGGCGATCTGGAGCACTGGGCGGACCAGCGCACCCAGTCGCTGCTCGACGTGCGCCGCGACGTGCTGGCGCTGCTCGTGAGCGCCCCGTTGGCCGGTGCCCAGGACGCTGCCGCGCTGCTCGACGTGCAGGCGCTGCCGTCGGCGGCCGGGGGCGCTCGGGTGGCGATCCGACGCACGCTGGTCGAGCAGCCCGTGCTCAGCACGGACGACCTGACCGAGGACCAGGCGGAGTGGTGGCGCCGCAACCGGAACCGCGAGCGCGACTGGCTGGCCGACCACTTCGGGCTGGAGCTCGAGCTGCGTGCCGAGGGCGGGCTGGCCGTGGACCCGGACGACGTCCTGACCGACGACGACTTCCCCGGCCGCGGGTCGACCAAACACCTGGCGCTGCTCCTGCTCGCCGAGCTCGTCGAGTCCGCGCGTCCCGCCGCGCCGCACGGGCCGCAGCCGTGGCGCCGGGTCGCGGTCGAAGACGTGCGGGAGTGCGCCGATGCGGTTCTACGGCAGTGGAGCTCAGGCCTGCGTCGTGAGCTGCGCGAGGACCCGCGGGCGGCTCGTAGGCACGCGGTCGACGTCCTGGTGGGAGCCGGCCTGGTGCGGCGCGAGGCCGACGACGCCCTGCTCGTGCACGCTTGCGCCGCCCGATACGCTCCGCGGCCCACTCTCGGCGTGGTCGCAGCCAGCGGCGAGCGATCGCTGTTCGACCTCGCCGAGCCCGATGATGACTGACGCGACGAGACCGATGACGAACCCGCACAGGTTCCGCCTGCGCCGGGCCGGCGTGCTCAACGTGTGGCAGTACGACGAGCAGGTCTTCGACGTGGAGGGTGGCCGGCTGCTGCTGCG
>JAABUN010007008.1_pt1 | contig 12525 bp, 16 predicted proteins | sample 5559311 | NCBI WGS metagenome assembly JAABUN01 (sample SAMN10711877, study PRJNA513370) | rock metagenome | isolation source: Antarctica rocks | place: Antarctica: Victoria Land, Siegfried Peak sud | reverse complement strand
TCCAGTGCTGCTGTGGGGTCGGGTTGCTGTCACGGCTGCTGTCACCCCTGATTCAAAGTTCTCTGGGTGGTGGTCACTGGTGCCTGTCGACTTGGCCTGTGCTCAGGGGCTTTGCTGCTTTGGTTCGTGCAGGTCGTCTGGGTATTGCTCGCGGTTAGCAGATTGTTAGCAACACGGACTGGCAGAACGATTGGTGATGTGGTCGGGCGTAGCGAGGCTTCCGGTTTGCCAACAAGCCGGTCGGCGGGGACCATCGGGGATGGTCAATTTGCCCAAGGCGCGAGATACGGTGCGGCCCAGTATGACTAGCATCGCTGGTGGGAGCGTGTTCGCTGTCATATGTATTTGGACGTTCCTCGAGTCTGGCCACTGGGCGTGGCTCGTTGTAGCGATGCTTCAAGTAGTGGGGACGACTGCGGGATTAGGCGAACCCCGGCCCCGGCCGGATCGAAACGGGACAAGGATTCGGAGGGCAAAGATAGGCGACGATTCGATAGCGGAGCAGAGTCGGGTGGAACGGGTGCGGGTCAAGCGGTCGACGCGGGGAATGGTGATGAGTGCAGGCGCGGAGCGCGTCCCTGGTGTTGCAGCTGTTGGCCGCTTGGGGCGTGGTCGTGGAGGCTGAATAGTTGCGCGTCGGGTCGTCGGCGGTGGGTGAGGGCATTCGGGTTTGGTGACCGGGTGCTCTTTTTTGTGTTGCCGGGTGTAGGTGGGGTGGCGTGGAGGTCGGAGCGGAGCGGGAAGCCGGAGGGCGGAGCGGAGCGGGAGCCCGGAGGCTGGGAGTGGAGGGGGAGGCCGGAGCGTCGGGGCCCCGCCGGAGTCCCGGTGACGCGCGCCGTCAGGCGCGCCTTGAATCAGTAGAGAAAATCCTCACGAGATGTTTGATTTGGGCAGCGAAGCCGATCCACACACAATTACCATCTCACTTTTGCTGCGACCTACGGCGCGTCGCGGCAAGTGCTGGCGCTACAGCGGTATCGTTCGGATTGACTCATTGAGCGAAAGGGGACGGTTTCTTCATGACTTCCGAAGTTGCTATTTTGAACAAGACAGGTGTCGCTATGGCAACTGATAGCGCCGTCACAATAACACTCGCGGGGGAGGTTACCAAGATATACGTCGATGCCAACAAACTATTTGAACTCATTAAAGGTCTTCCCGTCGGCATAATGATATACAATGGGGCTGAAGTTGACGGATACCCCTGGGAGACACTCGTAAAAACATATCGCACGAAGGCTTGCGAGCGGCAAACTGACCTGTGCGGCTACATGGACGACTTCCTCATCTTCACAGAGGAGTATCTACTTTCCAAAGAGACGGCCGACGATCAGTCGCGAAGATTGAAGGAAGCAGTTAGTCTCATCATGGTGGCACTCCTTGACGATGCAGCCGGACAAGCAGCGGGTGTGTCCGGGAAGGTCGCGCGGCGTGGTTACCTCAGAGAAATGGTAAATGAAACCATGGCCACTCTTGAAAAGATGGACCGCCAGGAATGGGCGAGTGGCCTTGATTTCTCAGAACTTTGGCGCACACACCGTAGTGCGCTGCTGGCAATTTCCCCAGAAACTTTTCTAGACGCAACCATCCCAAAAGCGGACCGTAGAGCCCTTGCAAAAACGGCTCTTTTGCACCTGCTTTGCATGAATGATGTGCCCGGTTTGTCAACGGGGCTAGTAGTTGCGGGGTTTGGCGAGAACGATGCTTTTCCTAGTCTGGAGCACCGATCTGTAGGTGGACTTATAGAGAATCGACTCATGGTGGTGGGGGTCGAACGGGAGAAAGTTGACCATGATCGGCCGGGGATAATTGCCCCATACGCACAAACTGGAGAAGCTACGATGTTTCTCCAAGGAATTAGTCCAGATATTTCTTGGGCTATTACGTCGTTTTGGAAGCAGTGGTCGTCAGACCTTCACAAAAACATTGCCACGATGGCGGCCGCAACGTTCACGACTAGCAGCGCCAGCGAAATGAACGATTTCGAAAAAATGGCTAAGGAATATGTCTCATCGTCCTGGGAAGCATTCTCGCATTTTATGAACCAGCGCTTTCATTTAGAACGGCTACAGCCTATTGAAGCAAGCGCCGCATTTCTTTCCAAGCGGGAGATTGCGGAACTAGCCGAGAACCTTGTCGATCTGACATCGCTACGCGACCGAGTCAGTATTAACCGGAAAGAGACTGTTGGGGGCGCGACCGATGTTGCGGTGATTTCGAAAGGAGATGGTTTCGTGTGGATAAAACGCAAACACTACTTCGACAGCGAACGAAACCCTACGTGGGCGGGACGTCAGATGGGGAACGGTGTAGTGTCCGAGTTAACACGTCAGTCGAGTGATCGGGGAAGTGAAAATGCGTAGCCTCATGGTTCCCAGCAAGTCAGTCCGTCAAGAGGACGGCCCGTCCGTCGAACAAGCAACTGCTGCCGCCAGGGCAGCGAGTCGCGACGCGCTGCGCGCGGCGCTAGATCGTAAGGCTCCAGTTCTACGGGTAACTTCAGCGCGTGACAGAGAGCGTCAGTCGCGAGTCAGCCAGAGAGTCTAGTCCACCCAGAACCTCCATCTCAAAGAGACCCGCCACGGACGCCACATCGTCGCCCTTGGCGGGTTTCTTGCGGTCACTTTGTGGGTGCGGCGACGTTGCGGACGCGCAGCCGGGTGGTATGAGTTTTTTCGCGACAGTCCATGAACACGTATCGCGTCGTGGCCAAAGGGGGCCAAGATCTAGGTAAGTCCAGTTCAGATCAACTTCTGACGAGAGTCTCTGTCAGGATCCACTGCAGATAGTCAGGGTCCACGTCGGTCAGGTCTTGAGAAATAATGCAACAGACAGCGTAAGGATGTGAAGAGCGAGCAGCCGCGCAGACCGCACTTTTGTTCTGCGCTGTGGTGTGCATCATGACTCGCACCTCTTCCGCTGTCTCTACTGCTCCCTGCCACCAATACCGCGACCTGATAGGCAAGACGTGTGCGGCACCGATGAGCCGGGCGTCGAGTAGGGCAGACACACACCCATCAGCCCATTCGGCTGGCCCAGTCACGGTGATCTCTACGGCGTTCACTTGACGACTCCGCTACTCATGCTGCCAACACTAGCGAGAGCAACGTTGCGAGCCTTGGATATTGCCGCGGCACCCGTGATCAAGGGCCCGTCGTGGGATAGACCAACCCAGCGGCCGCTCATGTGTTGACCGTGGGGGTGTAGCTGGAAAAACATCGAGCCTTTTGAACGCACTGCGTCGTCGTCTGCGGTGTACCACCCGATGAGAACTTCGTTGTCCCAGAGCCGGAACTCACCTCGCCAGGTATAGCCACCCTCGTCGAGAGTGACGTTGCCTCGGTCCTGAGTGGCAACTTGGATGAGGTCTCCTCGTTGTCGAATAGTTATCGCTTGGACGGTGTGTACCTCTCGTCCGTCTTGATAGGTCTGCCAAGCTGCCCACCACTCACCTGATAGGCCGACTCTTCGGGCATCAGACCCGGCTAGTTCATCCAGGCTGATGCCCAGCGCGTCAGCGATATCTCGGGCAACGGACAGAGTCGGCTGAGCCTCAGTAGCTTCGTACCGTCTGATCTGTCGCTTGTCGACACCGACCTTCTCGGCGAGGTCAGCCTGAGATAAGCCCAACACGGCACGCCGCGCCTTAATTACTTCAGCCATCTCCACATCTCCAGTGTTGCAGGTCAGAGGCACTTCACAGCCTCTGACGGACCATTTTCGTAGTGAATAGGCTGCATACTGCCCTTGACAGGACGTTATTGTCCCCTCAGTATGACTGATACAGCCGGAGCGGCAGTTATAGCCCTCCGCCAGAGATGGAGGTTCGGTCATGGCGATTGCGAAGAGGTTGCAGGTGCGGCACGAGGACGTGTTCGCGCACGGTGCGTTTGTGGTGTCGGAGGTCACCCAGGTACTCGATTTTGATGCGAGCACGCGAGAGAACAAGGTCCAGGCGCGGGATAAGGACACTGGGTTGCCGTTGTGGGAGGCCGACGTGTTGGACCCGGACCCGGAGGCGAAGAAGAAGGGCCGTACGGTCACGGTGAAGTTCGCTGCGAAGGTGCAGCCGGTCCCGCCCGAAACGTTACCGGGTTTGCCGTTGCGCCCCGTGGAGTTCGAGGGGCTGACCGCATTGCCTTATGTGGATACGAACGGCAATTTCAGCCGGATCGCGTGGTCTTTCCGCGCTGAGGCCATGCACGCCCCCACCGGTAGCCCCAGCGGTCCTGCTGGTGTGAAGGCTGGTTCGGGCGATGCTGGGAAGGCTGCCTGATGGGCACCGCATCCATGGTGGAGCCGCTACCGCTGGGCAGCGCAAGTAACTACGGGCCACAAGACTGGGTCGATCTGGCTGTGAGCGCGATGGGCGAAGCCGTCAAGGGCACGCGGGGCAGTCGGGCTCTGTCAGCGGATGAGGCCCTTGCGTTGGTTACCGGCGTGCATGCCTTGGGCGAACTGTTCCCCGAAGTTGTCTCCAACGTGTCGCGTGGTTTGCTGCCTGCGCTGCAGGACGTCGACTGCCCCGACGGGTGGGCCACAGCGCAAATGGTCAGCGCTTGTAGCGCGCTGTCTGGTGCGGTTGCTGGTTTGTCGCGTGGTGGTGGATGGCTCGACTACGCCCACGAGGCTCTGACCGGCTTCCGGGTACGGCGGGCTGACGAGTTGGCCACCGTCTCGGAACAGGCGGCGTGCTGATGGCTACCGCGTTGAGCGTGACCCGTCAGGCGGGTGGGTTGTCTTGGGATTTTACTCGGTGGACTGCTAAGCATTGGGTAGGACCGCCTGTCGTGCTCGCCGTGGCTGTGGCGTTGTGGGTGCTCGCGGACCGGCCCGGTCTCGCCGTCGCAGTCGCGTTGCTGGGGTGGGTGGTGCCTGCGTTGGTGTGCACCGGCTGGGCTCGGTTCTGGCCGCATTCGTGGCACCGGCTGGTGGTGGCTCCTGGGCAGCGTCGTCGGTGGCGCAAACATGCACACGCTTCGTGGCCGTTCGTGGCTCGTGAGTGCGGGTTATCCACCCAGCGTCAGGTGAAGGTGCATAACTGGTGGAACGGCCAAGACACGGCGGAAACGCGGTGGACTGCCCCACGGCTTAAGGGTGTCAAGGCTGAGGGGTACACGCTGCTGTTGACGATTCGTGCGCGCACCGGTCAAACGGCTCGGGATATCGCGAACCAAGCCCAAGCCATCGGCGCAGCTGCTAACGCACATTCGGTCACGGCCCGGGTGTTGTCGCCGTCGGTGGCAAGTGTGAGCCTGGTGATGGTCGATCAACTGGCCGGGGTTAGGCACTCCCCCAACCCCATCGCCGAAGACACCACGCCTGTGGTGATCGGGCGCTCGGAAACGTCGACCCCTGTGGCGTGGGACCCGACCTGGTGTCTACATACCGCGATCCAGGGCGCGACCCGGTCCGGTAAGTCGGCGCTCTGCTACGGCTACCTCGCTGCGTTGGCGTGGCGTCGTGACGTGATCGTGTGCGGCATTGACCCCACCGGCATCCTGCTCACCCCCTTCCAAAACGGGCGCGGTGGGTCGTGGGTGGTGCCTACCGCCAAAGACGGACCCCGGGCGGTGGCGGTGTTGGACGCGATCACCGACCACATGGATGCCCGTATTCAGACGTTCCTCGCTCAGGGGCGGGACAAGATCGACACGTTCCATGAGTCCACACCCGTCGTGGTGGTGGTGTTGGAAGAGTTCCCCGGCCTGCTGTCCCAGTTGCGGAAGGACGATGCTCGCGAAGGTCGAGCGGTCAAAGACAGGTGCGCTCCGAAGGTGGAGGCGGCTGTGGGGCGGATCATCAAAGAAGGCGCAAAAGCGGGAGTGATTGCCCTGGTCTTGGGTCAGCGCATGTCGGCTAACGCCATCGACACGGACGACCGTTCCAACATTCCCGTACGCCTGACTCTGCGGGTGGACAACGGTGACGCGGTCCGGATGTTGCACGATGGCACAGACACCGGTGGCACCGAAGAGGTACGCCAGTTCCCACCCGGACGAGCCCTCTACGAAGCACCTGGAGTGCCGTTGCAACGGGTGCAAGCGGACTTCACCACGTACGACATGTACCTGGCTCGGGTCGCTAACGGGATCGCAGCTACCTACACGATCACCGCGTTCTGTCCCCCGGTCGTGGTGGTTCCTCGCCCGGAGCCGGGCAGTAAGGGTAAGGCCGCATCATGACCACCCAACGGTCGCGGTGGGACTTCGATGACGGCCTGGTCTATGACACGGTCGAGGGTTCGGTGGATGTTTGGGGCGCGATGATCGACGCCGACGGTAACTGCGCGGGTAGCGATGTTCCTCATAAGTGGCACCCCTTATCGGGGTTCACCGAAGCCGAATACAACCAGTACGCCGAATGGGCCTGCCGTGGGTGTCCCGTCATCGCCGCCTGTGGCATGTACGCGATCACTACCGGCCAAACCGTCGGCGTTTGGGGCGGCACCGCTCAACACCGTCTGCAACAGGCCATCTTGGAACTAGCCCACGCTGCACAGGCTGACCGTGATGACGCGGTGGACCTCGACCAGGCCGCACGGTTGGTGTCGGTCTCATGAGCACGCACGTGGGTGACTCGCTGGTCGGTAGGCAGTGGGTGCCGTCGTGGCAAACCGACTCCGCCTGCCTGGCCGAACCTCATTTGCCGTGGACCGGGGACTCAGTGAGCGTCAGTGACCGTCAACGCATGGCCGTCGTATGCGGTCGGTGCCCCGTCGCGACCGAATGCGCCGCTCTGGCGCACGGAACTGACGTGACGGCAGGGTTCTGGGCCGGTGTCCGATACACGTCCAAAGGGGCTCGCGACCCGGAGCCGGTCGTTGAGTTGCTGGACCTGCCCTGGCTCAACCCCTCGCTGCCCGGCCCCCCAACGTGGGCACAACCGGCACACGGGGAGCAGCTAGAACTCGGCCTGGACGTGGGCACTTCGGTTGGTGCGGCATGAGGCTAGCGGGCAGGCCCAACCCTCATGCTGCGTTCCCGGGGCACGGAGAACTAGCACCATTGGACCTGCCCGCCGATCCCTGCGACAGGATACTGGCCAGTATTGCCCAACGCATCACCTCCCGCACCTTCACCGATTGGGCTGACGCCGCCGCACGGGTCGGGCACTGCGCTAAACCTGTCCGCCTACGCGGCACCTCCACCCGCTACGACACCACCACCGGTGAGGCCCTCTCGACGTACTCCTCGGCTGATGAGCCCCTCGGGGTGACGTATGTGCGGTGCGGGAACCGCCGCGAAGAACAATGCCCGTCCTGCTCGCGTATTTACGCACGAGACACCTTCGAACTGATCCGCGCCGGAGTCACCGGAGGCAAAACCGTCCCCGCCACGGTCGGTGACAACCCCCTCGTGTTCGCGACCCTGACCGCGCCATCGTTTGGGCACGTCCACGGCCACCGAACCAACGGCGGCAAATGCCGTCCACGGGATCGGGCTGCACGGTGTGTTCACGGCGAATCTGTCGCATGTTTTGTCTCCCACAGCGGCGACGACCCGGTCATCGGCTCCCCCATCTGCGAGCAGTGCTACGACTACGACACCCACCTGATCTGGCAGTGGTGGGCACCCGAACTGTGGAGACGCTTCACCATCGCCCTACGCCGGCTCATCGCCCGCCGGTTAGGGGTGTCCGATAGCCGGCTATCTGACGTGGCAACGGTGCAGTACGCCAAAGTGGGTGAGCAGCAACGACGCGGCGTGATCCACTTCCACGCCCTCGTGCGCCTCGACGGGCCTAAGACCGCCGGAGGGTACGAACCGGCACCGGCTACCGTTGACGCCGCTACATTGTCCGATCTGCTCGCCGCAGCGGCCCTGTCCGTGACGTACACCGCTGCGGCGATCACAGACAACGACACCCCACGCTTGCTGCGCTTCGGGGTCCAGGTCGATGCCCGGCCCGTGACCGCGCGCAAACGCGACCTCCTCGACAGCGATACTCTCTCGGCCGAGCAAGTCGCGGGGTACCTGGCGAAGTACGCCACCAAAACCGCCACCACCACCCCCGGACACCAATCATCAGCGCACCTAGTCCGGGTCCGGCAGACCGCACGAGAACTGGCCGACTGCGCTGACCCGGCAGGGGACTACGGGCTCCTAGGTAAATGGGTGCACATGCTCGGCTTCCGGGGCCACTTCTCGTCCAAATCCCGCCGCTACTCCGTGACCCTGGGCCAGTTACGTCGAGCACGACAACGATTCCAATCCCTCGCTGCCCAAGCCGCCCGCGACGGCACTCCCCTAGACGTGGCAGACCTCGAAGCACGGCTCATGGCCGACGACGACCAAGAAACCACCCTCGTCGTCGGGCAATGGTCCTACGCCGGGTCCGGGTGGGACAACGACGGCGACACCGCCCTAGCCCTAGCAGCAGCTGCACGCGCGCGCGAATACGAACAGTGGAGAACAAGCAGTCGAAACACAACTAATCCGGTAAATCGAGAGGAAGCGTGAAGTGATGGAACGGCTGATGTTGACAGTGGATGAGGTTGCTGAGTCATTGGGGATCGGCAAATCGGCGGTGTACGACCTCATGAGGTTGCGGAAGTTGGTCAGCGTGAAGATTGGTCGCTCTCGTCGGGTGCCGGTGGAGGCTCTGCGCGACTATGTGACCAAGGCGACTGCTGCGTCGGAAGGTGTGGCGGCATGAGACGCGGCAATGGTGAGGGCACGATCTATCAGCGGATCGACGGGCGGTGGACGGGTGCCGCATATGTCTTCAACCGTGACGGCGGCAGACAACGTCGTCAGGTCTATGGGCGCACTCGGGCTGAGGCGGCAGGGAAGGTGACGGATTTACTCAAGAGCAATCGCGAGCACCGCCCTGCCGCCGTGATCCGGGTGACCGTTGAGCAGTTCGGCAAGGATTGGGTGTCGCGTTTGGCGATGTCGGGTCTGAAACCGGCGACGGTCAGCAACTACGGCTGGATCTTGCAGCGCTACGTCTATGCCGAGATCGGCAGCGTCCGCGTTGTCTCGCTAACTCCTCAGCATGTGCGCGATCTGCTCGCTGCGACAGCGGCGAAAGGCGTTTCTCCTCGGACTGTGCAACTCACTCGCGCTGTGTTGCGGTCGATGCTCGCTGATGCTGAACGTGAAGAGGTGGTCCATCGCAACGTCGCGGCATTGGTCAAGGGGCCACGGGTTGAGCGGCAAGAGGTGGTGCCGTGGAATGTGGATCAGGCCATGCGCTTCCTCGCGTCGGTTCGCGGTCACCGGCTCGGCCCTCTGTTCTCAGTAGGTGTAGCGCTCGGACTACGCAAAGGCGAGCTACTGGCGCTGCGTTGGGACGATGTCGATCTGCTCGGTGCAACCTTGCGGGTTCAGCGGACGGTTCAGCGATTGGGCTCTGGGGTTGGTTTGGTGGTCGGCAGTCCGAAGACGGCTCGAAGTCGGCGCACAATCCCCTTGCCTGAGATGTGCGTGAGTGCACTGATGGGGCACCGCGAACGGCAAGAAATCGAGCAGGTTGATGCGGGTGAATCGTGGCAGGACCTCGGCTTGGTGTTCGCCTCGACCGTTGGCACCGTGATCGAGCCTCGAAATCTGAACCGGCTTCTCGATCAATTGTCTGCGCAGGCTGGTGTCCCCCGCATTCGCTTCCACGACTTGCGTCATACCTGTGCGTCGCTGTTACTAGCTCAGGGCGTCTCGCCCCGTGTGGTGATGGAGATGCTGGGCCATAGCCAGATGAGCATGACGACTGACCTCTACGGCCACGTGATGCCGACGGCTTTGCGCGCTGCTGCCGATGCCGCCGACTACCTGTTTGAAGCGTGAATGATGCTGTCAGCGGGGCCGGTTGCTGTCACTACTGCTGTCAATGTCGGCGTCGCCAGCCAGGTTGTCCCGAGAAACCAAGAACCCCTGGCCGCGTTTCCGCATGTCAGGGGTTCTTGTACTGTCTCAACACAGTGCGCGCCCGAAGGGATTCGAACCCCTAACCTTCTGATCCGTAGTCAGATGCTCTATCCGTTGAGCTACGGGCGCATGCCGCCCGCATGGGCAACCAGCGGAACAATACCGGATGGCCGTAGGCCCCACGAAATCACGCAGCCCGGCGGCGTATACCGGGCTAGAGTCGACGCACGATCAGCCCACCAGGAGAGGCACCTTCATGAGCCCCGAAGGCCCCAAAGACAGTCCCGAAGTGAACCCACCGACCACCATCTCCGCCGTCGAGCCCCTGCCCCCAGGCAGCAACGCCGAAGAAGTTGTCGATGAGATCGACGAGCGAATCAAGCGTAGCTGGGCGGAGATGGAATCGGACGACGATACCGAGACCCGCAATAGCAGCGGCCCAAACGAACCCGATGACGATGTCACTAACGATAAGGGCGAAGAACCTAACGAACCGACGGCTTGAGTTGCGGCACAAGGAAACCCCCGCACCATACAGAACTGGTCGAGGGCTTCCTTGAAGCGCGGAGGCGGAGGGATTTGAACCCTCGATGGGGTTTAAGCCCCAAACCCGCTTAGCAGGCGGGCGCCATAAACCAGGCTAGGCGACGCCTCCATGCTCACCGAAGGGTCGCAATGACTTTCGATGTGACGGCGATCAGGCTACCTGCGCGGGGTAGCGTTCACCAAACAGCGTGAACTAACGGGGATGCTCGTTCGTTGGGACACCTTCGGATAGCCACACGCAACGAGAACAGAGGTGCAGATGTCGAACTGGACGCCGGATGAGAAGGACGACTCCGCCGACCCCGCTCCCAGTGCCTCATCGACCACAGCGAGCCGCAGCGAGCACAAGCGGGACGTCAGACATTCCGAGCGCGCGATGGGTTCCGAACGCATCTCACGCGCATACCGCCTCACCGCGTTGGGCACCCTGATTCCCGGCGCGGGTCTAGCACGCACGCACCGCCGCGCCCTGGGCCTGACGATGGTCGCCGTCACGATCTTGACGCTCGTCACCCTCGCGGTGTGGGTTATTAGCCGCGGCGCTGAGGCCTCGCTGCTTGACCTAGGCGCCCGTCCCCGCTTGCTGACCCAGGTTGCCTGGGTCCTAACCGTCTTGGTCGTGATCTGGATGGGGTCCGTGGCTCTCACCGCGCTGACCAGCAAACCCAACTCTCTCAAAAGCACCCAAAAAGCCGCCCTGGGAGCCTTTACCGGCCTTATGTGTCTCGTGTTAGCCGTGCCGACTGCGTTGGGCTGGTTCTACGTCAACGCGCACACCAACGCAGTGGACCGCATTTTCGTCGGCCGCCAGGACCCTGGAGGCGTTTCGCCGTTGGCAGAGCCCGACGTGCAAAACAAGGACCCCTGGGAAGGCACTCCCCGCGTCAATGTGCTGATGCTGGGCTCCGACGCCGCCGACGCCCGCGAAGGCGTCCGCACCGACAGCATGTTGATTGCCAGCATCGACACGGACACCGGCGACGCGGTCCTGTTCGGCATACCCCGCAATCTGGAGCAGGTTCCGATCCCGGACGACAACCCACTGATCAAAGTCTGGCCTAACGGCTACAACTGCGGGGATGGCTGCCTCATGAATGCGATCTGGACCGAAGCAGTGCAACTTGCTGAGGCCCGACCCGAGCTTTACGCCGACGACCCCACCCCCGGCCCCACAGCAACCCGCGAGGTGCTGTCGGAGGTGATCGGCCAACCCATCGACTACACAGTGATCGTCAACCTCGAAGGCTTCCAAGACCTCGTCGACGCCATGGGCGGTGTGGAAATCAACGTCCAAGAACGCCTACCGATGGGCGGAAGAACCTCAACAAACTCCGAGGGCAAGCCAATCTTGGTGCCGGGCAGCGAGTCGGGCTACCTCGAGCCCGGCCTGCAGCAACTCAGCGGCTATCAAGCGCTCTGGTATGCACGTTCACGCATCACCACCGACGACTTCAGCCGTATGCGGCGTCAACGCTGCGTCGTGGCTGCCGTGGTCGACCAGGTCAATCCGTTGACGATGATTCAGCGCTACACACAAATCGTGGGAGTAGCGGGCAACAACATCACGGCCGACATCTCTCAGGATGAATTGCCGGCGTGGGCAGAACTGGTGCTCAAGGTCCAGGACGGATCCATTCAGTCGTTGCCGTTCACCGTCGAGAACACCGACGTGGGCGACCCTGACTACGACAAAATCCAGGCCATGGTCGATGAAGCCATCAACCCGCCGCCGCCCGCGCCAACCACCGCCGCTCCTACTCCGGCTCCGGCTCCGGCCGAGAAGACTTCCGTCATGAAGCCACCGGAAGAGACGACGACGGAAGAGAGTCCCACCACCGAGGACGAGCCCACCGACGAGCTCGAAGACATCGGCGTGGTCTGCTGAGAGACGGCATACAGACAACGAAGAAGCCCCCCACGTTCACGAACGTGGGGGGCTTCTCTACTGCTAAGACTCGCTAGGGAGTAGCAGTTCCTCAGACAGCGCGAACGGCGTCAGCCTGCGGTCCCTTCGGGGACTGGGTGACCTCGAACTCGACCCGCTGGGCCTCGTCGAGAGTCTTGTAGCCGTTGCTTTCGATGGCCGAATAGTGGACGAACACGTCCGGAC
>JAABUN010007007.1_pt1 | contig 12527 bp, 11 predicted proteins | sample 5559311 | NCBI WGS metagenome assembly JAABUN01 (sample SAMN10711877, study PRJNA513370) | rock metagenome | isolation source: Antarctica rocks | place: Antarctica: Victoria Land, Siegfried Peak sud | reverse complement strand
CCGGGATCCCACCGCGGCCGGCGTCGTCGTTCATGGGATGGGCAGCCGGGATTCCGCCGCGCGTGAGGAGTTCCGCGAGGGCGTCGTCGCCGTCCTCATCGACTCCGAGGCGCTGCCCGCGGCGCGAACGCAACACCTCCAGGAGGCCGTCCTGGCCAGCGTCCGTCATCTCCGGGCCGTTCGGATCCTCGTTCTCCTTCTCCGCTTCGAAGTCGAAGACACGATCGGCCACGGCGCTGAGCCGGCGGGACGGGAGCGGCCCGTCCAGCGGCTCCAGCTCGCTGAGCACCTGGGCCCAGCGGTTGCCGTTCGTGACTGTTTTCCGGGTCGGGTTGTAGGTCCATTGCGCCGGTGGCTGTTCGCCGAGGTCCACCTTCGAGCCGGCGGGGAGGTCGAAGGACGCCTCCACGTGCCACGATCCGTCCTGGCGGCGCCACGAGTCCCACTCGAGCGTCGACGGATCGATGCCGTAGCTCTGCACGCGGAAGGCGACCATGTCGCCGAGGAGCGCCGGGTCATCCCCGGACGCCGAGCGGTAGCCATCATGGCTCGGAAGCGGCGTGGCGACCCCGACGCGTTGCGCCAGGTAGGCCACGTAGTCGCGTTCGGCGCGGACCGGACCCTCGTAGCGCCGCACATGAGCGAGGTCGAGGCCGGAATCCTCGGCGACCTGCTCGGCCGTAGCGCCCAGGCGGATACGCGCCTGGATGTCACGGGGGGTCATTGGAACGGGCTGCTTCGCAGGCCTCGGACGAGCTCCCTCCGACGGTGCCGGGAGCGGCGCCTCCGGTGCACCGTCGGGCCGTGTACTCGCGGCGCGCAGCGCATCATCGAGGGGCAACCGGTAGGACGTGCCCTCCTCGCCGCTCAGCAGCAGATGTTCGCCATCCTCATGGACACCCATCAGGCGTAACTCCTGCATCAAATCCTCCAGCCGACAATACTTCCTAGGTGAAACCTTGCCACTGAATGGCGGCCTTTCCTACTACGCCGTGAGGCGTGGCGGACGGCGGCACGGCAGCGGGCACAAATCCCTGCCTCTCGACGTTGTGGGACCCGTGGGGCACATGCGAAGCATGTCCAGATAGTGATGGAGCGTGAGAAGACAGGTATGACGGCAGATTACAGCGCGCCGAGTGGAACGGTCGACGACGGCGACACCCGCATCGACGACCTCGAGGGGCATCGCTCAATGGAGCGCACGGTACTGAAGACGGCACAGAAGACCGCGCTGAAGATCGCAGTTGTCGACGACGACGAACTCGAGGCGGCGGATTCGTTCGACCTGCCCGGCGCGGACCTCTCCAGCGAAGAGATCTCCGTGCAGATCCTGCCGGCGCAGGCGGACGAGTTCACCTGCGCCTCGTGTTTCCTCGTCCGGCATCGCTCGCAGATCGCGCTCGACAGGGGCGGGCAGCTGTACTGCGTGGACTGCGAGGGCTGACCCGCTCGGCCCCGTATCAGGCGCCGAGCGCAGCGACGAGGCGTTCCGGAGTGCGGGAGGACGTGAGCCAGTACGGGGTGCGGTCCTCGGAATCGGTGACCTCGATCCTCACGACGGGGGAGATCCACCCCCGGATGCAGAGGTAGGCGAGGCCATGGAGGCCCGGGCCGCGCTGGTGGGTCGCATCATCGCCGGTGAACCACTCCACAGCCCCGAGGTACTGCCGTTCGATGGTGGCGCGACCGATCACGAGTGTCGTGGCGGTGACGGCGATCCGCGGGGTCGACAGGATGAGCAGCGTGAAGACGATCACCGCCACGACGGCTGCAGTACCATACCCGATGCCGATCGAGATGGGCGCGAACATCACGATGGTGGCGGCGGAGAACCCTGCCGCGATCAGCCAGATCCAGGGCGACGGCCACAGTCGCTCCTCGTACAGGACGGCCTGATCGGGTGTGTTCTCGGGAGCTTCCCCTGGCGCGCTGGACATGCCACCAGCATCCCACCAATCGCTCGAGGTCTCATCCCGGGAGCTCATCCTCAGGTGATGCGCTTCGTCGATGCCCGTTCGCAGGTGCCGCCGCCTCACCCCACCGCCAGCATCGGCGGCGGGTCACGGAACTGTCAGGAAGAGCCATGGCAAAGGCGCTAAAGTGGGGGGCTGGTAACCGGATAGCTGGCGTTGGAGACACGGTCAATGGGTACACAGCAGGACCTCCCGGTCCAGATCTTGATGCTCGACGACGGGCTCGAGCCCCCCTCGTACGCCACCGATGGCGACGCAGGTGCAGACCTGCGCACAGCGGTGGACATCGTGCTCGAGCCGGGCGAGCGAGTGCTCATCCCCACCGGGGTGGCCATGGCCATACCGACCGGTCATGTGGGCCTCGTGCATCCGAGATCGGGCCTCGCCGCACGCCATGGCGTGACGATCGTCAACGCACCGGGAACCATCGATGCCGGCTATCGGGGGGAGATCAAGATCTGCCTTCTCAACACCGACGCGCGCGTGACGGCGCGCCTGTCCCGCGGCGACCGGATCGCCCAGTTGGTGGTCCAGCGCGTGGAGCATGCTGTCTTCACCGTCGTGGACCAGCTGCCGGACAGCGCTCGTGGCCACGGCGGCTTCGGATCGACCGGCGGCTTCGGGACCATTGATGCGACACCCGCCGTCCGCACCGCAGCGGGCGGTTGACGCCGAATCGTCGCGGCGCTCTCGCTGCAATGAAGATCTCCCACACCTCGACCACGTCATCAGGAAAGGAACCCGGACATGGCTTTTGGGCGCCTCAGGAAGAAGAACCAGGACGACACGGCTGATGCGGCAGGGACGCAGGATGCCTCGGCACGCGACGTGTCTTCCGACGAGTCCGACCAGACCACGCCGGAGGTCCGGGTCGACGCAGCGCCCGGCGACAGTGGCCACGACGCCACTCATGACGTCGTCCAGGCTCCCGCCGGCCACGTCTCCAGCAGCGAGTACGACCGCGCCACGCTGGGACCGTTCGACGCCTCCGAACAGGACACCGAGACCGGCTACATCGATCTCGGCGCAGTCAGGATCAACGCGGCGGAGGGGCTGCAGCTGCGTCTCGAGGTCGAGGAGCGCAGCAAGCGGGTTATCGCCGTGACGCTCGACCTGGGCGGCTCGACGCTACAGCTGCAGGCCTTCGCGGCCCCCAGGACGGAAGGGCTGTGGGACGAGATCAGGGAGCAGATCGGCACCTCGGTCGGATCCCAGGGCGGCACGGTGGAGGAACGCCCCGGTCGCCTCGGAACCGAGCTCCTCGCCAAACTGCCCGCCCAGACCCCCGACGGCCAGGCCGGATACAGGGTCGCGCGGTTCGTCGGCATCAACGGCCCGCGCTGGTTCCTCCGGGGGGTGTTCGGCGGACCGGCCGCGCTGGAGCCCGCCGCCGCAGCGCCCATCGAGAAGCTCTTCCGCAGCGTCGTCGTCGAGCGGGGAGACCATCCCCTGCCTCCACGCGAACTGCTGCAGCTCAGGCTGCCGAAGGACGCCGCAGCAGGCCCGCCGTCGGCCGCCGAACCCGCACGTCCCGACCTGAATCCGCTCGAGCGTGGGCCCGAGATCACCGAGACACGCTAGTAGCCGTGCCCTCGCAGCAGTACACGCCCGGTTCCGCTGACCCCGAGGGGTTGGCGGGCCGATCCGCGCCCGCACTTCCTGTCCCTCTGCCGACGCGTGGCAGGATCAAGGCACGCGGCGTCATCGAGAGGATCACCATCGCACCGGCGACGGCGTCGCCGTCGTTCACCGTTCTGGCGCAGATCGACTGGAACGGTGCTCAGGAGGCCGTGTGCATCGTCTGGATGGGTCAGCGGCGTGTCCCCGGTGTCGAGGCCGGTGTCGCTCTGCGGTTCGAGGGGATGCTGAGCCGGGTCGGTGGTACACCGACCGTGTACAACCCGCGCTACGAGATCATCGGCCGTCCCGAGGAGTACTGAGTGATACGCGACCTGAGTGAGCTGAAATGAGCCGTCCGACGAACGACGCCGGTGCCCCCTCCGATCCCTCGCGCGAGGGCGGCGGGCACACGTCCCCGAACCGCCCGGACGGGCAGAAGGCCGGGCCGACGGCGGCCGATCTGGCCACCCAGTACGCGGCGAAGTCCGGCGTGCGCCGCGGTGACTCCGGCCAGATCGACGTCCTGTCCTCGATCGGCGGGATGCAGGGGCTGGCGGAGAGCATCGTGCCGGGGCTGCTCTTCACCATCCTGTTCACGATCACGACCGACCTCACAGTGTCGCTGGTCGCAGCGCTGACGGTCTCCGCTGTCTTCACCGTCATCCGGCTCGTCTCACGGACGCCCGTCACGCAGGCCCTCGCCGGGCTCATCGGTGTCGCGTTCTGTGCTTTCGTGGCCCTGCGGACCGGCAACGCGCAGGACTTCTTCCTGCCCGGCTTCTTCATCAACGGGGGTTATATCGTGGCGATGGCCGCCTCGGTGGCCTTCCGCTGGCCCTTCGCGGGGCTGCTGTTCGGCTTCATCCGCAACGAGGGCATCGAGTGGCGCAAGGACCCCGCGCGCGTGCGTGCCTACTCCGTCGCCACCTGGATCATCGTCGCGGTCCTGGCACTGCGCCTCGTGGTGCAGGTACCGCTCTACCTCGCGGAGAATATCGCAGCGCTCGGATCCACGCGGGTCGCCATGGGCCTGCCCCTGTATGCGCTCGGCCTGTGGCTCGCGTGGATCGTCTCCCGACCGCGCACCATGAACGCGGCGACGGCGGGAGCCCAACCCGACGACGTCGCCCACCGGCCCCGGGACTAGCATCCAGCGCTAGCGCGCACTGCCGGCCGACCGCAGGACCAGACCGCAGGACCAGACCGCACGAACGGCATTCGGCGCAGCCCGCGGGCGTCGCCGACCGACGCACGGAACCGGCAGGTGCCGGTGTCGTGTGGGGGTTACTCGGCGTCTTCGTCACTGCGGGCGGAGAGAGCCACCCGGAGTTCGTCCTCGGCCGCGATGGCCGCGAGGAAGAACATCTCGTCGCCGCCCTCGACGACGTCGTCAGGGCTCGGCGTGATCGGCGATTCGTCCCGCAGGACGGCGACGACGGCGCAGTCCTCGGGCAGGTGGATGGAGCCGATCATCCCGCCGACCAGCGGTGAATCCTGCGGGACCGTGAACTCGACGATCGAGGAGACCCCGGTCTGCAGCGTCAGCAGGCGCACCAGATCTCCGATTTCCACGGCCTCCTCGACCAGGGCCGTCATGAGCCGCGGCGTGTTGACTGCCACATCGACGCCCCAGGAGTCGTCGAACATCCAGTCGTTCTTCGGGTTGTTCACGCGTCCCACGGTGCGGCCCACGCCGAATTCGCTCTTCGCGAGGAGCGAGACCACGAGGTTCACCTTGTCGTCGCCGGTCGCGGACACCACGACGTCCGCCTCCTCCAGCCGCGCGTCCTTGAGCGTGGTGAGTTCGCACGCGTCACCGATCAGCCACTTGGCGCCCTTGAGCCCGCTGCGTCCGATGGCCTCGGGCTTCTCGTCGATGAGCAGGATCTCGTGCTTGTTGCCGAGCAACTCCCGGGCGATCGACGAGCCGACGCTTCCGGCGCCCGCGATGACTACCCTCATCAGATCTCCTCTGTCGGTGCGGTGGCGAGGATACGGCCGATCTCATCCGTCGCGGTCGTCTTCATCATGGCGTGCAGGATGTCCCCCCGCTGGTAGCTCGTGTCGGCCGTCGGCAGTATTCCTTCGCCGAAGCGGGTGAGGTATGCGACACGGACGCCGCTCGCGGCCTCGATGCTCCTCAGGGACCTGCCGAGCCATGCGTCGCCCAGCGCCAGTTCGGCGAGGATCAACCGGCCGGAGGTCTCCCGGAAGTCGCCGTTGATGCTCTGCTCCGGCAGGATGCGGCGCAACACCTGATCGGCGCTCCACCGGACCGCCGCGACGGTGGGGATACCGAGGCGCTGGTAGATCTCCGCGCGCCCCGGGTCGTATATGCGGGCGACGACGTGCGGCACGTGGAAGGTCTCCCTCGCCACGCGGGTGGCGAGGATGTTCGAATTGTCGCCGCTCGACACCGCCGCGAAGGCGTAGGCGTTCTCGATCTCGGCATGTTTCAGGGTGTCGCGGTCGAAACCGACGCCGGTGACCTTGCGCCCGCCGAACGAGGAGCGGAGCCGGCGGAAGGCCCGGTCGTCCTGGTCGATGATCGCTACCGAGTGACCGGATTCGTCGAGTGTATGGGCGAGGCTCACGCCTACCCTGCCGCATCCCATGATCACAAAATGAGCCACCGGGGGCACCCCTGATTCTTGGTGTCGATCCTGCTGTTCCGTGCCGTACCAGCCCCAAGCCTAGTGGCTGGCCGTGCGCCCTGACGCGCTAGTCTGTGGGCTGTGCTGACTTTTCTCGAGGCCGTCAAGCGGGTCCTGGTGGGCAAGCCCTTCGCCAGCGACAGGCTGAGGAACAGGAGCCTGCCGAAGCGCCTCGCCATGCCCGTCTTCTCGGCGAGCGCTCTCTCGTCCGTCGCCTACGCCCCCGACGAGATCCTGCTCACGCTGGCCCTCGCGGGGGTCGCGTCGGTGGCCATCTCACCCTGGGTGGGGTTGGCCGTGATCGCGGTCCTGCTCGTCGTCGTCGCCTCTTACCGGCAGGCCGTGCACGCCTACCCTTCCGGCGGCGGTGACTACGAGATCGCGAAGCGGAACATCGGACCCCGCGCCGGCACCACCGTGGCGTCGGCGCTGATGATCGACTACCTCCTCACCGTCGCTGTGTCGGTCTCCGCTGCGGCACAGTACGTCGTCTCGCTGGCGCCGGGCATCGAGAGCGCCCGCGTGACCCTCGCCGTCGTCGGCGTCGCCGTGTTGGTGCTACTGAACCTGCGCGGATTCACCAGGGGCGTCCGGGCCCGAGCCGTGGTCACCTATGCCTTCCTCGCCGGGATCTTCGCCCTCTGTGCCACGGGTGTGGTCCAGGCGCTCACCGGCACGCTGGAGCAGGCTCCGAGCGCGCGCTTCGAGATCGTCCCGGACGCGGCACTCGACGCCGGTCTCGTGGGCGTGGCGGGCGCCCTCCTGATCCTGCGGGCGTTCTCCGCCGGCGCGGCGGCGCTGACCGGACTCGAGGGCCCCGGTTCGAACGTGCCGCGCTTCGAGGGGCCGCAGAGCCGCAACGCCGCAACGACCCTCCTGGTCCTCGGCCTCGTCTCCTCGGCGATGCTCGCAGGGGTCATCTACCTCGCCACCGCCACGCGCGTCCACGTGGTGCAGGATCCCTCCGTCCAGCTGCTGCTGGACGGCCGGCCTGTGCCTACCGACTACGTCCAGGCGCCTGTGGTGAGCCAACTAGCACGTACCGTGTTCGACACGGCGTCCCCCGCCTTCTATCTCGTGGTCACGGCGACGGCGCTCATCCTCCTGCTCGCAGGGCACGCGGCCTTCAATGCGTTCCCCGTCCTGGCGTCCATCCTGGCCACCGACGGCTACCTCCCGCGGCAACTGCGGACCAGGGGGGACCGGCTGACCTTCAGCAACGGTATCCTCGCGCTCGGCCTGGGTGCGGTCATCCTCATCCTGGTCTTCCAGGCGGACGTCACCGCCCTGGTGCAGCTCTACATCGTGGGCGTCTTCGTCTCCTTCACCGGTGGTCAGCTCGGGCTCATCCGGCACTGGAACAGGACCCTCCGCAGTACGGTGGGCAAGCAGAACCGGTGGACCATCCACAAGTCGCGAGCAATCAACACGTTGGGCTTCGGGCTCACGGCGGCGGTCCTCGTGGTCGTCCTCGTCACCAAATTCGAGTACGGGGCATGGATCGCGGTGCTCGCCATGGCGATCCTCTTCGCCGTCATGCGCAGCATCAAGAAGCACTACGACACCGTGGCGGCGGAGCTCGCCATCGACGACGCCGTCCGGCTGAGGGCTCTCCCGTCGCGCGTCCACGCCGTGATCCTCGTCTCGAACGTGCGGAAGCCGGTGCTCCGGGCACTGGCCTTCGCTCGCGCCTCCCGGCCGTCCCGACTGGACGCGATCACGGTAGACGTCGACCCGGAGCAGACCCGCCGGACCCTCGCCGACTGGGAGAAGTACGAGATACCGGTGCCCATCACCGTCCTCTCCTCGCCCTACCGCGACACCATCACGCCGATCCTCGAGTACATCAGGACCATGCGCAGGGATTCACCACGAGACCTGATCGTGGTTTACATCCCCGAGTACGTGGTGGGGAAGTGGTGGGAACAGCTGGTGCACAACCAGACCGCCCTGCGCATCAAGGCGCGCCTGCACTTCGTGCCCGGGGTGATGGTCGCCAGCGTGCCGTGGCAGCTCGCGTCCTCCGACGCGGCCCAGATCTACCAGGACCTGAAGTAGGAAGACACCCATGACCGACGCCGTACCACCCGCCGCCCCTCCGACGTCATGGGCCCAGCCGGCTCCCGCACCCGGGCGTGACGCCGTTGGCACCGCTGAGCTGACCATCGGGAGGCCCGCCCATGGCGGACATTTCGTGGCCCGGCACGAGGGTCGTGTGGTCTTCGTCCGCCACGCGCTGCCGGACGAGGTGGTGCGCGTGCGGTTCACCGAGACGGACGACGACGCGAGCTTCTGGCGGGCCGACGTCGTCGAGGTGCTGACAGCCTCGCCGCATCGGGTGGCCCATCCATGGCCGCTGGCGGACGCACTCAGGGCCGCCGTGAGGGGTCGCTCGGCCGTCGGAGGTGCCGAGTTCGGGCACATCGCCCTCGACGAGCAGCGGCGGCTCAAGGCTGCCGTCGTCGAGGAGCAGCTATCCCGCCTCGCGAAGATCGACAGGACCGTGGTCGTCGAGGCGGCGCCCGGGGAAGCCGCGGACGGTCTCGGGTGGCGGACCCGGGCGGCGTTCGCCGTCGACGCGGCCGGGCGACCGGCCATGCACCTGCACCGCTCCCACGACGTGGTCCCGGTCCGGGAGATGCCGCTCGCCGTCGCGGCAGTCGACGAACTCCGCCTGTGGACACTTGACCTCTCCGGCATCGAGCGCGTCGACGTCGCCGTGCCGTCCGGCGGGGGAGAGCCCCTCGTCCTGCTCGTACCCGCCGGCAGTACCGCACCGCGCCGCATCGCCGCCGTCGCCTCCTCGATCCACGGGGCGTCCGTCGGCGTCCTCGATCCCGAATCCGGCCAGGTGCAGCGCCTGAACGGCCGCACCTGGCTCCAGGAGAGCGTCCTCGGCATCGACTACCGCGTGACCGGGGCCGGGTTCTGGCAGATCCACCGCAGCGCGCCCGAGACCCTCCTCTCCGCCGTGCTCGAAGGGCTGCAACCTCAGCCGGGAGAACGGTTCGCCGACCTCTACGCGGGAGCCGGCCTCTTCACCGTGCTGCTCGCTCGCGCCGTCGGACCCGCCGGCTCCGTCCTGTCCGTCGAGGGATCAGCGGCGACGAGCCGTGACGCGAAACGGAACCTCCACGGCCAGGACCACGTGTCCATCGTGCAGGGCAGGGTGGATGCCGTGCTGGGGCGCTGGAACGACCCGCTCGACGTCGTCCTGCTCGATCCACCGCGGGCCGGGGCCGGAAGGAAGGTGGTCCGTCAGATCGTGCAGGCCGCCCCGAGGGCTGTCGGCTATGTGTCCTGTGACCCGGCGTCGTTCGCCCGCGACCTCGGGTACTTCCTGGCCGCCGGGTGGTCCCTCGATACGCTGCGCGTGTTCGACCTCTACCCGCATACGCACCACATGGAGTCCTTCGCGCGGCTCCTGCCGCCGCCGGCCTGAGTGACGGTCGATGTCTCCGGTCGCGGTCGGGCGGCTGTCAATGGCACCGTGGCGAAAGCCCGAACGTCAGAGTTGAAGCCCGAACGTTAGACTTAAGGGCAATCGAGGGCGATCACTCGCCCTGCCGAACGAACCGAGGAGGCGCCGATGGGACTCTTGGAGACAATCCGCGGCCCACAGGACCTGAGTAAGCTCAGCGGTGCTCAGCTGACAGCACTCGCTCGGGAGATCCGCACCTTTCTGGTCGGCAATGTCTCGCGCACCGGCGGGCACCTCGGTCCCAACCTCGGGGTCGTCGAGCTGACCCTCGGCATCCACCGCGTGTTCGACTCACCGCGGGACAGCATCATCTTCGACACCGGCCACCAGTCGTACGTGCACAAGCTCGTGACCGGACGACAGGACTTCAGCACGCTGCGCCAGCAGGGCGGTCTGTCCGGCTACCCGTCGCGGGCGGAATCCGTGCACGACATCGTGGAGAGCTCCCACGCCTCGTCCTCGCTCTCCTGGGCCGACGGCATTTCCCGTGCCCGCGTCCTCAGCAATGAGGGGGACCGATACACCGTCGTCCTCGTAGGTGACGGCGCGCTCACCGGCGGCATGGCATGGGAGGCGATCAACAACATCGCTGCGGACAAGCGCCGCAGGGTCGTCATCGTCGTCAATGACAACGGCCGGTCCTACGCTCCCACGATCGGCGGCGTGGCGGACTACCTCGCGTCGCTGCGACCCACCCTCGACTCCGTGCGTACGCACCGCGTCTACGAGCGCACGCTCGACTGGATCAAGAACCGCATGCAGAACGGCGGCCCGGCCGGCGCCTTCAGCTACAAGAGCCTGCACGCCATGAAGAAGGGCATCAAGGACTGGTGGGCGCCGCAGGGCCTCTTCGAGGACCTCGGCATGAAGTACGTAGGTCCCGTGGACGGACACGACCAGTCCGCCGTGGAGCAGGCCCTGCATCTCGCCAAGAAGTACGAGGGTCCGGTGATCGTCCACACGATCACCGAGAAGGGGCACGGCTACGCCCCCGCCCGCGCCCATGAGGCGGACCAGTTCCACGCCGTCGGTATCATCGACCCGGAGACCGGGGAGCCCGTCGACGCTGCGGGCCAGCAGTCCTGGACCTCCGTCTTCGCGAACGAGATCGCCGACATCGCCGACGAACGCCCGGACATCGTCGGTATCACCGGCGCCATGCTCATCCCGGTCGGCCTGCACCGCTTCGCAGCCCGCCACCCGGACCGCGTGTTCGACGTCGGGATCGCCGAGCAGCATGCGGTCACGAGCGCAGCGGGGATGGCGTACGGCGGGCTGCACCCGGTGATCGCCCTCTATGCCACCTTCCTGAACCGGGCGTTCGACCAGCTCCTCATGGACGTCGCCCTGCACAAGGCGGGTGTGACGGTCGTCCTCGACCGGTCCGGCGTCACCGGACCCGACGGTGCGAGCCATCACGGCATGTGGGACCTCGCCATGCTGCAGGCCGTCCCCGGCCTGCATCTCGCCGCTCCGCGTGACGCCTCCCGCCTCCGGGAGGAACTGCGGGAGGCCGTCGCGATCTCCGACGCCCCCACCGTGGTGCGCTACTCCAAGGGCTCCGTCGGAGCTGAAGTCGAGGCGATCGAGCGCCTGGACGACGGCGTCGACGTCCTGTCGCGCCGGCCCTCCGGCTCGCGCCACAACGACGTCCTGATCGTCAGCGTGGGAGCCATGAGTGAACTCGCCCTCGATGTGTCGAACAGGCTGGGTGCCCAAGGCATCAGCTCCACCGTCATCGACCCGCGCTGGCTGCTGCCGGTCCGCCGATCGGTGATCGACCTGGCGGCCGAGCACCGCATCGTCATCGTCATCGAGGACGGCGTACGTGCAGGCGGTGTCGGATCGCGGATCCGTCAGGAGATGCGAGCGGCGGGAGTCGACACCGCGCTCAACGAGGTCGGGCTCCCGGTGGAGTTCCTCGACCACGGTTCGCGGAGCCAGATCCTCGAGCGCGTCGGCCTGACAGCCCAGCAGATCACGCACGACGTCGTCGCGCAGGTCCTCGGCACGAAGGTACCTGTCGCCCGGCCGCTCGCGGGGGACCGGCAGCCTGCAACGGGCCAGCTGCCCCAGCAGTAAGCCGCGCGGACGTCGGCGGCCCGACGGATCCGACGTCGTGAGTCAGGGGAGGCAGCCGTCGGGCGCCGTTCCCGTCCGACGCGCCGTCCGCTCCGGTGGGTGCGGTCGTCGTCGTGCTCATCCTTCGGTCCGTCATTCCCATGCACCTTTTCGCTGTCGCCCGGAACGGTCCTGCCTCGTTCACGACGCGCCGGTCGTGCCTCGCTCACGACGCGCCGAGCGGCACCCGCCGCGGGCACGTCCGGATGGTCCTCCCGTGCGAGTCCAGCCCGCGCCCACGACTTCATTGGGAGGGTCATGTGAGACAATGACCAAGGCTGGCGGGGGAACCACATTCCCACGCCGGTCCAGTGACAGGCTTCCGTTCCGTGAGCGATGCTTCCGCCCTACCGAGTCCGCCCCGTCGGCGGAAGTAGGCGGAATCCGCTGACGGGATCCACCGTCGACAAGGGCGGCTGAGTTGGAAAAGCGCCACTGGTCTCCGAGTGATTCCGCACCCCCTTGACGGTGTGACCTCGGACGATATGACAACGACTTCCGGTCAGCCGCCGGGCGAAGAGCCCGCGGCGGGCCGACATACCGCCCTGGAGGGTGCCGGAATGTGGCCGGTGCCGCAAGGGCTTGGAGCGAGTACGCATGGATCAGTCAGAACAGCAGGGGAACGAAGAGAACGTCACGGAAGCAGCCGCTGCCGCGCAGGGCCCCGACGAGCAGGAA
>JAABUN010007006.1_pt1 | contig 12527 bp, 10 predicted proteins | sample 5559311 | NCBI WGS metagenome assembly JAABUN01 (sample SAMN10711877, study PRJNA513370) | rock metagenome | isolation source: Antarctica rocks | place: Antarctica: Victoria Land, Siegfried Peak sud | reverse complement strand
CGGCACCGTCTACGACCTGAGCAGCATCCTCATCTTGTGGTTCGCGGGCGCCTCGGCCATGGCTGGTCTGATCAATATCGTCCCGCGCTACCTTCCCGCCTACGGTATGGCGCCGGAGTGGGGACGAGCCGTCCGACCGGTGGTGCTGGTCTACACGCTGGTGAGCGTCCTGATCACGATCGCTTTTCGGGCCGACGTGAACGCCCAAGCCGGCGCGTACGCCACCGGCATCTTGGCCATGATGGTGTCCGGGGCGGTCGCGGTCACCGTGAGTGCCGCCCGGCGTCGGCAACGGCGGGCCACCGCAGCATTCGGCCTGTTGGCCCTGATCTTGCTCTACGCCTTGGCCGCCAACGTGATCAAACAGCCTGACGGCATCACCATCTCCGCCATGTTCATCGTCGCCATCGTGGCGGTGTCCCTGGCGTCGCGGCTCACGCGCGCCTTCGAGCTGCGGGTCACCGACGTTCAGCTTGACGCCACCGCACAGATGTTTGTCCGCGACTGCGCTCGGCGTACCATCCGACTCGTTGCGAACGAACCCGACAGCCGGGATGCGGCCGAGTATTCAGAGAAGCGTCTCCAGATCATCAGAGACCACGACCTCACTGACGCACAAGACTTTATCTTCGTCGAGATCACCGTCAAAGACCCGTCCGAGTTCGCCACCCGGCTCGAGGTGAACGGTGAGGTCCTTCATCACCGTTACCGAGTGTTGACGTTGGAAAGCGCCACCGTCCCCAACGCCCTCGCGGCGCTCCTGCTGCACATTCGGGACGCAACTGACCGGCAGCCGCACATCTACTTCGAATGGAGCGAAGGCAACCCCGCCGCCAACTTCCTCCGCTTCCTGACGTTCGGCGTCGGTGAGGTGGCACCCGTCACTCGCGAAGTCCTCCGGCGGGCCGTACCCGACCCGTCGCAGCGACCGCACGTGCACGCTGGCTGAGCGACCGCCGTTTTTGACGATGTCGGAGTAAACCTGCCGACCGAGGCCAGTCCACCCGTGGTGTCACCGCGCCGTCACGACGACCAAGGGCAGGTGGTCCGACGAGCCAGCATCGACGAGCACCTGGGCGTCGTCGAAGGTCACCCCGCCTCCAAACACCCAGTCGATCCGGTGGGTCGGGTCGGGGTTCGGGTTGGTCAGCGCCTTGGGGTCGCCGGCGGCGTCGATAGCGCTAATGAAGCCGGCGTTGGTCATCAGGGCGATCTCGGGCCAGCCTGGTTCGGCGTTGAGGTCGCCGCCGACGATCGTGGCCAGCCCCTGGCCGTCGCCGAAGCGTAGGTCGGCCAGCAGGGACTCGAGCTGGCGGATGCGGGTGGAGGTGTTGGCCCGGCGATTCTGCAGGTGGACGGACGTCACGCGGGTGAGGTCTGCCCCGACACGGACCTGGGCTGAGATCGCCGAGCGGTTCTGCGGCCCGTCGCCGTACGGCAACACATGGAGCTCCACCTCGCGAGGCCGTTCGGGGGACATGACGACATTGCCGAATCGACGGTCCGCCGCTGGGGCGAAGACGAACTGTTGGTCCAGCCGGTTGGACAGCCAGGTGGCCACGTCGACGCCGCCGCCGAGTATCCACCCGCGTGAGACCTCCTGCAGCAGCACCGCGTCGGGATTTTGCGCTTCAATCGTGCGGGCCACAGCCTCTAGATCCACTGACCCCGCCGGGCTGACTCCGTAGTGCACATTCCACGAGACCACCCGCCCACTCCCCGTCCTCTGCGCTGCCGCAGCACCGGACGCCTGCCGGTTCGTCCCCCAGGCCAACGCCGCGATGCTGGTGCCGACCAACACCAGGGCACCACTCGCCGCGAGCACGGTCCAACCCGCCGGCGCCACCGCACGAACACCCCCCGCGTCGTTCGCGGACGTCCGCCGCAGCCCGGCGAAAGCCAGCGCCGCCGCGGTGGCCACCAGCACCAGCTCGTTCGGGAAAGGCAGCGGAAGGTCGTAGTCGATCTGGTAGACCAGCAACGGCACGATCGTGCCGAGACCGACCAGCCCGGCGGTGCCCGCTACCCGAACCGGGACGGTGCCGAGCACCAGGCGGAATGTGCCGTCCTCCGGCGTCCGGTCGGCCGGCTCCAGGGCGCTGCTCAGCATCTTGATGGCCGCGACCTGGGCGCCGACCAGGGCGAGCAGCACCAGGACGCTGCGGAAACCCACCAGACCACCAAAGCTGAGCGCGGCGGCCACTAGAACAACCAGTGCACCGGCGACGATCAACCGTGCTGACCGAGGGGTGTCACTTCCCGGCCCACCGGTGATGGGCGATGGGCTCGAGGGCATCACCGTCCAACTCGCCAGGAGTAAACCGGCCGCGTTCACCGGTCCGGCCAGGGCCAGCGGCAGGCCGGACTGCGACGCGGCGAAAGCCGGGTTGGCGAGCATCATGGCGCCCAGGCCCAGCAGCGGACCCGACGCCCAGAGCCGACCGCCCTGCCCAGACGGATCCGTTGCCGGGTCACGGCGGACGAGGATGGCTAGCCCCAGCAGGGACCCCACGACGGCCACCGTCACCGACCAGCCCAGCAGAGTGTGTCGCCAGTACGCGTCCCAGGTGCCCAGTGCGAGCTGCAAACCGACTCCTGCCGCGGCCCCCGCCGACACGGCGCCTGCTGCGGACCGCCCGCCACCCGGCCGACCGGCCAGGATCGCGACCGCCAGGGTCAGCACCGCAACCCCGACGCCGACCGTAGCCAGCCCAACCACGAAGCGCGCACCGCCCTCAAGTCCTTGGACGACCAGACGCAGCCCAGCAAGGAGTGCGGCACCGATCAGCAGGACCACCCGCGCCGAACCCGAGAATCCGCGGCCGACGGCCGACTGCAACCCGACGGCGATCAGACCAGGAGTCAGGTAGGTGATCAGAGCCGTCCCAGCGACACCGGTGACGCCCCCCTGGCGGTAGGCCGTGTCGAGGAGTGGGCCGCTGGAGCGAATGAGTTCCAGGGTCATGAGCGTCAGCACAGCGACCAGACCCACGAGTGACCGGCCTGCCGGAGCCCGACCGGCGCTCCACTGCGGCGGCGGGGTCGGCACGACGTCAGGTTAGCGGGGAAGAACGGAGCGTGAACTGTGGATGCACGTACGGGGATGGCCCTTGACCTCCAGTGACCGGTTGCTCAAGCATTTTGATGACACCCTCACCGGGACGTCTCCACCTCAACGCACCCCGAAAAGGAACACCGTGAATCATCGTCGTTTCGCAAAGATCGGAGCCCTCAGCGTCAGCCTTTTGTGCCTGATGTCCGCACCCACGGTGGCCACGGCCAGTGGGGACCATCGCGGCGGCTACACCTTTGCCGTGATCGGCGATATCCCGTACGGCGATCCGGCGCTGGTGACGTTTCCACAGGCCGTCGAGGCGATCAACGATGATCGGCGCGTCAAGCTCGTCGCGCACCTGGGCGACATCAAAAGCGGATCCACCCTCTGTAGTGACAGCTACTACAACACCATCCGCGAGAACTTCGACCACTTCGAAGACCCGCTGGTCTACACCATCGGCGACAATGAGTGGACCGACTGCCACCGAACGAACAACGGCGCCTTTAATCCGCTAGAGCGCCTGGGCACAGTTCGGCGGACCTTCTTCGACGATCCGGGCTTCACTCTGGGCGAACATCGCGCTCGAGTCCTCTCCCAGGACCGCCAGGGGTACCCCGAGAACGTCCAGTTCACCCGGCAGCGGGTGTCCTTCGGCGCGGTGCACATTGTGGGCAGCAACAACGGCTTGCAGCCGTGGACCAACAACACTCAGGCTACGCCGGAGCAGACGGCCGAGGTCCTCGGGCGGACGGCGGCGGCCATCCAGCTGATCCGCGACACCTTTGACTCCGCCAAGCAGCACAACCACCGGGCGGTGGTGCTGATGACTCAAGCCGACATGTTCGACCCCACGGTCAAGGACCCGAAGTTCGCCGACTACTACGCCTTCCAGCCGATCGTTGCTGCAATCGCCCAGGAGTCAGCCGACTTCGGGCGTCCGGTCTACCTCTTCAACGGCGACAGCCACGTCTACAACGAAGACGCCCCGCTGGCCGCCGGCTCTAAGTGGGTCAGGTTCTACGGCGTGGACACCCCGGTGGCCAACCTGACCCGGGTCACCGTTGACGGAGCGGCCGACGCAACGGAGTACCTCAGAGTCCGCATCAACCCACGCCGGGGATCAGTCCTGAGCTGGACCCGCGTCCCGTACGGGTCCTGACACCCCGCGAACCAGCCGCAGTCGTTGCCCGCCCTCAGGCGGGCGACGACTCGTGGCTGTGTTCGGTCACGACCAGAGACTTATCGCTCACCGTGGAGGAGAGCAAGCGGACAGAGAACTGCTTGAACGCTTCGGTCAACAGCTGGTCGAGCCGCGCCGAGCCGCCCACATGGAAAGCGGTCACCGGCACCTCATCAGATTCCGCGAGCTCGACTACGGGGCCGGTCTGGTCCATGGCGTAGAACACCACATGGTCCGCGATCGCACCGCGGGAGAAGTCGAGACCGACGATGCGCCACCGCTCGCGATCCACGCCAGCAATCTCGTAGAGGCTGCGGCCATCCATCACCGTGTCGGCGTCGTCCGCAGCCGCCGTCCCCACGTAGTCATTCCAACGCACCTGCGCCGAACCAAGCCGGCCCTGTTCCCCGTCCATGACGGCAATATGGCACACCAAAGTTAACGATCTTGCTCGACGGCCGAGAGGGCAACAGAAGTGTTCACCTGACGCTCTCGCTGCCGTGGGAATACGGCCATGCAGATGACGTCCACGGGCGCTTGCCTGATCGCAGACCGTCACCGACGCCCCGGTTGGGACGGACCTCGACAGGAGACCCATGCGTTCTGGACTACTGGCAGCCGGCTGCGTTGCCGCGCTGACCACCGGCCTGATGTCATCCATGCTGCCCGCCGCCGCAGCACCGATCAGCCCGCCGCCCACCTCGACCGCGCAGCCTCGCACCGACCGCGCCGCCGCCAAGTCGCGACCGACCACCACCCGACGGGTGCCGACTCCCACTCTCATCCGCCGGGCCACTTTGTCGGCCGATTTTCTCGCCCCCGGGCCACCATCCGGAGCGTTGGCCAGCCCGGCCAACGGGCGGCAAGGGCCGTTCCAAGGACAGGTCATTCCCGGCTTCTCCGGGGTGATCGACAACGAAGATGGTACCTACTGGGCGATGCCGGACAACGGCTTCGGCACCAAGGCAAACTCAGCCGACTTCTTGTTGCGGCTCTACCTGGTGCAGCCGCAGTGGGAGACCGCCAACGGCGGGGCGGGCGAGATCACGATCAAGCGGTACATCTCGTTGCGAGACCCGGATCGCAAGATTCGTTTCCCGCTGGTGAACGGCAGCACCAACCGCCGACTGCTCACCGGCGCTGACTTCGACATCGAGTCGATCGTACGAGGCGCCGACGGTTCGTTCTGGATCGGTGATGAGTTCGGACCGTTCCTGCTTCACGTGGGCGCGAACGGTCGGGTGCTTTCGGCCCCGGTGGGCTTCCCCGGTGGCAAGTCGCCCGACAACCCCCGGTTGAAAGCGGGCGAGACGGCCAACGTCCCCCGCAGCCGAGGATTCGAGGCACTGGCGGCGTCCCCGAACGGTCGCCGGCTCTACCCGATCGTGGAAGGCGCGCTGAACAACGACACCCTCAAGCGCCGCCGGATGATCTATGAGTTCGACGTCCAACGCAATCGCTACACCGGGCGCACCTGGGCCTACGAGACCGATCAAGCGGCCAATGTCGTCGGCGATGCGTTCATGATCAACAATGGCGAGCTGCTCCTGGTGGAGCGCGACGACTTCGACGGCGCCGAAGCCGTCACCAAACGGATCTATCGGATCAACCTGCGCAAGCTCGACGATGCCGGCTTTGTCAAGAAGACGCTGGTGGTGGATCTGCTCAAGATCGCCAACCCGCAGCGCATCGGGGTCGCCAGCTCACCGGGCGCGTACGGGATCGACTCGCAGTTCTCTTTTCCCTTCCAGTCGGTCGAAACTGTGGTGCCGCTGAGTCCGACCAAGCTCCTACTGGCCAACGACAACAACTATCCCGGCAACGATGCCCGCTATCCCGGGAAGCCCGACGACACCGAGATGATCGTGCTCGATCTCCGCACCACCAGAGTCGGGGTCCCCGAGTCTTTGGTCATCGCCCATCGCGGTGCCAGCGGCTACCGGCCCGAGCACACGCTCGCCGCGTACCAGCTGGCCATCCAGCAGTGCGCCGACTACATCGAGCCCGACCTCGTCCCCACCAAGGATGGTGAGCTCGTCGCGCGCCACGAGAACGAGATCGGCGGCACCACTGACGTCGCGACCCGCCCCGAGTTCGCCAGTCGCAAGACCACCAAGATGGTGGATGGGGGCAGCATCGCGGGTTGGTTCACCGAAGACTTCACCCTGGCCGAGCTCAAGACCCTCCGGGCCAAGGAACGGCTTCCTTCCGTCCGCCCGGCCAACACCGCCTTCGACGGGCTCTACCAGATCCCGACGCTCGATGAGGTGGTCGATCTGGCCCGGCACTCCCGGTCATGTAGCGGGAAGCGGGTAGGGGTCTATCCCGAGACCAAGCACCCGACCTACTTCGCGTCGATCGGACTGGCGATGGAGGACCGTCTGTTGAAGGTGCTGGAGTCCAACGACTACGACCGGGCCAACAGCCCGGTGATCATCCAGAGCTTCGAGACCGGCAACCTCAAGGAGCTGGCTCGCAAGACCGACCTCCCGCTGGCTCAGCTGATCAACTGCTCAGGGGCGCCGTACGACCTGGTGGCCGGCAACGATCCACGCACTTACGCCGACCTGGCCTCCCGACGTGGCCTGGCCGCGATCAGCCGCTACGCCGACGGGGTCGGTGTGTGCAAGGACGTCATGATTCCTCGCGACGCCCAGGGCCGGCTGCTGGCCCCCACCCCGGTGATCAAGAACGCCCATCGGGTGGGCCTCTCCGTCACCGGTTGGACCTTCCGGCGGGAGAACCTGTTCCTCCCGGCTCAGTACCGCCGGGGAACCGACCCGAACGCCGCGGGCGACCTTAACGGCGAGATCAACGCGTTCCTCGATGCCGGCATGGACCACTTCTTCACCGACAACCCCGACGTGGGTGATCAGGCCCGCCGCTGAGCTTTGCCCCCGAGGCTCGGTCCACCCGGCGATGTCGGGCGGCGGCCGACCTGCTCGCCGCCTTTGCCGAGCAGGGTCTTCGCGCCTGCGTGGGTGGCGGCTGGGCGGTTGATGCCTTGCTCGGCTCCCAGTCAAGACCGCACGCCGACCTGGACCTTGCCATCGATGCTACCCAGCTTGACGAGGTCATCTCCTTGATGTCGTCGTGGGGATACCGGCGGGCCGTGGACTGGCTACCCGTTCGGGTCGAATGGGCGCACCCCAACGGCAGTCGGGTGGACTTGCACCCCTTGCGTTTTGCCGCGGATGGGAGCGCCGTCCAAGCTGGGCTCGGCGGCACCGAGTTCCACTACCCGGCGGATTGCTTCACCCGAGGTCACATCGACGCCCGAGCGTGCGAATGCCTGACGGCCCGGCAACAGCTGGTCTTTCGCGAGGGCTATCGGTGGCGCCCCGTTGACCACCACGACGTCCCCCGGTTGCGCGCTTTGCTCTCCTCGAGCCTCGGCCCGGCATCGGGTCAAGGCGCCTCATAGCGCCTCGGCGCGGACGATCATCGACTCCAGGTACGGCGCGCCGAAGGTGGTCGCCATGGCCACGTCGGAGGCATCCCGGCCGCGGCCGATCAGGATCCGCCCCTTGCGCGGCCGGTTGTTGCGCGGGTCGAACGTCCACCAACGGTCACCGAGCCAGACCTCCATCCAGGCGGCGAAGTCCATCGGCTGGTCCTTGTGTTCCACCTCGATCTCGGGCAGATAGCCGAAGACGTAGCGGGCCGGGATGTTGAGGGCGCGGCACAACGAGATCGCCAGGTGGGTGAAGTCGCGACACACGCCGTACCCCGACGCGTGCACGTCAGCCGCGGTGGTCCAAGAGGTGCTGCTGCCGTACTGGAACTTCAGGTGGCTGTTCACGTAGTTGCAGATCGCCTGCACCCGCCCGTAGCCCTTCGGCGTCGAGCCGAAGCGGGTCCAGGCTTCGTTACCCAGCACGTCCGGCAGGCAGTAGCGGCTCGGCAGGGTGTAGAGCAGCACGTCGTCGGGCAGGTCGGCCGGCCTGATCTCGGGTGCATCGAGGTCGACGTCCTCGGTCGCGTCCGGGACCGTCACCGTGGCCTCGTACGTCAGCACCGACCGCCCGGTGGGGATGGTCAGTCGCAGACAGGAGTTGCCGTACAGGTCGGTGTAGTGGCGGTTGGGGCGCTCGGGTTCGGTCGACCAACGTTCGTGCTGGACCTGCACCGTGGGTTGGGCCAGCGGCTGCACCTGGAATACCGCCGGTACGTTGAGGGCCGAACTGTGGACGAACTCACAACCGATCATCACGCCTCGATTAGTCATAGGGCATTCTCGACCTTCTGTGTTACGGGCGTATGGCAGCACACGCTATCGAGCGTCGCTCGCCCGGCGACCACCCCCTCGTCGGACCGCCGCCACCGTCAGGCATGTTGGGTGCCATGACTGAGCGCCTCGTGATCGTGGGCGGCGGCCCCGCCGGATTGTCCGCCGCCAGCAGCTACCGCACCCACGGTGGTACGGGCGAGGTGATCATCTGCTCCGCTGACACCGCGCCCCCCTACCAACGCCCTCCTCTGTCCAAGGACTACCTCCGAGGCGAGCTCGACGAGGCCGAACTGGCCATGGAACCGGAGACGTTCTATGCGGAGCAGTCCATCGACGTCCGACTCAACGCCGAGGTCACCGCCCTAGATGCCCACGCCCGGCAGGTGCGCGTCGGCGGCGACACGCTGGACTTCACCACTTGTGTGCTGGCCACCGGATCGGAGCCGCTACGGCCACCGGTCGAGGGAGCCGAGCACCCCAAAATCCTCACGCTGAGATCGCTGGCGGACGCGCGCCGGCTCGTGGCGGCCGCGTCCCCCGCGCACTATGCCGTGGTGGTCGGATCCGGCTTCATCGGGTGCGAAGCGGCGGCGTCCCTGGCCTTGCGTGGCTTGGACGTGACGTTGGTGTCGGCGGAAACCCTGCCCCAGCGGGAGCGACTCGGTGCCGACGCCGGGCAGATCATCGCCGGCTGGCTGCGTGACCTCGGCGTGCACACGGTGCTGGGGCGGCAACTCGGTGCGTTCGCCCCCGACGCCACCGGCGTACGCCTTGATGACGGCCGCGAGATCGGTACGGAGATGATCGTGCTTGCCACGGGCGTCACGCCGCGGATCCAGCTGGCCGAGTCGGCCGGGCTCGCTATTGATCACGGCGGCATCTGCACCGATCGCCGGATGCGGACGAGCGTGGCGGGTATCTACGCCGTCGGGGACATCGCGTACGCCTTCAACCCCGCCGCCGGCCGGCCGCTCCGCGTCGAGCACTGGGGTGAGGCGGAGGCCATGGGTGAGGTCGCGGGCACGGTCATCGCCGGTGGGGATGCCGAGTGGGCGCAGGCCCCGGGCTTCTGGTCCGAGATCGGCAACCACACCGTGAAGTACGTCGCCTGGGGCGACGGCTTCGACCAGGCGCAGCTGCATCGTCATCCCGGCGGCGGCTTCACTATCTGGTACGCCAGCAACGCGATCGTGGTCGGCGCGCTCACCCACGAAGCGGACGCTGACTACGGCCGGGGTCAGGAGTTGGTGGAGGCTGGGGCGGCCGTCACCGAGGTCTGATCACCACGTAAGCGTTTACGTTGTAATCTAACTGCCAACCGGCCGCCGCCGACCAGCCCGAACTCCGGACCACCGTGGGAGGAATCCATGAGCAAGTTGGCCCAAGCCGCCTACCGACCGGTCAGCCTGGGCGCCAGTCTGGCCGCGGCGGCTATCGCTGGGGCGGTTTTCAAACAGATCTGGCGGCGGGTGGCAAACTCCGACGACGCCCCGTCGGCCCTGCAGTCGGAGTACTCGCTCGGCAAGGTCGTCGCAGCCGCGGCGATCCAAGGTCTCATCTTCGCCACCGTCAAGGCCCTGGTCGACCGCGGAGGGGCTCATGTCTTCGAGCGCCTCACCGGATCGTGGCCTGAGAACTGAACAGGAAACCCATGAAAATCAAGACCACCCTGATGCTCGCCGCTGGTGCAGCGGTTGGCTACGTATTCGGCACCCGCGCGGGCCGGGTGAGATTCGAACAGCTCAAGGCGCGCGCCGACACTCTCGTTCACGACCCCAAGGTCCGCAGCACCGTGTCGAATCTGGCCGAGCAGGTCAAGCAGCATGCTGATGTGGCGCCCGCCCCGGTGGCGGGACTGATCAGGACCGCGGCCGACCAGGTGAAGTCGTCGATGGACCCGGTCCGGGAGACCGAACCCACCACCTTCTGAGCGTTGCACGCCGCGCCGGCTTGGAGGGCTGGGTCAGGATGTGGGCGGATGCCAACTGCTCGGACTCTGGACGTCGTGCTTGCTGGCGCGCCGGAAGTCGGCTCGAACTGCTGAGCCTTGATCAACATGAGCTGGTGGATGGCCCGTACGGGAACCTCCAGCTGGTGGGGTTGCGCAGCCAGTAAGGGCGAGCTCGACGTGCTGACCCGGAACTGGCGGCGGAGTTCGGCCCTGCCGGAGTACCGGTCAGCATGATGCGCGCCGGCAGTGGTCCGAGAGGACGCGACTCAACCCGATCCTGGCGCAGGGGCGACTGGGCCGTTTCCCGTCACCAAGCCCAAGACGGCCCACTCCAAACCAAACCCCGGCGGGTTACAAAAACTCACTTTTAGGGCCCGCCCGCAGCTATCTCGTCCTGCTGAGCAAACCAGCCTCGACACTGACCTGCGAGCGCTTGCTGAACTGGCTCAGCGCCGAACCGCCGCCGAACCGCCGCCGCGCCGACGACCTGACGCCGAATGCAACATCGTCCCAGCAAACGATTCGTCTACCTCGGCAGACCAAGCGGGGCTGGAGCCCCTCAGGGACGTCTCGCGCGCCGAACGATCGTACGGATGACAAGCAAGAAACCGAGCACCCCCGCCACGGCCCCGGCGGCCATCGCTATCCGGTCGGTACGCAGGTCGCCGCGGGCGTTGAACACCTTCGACTTCGCATTCTCCAGCTCCGCGTTGGCCAGCCGCTTGACACCGGCAATCTGACGCTCCTTGATCCGGTTGGGATGCACCTGATCGATCAAGGTCTCCACCGACGCCGTCAGCCGGGACCGGGCCGCGGCCAGGTCGGTCTCGATCTGGGACGTGCTGCGCGTCGGTGGTGCGGTGTTGCTGTCTGCCACGATGAGGCTCCCTTGGGATGGCGATAGAGGAGGTACTGGAAACCGGCTCTTCAAGGGCCCCAGCGTATTGCAGGGTAACGGGGTGCGGGCAGGCACACCGACTCGACCGGGCCGGGTTAGGGTTTCGATCATGACTTCTCGACTCAACGCCGGCGACGTGGCACCGGACTTCACCCTTCCCGACGCGGATGGCAAGCAGGTGTCGCTCGGTGATTACGCCGACCAGCGGGTGATCGTGTACTTCTACCCGGCCGCGATGACGCCGGGCTGCACCACCCAGGCAATTGACTTCACCGCTGTCATGGACGAGCTCAGCGCCGCGGGACTGCACGTGGTCGGCGTCTCGCCCGACACCCCGGACAAGCTGGCCGAGTTTCGCCAGCAACAGTCCGTGGTCTTCCCCCTGTTGTCTGACGCCGACAAGGTGACCCTGTCGGCGTACGGGGCGTACGGGGAGAAGATGCTGTACGGCAAGCTGGTGGAAGGGGTCATCCGCTCCACCTTTGTGGTGGACGTGGACTCGTCCGGCGGGGGCAAGGTGTCGGTCGCGCAATACAACGTCAAAGCCGCCGGTCACGTCGAGAAGTTGCGTCGCGACCTGGGCGTTTGACAACCCTGTTATGACGGGCGCGGTCGTCGTCACCGACCAGGGTCTGGCCGAAGTGGTGGAATTGGTAGACACGCAGGATTTAGGTTCCTGTGCCTTCGGGCGTGAGGGTTCAAGTCCCTTCTTCGGCACCGACGACGTCAAGGAGTGGTCCAGACGTTAGGGGTTGTTGGCCACACCGGCGTCCCGGGTGTCCGGTGCCCGATCACCGGTGATCAGGGCAAACGTGCCACCGGCAATGGCCGCGCCGATGATGGGCGCCACAATGAACAGCCACACTTGGCTGAGGGCCGCCCCGCCGGCAAACCAGGCCACGCCGATCGAGCGCGCGGGGTTCACCGAGGTGTTGGTGACCGGGATGCTGACGAGGTGGATTAGGGTGAGTGCCAGCCCGATAGCGATGGGAGCGAAGCTCTTCGGCCCCCGGTCGTCGGTGGCGCCCAAGATGACGTACAAAAACATTGCGGTCAGCACGATCTCGACCAGCAGCGCCGAGACCAAGCCGTACCCGCCCGGGGAACGCGTGCCGTACCCGTTGCTGGCAAAGCCGCTTTGCACCGCGTTGAAGCCCTGCTTGCCCGAGGCGATGGCAAACAGCACCGTGGCAGCAGCCGAAGCGGCGA
>JAABUN010007005.1_pt1 | contig 12530 bp, 12 predicted proteins | sample 5559311 | NCBI WGS metagenome assembly JAABUN01 (sample SAMN10711877, study PRJNA513370) | rock metagenome | isolation source: Antarctica rocks | place: Antarctica: Victoria Land, Siegfried Peak sud | reverse complement strand
GCACCGCCAGCCTCATCCCGGGCTGCTGGCCCCGGCACCCGCACATCGCCCACGAACTGCCCGTCCTGGCGTGCCTGCGCGACTCCGCCGAGAGCACCGGCCCGGAGCTGCTCGAGGAGTGGCACCGGCACACCCTCCCGCTGTTCACCGACCGCCTCACCGCCCGGCTCGGCGAGAGCACCTGCCGGGTCGGCAAGCATCAGGACTGGCCCGCCGCCGCCCGCTACCACGCCGCCAACGACCCCCAAGCCGTCACCGAGCGACAGAACGTGTTCCACACCGACACCCACCCGCGCGTCCAGCCTGCGGCCCACCGTCAACGCGAGCCGGTAGTCCCCGCGCGATCGTTCGGTCATATGGGCTCGCGGGTGGGGAGCGGCATCAAGGCCTGTCATCGTAGGTCAACTGACCGAAGCACCGCGCCGCGACGGACTGGAAGCGGTACCAGAAGGCGAGAGCAAGACGCTCCTCGAGGAGCGTCTGGGGATCGCGGCGCAGCCCAGTCCAGTTCCTCCTCTGCGGCTGCCGGTGCGGCTGGCCAGCCGCCCTGAGGTCGCAGCGGTGTTCGCCTGGACGGGGCGGTTGTGCGCGGCCAAGGGCTGGCGGTATGAGGTGTGGAGCGGCGCCCCGGCGGTCCTGCTGTCCAACATCCGCTGGCTGGGGCAGGCGCGCCGCCCGCAGCTGATCGACCGGAATGTCGCCGACATGGTCCGGCGGACTGGGCGCCCGGGCGTGTCGATCGGTCAGGTCGTCAGCGACTGCTCGCACTGGGTGCGTTCTGCCCTGGCGCTGCACGCGGTGCTGTCGTGCTGTGGTCCGGGGTGTGGGTACAGACCTGCACCGCCCGCTGTCGTCAGGCTCGATCGTGACCGGTCACCGGGGTACTGGGTGAGCGACGTGGTGGAACTGCGTTCGGGCGTGCGACTGTGGTTCGAAGGGTCGCTGTGGACGGTGCAGGAGGTCCGCTCAGACCGGGTGGTGCTGGCCGGAGGCGAGCAGCGGATGCGGTCAGTGGCTCTGGGCCAGCTCGTCCGGGTGGCGCGCCCGCCTGGCGGCCCGGATAACCCCTCTTGACGGGTTTAATCGAGGACATATGTCCCGATTTCAAGGTGCCTCGCGATTGGCCGGTCAAGAGGGGCGCCCGCACCCGCGCCGGGTAGGTGAACAACCCACGAGCCTGCGCCGTCACCCGGCCCCGGGTGGCCTGGGAGGGCCAGCGACGCACGGTGCTGCACCTGCTGGAGTGCGCCGTGTTCAGCGCCGCCCGGCAGCACAGCGAGAACGTGCACGCCCTCGTCGCGCTCCTGGGGATGAGGGTAAGCGAGGCGTACAACGCCGAGATCGAGGACCTGCGCGGCCGGGACGCTGAGCCCGCCTGCCGGATGTGGCGATCTCAGGGCGTCGGAGCCGGGGCCCGCCGGTGGTGCGGGCTGTCCGGGTTCAGCAGCGAGTGCTTGCGGCCGTAGCTGAAGTAGATCGCCAGGCCGATCACGAGCCAGACGACGAAGCGCGCCCAGGTCTCCCACGGCAGCTGGAAGATCAGGAAGGCCGAGGACAGGACGCCGAACGCGGGGACCCAGGGCATGAACGGCAGCCGGAAGCTACGCGGCGTGTCCGGCCGGGTGTAGCGGAACATGATGACCGCGACGCACACCACGATGAACGCCGACAGGATCCCGATGTTGGTCAGGTCCGCCACTGCGCGGATCGGCAGGACACCGGCGAAGACGGCCGAGGTGATGCCCGCGATCCAGGTGACCCGCTGGGGCGTGCCGGAGCTGTCGGTCTTGGCGAACCAGAGGGGCAGCAGCCCGTCGCGGCTCATCGAGAACCACACGCGGGTGACGCCGAGCAGGAAGGTGAGCATCACGGTGAGGATCGACAGCACCGCGAACACCGAGATGATGCTGGCGATGACCGGCAGGCCGACGCTGTTAAACGCCGAGGCGAAGCCGGCCGTGGGGTCGATGTCGCGGTAGTTCTGCAGCCCAGTGAGCACCAGGGTGGCCGCGACGTACAGCGTCATGGCGATGATCAGCGACAGCACGATCGCCTTGGGCATGTGCTGCTTGCCGTCCTTTGCCTCCTCGGCGGCGGTGCTCATGGCGTCGTAGCCGAACACGGCGAAGAAGACGGTGGCCGCGCCGGTGAGGACGGGACTGAACCCGGCCGGCATGAACGGGTCGTAGTTGCCGGCGTCGATGTAGAAGATGCCCAGGCCGATGATGCCCAGGATCAGCACGATCTTGATCGCGACGGCGATGAGCTCGAAGCGGCCGAAGGCCTTGGTGCCGCGGCTGAGGATGAACGTCACGAGCAGGCAGATCAGGATGGCCGGCAGGTTGACCACCCCGCCCCCGTCCGCCGTGGCGGTGATCGAGGTCGGCAGCTCGAGTCCGAACCCGCTGAGGAACGCGTCCAGGTAGCCGGAGATCCCGATCGCCACCACGGCGACGATGGCGGTGTACTCCAGCAGTAGGTCCCAGCCGATGAACCAGCCGATGATCTCGCCGAGGGCCACGTACCCGTAGGTGTAGGCCGAGCCGGCGCGCGGGATCATTCCGGCGAACTCGGCGTACGACACGGCGGCGGCCGCGGAGGCCAGACCGGCGATGAGGAAGGAGAACAGCACGGCTGGGCCTACCCCGGGGTTGTCGGCGTCGCCGTGCGCGACCAGTCCGGCGAGGGAGAAGATCCCGACGCCGATGATGCCGCCCACGCCGATCGCGGTGAGCTGCCAGAGCCCTAGCGACTTGGCGAGCACGCCGGCGCCGCTCTCCTTCTTGAGCTCGTCCATTTGGTCCATCGGCAGCTTGCGCATGACGGACTGCTGTCTCGTTGTGCTCATGCGGGTTTCCCTTGCGGGTCGGGCCCGGGGCGGGCCGGAGTGACCTCGTCGCCAACGGCGAGGTGGGGGAGGGTGCGCGTCGAGCCCAGGTCGACGGTGGGGCGGCCTCGGTCCGTGCGGGTGGTGCGTGCCGGCCCGGGCGGATCGCGCCTGGTGCGACGGCAGGGATGTGGGTCGAGGGTGTCGGTGGTGTACCGCCCGTCAGCGGCGGCGCAGGACGTCCTCAGCGTCCGCAGGGCGACGGACAGTGCGGTGAGGTCGGCGCGGCCGGCGAGCTCGAGCTCGCCCAGGGTCTGCCGTGCGCCCGGCGGACCGCCGCAGCGCGCTCGCCCTCCCAGGCCTCGACCGCGGTGGCGGCGTCGAGGTTCGACGACCGGCCGTCGCTCACGACCGCGGTCGTGAACTCGCGGGGGAGGCCGTCAGTCCATGTGCGGGTAGCGGTGGTCGGTCGCCGGCACGAAGCTCTCCTTGATCGAGCGGGGACTGGTCCAGCGCTGCAGGTTGAGGATGGACCCCGCCTTGTCGTTGGTCCCAGAGGCACGGCTGCCGCCGAACGGCTGCTGACCGACGACCGCCCCCGTGGGCCGGTCGTTGACGTAGAAGTTGCCGGCTGCGAAGCGCAGCCGGTCGGTCGCCTCGTTGATCGCCGTGCGGTCCGTGGCGAGGACCGCTCCGGTGAGGCCGTACGCCGAGCCGCTGTCCACGGTGCTCAGCATGTCGGACCAGCGCGCGTCGTCGTAGACGTGCACGGCGAGGATCGGCCCGAAGTACTCCTCGCAGAACGCGTCGTCGCTCGGGTCCTGGCCGAGCAGCACGGTCGGCCGGACGAACCAGCCCTCGGTGTCGTCGTAGCTGCCGGCGACGACGTCCAGGCCGGGCGTGGCGTGCGCGCGGTCGATGGCCGCCGCGTTCTTGGCGAACGAACGCGCGTCGATGACAGCGCCGCCGAAGTTGCGCAGGTCCGTGACGTCGCCGTACTCCAGGCCCTCGACCGTGTTGAGAAAGTCGTCGCCCATCGCCTCCCACACCGAGCGCGGGACGAACGCGCGGGAGGCGGCAGAGCACTTCTGCCCCTGGTACTCGAAGGCGCCGCGGACCAGCGCGGTCGACAGCGCCGCGGGGTCGGCGGAGGGGTGGGCGAGGACGAAGTCCTTGCCGCCGGTCTCGCCGACCAGGCGCGGGTAGGTGCGGTAGCGGCTGATGTTCTCCCCGACGGTCCGCCACAGGTGCTGGAAGGTGGCGGTCGAGCCGGTGAAGTGGATGCCGGCCAGCCGCGGGTCGGCGAGCAGCACGTCGGAGACCGCGCGGCCGTCGCCGGTCAGCAGGTTGATGACGCCGGGCGGCAGGCCGGCCGCCTCGAGCAGGCGCATAGTCCAGTACGCCGACAGCGTCTGCGTCGGGCTGGGCTTCCAGATGACCGTGTTGCCCATGAGTGCGGGCGCGGTCGGCAGGTTGCCGGCGATGGCGGTGAAGTTGAACGGCGTGATCGCGTAGACGAAGCCCTCGAGCGGCCGGTGGTCGAACCGGTTCCACACCCCGTCGCTGTTCACGGGCTGCTCGGCGATGAGCCGACGCCCGAAGGCGACGTTGAAGCGCCAGAAGTCGATCAGCTCGCAGGGCGTGTCGATCTCGGCCTGCTGCGCGGTCTTGGACTGCCCGAGCATCGTCGCCGCGGCGAGCTTCTCCCGCCACGGGCCGGCGAGCAGGTCGGCGGCGCGCAGGAAGACCGCGGCCCGCTCGTCGTAGCTCATCGCCGCCCAGGCCGGCGCGGCGGCGGTCGCCGCCTCGACAGCTGCGGTGGCGTCAGCCGCCGTGGCGGTGCCGAACGTCCCCAAGACGCTGGCGCGCCGGTGCGGCTGGACGACGTCGACGCGCTCACCCTGGCCGACGGACTGCCGCCCGCCGATGGTCTGGGTCAGCTCGACGGGGGTGGCCGCCTGCTCGGTGAGCTGATCGGTGAGCCGCTTGCGCTCCGGGCTGCCCGGCGCGTAGCTGTGCACCGGCTCGTTGCGGGCGAGCGGGACCTCGGTCACGGACTGCACGGGAGCTCCTGGGAAGTCGGGGGAGGACGGGCGGCCGGTGGTCAGCGGGCGACCAGGGACTTGGCGAAGAAGGCGAGGTTCGCCGGGCGCTCGGCCAGGCGGCGGGAGAAGTAGCCGTACCAGTCGGTGCCGAAGGGCACGTAGACGCGCACCGTGTGCCCGGCGGCGGCCAGGCGCCGCTGGTCCGCCGTGCGGATGCCGTAAAGCATCTGGAACTCCGCGTCGGCGGGGGTGCGGCCGTGCCGGGCGAGCAGGTCCTCCGCCCGGCGCACCATCCGCAGGTCGTGCGTCGCGATCATCGGGTAGGCGCAGCCCTCGACCAGCAGGCGCAGGCAGTGCAGGTAGGCGGTGTCGACGTCGGCCTTGACCGGGTGGGCGACCGCGGCGGGTTCGGCGTACGCGCCCTTGACCAGGCGCACGCGGGACCCGGGGACGGCCAGGTCACGGGCGTCCCCGGGCGTGCGGCGCAGCATCGACTGCAGCACGCACCCCACCCGGGGGAACGGCCCGCGCGCGGTGCGCAGCGTCTCCAGGGTGCTGTCGATCGTGGTGTGGTCCTCCATGTCGAGCGTGACGTCGACGTCGTGCGCGGCCGCGTGCTCGACCAGCCCGAGCGCCCGGTCGGTGGCCTGCTGCGGGCCGGACGGGCCCAGCGACTGCCCGAGCGCGGAGAGCTTGACCGAAATCTCGTTGCCGGCGGCCAGTCCGGCGTCCGCCAGGTAAGTCACCAGCCGCCGGTAGGCGGCCACCGTCTGCTCCGCCTGCGCGGCGGAGGAGATGTCCTCGCCGAGGAAGTCCAGGCTGACGCGCAGTCCCTCGCTCATCAGGGGGCGCACCGCGCTGAGCGCGTCGTCGACGTCCTCGCCGGCGACGAACCTCAAGACCACGGAGCGGCTCAGGCTGCTGCGGGTCATGACGGAGCGGACCGACCGGTTCCCGGTCACGCCCAGCAGCACCTGTCCGAACACGCGTCCTCCTGGAACGACTCCCGCTGGGCGGTGCGCCGCGTCGAGCGCAGGTCCGACGGTAGGGCGAGTGGCGCAGGACACACCAGGTACGTCTGTCACGTCCTAGGGCTCGTCCCCCATACAGATGTATGATCCACGCGTGCCCGGCACGTCACCGCCGCCTCAGCTCCAGGAGCTCGTCGACGTCGTCGCCGCCGCGACCGCCGCGCCGGCGACGCTCGAGGACCGCGACCTCAACCTCGTGGCCTCCTCCGGTCACGACGACGTCATCGACGAAGTGCGGCAGACGTCGATCCTGCGGCGGCGGGCCAGCACCGAGGTCCAGCAGCTGTTCGCGACCTTCGGGATCGCGCAGGCCGAGCAGCCGCTGCACATCCCGAGCGACGCGGCCGAGGGACGGCTGGCTCGCTGGTGCGTCCCGGTGCGCTGGCGCCGGGTGACCTACGGCTACCTGTGGCTGCTCGATCCGGACGAGCGGGTCTCCGCCGACGCGCTGCGCGGGCTCGGCGACCTCGTCGACCAGGTCGCCGCGGCGATGGCGCTGCGCGCGCGCACCAGCGACCGCACGTCGTGGGCCGTCGGCGAGCTGCTCTCGGACGACGCCGGCGGGCGGGCGCGGGCGAGCGAGGAGCTGCGGCGCGACGGGCTGCTCCCGCACGACCACCTGGTCGTCGCCGCCCTGGCGCCGCGCGACGGCGGCCCCGTCGGACCCCTGAACTCCTGGCTGCTCCCGCGCAGCGTGCTCAGCGCCCCGGTCGGGCAGCGGGCGGCCCTGGTGCTGGCGGCGCCCAACCCCCGCCTCACGGCGGACGTCGCCGAGCGGGCGGCGAGGAGCCTGCTCGTGCAGCACCCGCGAGGTGTCGTGGCGGGCGTGTCGGGCCCGGTCGCCGTCATGGACGGGCACGACGGCTGGTGCCAGGCCGACGCGGCCCTGCGCGCCGCGCTGAGCACCGACCCCGGGGAGCAGGGCTCTGCGACCGTGCGGACCTGGGCGGACCTGGGAGTGCTGCGGCTGCTCGCCTTCGGCGAGGCGGGGACGCTCGCCTCGAGCGTCGCGGACGACCGGGCCCGTCGGCTGCTCGACGGCGATGCCGACCTGCTGCGCACCGCGCGGACCTACCTCGACCTCGCCGGGAGCGCCCAGCGCACCGCCGCCGCGCTGGCGATCCACCGCCAGACGCTGTACTCCCGCCTGCGCCGCATCAGCGACGTGTCCGGCTACGACCTCGAGGACGGCCGGGACAGGCTCTCCCTGCACCTGGCCCTCACCCTGGCCGCGCTCGGCGACTGAGCCCCGCTGCTACGGCGCAACGGTGGGCCGGGGGGCGTTGTCCTCCCGGGACGCCTGCCCGCGGTGCTCGGGACGGCGCCGCCAGTGCCGGCGACCGACGAGCCGCCGGCCCGGTCCCGCTCGGTCGGCGGCCGCGCTGCGCCCCGCCAGCTGAGCGAAGAAGTCTCCAAGCAGCGCACCGGCCGCGATCGCGAGACCCACCGACACGGCCTGGCCGAGGCAGCGTGCCGCCGAACGTGTCGACCTCGGCCAGGCCGCGCGTGCCGCGGTAGATCAGCAGTCCGGGCAGCAGCGGCATGATACCGGCCACCACGTAGACGAGCGCCGACGGCGCGCGCAGGTGCGGCTGCCCAGACCGATCATGACCGCCGCGACGGCGGAGGCGAGGGTCGGAGGCAGCTGCAGCTGGTCGACGAGCACGAACGTCGCCCACCCGACGATCCCGGCCGCCGCCGCCGGGACGGTCCGCCGCGGCGCGTAGTTGGCGACGGCGAGCGACGCCGCGATGTCCCCCGCGGCGAGCAGCTGCGCCTGCAGGTTCAGCAAGGCGGTCGAGGCGTGGTCGTCGATCCGGACCGGCAGGCCGAGGCGCACGCCCACCGACAGGGCGATCGCCACGTCGCTGATGATCCCCTCGGTGAGCAGGGACGTCTCGAACGCCCGCGCGGCGGTGGTGACGTACTGCCCGGTGATCGCGTCCTGCACCGCCCCGATCAGCGTCACGCTGGGCAGCAGCAGGACGATGCCCCCAGCGACGACCAGCTCCGGACGGACGTCGCCGTCGGCCGCGACCAGGCAGAGGGCGACGGCCGTAGCGATCAGCCCGCCGACGACGTTCTGGTACAAGACGGCAGCACGCCGCGGCCCAGCCAGGTGTTGACCAAGTCAACCACCACCGTCGCGCCGAACGCCGCGCCGACCACCAGCGGACCGGCGCCCAGCAGCACGGCGATCGACGCGGCGAGCATCGCGCGCGCCGCCGTCACGACCGGTCGCCGGTACGGGTGGCGGCCGCGACGATGAGCCGCAGCCGCCGCTCGGCGTCCGACCGGTCCTTGTTGTGCTGGCCGCGAGTTGGGCAGGTGTGGGGCGTCCCCTCGAGCCCGTGGCGGGCCAGTCCGGACCGATCAACCTCAGGCTGAGTCGATGCCCGCCGGCCCGGCGTCGGAGCGCAGTGGCTGACGCGGGCGGCCTCGGCGACGCCGGGTCGTGGCGATCTCAGCCTCGGGCAGCGCCGGCTTCGTCGGCGCCGAGCGACGGCGCGACGTGCAGCGGTACGCCGAGCTCGCGCAGGGCGGCCAGTCGGGCTTCGCCGGTGCCGTCGTCGACGACGACGAGGTCGAAGTCCGTCAGAGGCGCGAGCTGGTACAGACCCCGTTTGTCGAACTTGCTGTGGTCGAGCAGTAGCACCCGCCTGTCGGCGGCGGCCATGAGCGCCCGCTTGACCGCAACGGTCTCCTGCGACTGGTGGTAGCACTGCGCGTCGGTGACGGCCGTCGTCGACATGAACAGCAGGTCGGCACGCAGCGATGACAGTGCCTCGCTGGTGCGCAGCCCGAGGAAGGCGTCGTAGGCCGGGTAGTAGTCGCCGCCAAGCGCGACGAGGTCGACCTGCTCCTGCGCGGACAGCAGGTTGATCACCGCCAGGAAGTTCGTCACCACAGTCAACGGTCCGCGCGACGGCAGCAGGTGCGCGAGCGCCAGCCCGGTGGTGCTCTCGTCCACCAGCACGGACATCCCGGGCCGCACCAGCTCGAGGGCTGCCTGCGCGATCTCCTGCTTGCGCTTCGCCATCGCCTGGGCGCGGTGCCGCACGTCCCCGTGATGCACCGGGGACGGCTGAGCCGTCGCTCCGCCTCTCACCTTGCGCAGCCAGCCCTCCCGCTGTAGCAGGTCCAGGTCTCGGTGCACCGTCATCAGGCTCACGCGGTGCTCGTCGACGAGGTCCTCGATGCGGACGAACCCCTCCTGCACGATGCGTCGGCGCATCCGCTCGCGGCGGTCCCGCGCGCTGGTCACGACAACCGGATCGCCTGCTCCGGCCATGACTCCCCCTCACGCCGACGCTCGGCCGTGCTCGGCTCTGACGCCCGCACCGACGAACAACATCACAGAACTTAACACTGGGTCGCCGGACAGCACGGTGACGACCTCGACGGCGGCCAAGTGTCGGCAAGTTCCGGTTGGTCCTAGGCGGGCGGCCGACTGAGATAAGGCCTGTGATAAGCGAGAGGTTGTTGACGTTTCTGCGCATCCAGTGTTAGACAGATCACATCAGCCCCTGGCCGGTGCGGCACTGCACGGCTTCCCAGTCCCCTGGAGCGACCATGAACCCTGTCCCCGCACGGCTGCTCGCCGTCATCGCCGCGGCGACGCTCGGCCTCGCCGCCTGCGCCGACACGAGCTCCGGCACCGCTTCCGGCACCGCGTCCGGGGCGCCCTCCGGCACGGCTTCCGGCGCGTCCGCCAGCGGCAAGGTCGCCTTCTTGATGCCCGACATCGCCTCCACGCGGTACGAGCAGTACGACGCACCGTTGTTCAAGGCGAAGATGCAGGAGCTGTGCCCGGACTGCGAGGTGCTGTACCAGAACGCCAACGCCGACGCCTCCAAGCAGCAGCAGCAGGCCGACTCGGTCCTGGCCCAGGGCGTGAAGGCCATCGTGCTGGACCCCGTCGACTCGGCTGCCGCAGCCACGATCGTCCGCTCGGCGCAGGCGCAGGACGTCGCCGTCATCGCCTACGACCGGCCCATTCCCGATGTCCCGGCCAACTTCTACGTCTCCTTTGACAACGAGAAGATCGGTGCCTCCATCGCCCAGTCACTCGTCGACCACCTCAAGAAGACGGGCGCCACCGGTGGGCTGCTGCAGGTCAACGGCTCGCCGACCGACGCAGCCGCCGGGCTCATCAAGAAGGGCGTGCACAGCGCCGTCGACTCCAGCGGCTTCGACCTGCTCGCCGAGTACGACACCCCGGGCTGGCAGCCGCCCAAGGCCCAGGAGTGGGTCAGCGGACAGATCACCAAGTTCCCCGGCCAGATCGCCGGCGTCGTGGCCGCCAACGACGGTACGGCCGGGGGCACCATCGCAGCGTTCAAGGCCTCCGCTCAGGACCTGCCACCCGTGACCGGCAACGACGCCGAGCTCGCCGCCCTGCAGCGCGTCGTCGGGGGCGACCAGTACAACACGATCTCCAAGCCGATCCGCACGGTGGCCGAGGCGGCCGCCGAGATCGCCAACCAGTTCTTGACGGGCGGGAAGCCCCAGAGCGACACGATGCTGTTCAACACGCCCTCCCGGCTGTTCGAGCCGACCGTCGTCACCCAGGACAACATCGCCGAGGTCGTGTCCGAGGCTGGCTTCGCCGTGCCTGCGGAGAAGATCTGCACCGGTGCCTACGCAGCCGCCTGCGCGAAGCTGGGCCTGGCCTGAGCCGCGCCGCGCACTGTCCCCGACCCGGCTCCCGGAGGCTGCCGTGACCAAGCCCGTGATGACCGACCACCGACCGCGTCAGGCTGACCTCGTCCTGTCCTTGCGCGGGATCAGCAAGACCTTCGGTGCCGTCGCCGCACTGACCGCCATCGATCTCGACGTGCACGCCGGCGAGGTCGTCGCCATTGTCGGCGACAACGGCGCCGGCAAGTCGACCCTGGTCAAGGTGCTGTCCGGAGTGCACCTCCCCGACGCCGGCACCGTGCACTTCGAGGGACGGCCGGTCACCATCGCCAGCCCGGCGGCCGCCCGCGACCTCGGCGTCGCCACCGTCTTCCAGGACCTGGCCCTGTGCGAGAACCTCAACGTGGTCGAGAACCTCTTCCTCGGACAGGAGATCGGTCGCCGACGGCTGGACAAGGTCACGATGGAGGTCCGCTCCTGGGAGCTGCTCAAGCAGCTGTCGGCGAAGATCCCCACCGTCCGGATCCCCGTCGCCTCTCTGTCGGGAGGGCAGCGCCAGACCGTCGCCATCGCACGCTCGCTGCTCGGTGACCCCAAGGTCATCATCCTCGACGAGCCGACAGCCGCCCTCGGGGTGGCGCAGACCGCGGAGGTGCTCAACCTCGTCGAGCGGCTGCGTGGCAACGGGCACGGCGTGGTCATGATCAGTCACAGCATGGCTGACGTGAAGGCCGTCGCCGACACCGTCGCGGTCCTGCGGCTCGGCCGCAACAACGGGGTCTTCCGCACCGCGGAGGTCACGTCGGAGGACATCATCGCGGCGATCACTGGCGCGACGGACAACGTGGTCACCCGACGGGTCGCCCGTACCAGGACCGTTCCCACCGCATCCACGGAGTTGCTGTCATGACCGACGTCCAGACGCCGCCGCCGCCCACGGCGACCGATCTGCAGGACGAGCGCCTACGAGGTGGCTCTGGCTTTCGCGGCGCGCTCAGCAGCACGATGGACCGGCTGCGCGGCGGCGACCTCGGCCTGGTGCCCGTGCTCGGCGGGTTGGCCGTCATCTGGGCGGTGCTGCAGACGCTGAACCCCATCTTCCTGTCCAGCCGCAATCTGTCGAACCTGCTGCTGGAGTGCGCCTCCGTCGGCGTCATCGCCCTGGGTGTCGTCTGCGTCCTGCTCGTCGGGCAGATCGACCTGTCGGTGGGGTCCATCAGCGGCCTGTCCGCCGCGGTGCTGGCGGTGCTGTCGTCAGCCAGGGTCGCCCAGTGTGGCTCGCCGTGCTCGCCGCTGTGCTGCTGGGAGCCGCCGTCGGCTGGGTTTACGCACAGGCGTTCAACCGGCTCGGCGTCCCGAGCTTCGTGGTGACGCTCGCGGGTCTTCTCGCCCTGCTAGGCATCCAGCTCAAGGTCCTCGGTTCCGCGGGGTCGCTCAACCTCCCCTTCGACTCAGCGCTGGTGACCTTCGCCCAGCAGGCCTTCGTCCCGACGTGGCTGGCGTACACCTTTGCGGTGCTGGGCGCAGGCGGCGTGCTCGTCGTCGGCCGGCTGCACGCAGAGCGACGCCGCAAGGCCGGACTGTCCCAGGCGTCCTTGTCGCTGCTGCTCCTGCGCAGCGGGGTCCTGCTGGCCGTCCTGCTGTTCGCCGTGTGGTACCTCAGCCGGGCCCGTGGGATCGGCTGGATGTTCATGCTGTTCCTGGGCCTCGTGCTCGCCCTGCACTACGCCCTCACCTCAACCAGCTGGGGCCTGTCCATGTTCGCGGTCGGTGGCAACCCCGAGGCCGCGCGCCGCGCGGGCATCAACGTGCGCGCCATCTACACCTCCGCCTTCGTGCTGGCCGCCACACTGGCCGCCGTCGGCGGGATGCTCGCGGCCGCACGCCTGGCAGCGGCCAACCAGAGCAGCGGCGGTGGGGACGTGAACCTCAACGCCATCGCTGCCGCGGTCATCGGGGGCACGAGCCTGTTCGGCGGCCGGGGCA
>JAABUN010007004.1_pt1 | contig 12531 bp, 7 predicted proteins | sample 5559311 | NCBI WGS metagenome assembly JAABUN01 (sample SAMN10711877, study PRJNA513370) | rock metagenome | isolation source: Antarctica rocks | place: Antarctica: Victoria Land, Siegfried Peak sud | reverse complement strand
GAGCGGGGGGCGTTAGCCCCCTGAGTCCATGCGCCGTGGCGAGCTTGCTAGTGTGTCGGACTCAGGGGGCTAACGCCCCCCGCTCGCCACGCGGTCTCAACTCATATCGCATAATCCAACCCGAACATCTTCGCCTGCTTGGGCGACACGTACACCGCCTCCCCCGTCGCCAGGCCCAGTTCCTTGTGACGGTCCGGGCTAATGTCGACGTTCACCACCAGCCCGAACTCCTCGGCCATCACCCGCACCTTGACCACCGACCCGGCCGGGTTGATGTGAATGACTTTGCCCCGCAGGCAATTCCCCCCGTCGGCCGTCCGGGCCACGTCCAGTTCGTGCGGCCGCACGTACACGTCCGCATTCCCCCCGCTCGTCTCCACCACCGACCCCGGCCGGACCGGCATCTCGACATCCCCGAACAGCACCCGGCCGTCCTTGAGTTGCGCCCGGAACACGTTGACGTTCCCCAAAAAGTCCATGACGAAGGCGTTCTTCGGGTGCTCGAACACCTCCGCCGGCGTGCCGGCCTGCTCGACCCGCCCCTTGTTCATGACCACCACCTGATCCGCCACCTCGAACGCCTCGGCCTGGTCGTGGGTGACGAACACGCTCGTCACATGGAACTCGTCGTGGAACCGCCGCAGCCAGTGCCGCAACTCGTCCCGGACCCTGGCGTCGAGCGCCCCGAACGGCTCGTCCAGCAGCAACAGCGGCGGGTTCGGCGCGAGCGCCCGGACCAGCGCGATCCGCTGCTTCTGCCCGCCGGAAAGCGCCGCCGGGTACTGCTTGGCCTTCTCTTCGAGCCGCACCAGGTGCAGCAACTCCGCCACCCGTTCCCGGACCTTCGCCTCCGGCCAGTTCCGCACCCGCAGGCCGAACGCCACGTTCTCGAACACCGTCATGTGCCGAAACAGCGCATAGTGCTGGAACACGAACCCGACGTTCCGGTCCCGCACCGACCGCCGGGTCACGTCGTCGTCGAGGTGGGACACGCTCCCCGTGTCCGGCACTTCCAACCCGGCGATGATGCGTAACAAGGTCGTTTTGCCCGACCCGGACGGGCCGAGGAGGGCCATCAGCGACCCGGTCGGGGCGGTGACGGTCACGTCGTCCAGCGCGGTGAACGGGCCGAACCGCTTGCCGATGTTCCGCACCGCGATGCTCATCCGACGCCCCCGCCCGGCCGTATCCGCCCCGGTCCTAGCTTACGGGGCCGGCCGCCGGTTGCCCTTCCCCGCCCCGGCCGGCCGCCGGTAAACTGCGCCCCGTACCCACCTCCCACCGAGGCCGCCGTGCCGCCCGCGCCGAGCCAACTGTTCACCGAGCGCTTCCCCGACCCGCTGACCGGCTGGGCGATGGTCGGCGTCGGCGCGGTCTGGCCGACGCCCGTCCCGGACGGGGTGACGGCCGAACTCCGGTTCGACGGCTCGCCCCGCGTCCAAACGGCCGTCCTCGGCACCGCGTTCGGCACCCAAGCCCCGCTCGAAACAGGAATCGAGCGCATCCAGGTCGTGTTGCGTCAAGGCGTACAAGAATTAATGCTTGCGGACGACCTCGTCGCGTCACTACGTCAGCGGGGTGGCATGGCCCCTACCGGGCCGCCGGTGCCGCGCTGGCTCTCCCCGGCCGTCACGCTCGGCCGCAGCGTGCGGAGTGGCGAACTGTTCACCGCCGGCTGGTGGGCCGCCCGGGCCACCCGGTACGCCGACTTCGCCCGCCGCGGCCGGCTCAAGCTGCGCGACCGCAAGCTCCTCCGCGGCGACTTCGCCCCGCGCACCGTCCACGCCGCCTACGCCGCCGCGACCGACCCCACGGCGGCCGACCTAACGGCCTTCCGCGCCGCGGCCGGCCGCTTCCGCACCCGGCCGACGTTTAGCATCCTCTGCCCCGTCTACAACTCCGACCCGCGCCTCCTAGACGCCGCCGTCGACTCGGTCCGCGCCCAGGTTTACCCGCACTGGGAACTCTGTTTGGCCGACGACGCCTCGACCGACCCGGCCACCAAAGCGTACCTCGCAGCCCTGCCCCCCGACCCGCGCGTCAAGCTCGTCCGCCGGCCGACCAACGGCCACATCGTCGCGGCGACTAACAGTGCGGCCGACCTGGCCACCGGCGAGTTCGTGGCCCTGCTCGACCACGACGACTTGCTCGCCCCGCACGCCCTGTTCCGGTACGCCGAGTTGCTCCAGACCCACCCCGACGCCGACGTGATCTACTCCGACGAGGACAAGCTCGACGCCGCCGGCACCCGCTACGACCCCCAGTTCAAGCCCGACTGGTCGCCGGAACTCTTGCTCAGTTACAACTACGCCAACCACCTGACCTGCATCCGCCGCACCGCGTTCGAGACCGCCGGCCGGTTCCGCCCCGGCACCGACGGGGCGCAAGACCTCGACCTACTACTCCGGGTGACGGACAAGACCGACCGCGTCCACCACGTCCCCGAAGTCCTCTACCACTGGCGGGCGACGCCGGATTCGACCGCGTCGGCCGCCGGAGTCAAGCCCTACGTCCACACGGCCGCCGCCACCGCCGTGACGGAAGCCTTACGCCGACGCGGTGTTCCGACGGCCGTCGAGACGCCGGCGTTCGCCCGCCAGCTCGGCCTGCCGATCATCGCCCTCGCCCCCGCCGCGGGCGGCCCGACCGTCGCCGTCGTCGTCCACGGCCCGGCCGCAGCCGCGGGAATCACGTCAAGAGCAGTCAAGGCAACCACAAACTATTCGGCGTTCACGACGTACCTGGTCCTTGACGACACGGCTCCGGCCGACGCCCTCAACCGCATGGCGGCCGCCCGGACCGAAGACGTACTCGTCTTCCTCGAAGCCGGCATCGAACCCGCCGACCCCGACTGGCTCGGCCGCCTCGTCGCCTACCTGGCGCTCCCTGGCGTCGGGGCGGCCGGCGGGCTGGTCCTCGCCCCGGACGGCCGCATCGTCTCGGCCGGCACGGTCCGCACCGACCCGTCCCGGCACGCCTTCGCCGGCGTCCGGCCGGAGCCGGTCAGCTACTACTTCCTGGCCGAGTCGGGCCGGATCGTGTCGGCCCCCGGCCGGGGCTGTCTGGCGACGCACCGGAGCGTGTTCGATCGGGCCGGCGGGTTCGACGCCGACCGCTTCGGCCGGACCCTGTTCGACCTTGACTACTGCACCCGGCTCGCGGGGTTAGGCTACCGGACCGTTCACGTCGGCGGGGCCACGTTCACGGCCGACCCCGACGCCCTCGCCCGCCGCGACGCCCCGGCCGAGCGGAAGAACTTCCGGGCCGCCCACGGCCGCGGCCCGGACCCGTACACCAACCCGAACCTCTCTCGCTGGGCCGACTTCCGCCCCGACTCCTTGCCCGACGCCGTCCACCCCGCGACGCCGGCCGGGCCGATCGCCGTCCTGTTCGCCACGCACAACCTGACCGGGTGCGAGGGGGCACCGCAGGTGCTGCGCGACATCGCCCTCGGGTTAGCCGGCCGGGGCGTGGCGGCCGCCCGCGTCTACGCCCCGAGTCCCGGCCCGGGGGCGGCCGCCTTCGCCGCCGCCGGCATCCCGGTCGAGGCGGCCGGGGAGCCGTTCGCCGCCCGCTTCATCGACGGCCAGTGGACCCCGGCCGAGTACGCGGCGGCCCAAACAGCACTCCGGGCCGCCATCCGCCGGGCGGCCCCGCGCGTCGTCGTGGCCAACACCCTCGGCCTGTTCCCATTAGTGGAAGCGGCGGCCAGGTGCGGCGTACCGGCGGTGTGGGTCATCCACGAGAGCTATACCGCCGACCAGTTCCGCACGGCGTTCAGCCCGTTCGGCGGCGGCCGGGCCGAGCGGGCGTTCCTGTTCGCCGAGCGCGTCGTGTTCGTGTCAAAGAGCTGTAGTGAACTCTACGCGCGTCTTGACGGGCGGAAGAACTTTACGGTCGTCCACAACGCCCTCGACGACCGGGCGGGGGAGGCGTTCCGGGCCGCCGTGTCGCCGGACGAGGTCCGCCGGCGCGTCGGCGGCCGCCCGGGAATCCTCCGCTTCTTAACCGTCGGGACGGTGTGCGAGCGGAAGGCCCAGCACACCTTGGTCGAGGCGGCCGCCATTGTTAGCCGGACCCGCCGCGACTTCGTCTGCTCCCTCGTCGGCGCGCGGGCCGGGCTGCCGTACCTGTCCTACGTGCGGAACCTGGCGGCCGCCCGCGGGGTGGCGGCCCTGGTCGAAACCGTCCCCGAAACCGACACCGTCCCAACCCACCTGCGGGCCGCCGACGTGTTCGTCTGCACCTCCTACGTCGAGGCGTTCAGCCTGTCAATTCTCGAAGCGATGGCCGCCGGCCTGCCGGTCCTGTCGACCCGCTGCGGCGGGCTGGACGAGCAGGTGACGTGGGGGCAGAACGCGCGGCAGTTCGGGTTCGGGGATGCGGACGGGTTGGCGGCCCACATGCTCGAAATGCTCGAAAAGCCAGACCGACGCCAGGCGTTCGGGGCGGCCGCCCGGGCGGCGTTCGAGCTGATGCCCGGCCCGGGCGGCGTCCTCGACGAGTACGCCCGGCTGATCCGCCACGCCGCCCGGGAGCGGGTATGATCGTGCCCCGCTTCGCCCCCGCGACGCCGGCCCGCTGGCTCCTCGGCCGGGTCCGACGCCGCGTCCACGACTGGTGGCGGGGCGAAACGGCCGCGACGCTGTTCGACCTGCGCGACCGGCGGGCGCTGAACGCCCTCCTGACCGACCACGGCGTCCCCCCGCTGACGGCCGACCCGGCCCAGGCCGACGCCGGCGTCGGGGGGGCGATGCGGTACGTCGTCGCCCGCCGGGCCACGGCCGATCCGTCAGGCATCGCCGGGGAATTGTCGGCCGCAGGGCGGGCCAACCTAACGCTCGCCATGGCCGGCCCCCTGGGGGAGCGGGTCAAGCGGCTGTTCGACCTGCGCGTGGATGTCCGCACCGAGTACCCGCTGGCCCGGACGCCCCACCCGGACCGGGCCGCGTACCTCCGCTGGCTGCTCGTCTACGCGATGCCGGAGTACCACGTCACCCCCGAGGAAATCCTCTGGGCAGCCGCGGAAGACGACGAGACACCGGACCGCGGCCTGGTTGTCACGTACCTCCTCGCCCCGGCCTGGCAGGCGGCCGTGCCGGACGCGCTGGCCACGGCCGGGTGGCCGACGTTGAAGGCGTACCTGGCCCACGAGTACGGCCTCGGCAGCCGGTGGTTCCGGCGCGCCCGCCTAACCAAGCCCGTCGAACCGGTCGCCCCGGCCGCCGGGGTGAACATCGCCGCCCACTTCCGCTACCCGTCCGGGCTACAGGAAGCCGCCTTCGGCGTCGACCACGCCCTCGCCCGCGCCGGCCGGCCGACCTCCCGGCGCGACCTACCTGTGCTGCTGGAGTGCGACTGGCGGGACCGGGCCGACTACCACGGCACGGAAGTTTACGACACGACCATTTACATCGCGGCCGTCAACACGTTCCCGGACCTGTGGGTCAAACGCGCCGGCCTCCACTGGCGGCCGGGCGTGCGGCGGATCGCCGTCTGGTACTGGGAACTCGAGGAAGTGCCGGCCGAGTGGGTGCCCCGTCTGGGCTGGCCGGACGAGGTGTGGGCACCGACGGCGTTCGTGGCCGCCGCCTTCCGGAAGGTCGTCCCCGTCCCCGTTAGGCCGATGCTCCCCGGCGTCGGACTCCCGGCCGTGGAACGCCGGCCCCGCGCCTACTTCGGCCTGCCGGACGGCGTGTTGTTCCTGGTGACGTTCGACATGGGCAGCGTCATGGCGCGGAAGAACCCGCTCGCCGCTCTGGACGCCTTCCGGCAGGCGTTTCCCGGCGGCCGGCCCGGCGTCCACCTGGCCGTCAAGGTGTCCCGCGGGGACGCCCGGCCGGCCCACCTGGCGGCCCTGACCGCCGCCATTCAAGCGACGCCGAACGCCACCCTCATCGACCGAGTCTTGACCCGCGAGGACACGGTCGCGTTGTTAGCCGCCGCCGACTGCTACGTGTCGCTCCACCGGAGCGAGGGGCTGGGGTTGGGCATGGCCGAGTCGATGCTCCTGGGCAAGCCCGTCATCGCCACCAACTACTCGGGCAACCTCGACTTCATGACGGCCGACACGGCCTACCTCGTCGGGTACGACCGGGTCGCGGTCGGCGACGACAACCCGCCCTACCCGCCGGCCAGCCACTGGGCCGACCCGCACGTCGGCGAGGCGGCGGACTATATGCGGCGGGTGATCGACGCCCCCGACGAGGCCCGGGCGCTGGGGGCACGGGCGCAGGCGCACGCGGCGGCGTTGCTGTCGCTCGATGCGTATGCGGAGCGGGTGGCGGCGGCCCTCAGCGGCGGGGCAGCTTCGCGTACAGGTTGACCATCTCGACGGCGGTGACGGCGGCTCCGGCCCCCTTGTTCCCGGCCTTCGCCCCGGCCCGGTGGACGGCCTGCTCCAGCGTGTCACACGTCAGCACGCCGAAGATGACGGGGACGCCGCTGTCGGCCCCGGCCCCGGCGATGCCCGACGTGGCGGCCCCGGCGACGTGGTCGTAGTGGTCGGTGTCGCCGCGGATGACGCACCCCAGGCAGACCACCGCCGCATACTTGCCGGAGTGGGCCAAGAGCCGGGCGACGCCGGGTATCTCGAACGCCCCGGGCACCCGCACGATGTCCACGCGGTCGGCCGGGACGCCGTGCCGGGCCAGGGCGTCGATGGCTCCGGCACAAAGGCGGTCGACAATGAAGTCGTTGAACCGGGCCGCAACGACGGCGAACCGGCCGGCGGGGGGGGTCAGGTCGCCTTCGTAGACGGTCGGGGCGTCGGGCATCGGGGGGTCTCGGGAAGCCGGTGGTTTCATGGCCCTGTCGCGGCAACGTGGCCCGCTCACTCCGCGAGCGGATTCGCCCACGGACGGCCTGCCAACGGGGGAATCCGCCCGCGGAGCGAGCGGGCCACGTTACCGCCCCGTCGCCGCGCTGGCCAGGAAGGCGGCGTTGGTCGGGTGCTTGGCCAACTGCTTCAGCAGGTGTTCCATCGCCTCGACCGGGTGCAAATCACTGATGACCTTGTGCAGCAGATGCACCATGCGCAACTCGTCGTCGGGCCGCAGGAGTTCCTCCTTGCGAGTGCCGCTGCGGTTCACGTCCACCGCCGGCCAGACCCGCCGCTCGACCAGCCGGCGGTCGAGGTGGACTTCCATGTTGCCGGTCCCCTTGAACTCCTCGAAGATCACGTCGTCCATCTTCGACCCGGTGTCGATCAGGGCCGTCGCCAGGATGGTCAGGCTGCCCCCCTCGGTCACGTTGCGGGCCGCCCCGAAGAACCGCTTCGGCTTGTACAGGGCCGTCGCGTCGAGGCCGCCGGACAGGATTTTGCCGGAGGTCGGCACCTCGGTGTTGTACGCCCGGGCCAGCCGGGTGATGCTGTCGAGCAGGATGACCACGTCGGTCCCGTACTCGACCAGCCGCTTGGCCTTCTCGATGACCATCTCGGCGACCTGAATGTGCCGGGCCGTCGGCTCGTCGAACGTGCTCGACACGACCTCCACCTTCGGCCCGGTCACGCCCCGGACCATCTCCGTCACCTCCTCGGGCCGCTCGTCGATCAAGAGCACGATGACGTAGCACTCCGGGTGGTTGGCGACGATCGCGTTGGCCATCTTCTGCAACAGGATCGTCTTGCCGGTCCGCGGCGGGGCGACGATCAGCCCGCGTTGGCCCTTGCCGACCGGCGTGATCAGGTCGATGACCCGCAGGCTCAGGTCGGCCGGGTCGTGTTCGAGCCTCAGCCGTTCGACCGGGTGGGTCGGGGTCAGGTCGCCGAACACCGGCTTCTGCGTGAGCAGGTCGGGGTCGGCGTAGTTGACGGCCTCGACCCGCAACAGGGCGAAGTAGCGTTCGTTCTCCTTCGGCGGCCGGACCTGACCCGCCACGACCGACCCCGTCCGCAGGCCGAACCGGCGGATCTGGCTCGGCGAGATGTAGATGTCGTCCGGGCACGGCAGGTAGTTGTAGTCGGGGCTGCGCAGGAACCCGAAGCCGTCGGGCAGCACCTCGAGGGTGCCCTCGCCGAGCATCAGGCCGTTCTGCTTCACCCGCTCCTTGAGGATGCGGAAGATCAGGTCTTGCTTCTTGAGGCCCGCCCACTCCTCGCGCGGCACGGCGTCGGCCCGGGCGCTCTCCTGCAACTGGGCGAGCGTCATCTGCTGGAGTTGGGTGATGAACGTGCTGCCGCGCTTGATCTCCTCGTACCGGCTGTTCGTCTCGGCGTCGAACCCCCGCTCGTCCGGGGCGACGACGAGGGCCGCCGGGCCGGTCACCGGGGCGAACGGACGGTTCGCGTGCGACGGCAGCGACACCCGCTTCGGGGCGGGCGCGACATCCGGCGGGCGGGGGGAGTCAGCCCCCTGAGGCGACTCGTCCGGCGGCATCGCGGGGGTGACGGTCGGCTCCACCGGCACGGGGTCGGGGGCCGGGTCGGCCGGGGCCGGGGGGACGAACGGCGGGTCGTCGAACGGCGTCGTCATCGGCGTCGCCGGGAACGGCTCGATGGTCGGCGTCGGGTCGAACTCCGGCGGCGGGATCGGGGCACCACCGGCGGCCGGCGGGTCGTCGAACGTCCGCCGCAGGCGCGGCCGGACGCCGGCGGTGCGGGTCGGCGGTTCGGGCAGGAGCGGGTTCGGCATGGCGGAGCGTCCTTCGGCGGCGGGGCGGGCTACCAACCCCAGCCGGTCACGAGCGAACCCAGGCGGGCATACAGGTCGGCGATTGACCCGACGTTTTCGACCACGGCGTCGGCGGCCGCCTTCTTCCGGCCGGCCGGCCACTGGGCGGCCTCCCGGGCGGTCAGGTCGGCGTCCGTCCACCCGCCCCGGGCGTGGAGGCGGTGTAAGCGAACGTCACGCGGGGCGTCGATGTACACGATCCGGGTGCAGGCGTCGTGCCAACCGGCCTCCAATAGAACCGCCGCGTCGAGGACCGCGAACCGCACGGCCGGGTCGGATCGGGCCGCGACGACCGCCTCGGCGGCCCGCGCACCGATGGCCGGGAACAGGATCGCCTCCAGGGCCAGCCGCTCGGCCGGGTCGGCGAAGACGATGCCCGCCACCGCCCGCCGGTCAATGCCGCCGTCCGACCGGAGGATTTCGCCCCCCCACCGGGCGGTCAGTTGCCGCACCACCGGCGGCGTCTCCAACACGGCGTGCCCGAGTTTGTCGCAGTCGATGACGCCCGCGCCGAGAGCGGCCAGGCCGGCGGCCGCGGCCGACTTGCCCGCCCCGATGCCGCCGATCAGTCCGAGCACGGGCTTGGTCGTCACACGTCCTCGACATCCAGCCAGTTCGGCCCGGCGGCCACGTCGACCTTCAGCGGCACGTTCAGCGTCATTGCCCCGACCATCTCCGCGCGGACCAACTCGGCCAGGGCGGCGACTTCCCCGGGCGGCGTCTCGAACACCAACTCGTCATGCACGCTCAACAGCATCTTCGCCCCGAGGCCTGAAGTCTTCATCTTGCGGTACACGTTCAGCATGGCCACCTTCATCAGGTCGGCGGCCGACCCCTGAATCTCCATGTTGATCGCCTCCCGCTCGGCCGTAGTGCGGTTCTGGTAGCCCGACCCCGACCGCGCCAGTTGCTGCAGGTCGAACTTCCGCCGCCGGCCGAGGATGGTGCCGACGTGCCCGGTCCGGCGGGCCTCCTTGAGCAAGTTATCCTGGTACGCCAGGACCGACGGGTAGCGGGCGAAGTAGGCGTCGATGAACGCCTCGGCCTCCTTCCGCGGCGTGCCGATGCGGACGGCCAGGCCGTGGGCCGAGATGCCGTAGATGACGCCGAAGTTGACGGTCTTGGCGACGCGGCGCTGCGGCCCCGTGACTTCATGCTCCGGCACCTTGAAGATGTCGGCGGCGACCCGGGCGTGGATGTCCCGGTCGGCGGCGAACGCCGCCCGCATCGCCTCGTCGCCGGTGAAGTGGGCGAGCAGCCGCAGTTCGATCTGCGAGTAGTCGGCGGTCAGGATGTGCCAGCCCGGCGGCGGGACGAACGCCTGGCGAATCTGCTTCCCCTGGTCGGTCCGGGCCGGGACGTTCTGCAGGTTCGGGTCGGACGAACTCAGCCGGCCCGTCGAGGTGACCGTCTGGTTGAACGACGTATGCACCCGGCCGGTCCGGGGGTTCACGAGCAGCGGCAGCGCGTCGACGTAGGTGCCTTTGAGCTTGGCCACCTGCCGGTGTTCGGTGATCTTTTTGGCCAGCGGGAACCCCAGCGCAGCGAGCTTTTCGAGGCTCTCTTGATCCGTACTCGGCTCGCCGGTCGTGTCGGTCCGCTTCTGGACCGGCAGCTTCATCTCGTCGAACAGGATTTCCCGCAACTGCTTCGGCGACCCGATGTTGAACGGCCGGCCGGCGAGGGCGTGAATCTCGGCCTCCATCCCATTCAGTTGCAGCTCCATCTCGGCCGAGAGTCTCGCCAGGAACGGCACGTCGAGCAGCACGCCGTTGAACTCCATCTCCGCCAGCACGTCGATGAGCGGGATTTCGAGGTCGTCGTACAGCTTGCGCAGTCCCAGCGGGCCGAGTTCGGCTTCCAGCAGCCGGGCCAGCCGGAACGCGGCGTCGGCGTCCTCGCCGGCGTAGGCGACCACCTTCTCGACCGGCACTTGGGCCATCGTGACCTGCGATTTGCCCTTGCCGATGAGTTCGGTAATCGAGATGTTCTCGTGCTTCAGGTACCGCCGGGTCATGTCGTCGAGGTTGTGAGACCGCTCGCCGGCGTGCAGCAGGTAATCGGCCACCATCGAATCGCCGTCGACGCCGCGGACGGTCACCCCGGCGGTCCGCAACACCAACAGGTCGTACTTGACATTCTGATTCACCTTGGCAACGGCCGCGTCCTCGAACACTGGCTTCAAAGCGGCCAGGGTGGCGTCGGGGTCGAGCAGCGTCGTCCCGGCCGGGCCACGCACCGGCAGGTAGTACGCCTCACTTTCGGCCCACGAGAACGCATACCCGACGATGTCCGCCCGCAGCGGGTCGAGGGCCGTCGTTTCCAGGTCGAAGGTGACCCGCTTCTGTTGGGCAAGCTTCTTCACGAACGCGGCCAGTGCCTTCGGGGTGTCGATGCACTGGTAGCCGGCCCCCCAGCCGTCGTCGGCGGCGTTGGCCCCGAAGTTGAACTCGAGGGCCGCGTCGTCCCGCCGGGACGGGGTCACCGCCACGGGGCCGACCGGGGCCGGGTCGCCGTCGAGCGTGTCAAACAGCCCCGGCCGGTCTTGCCGGGGCCGCGGCGGGGCGTCCACCGCCACGGCCACCGGCTCGGCCCCGATGCCCGCTCCGGCGAGATTCGCGGCGTTCTTGCGGGCACCGCTTTTGGACAGCGTCGAGCGGACCTTGTTGGCGAACCCGCGGAACCCGAACTCGGTGAACAATTCGAGGAGGCGTTGGCCGTCCCAGTCGCGCCGCTTCCAGCCGTCCCAGTCGATGGGCATCGGCACCCGGTCGTCGAGCCGGACGAGTTCCTTGCTGCGGGCCAGCTTGCCGTTGGCCACGGCGGCCTTGAGCGCGTCGCGCAGCTTCGGCCCGCCGACCTCGTCGGCGTGGGCGATAAGGTTGTCGAGGGTACCGTACTGTTGCAGCCACTTCGACGCCGTCTTCGGCCCGCACCCCGGCACCCCCGGCACGTTGTCGACCGAGTCGCCGACGAGCGCCTGGTAGTCGACGACCTGCTCCGGCGTGACCCCCCAGTCGGCCTTCAGCCCGGCCGCGTCGAGGGCTTCCCCCTTGCGCAGGTTGAGAATCTTGACCCGGTCGGTCAGCAGTTGCCGGCAGTCCTTGTCGCTGGTGCAAAGATGCACGGCCAGGCCGCGCTCGGCCCCCTCTCGGGCCAGCGTCGCCATCACGTCGTCGGCCTCGTACCCGCCGATGCCGATGACCGGAATCCGCATGGCGGCCAGCACCTGCTCGATCATCGGCTCCTGCAACAGCAGGTCCGGCGGGGCGGGTGACCGATTCGCCTTGTACTCGGCGTACATCTTGGTCCGGAACGTCGGCTCCGGCCGGTCGAACGCCGCGATCAGGTAGTCGGCCCCGTGGTCGTACAGGTCCATGATGGCCCGGGTGACGCCGAACACGGCGTTCGTGGGCCGGCCGTCCGGGGCGGACATCGGGCCGACGCCGTGGAACATCTGGAAGATCATGCCGTGGCTGTCGAGGACGTACATCGTCCCGGCCGACGGCGGCGTCAGCGCGTCGGCCGCGGCCGTGGCCAGGAGCGCGGGACCGGGACTCGGGGCGGGCGCGTCCACGCGGGCGGCACTCGGGCGGGGTGGGACTGTATGCGGGACGAGCGATTAACAGAGCGGCGGGCGAGGGCGGACCGGGCGACGGTGAGCAGGCAGTCTAGAGGGTGCCGCAAACGCCTGTCAAGGGGAGCCGTTACACATCCCGGACGCCCGCCCTCGGGACGGCCGCCGCGCCAGCCGGCCGGAGCGGTATAATCCGGGTGCCCGCCGCGTCGCCGGTGGGTTTCCCCGGCCGTTTCGGTTGGACGCCACCCGGCCCCCCTTTAGACTCCCGGTAACCCGCCC
>JAABUN010007002.1_pt1 | contig 12537 bp, 15 predicted proteins | sample 5559311 | NCBI WGS metagenome assembly JAABUN01 (sample SAMN10711877, study PRJNA513370) | rock metagenome | isolation source: Antarctica rocks | place: Antarctica: Victoria Land, Siegfried Peak sud | reverse complement strand
CCTCGGCATTCTCGGCGACAACCCAACCGCGCTGCTTGACGAAGTAATCGTAGCACAGCCGGTAGCAGCGCGAAAGCACTGCCGCTTCGCCGGCCTGGATTTGACGGTGCGGGCTGATCGACAGGAGAACGAGCGCAGCCAGTCGCGTCGGAGAGGTTCATGCCCCCTAATTATACCAAAATAAGATACTGGTATATGGGGTTTCGGTTTATATCATCCCCTGAGGATGACAAAAAACCAACCTTCCTCTACGCCCGTTGCGGCGCTTCCCGATAGTGAGTGGGATTCGCTTCGAGCTGTCTTTGCCGAGCGTTCCACCTTCACCCCAGAATACCAGACCTTTCTGCGCCATCTGCGCGAGGCGCGTCACAAGGCAGGTCTGACCCAGGTCGAAGTCGGACAGCGTCTGGGAGTGGCACAGGCCATCATCAGCAAATGCGAACGAGGTGAGAGGCGACTGGATGTTGTCGAACTGCGGGCTTACTGTGCCGCCTTGGGAGTCTCTTACCTGATCTTTCTCGCCGAGTTGGAAAGCAGCCTTAGCCCCGGCACGCATACAGAGTAACAGACCTGAGCAACCTTGTTTTAAGGCTACTTCGACACGCTCACGCCTGGATTAACATAGAGTTTTGGGTCGCTAATTACCCCGCGTAAGCTAACGCGCCCTGCACTTGGAAATTCACGCTCATAAAGCCTTATTTTCGCCTTCTCTACATCTGACAATTTGAAGCCTATACTGCTTTTACTCTTCAATTTTCTCCGGCGAGGCGCTGCCCCAGTTCGAGAGCCTAATCTGTTTCTTCGATAGCGACGATTTAAGCCTGGCTATCCCTGCTTTCCCGCTCTCATTTACAGACAAAAAATCTGCGTCCAAGCCTTGGACGCAGATTAGGGTTAATCGAACGATCAGTGAGATCGTCCGTTGGATTGGGGATTGACTTGAGCGCGCTGGCGCTCGGCTCGTTGCAGTTCCAGCAACCAGCACGTCGCTTGCCTTTCCGTGAGCTGCTCAAACGCCGTAGCACCAAAGCGCGATTTCATCTCTTGCGAGATGCCGTCTTCGCTGCGGTTGTCGCGTGACAAGAGCGCGCGGAGTGCACTCTCTTGAGCCGGGGATAGTGGTTCATCTGGCTCCGCCTCAGAGACTTGAGCACCGTCGAGAGTCTCTTCTCCATCGCTCATTTTCGTCTCTCGAACTTGGAGAATTGCGAGTTGGTAGGCTCGCACTGCCTCCGCCACTTTCGCGGTCACGATCTTCAACACGTGGGTATCGGCGCGCTCCAAACGGTAGGTCAGCGAGACACACACTTTTGGTGCATTCGCTTCGCTCAAAACATCGCTGCCAATGCAGACGGTGAGTTCAACGGCGTAAGCCACTGGCCTCACCTCCACTCACATGGCAAAGCTCGATGCCCTGTGCGCCGCAGAGTTCGCGGTAGTCGCACCAACGACACCAGAATCCCGGACGCGGCAGGAACTCGCCACCTTCGAGTGTTCGTTCGGCAGAGGGTAGCACCTTATTAAGCAGGTGATCGAAGTCGGACTCGTCACGCACGGCGGGGATGTGACTCCCGTCACGCAGAAAGCGATACTCGATGCTCTCCACCCTCAACCCGAAGGTCTGGTGTAGAGCGAGTGCCATGATCGTCATGCCGACATCGGTCGCCGCCTCGGTAGGAGAGGGCTTCCTTTGCCCGCTTTTGTAGTCCACGAGGCAGAGACCGTTTGCGCTCTCTTCCACGCGGTCAACCGTGCCCACCAGACGGCGCTCACCGAGAGTTACGTCGAACGCGAATTCAACGGCCAGCGGCGGCGGTTTGGGGGCGTAGTCGCGATGAAACGCCTCCAGCATCCGCTGGCCCAGAGCACAGTAGCCCTGAGCCGTCGGTTGCCGGAGGCCAAAGAAGGGCGACTCCGTTTCCAGAGCTGCACTCCACAGGCCATCCAAAGTGTGTTGCATCTCCGAGGGAGAGGGCAACACGCCGCTGCTCATCTGATGTTCGCTGGCAAGGCGCAACGTCTCATGCATTACTCGCCCGAAGACGAGCGGTGCGGTCGGCACTGCCGGGATGCCGTCCAAATACGCGTAAGCATACTGGCGCGGACACTGGAGCAGCGACTTGAGGCGAGAGGCACTCCACACAAACGAAGTGGTGTTCCTCTGCGTCATGCCGCCACCTCCAGAGCGTTGCGATGGCGTAATTTGGACGTGTCCCAGTCGGGCATCTCGGCGGGACTGAGCGCCCACTTGGGGACGCCGTTTTGCGCCAAGTTGCCGGCCAAAACTTCCAGATCGTGACGCGCCGCGTCGGGCAGGAGCTGTGCGGCTTCGGTCAGTCCTTGCACCAGACCGTAACAACTCTCCTGAACTTGGGGCGACTCACGTTGCAGAGCCGCGCGAGCCACACTTTGTGTAGTCTGCGACAGGCTCCACCGCTCAGACAATCGTTCCAGTGCAAGACTCGGATCGGGCACGATTTGCGTGGTGGCGCGGCGCAGGGTTTCGATGAAACCGTCCGCCGTTTCCAGTGCCGTTTGCACGGCCTCAACCAACAGATGAGCGAACCGCTGCGACTCGATGTGGATGTGGCGACGACGCAGCAGGCTTTGTCCCTCCAGCATCGCCACCAGTCCGTTGGAGCAGACCAGGCGCATCAGATACGCCTCGCAGCAGACCGAGCGCGTGCCGGTCTCGCTGTTACCGATGTAAACACCGCAGAAGTAGTCGTCGTCTGGCAGCACGGCACGCACGCGGTCGGAATCGAGGATGTGAAGGTGAAAGCCTTCGTCTTCGAGTCCAAACCAGCTCACCCGATGACGCGATTCCAGAAGCGGCGCCAGCGTTTCGCACAAGGTGCCATTGTCGAGCGGGCTGTAATGCTCGCTCAACACCGCGCGCACCGTTCCAAAGCGCGAACGCAAAAGCCACTTTTCGGGCTTGCTTACGCCGCGCCGCGCGGTGTTTGAGGTGTCCTGCTCGTCCGGCTCTGAATCGTCTTGACGCTGGTTGCCGGCCTGAAGCCAGTAGTTGGCGTTTTGATCTTTCAGAACCGGGGGCAGGATGCGCCAGTAAGCGGCGGGAATGCTCAAACGGGCGGCGAATTGGCCGTTCGCCAGCGGCGAGAGTTGCAGATGCCGCTCCTGCCCGCTAAAGGGTAAGACCAGCTCACCCTCACGCATCCTCAACTCGTGGCGCGGGACGGTTTCGTCCCACTTGCCCGCGTCGTCCAGACGCACTCGTTCTCGCACAGAGACGAAGGACACCAGTTGACCAGTGCCCAGGTTCATTTGCTTCTTCAGCATGGATTCTCCACTCGGATTGCTCCGTTGTCAAAGGGCGGTAGTTTTTCGCCAAAGCGAAACCCTTTGCCCCATCGTAGCGAATGGAAGAACCGAAAGGCACAGCGCGTTGCGCGGGCAACACAGGGAGGATAAAGATTTTTATAAACGCCAAGTCTGCTCTGTAAAAGGGTTATGTGGCGCAAAGAGTTCAAATTAGCGCACGAGAGTGACTCCGTCTGGTATATTCAAACGCGGCCTTTTCTCGATGACCGAATCCACAGAACCCGGCGCAGAATTCAACGCAGAGCGCGCCGCCTGCACGCCGCACCCGCTCGACGAGGCGGGCTTCAATCCCGCCGCCCTTCTGCCTCACGGTCTGCAAACCGACCATGTGCGCGCCGCGATGCAGGAATGGCTGGAATTTCTCGGCTTCATCAACGGCCAGCTCGCCACGCGCGGCATCAAGCGTTTCGAGGCGATGCTGATGCCCGCCAACTTCAGCAGCATGGTCGGCGAGTTCCTGATCTCCAGCGTGCCCAAATACTGTTCCGGTCTGGTCAAAAATGCCTACCACAACGGCCATCCTGATCTGATTCCCGCCGCGCGTTTCCCCAGGGACGCCGTGCAACACGCCGAAGAGGGCATCGAGGTCAAAAGCTCGCGCTACCTGCGCGGTTGGCAGGGTCACAATCCCGAAGACACCTGGCTGCTGGTCTTCGTATTCGACTCCAACCGGCCCGTTGATGAAACTGGCGGCATCGTGCCGCGCCCGTTTCGCTTCGTCAAAGTCGTGGGCGCCCAACTCGAAAAAAGCGACTGGACTTTCGTCGGACGCAGCGAAACCAGTCGCCGCACCATCACGGCGGCGATCAACAGCGCGGGCTTCGAAAAGATGGAAGCCAACTGGATTTACCGCGACCGCGCTCTCCTAAAAGCACCCAAAGCCGCCGCCCAGGGCGCCGCACCCAAACCACCCTCAGAAGCCGCCGTCGAGGTCGAGGGTTAAGCTGCCGTTGTTCAAGCCATAGGTGCTTCTTGTGCCGTTGTCATCACGAACGCCGTTGGTTGCGCCGACAAGTTCAATTACTTCGAGTGCCTCGTCCGACGAAGATTTGAGTTCCAGCGCGGCCAAAAGCGGAACCGCCTGGCGTGCTATGGCAAAGTAGGGGGCGTGCCGCTCGACGCCCACACAAGAGAGACCCAGCGCGCGCGCCGCCGCGACCGTTGAGCCGCTGCCCATGAACGGATCGGCGATCACGCCCTCGCCCAACGGCAACGCGGCGTGAACCAGTTGGCGCAAAAACGACTGGGGCTTGAGACTGGGGTGATTCGCCAACTCGCGCTCGCGGCGCGGCGTGCGCTCGCTCTCGATCACGTCTCCAAAGGGTTGCCCGTTGGGACGCCGCCGCACTCCGCCAGTGCCCCACTCGCGCAGGCAATCGCTGACCTTGAAACCCGCTGGCATCGGTTTACGAAACACGCCCCAAGGCTCGAAGCAGCCGCGCGGCAACGAAGAGACGCCCTCGAACTCTTCTTCGGCGTTTTTGGGTCGGTCGCCGCCGCGCAACGTTCGCACCAGACGAATCACCTCGCCGCGAAACTCCAGACCGCCCTCGACCAGTGACCCGAAAACCAACTGCGACAAAAAGGTGTTGGACGCGATGAAAACGTGGGCGCCGGGCCGTAGCGCGCGCAGGGCTGCGCGGCTCCACTCCAGAAAGAAGCGGTGCAAAGCGTGGCGCTCTTTGGCGCTCAGCGCGGTGAAGCGCGGCAGAGGGGCACGTGTGCAGCCGTCAAACGATGGAGGAATGCGCCAGATGCCGCCTTCGCCACTCGCGCGCTTTTCGATTTGGTCGAAGTCGTATTCTTTGACGCCGTAGGGCGGGTCGGTCACGATGGCGTGAAGGCTGTCGGTCGGAATGCGGCCCAGCCACTCCAGGCAATCCGCGTGGACGATGCGGCACGCCTCAAACTCTTGGGCGGGGTAGCCGAGCGCCAAAGCGTCGAGATCAAGGAGCTTCATGTTGGCCTCCACTCTGACCTGCGCTCTGGCTCTGGGCTGTTTTGAGCCGCTCGATGTAGGCGGCGACCTCGCTCTCTTCGATGCGGTGCTGGCGCCCGATCTTCACACCGCGCAAGAGGCCCTCGCGCAAAAAGCGCCGCACCGTTTCCGGGTGCAAATGGAGCCGCTGGGCCGCTTCCTCCGTTGTTAAAAGTTGCACAGCGTGAGAGTGTATCGGATTGCGCCAAGATTTGCCGAAAAGCATGAACAGAGAACAACGCACCCTCACCTTAGAGCGGATGCTACAAATCGCCGAAGTCCTGGGCGTGCGCGTGGACGGGCAAATCGCCGTCGGGCAGCAAAGCTAAAGGCCACACTGAAGCAGAGGCAAAAAAAGACCGTTCATCAGCAATGATGAACGGTCAGAAAGTGGCACTCCATTTTACTCTTCGAGTTCGTCGGGGTAGTCCAGGTCGCCGGGATCGTAATCCTCGGGAAAGGGTTTTTCGTCCCAATCACCTGCGATTACATCTTGCGGCACCTCGTCCAAATCTTCGTCCTCGGCAGCGAACTCGATCTGCCGGGGCGTCTCGCGTCCCAAAACCGCATCGAGCTGGGGCGTAGGCGAGGCAAAGCGAATCGCGGACTCGGCTTCTTGCGCCAGATTCAATGCGGCACAGAGCAAAAGCAACGACTGCGGTTTGACGGTTTGCAACGCCTTCAAACCTTCGCCGAGTTCGGCCTCGCGGTCGAGAACCGTTGCCCAGGGCAACGGGGTCTCCAATTGTGCGGCGATACCCTGAACGAAAGCCCGCCATTTCTCCGGCTCGATATAGGCGCGATACTCACCGCGCAAAACCGGCCAGACCAGCAAAGACACCATACGGGCGAAACCTTCGTCTCCGCCTTGCAGTGTCTCCATCGCTTCTTTCCAGTCCCGCGAGGTGCGCCTTGCGCGCAACTCTTCGTTGGCTTTGCGCTCGGCGTCGCGCAGTGCCTCGAACCGGGGCGGATCGAGGCAGACCGCAACCGGCTCCGTCGGGTTGAAAGCGTCGCAGGTCTCGCCCCGACAGGGACAGCTTTCGCTGCACCCGGCGGGGAGTTGGACGTGCGACAAACGGCGATACGAGCCGGGTGCCAGCCGGTCTACTTCGACTGTGCCGTCGCTCTGCTCGCGCGCCTCTTCCATCACGCGCGCCGCTTCCTGCTTACACACTTCGAGGGCGTCCTCTTGCTTGCGGCGCCATTCGTCGGGCTTCAAGCAGTAGGAGACGTAGCCCGCAGTCACCAGCGCGTGGTGCGGGCACCAAACGGGCGGGGTCTTGCATCGCAAAGAAGCGGTCGAGCCATTGGCGGCAGACCTGGGTGCGTCCGGCGCGGCGCGCGACTAAAGCCAGAAAGAGCGAGGTCTTTTCGTCGTCGCGGCGCGCGGCCTCGGCGATGGCTTTTTCAAACAGGGGGTCAGATCAGGGAGCGCGGCTCTTTATCCATCGGGAACCGCCAGATCGGAGCCAGAGCGCCCTGGCCTTCCAACTCGTCGAAGGTCAAAAAGCAAAACAATTGACTGCCTTTGCCTTCGACCAGCGCGCACGCAGGTTCTTTAGGCGCAGCGGCCCGGTCGTAATCACCAGGGTGCGAAAGCTCGTCGCGCCGAACATCTGCCCGAACAATCCGCTTTCGAGGTAGCGGGTGTAGGAGTCGAGCTTGTCGGCGAACTTGCTCGATGAAGTGTGGCCCCGGTCGATCTCGAAGAAGTAATCGGCGCTCTGGCGCGTCTCCTTGTTCTGTATTCGGACGAAGCCGTCGGGCTTGAACACCTCGCGCTGCCAATTGCCGCTGGCGCTGCGGATGTCGTAGTCGTGGCGGCACTGGATTTCGGGAATCCAACGCTCCGTTTGCCAGGTCGGAGAAGCCGCTAACGCGTCTCGAAACGCCAGCCGCGTTTCATTGATCGCCAGCGTATGTTCGAGAAACTGCGGGGTCTTGTGGCGCTTGGTCTGGCGTTTGACTTCATCTACGTCTCACTCCAGGCGCCGCGACACCGGTAAGATGCCGGCCTCGCCCAGCGAGTAGAGGCACTGAGCGCCGTAGAGAGCCAGGGGCAAGTAGTAACGCGATACGAGGTTGTGGTCGAACATCTGGCGCAGACGCACGTTGCAGCGCGAAGCCGAAGTGAAGTAGAGTCGCTCCAATTGGCTCCGAGACATCAGGCGGTGCAGAAACAAGTCGGTCAGCAGCTTGAGGTCGCGCTCTTCGAGGCGCATCCCGGCGGTGATATGCGGCTTGAAACGGCTGCGCATCGGGCGCTTGGGCTTTGGTGCCGGGGCATTCTCTATCGTCATGATCGGTCCTCCTCTTCCTCGCTGAAGTGGGAGCGGAAGTGGCCCAGCTTCTCGTGACGAATTTCATAAGTGGGATGCGGGGATGACGCTTCACCGTTTGGCGTGTCTGGCGGCGCGGCGGCGCCCTCTGCTACCCCTGTATCTGGTTGCACGCCGGGATTCGGGCGCGGCGGCGCTGTTCGGGGATTGTAGCGGGCTTCTCGCTCCCGCAGTTCTCGGTCGATCTCTGCGACCGGGCGGGCATGGCGCTCTTGCGCCGCACGCTTGATCGTTTGAACCTGTTCGCGGCTCACAGCCGGGTCGGGACAAGGAAACACCTGAACGCGCACGCTCAGTTGACCGCACCGGATTAGAAAGCTTTGTCCGATGCCCTGCCCGATCAGCGTGCTTCGCACCTCTTCGCGGGTTTCGCTCCCGCCGATCTCGCGCGCCAGTTCCCCCGCGTCCAGGGCGCCAGTCTGGAAGTAAAACTGGGTGTGGACGTTGTTGCGCAAAACGTGGCGTAGATTCGCTTCGAGATGGTTGTTGTTCTGGTGGGAGAGCGTAAGTCCCAACCCGAAACGCCGGCCCTCGGCCACGATGCTCTCGAATCTCTCGCTCGCCATCGTCTCGAACTCATCCACATACAAATTGACCGGCAGGCGGGATTTTTCCGGGATGTCGGCACGCGCCATGATCGCGCCTTGAAAGCTGCTCACGAACAACTCGCCCGCCAGATGCGCCGCCTCGTGCAGACGGTCAACGGCCAGCGACACCAGCGTGACTTGGCCGGGCGTTTGATCCAGTAGCTTTCGTAGTGGAAGCGTCTGGCGCTGGCCGAACACTCGGCGCAGGGTCGGCAAGGAGATCAGCGGGTTGACTTTGTTCAAGACGGCCAAGGCCCACGTCGTTTGCTGGGCGGGCGAGAGTTTATCGAACCGCTCGAAAAAAGAGCGCACTCTTGTGTCTTCGATTTGATCTGTGACCTGGGCGCGAAAGGCGCGGTGGGTCAGAAGCGGCTCGATCTCCAGCATCGTCCAATTGGCGCTCGCCAGAGCCAGCAAACAGTTGCGCAGCGTCTCTTCCAACTGCACGCCCCACGACTCCGCTTGCGTTTTGATGACTGAGAGGACGTGCAGCGCGCGGTTGTAGATGTCGCGTTCACCCGATAGCGGATTGAAGCCGACGGCAAACTGCCGGTCGCGCAGATCGAGCATCAGCAGCGGCAATCTCTGTTCCTGTAAACACCTCAACCCGCCCGATGCGCAGTTTTGCGCCCAGTGCGGCTCAACCAAACTGCTCCAGGCAGCGGGGTCGTTCTCTTTCGCTCCGGTGTTTCGTCTGCTCCTGCTGGTGGGGGTGAGTTGGCTGGGATACCGCTTTTTGCGGGGCAGCCACTGGGGTGAAGGCGTGCATCACCAACTCTCTCTTATTTACGGGTGGCTCTTGTGGAAGCTCGTTGTGCTGGGCTTTTTGTTGGGGTTGGGCTGGCTGTGGGGCGATCTCTTCTCACCACGCGTGCGGCGCGGAATTGAGCGATTGGTCGGCAGTCTGTTCCTGCTGCTCTTTAGAATCGCTGAAGCCCTCTGCACCAGACTGCTGCGCGCTGTGACGCGCGCTCTGGGTAGTAAGGTGAAAAAATAGATCATTTTATTGCATCATGCTTATAATCTCATTCTATATCGGTTCAACTTATGTCGTCTTCTGTGACTTGCATACCCACAACCCCTTTACCCGCTCGTTTTTTAGCACCGCGCCGCTTGGCGTTTGTAACCGCTCGTTTTTTTTCTTTTTCTAAACGTGTTGCATCTTCTTCAAAGGGCAATTGGATCTCCACGATCCACATCCGCCAATCGCCGGGTGGATAAATCTCTGCCACGCCATAAGCCGCCAGTGCATCGGCGTCGTTCATATCCGGCTCGGCTACGTCTGTATCAACAAAACGCCATTCGCGCACTACACCGATTTCGGATGCGGCCAAACGGTCAAGTGCCGCTTCCAACTTCTCAAGGTTTTGCTTGACGCGCCGTTTGGCATCGGTGCTTTGGGCAAGTCCCGAATTTTTTAGAATCGTGTCCACACGCAAGCGCAGTGGCTGATAAGCATTGGAGCGCCCCAGAGTTCCCAAATAACCTCCTATCAGGATCGCCCATTGATCGCTGTCACCCGACAAACGCAGCAAGCCCGAACCGATTTTGCCTACAAAGCGGTGGTAGCGCCGCCATTCGGGATCTTCAAACCAAGGGCCAGGTGCAAACGAAAACGCCACCGGTTCCCAATCCTCTTCTTTTCCCTCGCGTGCTGCCCCCAGCAGATCTCCGTAAACATCGCGTTCCTGCGCCTCGAAACCGCGCGCCCACAACGGTCCCCGGATGCGGCGCTCTTTTTTACCCAACACTTTAGCCACGCTCATCTCAATGCTGGTGATCGCCTTGAGCATCTGCACCGCGTCGCGCTTTTGGGCGGGGCGAAACCCGCCTTTGGGATGCTTTTTCAAACCAATGTCGGCGCAAAACTGCGGAACGGAAACCATCACATAGCGCATTCCGCCTTCCTCGACATCTTCGTAGTAGCGCGCCCACAAAGCGTAATGCGCCTTGACCAACTTTGCGCCGCCTCCACGCAGATACTCCCACAATCCCTGGGCTTTTTCACCGTTGGGCAGCCCGATAATCACGCTCGCCGAAGCAATGTTCTGTTCTATCCCGAACGCAAAGTCCTTGACTTCGGCCCACTGTGCGATCTGTGCCAGGCTGGTAACAGCACCACGATGGATCGCGTCATTGAGAAACAAAAGTTCGGGCGGCAATGGCCCGGTGCGCGGCGAAAGCGATCTCTTCCGGTCGCCGGTCGCCGTAAACTTTTCAAGCAACCACAAATGAATTAACGTTGAGTAAGCGGTCGCCCGTTGCAAAAACTCGGTTTCGCCCGCTAATTGATGCAGCGCAACCTGACCTGGCTCTTCGCCTGTGCCCAGATCGCCACGCTCGGCAATTTGCGCCACCCTACCCGCGAACACGCGCATCACGCCGCTCAACGCCTCAACTGCTTTTTGCGCCTCGCTTTCGCCGCGCCGCGCCGCCTCAAACAAATTCTCCAAGACTAAGCGCCGTTTCTGAAACCGCTCCTTTTCGCGCAAGGGATCGCTCACTTCATCCGCAATCGAGGTGATGGACTGCGTCAAACGCCCGATCTCCAACTCGAACGGCAACCACAGCGTGAAAAACTCTTCGGTCAACGCCGCGCCCTGTGCCATCTCCATATCCGAACTGATGTCTTTCATCTCTTTAAACCGTTACTACTTTTACAACGGTTACAACTCTTACCACTTTCTAACTCGCTTTGGGGCGTCCGGTTTTCACGCGCTCCAGGCGCTCAAAAACTTGCTGTTGCGTTTGGACATCGGCTTCTGCCAGCAGTAGCAAGCCGGCGCGTAATACCTCACTTTTGGAGACCGCGACCGCCTGCGACAGCATGGCGCCGCGAACTGCCTCGATCTGCGCGTGTTCGCCCTCAGGAATAGTGAATGCCTCACGCACGACTTTGGCGGTGGGCGCTGTCTCGATCTCAACTGGGGATTCACCAGAAGAGACCGTTGTGGCTTTCTCGGCGTGAGCATCGGCCTTGGCCAGCCGCTCCTGAAATGCGGCAGTTTCAGCGGAAAGCGAGGCGCCCAACGCGCCTTTCATCGAAGTTTTGTGCATACAAACAAGAGTTTAAACCGTTGCAAAGGTTATAACCATTACAACGCTTCGAAATTTGAGTTTATCTTGCGGACGGCGTTCGTCTGCTCTCATCGAAAGCTTCACTTTTGAAGAGTTTAAACGATTACTACGATTTAATCCCCTTGGCTCAATTTTAACAATTCACTGGTTAGCGACTCGACTTCTTCAATGGCGGCTTTGTTGGCGCCGTCGTGAACGGTTTGGCCCCATACGGCGCTCTGGCGAAACGCGGTGCGTTGGCGCCACTGCGTTTGGCAGAGTTCGATGCCAAATTCGGGCAGGATTTCCAGCGTTTCTCTGGTCAGATTTTGGTGAGGTTGCGCCTGGTTGAGCAGCAAACGCGCTTGCAAAGCATCGTTGATGTCGCTCATCCGAGCGATCACTTCGCGGATGCCGACCGAAGCCCACAAATCGAGGGGTGACGGCACCAGAGGCACCAAAGCCAAGTTGGAGACGAGCAGGGCACTTTGCGGCACTGGCGAATCGGCGGCGGGTGGGCAGTCGATCAAAATGAAGTCGTAGTCATCGGCGAACTTGGCGACTTCGCGGTGTGTTTTGCCGCCCGCGTTGGCCATGCCCACGACGGCGCACGGAAACGGCATCTCGTCCGAAGCCGAGGCCGCCCAGCGCGTCGCGGTGCCCTGGGGATCGGCATCGGCTACCAAAACTCGCAAGCCACGTCGCGCCAGTGCCCCAGCGAGCTGCATCGTCGCCGTCGTTTTGCCGCTGCCGCCTTTTTGATTGCAGATCGTCCAGATTTTGGCTGACATGAGAAGAATTATAACCGATAAAACGGTAGCAAGAGTTTAATCGGTTTTAAGGTTTTGCGCTTAGTTCCGAGCGCGAAAAGCGGGTGCCTCGGCTAACACCCTCGCAAACGCAGCTTTCCGCAAAGGATTGGCGCAACGCTCCCGCTACTGGTGTTGGTAGTGACTGCTTTACAACACCAAAAATTTGGATGTTGGCTGGCTGTTTCGACGATTCAATCGAGACGGATGGCATCTCAGAATTCACATCGCATCTGCTGCAAATTTCAAAAGGGTGACTGGATGACTTGGAGTGATAAGTGATTTTTGGGTGGGCGTCTGGCCCGGAAAAACCCGCCTCGAAGTAACTGAAATTTCATTTCGCCAATACTCACCCATGTTGGGGTTTGCTACCCCAACATGGGTGAGTATCAACCCCAACATGGGTGAGTATTAACCCC
>JAABUN010007001.1_pt1 | contig 12539 bp, 17 predicted proteins | sample 5559311 | NCBI WGS metagenome assembly JAABUN01 (sample SAMN10711877, study PRJNA513370) | rock metagenome | isolation source: Antarctica rocks | place: Antarctica: Victoria Land, Siegfried Peak sud | reverse complement strand
CCCCGGCCTTTTGTGCCGTGCGCGCGAGCAGCTCGTCGAAGTCCAGCCGGGGGCGGACCAGTCCGTAGTCCGGGAAGCTCGCCAGCTCCGGCCAGGGCAGCTCGAGCCGCACGCCCCCGCCGAGGATGCGCAGGCCGCGGTTGCGGATGAAGCCGTTGTCGGTCGAGACGTCGATGCCGAGCTGGATGAGGCTGCGGACCGCACGAGGGGTGAGCCCGTCGCCGCAGACCTTCTCGCGCGGGAAGCCGGACTTCTCCAGCAGCAGGACGTCGAGCCCGGACGAGGCCAGCTGTGCGGCGGTGGTGCTGCCGCCCGGGCCGGCGCCGACGACAATGACGTCCGCGTCGTATGAGGGGGAGGTGCGGTCTCGCGGGCCGGCGACGGTGGGGGTGCTCACGGTCGTACTCCCGGATGCCGCTTTCGGAACGCTCTGACGATCAAGTGTAGGCCGCGGGGGTGGATCCGGCTGCGCGGGCCGGCTCACGCCCCCACCCGGTGACCCCCCACCCGGTGACCCCCCACCCGGTTGTCCCCCCGCCCCCCTGGTGATCCACGCGGACTTCGAGGCGCTCTGTTTCCGGCGATCCACCTCAAACTCTCCGTGGATCACTGGGGGTGGGTGGACGGGCGTTCGCCGGCCGGACGGCGCGGTGCAGGGCGACGATGCCGCCGGTGAGGTCCCGCCAGCCCACCTTCTCCCAACCGACCTTGGTGAGCTGGCCGGCCAGCTCGGCCTGCTCCGGCCAGGCCCGGATCGACTCGGCGAGGTAGACGTAGGCCGCCGGGTCGCTGCTGACCCGGCGGGCCGCCGCGGGCAGGGCCTTCATGAGGTACTCCACGTAGACGGTCCGGAACGGCAGCCAGGTCGGATGGCTGAACTCGCACACGACCAGGCGCCCGCCGGGCTTGGTCACCCGCAGCAGCTCGGCGAGCGCCGAGGCGACGTCGCTGGTGTTGCGCAGCCCGAAGCTGATCGTCACCGCGTCGAAGCTCTGGTCGGCGAAGGGCAGGTGCAGCGCGTCCCCGGCGACCAGCTCCACCCCCTCGTGCTGCGCCGCCCGGCCGACCTGCAGCATGCCGAGGGAGAAGTCGCAGCCGACGACATCGGCGCCGGTACGCGCCAGCGCCGCACTGCTCGTCGCCGTGCCTGCGGCCAGGTCGAGCACCCGCTCGCCAGGCTGCAGGTCGAGCGCGCCGTTGACGGCCCGGCGCCAGCCGCGGTCCTGGCCGAGCGACAGCACCGTGTTGGCGAGGTCGTAGCGGGCCGCCACCGCGTCGAACATGGCGGCGACCTCGGCCGGGTCCTTCTCGAGCGTCGCGCGCGTCATGGGCCCAGTGTTCCAGTGGCCGGCGCCGGCGCGCTGCGGCCGCGCCCTTCACCCAACCGATCACCGAGCCGGTCGATTGATCGGCTGGGGGAACCCGGCGACCGGCCCACGCGGCGGCAGCCGCCCCGACCGATCAACCGCCAGGGTGAGCTTGATCGGTTGGGGGACCGGCCGGACGCATGCACGGGCCGTAGGTGGGGCAAGGCTCGCAGCGCGACCGCGGGTTCCCGCGGCCGGAGCGATCTCACTCAAGCGGAGGTACGGCGTGAGCACGTTGCGCGACGAGGACATGACCACCACAGCCAGCGCGACCCCGGGCGGCGGCGACTCCGACCAGGGCGACAGCAGCGAGACGCAGGTCGACCCGGCCGGCAGCGACCCGGGCGGCAGCGACCCGGGCGGCAGCGACCCGGGCGGCAGCGACCCGGGCGGCGGCGACCCGGGCGGCGGCGGCGACTCCGACCAGGGCGACAGCGGCGAGACGCAGGCCGACCCGGCCGGCAGCGACCCGGCCGGTAGCGACCCCAGCTAGACCGACCCGTCCGCTCCGCGGCCCGGATGTGGCCATCAACCCCCCCTTCCTGGCGGGCTGATCGCCGCATCCCGGTCCGCGCCGGTCCCTGGAGCCCGATGTCGCCGCCCGTAAGCGCACTCGCCCGGTGCAGCCATGTCGACGCGGCGACCTTCGCCGCCGAGCACTGGTCGCGCTCCCCTCTGCTGTCCCGCGCCAAGCAACTGCCGACGAGCTTCGAGGATCTGCTGTCGGTCGACGACGTCGACGAGCTCGTCGCGGACCGGGCGCTGCGTACGCCCTTCTTCCGTACCGTTTCAGGTGGTGGCGGCCTGCCAACACCCACCCGCACGGTGACGGCGGGCAACCGCCGGATCGCGGACGTCGTGGACGGCGACGGCCTCGCCACGCAGTACGCAGACGGCGCCACCCTCGTCCTGCAGTCGCTGCACCGCATGCACCCGCCGGTCGCCCGCTTCTGCCGCGAGCTGGCCGCCGAGCTCGGTCACGCGACCCAGTGCAACGCCTACGTCACCCCGGGCGGGCAGCACCAGGGCTTCGACTTCCACCATGACACCCACGACGTGTTCGTCCTGCAGGTCAGCGGCCGCAAACGCTGGATCGTGCACGAACCGGTGCTCCACCTGCCGCTCGCCTCTCAGGCCGAGGCGGGCGCCCACCTCGTCGCCGAGGGGGCCGACCCACTGCTCGACATCGAGCTCGAGACCGGCGACGCCCTCTACCTGCCGCGCGGCTACGTGCACGCCGCCGTCACGACCGACGAGCACTCGGTGCACCTGACGGTCGGCGTGCTGTCGACGACCTGGTACGACGTGCTGGGCGACGCGGTCTCGCTCGCCGCCAACGAGCCGGCCTTCCGGGACGCCCTGCCGGTGCAGCCCGCCTCCGGGCTCGGCGCGGCCCTGCCGGAGCTGCTGCGCCGCGCCGCCGCCTGGCTGGAGGCGCTGTCCCCCGCCGAGCTCGAGACTGTCGTGGCCGCCCGGCTCGCCCGGGCGGTGCCGCCCGAGCCGCTGGCCCTGCTCGGGCAGTCCGCGGCGATCCGCGACCTCGGTCCCACCACTGCGCTGCGCCCCCGGCGCGGTGTCGCGGCGACTCTCAGCGTCGACGGCGGGCGGGTCCGGCTCTTGCTCCCGGACAAGCAGATCCACCTGCCGCTGCTCACCGAACCGGCTTTGCGACGGCTGCTCGCCGGCCCGTCCTGCCCGCAGGACCTGCAGCTCGGCGGCCTCGACGCCGAGGGGGGGCTGGTGCTGGCCCGCCGGATGCTGCGTGAAGGTGCCGTCGTTTCGGCCTGACCGTACGGTGGGCCGGATGAGTGCTCTGTGCTCGGCGACGTCGCTCGAGCGCGCCGAGCCGATGACCGCCACCGCAAGTCGGGTCTCGCGCTGGCTGCTCGTCGAGCACCCCGGCGCATGGGGGCCGGAGTCGGTGCCCAGCCGGCGGATGGCGGCCGGCGCCGCGCGGGCGCTGGCGCGTACCGCGAATGACGCCCAGGCCCGGCTGCTGCTGATCCGCCGTTCCGCCGGGCAGCCACGCACCGACGGCCGCGAGGTCTACGCCGTGGACAGCCGGCCCGGCGGGGAGCAGCTGTGGCGGCGGCACGTCGCCGACGACGCCGAGTTGGCAGACCTGAGCCCGCCGTACGGGGTGCAGGACCCGACCGGCTGGGAGCCGCTGAGCTCGCCGCTCTATCTGGTCTGCACGCATGGCCGGCACGACCGGTGCTGTGCGCTGCTCGGCCGGCCGGTCGCCAAGGCCCTCTCGCAGCGCTTTGCGGAGCAGACCTGGGAGTGCACGCACATCGGCGGCGACCGCTTCGCCGCCAACGTCCTGCTCCTGCCTGAAGGCCTCTACCTCGGCCGGATCGAGGCCGCGGAGTCGGTGCGGGTCATGGACGAGCTGGCCGCTGGTCTGCTGCCGGCGGGGCGGGTCCGGGGGCGCAGCAGCCGGCCGCTGCCGACCCAGGCCGCGCAGCAGTTCGCCCGACAGGCGACCGGACGATGGCGAGTCACTGACCTGGAGCCGGTGCGGCAGGAGGGGACCGGGCCGGACACCTGGTCGGTGCGGCTCGCCGGCCCGGGCGGGCCCGCGATCGAGGTGGTCGTCCGCTATGACCGCTCCGGCGGCGGTGAGCACCACCTCACGTGCGACGCGCTCTCGGCCAAGCCGATCCCGCAGTTCCGCCAGGTGTCGCTGCGCTTCCTGCCGTGACCCCTCCCTGATCAACTGGCGAAACAGGGGCGGATTCGCGGGATCTGAGCGCGAGATGATCAGGGAGGACTCGCCGGGGTGAGCTCGCCCGCCGCGATCTGCTCCGCGAAGTGGCAGGCGACCTTCGAGCCCGGGAAGCCCTCGAGCACCCGCAGCGCCGGGACCTCGTCGGAGCACCGGGCCGGCTGCCGGAACATCGCGTTGAACCCCGAGCTGATCATCGCCGACGAGCCGGTGTCGGCGCTCGACATGTCGATCCAGGCCCAGGCCGTCAACCTGCTCGAGGAACTGCAGGAGCGGCTCGGGCTCACCTACCTCGTCATCGCCCCACGACCTCGCTCGCCTTCGTCAAGGCTGAGATCGACGGCGGTCGTCCTGCGCCGGAAGTCTGGCCGCACACCCGGTCGCGATTGCGCAACGATGTGGCCATGCCGGTGCGACAGGTCCTGCTCGCCGTGGCGGCGCTCGTCTGTGCCGGTGGCGTCACTGCTGCAGCGATCATGGGCGGAGCCCGCGAGCAGGCGGAACCGGCCGTCGTAGCGGCGGTGCGCCCTCCGCCATCCTCACCGGCTCCCGCTTCGTCGCCGGCCCCCTCCTCCTCCTCGGCTTCGCTGCGGCCACCGTCACCCACGCCGGCAGCCATCGCTCCCGCGTTCCGTTCCTCCGTGCTTGCCGTCAGCACCGAGCGTCTCGGCAGCTCTCATCGGCCCGGCTGCCCGGTGGCGGTGGCCGACCTGCGCCTCGTCGAGATCTCCTACCGCGATCTGGCGGGTGGCGCACGACAGGGCGAGCTGGTCGTCCACGAGGACGTCGCCGACGCGGTGGTGAGGGTTTTTCGATCGCTGTACGACGCCGCTTTCCCGGTGGCCCTCGTCGAGACAGTGGACAGGTACGGCAGCGACGACGACCGGGTGATGGCAGCCAACGTCACCTCGGCCTACAACTGCCGGCGGACGACAGGCGGGAGCACCTTCTCCGAGCACGCCTACGGCCGGGCGATCGACCTGAACCCCGTCCAGAACCCCTATGTACGAGGCAGCACCGTCGAGCCGCCGGCCGGTCGCGCCTACGTCGACCGGAGCGATGTCCGACCCGGCATGGTGGTGTCAGGCGAGGCGGTGACGCGGGCCTTCGCCACCGTTGGGTGGGAGTGGGGCGGAAACTTCCGGACGTTGCGCGACTATCAGCACTTCTCGCAGAACGGTCGCTGATACAGCTAGTTGGTCAGCCTGCTGCTGGACCAGAATCGTCGAGCCGGGCGCGGCGATCTGCCCTCTCGGCTCGCCGGCGGTCGGCCCGGGCCATCGATGCGGCCGTGAAGGCGTCCCGCTGCGATCGCAGGAGCACAAGGCTGAGCAGGGCCGAGCCGAGCACCGCGCCACCGATGGCCAGCAGCCCGTCGACGCCCAGGACGTACAGCACGGCGAAGGTCACCAGCAGCAGCGCCAGACGTAGCGCCGAGTAGACGAGGAACGCCCGGGCGGGGCTCGGAGGGGACGGCGTCGTCATTGGGCCAGCCTAGATCGGCGACTCCCCCCTGATCGTTTGCGTGGTGGGGGCGGGATACGGCGGGGCGCGGCACGAGGTGACCAGGGAGGGCTCGGGCCGGGCGAATACCCCTCGTCCACAGCCTTTGTCTGCCTGCGACTGTCGGAGGCCGGTTCTAGAGTTGTAGTCACGACGGTCGTCGGCTGGCACTTCGTTGCACCTCGGTGCCCCGCGGTGTCCGCTCGACGGATCGACTGTCCGGTGCGTCACCGATGGGTCCTTGCATCGTTGATGGGTGCAGCGCCCGAAACGCCGGTCGCGACGAGCCGCGGGGTGATCAATGAACGATGTGCATGCTGAAAGGGGGCGGCTGCTCACACCGGGGGAGGTCGCCGTGATGTTCCGCGTCGACCCCAAGACGGTGACCCGCTGGGCGGCCGCTGGGCGCATCAGCAGCATCCGCACCCCCGGTGGCCACCGACGCTTCCGCGAGTCCGAGATCCGCGCGCTGCTCGACGGCGGCCGCAGTACGGCCTCGACCGAGCAGATCCCGGCTCAGCCACAGAGCGACCGCACTCACGCATCTCTCTGACCAGACCCCTGCCGGCCGCTGGCGCTAGCGTGCGCCCGGGATCAGCGGAAGAAGGCCGAGCAGGAGCGGCGCGCCCGCGAGGCCGGTCCCGACACCTGAGCGGACACGACGCCAGGCCGCCAGGCGGCATCACGCTTAGGCTGGGGAAGGAGGTGGGCTCGTGTTCGTGGCATACGCGATAGGTCTGGTGCTGCTCGTCTACTGCGCGCTGGACGTGATGTCCACCCCGGCGGCCTCGGTGCGCGCGCTGCCCAAAGCGGTGTGGTTCGTGGTCCTGGTCCTGCTGCCGGTGCTGGGACCGCTCGCCTGGCTGTTCGCCGGCCGTCCCCGCCGCGGCGCGACCCGCCGGGCGGCCGCCCCCGAGCGCGGTGCGCCGGACGACGACGAGGACTTCCTGCGTGAGCTTCGTCGCCGCGCCGACGAGCACCGCCGGCGTGCCCGTGATCCTCGGGAGGACGGGAAGCCCTGACTCGGCCGCCCTGCTAGGCGCCGGCTCCCGGACGGCGCGCAGCCGCGCCGGCCGGCTCGCTGTAGGCGACTGTGACGACCCGGTTGTCCTCCCAGGTGATGCTCGTGAGCGAGGCCAGGCCACACTGCCGCCGGTCCGGCCGGTGCCAGAGCTTGCGGCCCTCGACATAGCGGCGAACCGTCCAGATCGGCAGCTGGTGGCTGACGCAGACGGCCTCGGTGCCGCGCGCCTGATCGCGCGCGCTCTGCGCCGCGGCCAGCATCCGCTCGGCGATCACGGCGTACGGCTCACCCCAGCTCGGCACGAACGGGTTGCGCAGGTGCGGCCAGTGCTGCGGCCGGCGCAGGGCGCCGTCGCCGACGCCGAACGGCTTGCCCTCGAAGACGTTCTCGCTCTCGAGCAGCCGATCGTCGGTGCCGATCGGGACACCGAGCATCTCGGCGATCGGCGTCGCGGTCTCCTGCGCCCGCTGCAGCGGCGAGGCGATCACCAGGGTGATGTTGCGGTCCTGCAGCGCCTCGGCGGCGTCGCGCGCCATCGTGTGACCGTCCTCGGACAGGCCGAAGCCCGGCAGCCGACCGTAGAGGACCGCGCCCGGGTTGTGCACCTCGCCGTGTCGCAGCAGGTGGACGGTGGTACGACTCATGTGCGGTCCTTTGCGCTCGGTGGGGCGATCAGCTCGGGGGCGCGCACGGCGGCCGCGGCGCGGGCGGCGTACGGCAGGGCCTCGGCCACGCGAGCGAGCGCCGGGTCGTCGTGCGCGGCGCCGACGAACCACGCTTCGTACGCGCTCGGTGGCAGGTAGACCCCGCGGCTCAGCATCTCGTGGAAGAAGGCCTTGTAACGCACGACATTCTGCTGGCTGGCCGTCGCGTAGTCGACGACCGCGTGGTCGCAGAAGAAGACGCTGAACAGGCTGCCGGCGCGGTTGATCCGGTGCTCGACCCCCTCGGCGTTCAGCGCCTCGGCAGTCAGGCGCGCGACGGTCGCTGCGGTGGCGTCGACACAGGCGTAGACCTCGTCGGTGCAGTGCTCCAGCGTCGCCCGGCCGGCAGCGACCGCGAGCGGATTCCCGGACAGCGTCCCGGCCTGGTAGACGGGGCCTTTGGGGGCAAGCCGGGCCATGACGTCGGCCCGCCCGCCGAACGCCGCGGCCGGCAAGCCACCCCCCATCACCTTGCCGAAGGTGAACAGGTCCGGCGCCCAGCCCTCGCCGGCGCCCTCCAGCCCGTACCAGCCGGACCGGCTGACCCGGAAACCGGTCATCACCTCGTCCAGCACGAGCAGCGCGCCGTACTGCTCGCACAGCGCTTTCAAGCCCGCGTTGAAGCCCGGCAGCGGCGGCACGACGCCCATGTTGGCGGCCGCCGCCTCGGTGATGACGGCGGCGATCGCCTCACCGTGCAGGTCGAAGGCGGTCCGCACCGCCTCGAGATCGTTGTAGGGCAGCACGATCGTGTCGGCGGTCATCGCCCCGGTGACCCCCGGGCTGTCGGGCAGACCCAGGGTCGCAAGTCCGCTCCCTGCGCTGGCGAGCAGCGCGTCGACGTGGCCGTGATAGCAGCCGGCGAACTTCACGACCTTGGTACGCGCGGTGAAGCCCCGGGCGAGGCGGATCGCACTCATGGTGGCCTCGGTCCCGGAGTTGACCAGCCGTACCTGCTCCACCGGAGCGACGCGGTCGACCAGCAGCTCGGCGAGCTCCACCTCGCCCTCGCTCGGGGTGCCGAAGCTGGTGCCCTTGCCGGCGGCTGTGCGCAGCGCCTCGACCACTGCGGGATGGGCGTGGCCGAGGATGATCGGCCCCCAGGAGCAGACCAGGTCGACGTAGTCGCGCCCGTCGGCGTCCCGGAGATACGGGCCGATGCCGCTCACCATGAACCGCGGCGTGCCGCCGACCGCCGAGAAGGCCCGGACCGGACTGTTGACCCCGCCAGGGATGACCGCCTGAGCGCGGGCGAACAGCGCTTCGCTGGCGGGCGCGTCGTACGGGTAGGTCATGGCTGCATCCTCCCCTTCCCGTCCCGCGCCGCTGTGCCCGGGTGGAGCACAATGGCGGCGTGACCGGACAGGTGCAGGTGCTCCCGTGGCGGCAGCACCCGGGCAGCGTGCTGCTGCCGATGGCCGTGTGGGTGCTCGTGTTCGGTGGCCGCCTGCTGTGCAAGGGCTGCCAGCGGGTAGTCCCGCTGACGACGTTCTGGGTGCCGCTGCCGCTCGAGGACACCGTCCGGCTGCAGCACCACCGGCCACGCTGAGCGAAATGCCGGCCGACGGGGTGGGGCGGAAGGGCTACACTTGGGCACATGAGCACTGTCGCCTCACGAGAGCTGCGGAACCACACGGCCGATGTCCTGCGCCAGGTCTCCGGCGGCACCACCGTCACGATCACCGTCAACGGCACGCCGGTGGCCGAGATCAGCCCGGTCCGATCGGCACGCAAGCAGTTCCTGACGAAAGCCGATCTGATCGAGGTCATGACGACCTGCCAGGCCGATCCCGGGTTACGGAAGGATCTTGCGGCGCTCGCCGGAGAAACCACCGACGACCTCGAGCCGTGACATCTCGACGGGCGCTGCTCGACACCAGCGTCCTGATCGCTCAGGAAAGCGGACGTCGTCTGGACACCGACGCGCTACCCGAGCAGACCGCGATCAGCGTCGTGACTCTCGCCGAGGTGCACGCAGGCGTCCTCGCCGCCACCAACACCACCAGCCGGGCGCGCCGTCTGAAGACCTTGGACGCGATCTCGGTCATCGAGGCGTTGCCGATCACCGCCGAAGCAGCGCGCCAGTGGGCAAGCCTTCGGGTGCGACTGGCAGAACAAGGGCGCAAAGCGAAGATCAATGACCTGTGGATAGCAGCCGTGGCTGCGGCCAACGACATGGATGTCGTCAGCCAGGACGACGACTTCGACGCGATCGAAAGCGTCGGCGGTCCCACCGTCATCCGAGTCTGACGCAGTCCGAGTCGTCGTCGCCGTAGCCCTCACGTCCGCGTACGGCGCAGGCGGAGCAGGCCGAGCACCGGCAGGACCAGCGGGATGAAGCCGTAGCCCGCTCCGAATGCCGACCAGACCGTCTCGTCCGGAAAGGCATCGGGCAGCACCAGCGAGAGCGTCCCGACGATCAGCACGCCGGCCAGCTCGAAGCCGCAGGCGGCCACCGCGAGCCGGCGCTGCGAGCGGGCCAGCGCCACGGTGGCGACGACGTAGACGGCGGCGGCGAGGGCCGAGAGCAGGTAGGCGACCGGCGCCTCGTCAAACCGCGTCGCGAGCTGCAGCCCGGCCCGCGACGTCGCGGCGACCGCGAAGATCCCGTAGACCGCGACGAGCAGCCGACCCGGCCCGGCAGCGACCGGCTCACTCAACCGAGCCCCACAGCCCGACCAGCCGCTGCTGCAGCACCGCGACCACCAGGCAGACGGCGGCCAGGATGAGCGTGCCGTAGCGGCTCTTCTCCTCCAGCGACCAGATGGCCCCACCGGGTACGAGCAGCGCCGACACGATGAGGTAGCCCACGAAGGCGCCGACGTCCTGCGGCCGGTCGCCTTGCAGCAGCCGCGTCACTGCGATGGCGGCCTGTGCGAGCAGCAGCACTTGGAGCAGGAGAATACCTTGCAGTAAGGGCTTTCCGGGTCGCCGGTCCAGGGCCGCGAGTACGAAGCCAGCCACGCCGAGCAGCACCGCAAGGGCGGCGATCCCGGCCGCCAGCGGGTCGATCACGGCGGCGCTGTCACTGCTGCTCGAGCCAGCCGGCCGCCTCGGTCGCCCAGTAGGTCAGCACCAGGCTGGCGCCGGCCCGGCGGATCCCGGTCAGCTGTTCGAGGATGATGCGCCGCCGGTCGATCCAACCGTGCGCCGCGGCCGCCTCGACCATCGCGTACTCCCCGGAGACCTGGTAGGCCGCGACGGGGACGTCGACCGCCTCGGCGACCGCCCGGACGACGTCGAGGTAGGCGCCGGCCGGCTTGACCATCACCGCGTCGGCGCCCTCGGCGATGTCGAGCAGCGCCTCGCGTACGCCCTCTTCCGTCGAGCGCGCCGGATCCTGCTGGTAGGCCGACCGGTCCCCGAAAGACGGCGCGCACTCGGCCGCGTCGCGGAACGGCCCGTAGAAGGCGGAGGCGTACTTCGCGCTGTAGGCCAGGATCGGCAGGTCGGCGAAGCCGTCCGCGTCGAGCGCCGCCCGGATGGCCGCGACCTGGCCGTCCATCATCCCGCTCGGCGCCACCACCGATGTGCCGGCGCGGGCTTGCGCGACGGCCGCGGCGGCATAGCGCTCCAGCGTCGCATCGTTGTCGACCTCGCCGGTCTCGGTCAGCAGCCCGCAGTGGCCGTGGTCGGTGTACTCATCCAGGCACAGGTCTGTCATCACCACCAGGTCGTCGCCGACCTCGGCCACGATGTCGGCGAGTGCGAGCTGCACGATGCCGGCCGGGTCGTCGGCGCCGCTGCCGCGGGCGTCCTTCACAGCTGGGATCCCGAACAGGATCAGCCCGCCAAGTCTTGCCGAGACCGCCTCGTGGGCAGCCTTCTTCAGTGAATCCCGGGTGTGCTGGACGACGCCGGGCATCGAGGGAATCGGCTGGGGGGAGGTCAGGCTCTGCTTGACGAACAGCGGCAGGACGAGGTCCGCCGGTCGCACCCGCACCTCGGCGACCAGCCGGCGCAGGGCCGGAGTGCGGCGCAGCCGGCGGGCACGCGCGGCCGGGAAGCCGGTCACCGTTTGACGGCCGCCGCCCGCGCCACCTTGCGGCGATGCGCCGCGCTCGGCAGCGGGGCCACGTCCGGCAGCGCTGCCGCCCGACGCTCGGCGGCGAACGCGGCCAGCGCCTCGACCAGCGTGGTCACGTCCGGCTGCGGTGACAGCACGTCGACGCGCAGCCCCAGCTCCCGGGCGGTGGCGTCGGTGACCGGCCCGATGCAGGCGAGCACGGTGGTGTCGTGCGGCTTGCCGGCGATGCCGACCAGGTTGCGCACCGTCGAGGACGAGGTGAACAGCACCGCGTCGAACCCGCCGCCCTTGAGCGCCTCCCGGGTCTCGGCCGGCGGCGGCGCCGCCCGCACCGTCCGGTAGGCCGTGACGTCATCGACCTGCCAGCCGAGCTCCTTCAGCCCGGCGACGAGGCTGTCGGTGGCGATGTCGGCCCGCGGCAGGAAGACCCGGTCCAACGGGTCGTCGCAGGCGTCCCACTCGGCGAGCAGGCCCTCACCGGACTGCTGGCCGGTCGGCACCAGGTCGGGCCGGATGCCGAAGTCGAGCAGCGAGCGCGCCGTCGCGTCACCGACGGCGGCGACCCGCACGCCGGCGAACGCCCGGGCGTCCAGCCCGAACTCCTCGAGCTTCTCGCGCACCGCCTTGACGGCGTTGGTGGAGGTGAAGGCGACCCAGCTGTAGCGGCCGTCGACCAGCCCCTTGACCGCCCGCTCCATCGGGGCGGACGTGCGCGGCGGCTCGACCGCGATTGTCGGCACCTCGACGGGCACGGCGCCGTACGACCGAAGCTGGGCGGACAAGGCGCCGGCCTGGTCGCGGGTGCGGGGCACGAGCACACGCCAGCCGTAGAGCGGCCGGCTCTCGTACCAGGAGAGCTTCTCGGCCTTCCTGACCGGGTCGCCCACCACGAGCACGACGTCGCCGGACAGCTCGGCAGCGGCCGCGACGGCCTCGACGCTGTCCAGTGTCGAGACCACCGTGCGCTGGTCGGGGGTGGTGCCGTTGGTGGTGACGGCGACGGCCTCGCCCGCCCGTCGCCCGTGTTCGAGCAGGGCGGCAGCGGCCTTCGCCACGTCGCCGGCGCTGCCCATCAACACCAGCGTGCCGGCCGAGCCGGCCAGCGCACGCCAGTTGGTGTTGTCCTCGATCCGCGCGACGGTGCGCGGCAGGCCGACGGCGACACCGGCGTAGCCGGGCACGGCGA
>JAABUN010007000.1_pt1 | contig 12539 bp, 13 predicted proteins | sample 5559311 | NCBI WGS metagenome assembly JAABUN01 (sample SAMN10711877, study PRJNA513370) | rock metagenome | isolation source: Antarctica rocks | place: Antarctica: Victoria Land, Siegfried Peak sud | reverse complement strand
AAGATCCCGGCCGAGCCGTACGGAGCCGCCGACACGGGGCCCACCCCCTCGCCACCCGGCAGGAACGGGTGGCCGGGGACGAAGGGGGCCAGGTGCTCGCCCACGCCGATCGGCCCAACCCCGGGACCGCCCCCGCCGTGCGGGATGCAGAAGGTCTTGTGGAGGTTGAGGTGGCTGACGTCCGCGCCGAAGCGGCCGGGCTGGGCCAGCCCCAGCAGCGCGTTGAGGTTGGCGCCGTCGACGTAGACCTGGCCGCCCGCGTCGTGTACCAGCGCGCAGAGCTCGGTGATGCCCTCCTCGAAGACGCCGTGGGTCGACGGGTAGGTCACCATGATCGCGGCCAGCACGTCCCGGTGGGTCTCGATCTTCGCGCGCAGGTCGTCCAGGTCGACGGAGCCGTCGTCGGTGGCGAGCACCACGACGACCTTCATCCCGGCCATCACCGCCGAGGCCGCGTTCGTGCCGTGCGCGGACGACGGGATGAGGCAGACGCGACGGTCGCCCTCGTCGCGGGACCGGTGGTAGCCGCGGATGGCCAGCAGCCCGGCCAGCTCGCCCTGGCTGCCCGCGTTGGGTTGGATGGAGACCCGGGCGTAGCCCGTGACCTCGGCCAGCCAGCCCTCGAGCGTCGCGATCAGGGTGGCGTAGCCCTGCGCGTCCTCGACGGGGGCGAACGGATGCAGGTTGGCAAAGCCGTCGTAGGAGATCGGCTCCATCTCGGTGGTCGCGTTGAGCTTCATCGTGCACGAGCCCAGGGGGATCATGCCGCGGTCCAGCGCGAAGTCGCGGTTCGACAGCGCCGCGAGGTAGCGCAGCATCGCCGTCTCGCTGTGGTGGGTGTTGAACACGGGGTGGGTCAGGTAGGGCGTCTCGCGCTCGCTACCCGCCAGGTCACCCTGGTGGCCGCCCGAGGCCGGCACGCCGAAGGCGTCGCGGACTGCGGCCAGGTCGGCCTGGTGGGCGTTCTCGCCGACGGCGATCCCCACGTGGTCGGCGTCCACGGCCCGCAGGTGCACGCCGGCCTGGCGGGCGGCGGCCACCACGGCGCCGGCTCGGCCCGGCACCCGGGTCAGCACCGTGTCGAAGAAGGCGTCGTGGACGACCTCGACGCCGCCGGCAGTCAGGTCGCCCGCCAGAGCGCGCGCCCGGTTGTGCACCGCCTCGGCGATCCGGCGCAGCCCGTCGGGGCCGTGGTAGACGGCGTACATGCTGGCCACGACGGCCAGCAGCACCTGGGCGGTGCAGATGTTGGAGGTGGCCTTCTCGCGGCGGATGTGCTGCTCGCGGGTCTGCAGGGCCAGCCGGAAGGCGGTGGTGCCGTCGACGTCCTTGCTGACCCCGACCAGCCGGCCGGGCAGCGTCCGTTCCAGGCCGGCGCGGACGCCGATGAAGCCGGCGTGCGGGCCCCCGTAGAACAGCGGGACGCCGAACCGCTGAGAGGAGCCGACAGCGACGTCGGCACCCCACTCCCCCGGCGGCGTGGTCAGCGTCAGGGCCAGCAGGTCGCAGGCTGCGATGACGAGACCGCCCCGGTCGTGCACGGCGTCGGCGATCGCGCGCAGCTCGTCGGTGCGGGCCAGCCGGCCGCTCGCGCCGGGGGTCTGGACGACGACGGCGAACACGTCGTAGGCATCCAGGGCCGCCAGCAGCGGGCCCTCAGCCACGGCCACCTCGATGCCCAGCGCTTCGGCGCGGGTGGTGACCACCCCGACGGTCTGCGGAAGGGTGTCGGCGTCCAGCAGGAAGGTGGTGCCCTGTTTGGTCGACCGGCGCGCCAGCGTCATCGCCTCCGCGACGGCGGTCGCCTCGTCCAGCAGGCTCGCGCCGGAGATCGGTAGCCCGGTCAGGTCGGAGACCATGGTCTGGAAGTTCAGCAGCGCCTCGAGCCGGCCCTGGCTGATCTCGGGCTGGTAGGGCGTGTAGGCGGTGTACCAGGCGGGATCCTCCAGCACGTTGCGTCGGATCACCGACGGGGTGATGGTGCCGGCGTAGCCCAGGCCGATCATCGGCGTCAGGGCCCGGTTGCGACCGGCCAGCTCGCGCAGCACGTCCAGCGTCTCGGCCTCGCTCCTCGCGGGTGGCAGGTCCAGCGGAGCCGTCAGCCGGATCGCGTCGGGCATGGCCTGCTGGACGAGGTCGTCCAGGCTGCCGAGCCCGAGGGACGCGAGCATCTTGTCGCGCTCGTCAGCCTGCGGGCCGATGTGGCGGGAGGAGAAGGGGGCGGAGCTCGAAGGCTCGAGGCTCGAAGGCTCGGGGCTCGAGGGCTCGGGGCTCGAGGGCTCGGGGCTCGAGGGCTCGGGGCTCGAAGACTCAGGGCTCGGCCGCTCGGGGCTGTCGATCGGCGGGGCTGCGGGAACGGGCATCGGCAGGAGCTTCTTCCAGGTGTCCGGCAGTGCGGCCCGCTGGTACGGCCGAGGCGGCGCACTCCCCGCCCTGTCACCCGGTGGGCTCCAGAGTTGCCAGACGGACGCAGTCTGGGTGCCTGAGAGGTTCCGGGGATGTTGCCCCTTCGGCGCCACCGTGCTCAGCCCTGAGCCGGTGGGCTCTCCCGCGTCGTCGTGTGCAGCAGCGGCCCAGACTACCCGCCCTGCCAGCCTTCGTCACGCCGCCCGGCCCTGCGGCCGGTGGCGGTGACAGACGTCAGCCGACGGCGCGGGCCTGGCGGCGCTGGGAGAGCTCGTCGGAGCTCGCAGTCTGCGGCTGCTCGACCGCCGCCCGCTCGGCCGGCAGCGCGGCGAGAGTGCCCTCGATGTCGCGCCAGACGCCGCCGAGGGCGATCCCGAAGACGCCCTGGCCGCCGCGGAGCAGGTCGATGACCTGGTCGTCGGAGACGCACTCGAAGACCGAGACGCCGTCGCTCATCAAGGTGACCTGGGTGATGTCCTCCACGCCGCGGGCACGCAGGTGCTCGATGGCCGTGCGGATCTGCTGCAGCGAGATGCCGGCGTCGATGAGCCGCTTGATGACCTTGAGGATGAGGATGTCGCGAAAGCTGTAGAGCCGCTGGGTGCCCGAACCCGTTGCTCCGCGGACCTCGGGCACCACCAGTCCGGTACGGGCCCAGTAGTCGAGCTGGCGGTAGGTGATGCCGGCCGCACTGCAGGCGACCGGGCCGCGGAAGCCGAGGTCGCTCGGCATCGGGGAGAAGTCACCGTCGAACAGCAGTCCCTGGGCGGCGCCGGTGGGCGTGGCGTCCGACACCTCGGCGGGTCTTTCGGTGCTGCTCACGTGGCCTCCGGTCGAGACGTGCTGCGGTCAGGAGGGAGCTCACCGGAGTTCCCCGCGCGTAATTCCAGGCTCGGCATTACCCCGGGAACGCTACGGGTCGGCGCTCGGGGTGGTCAACGACACGCCGCGGGGGGCCGGACGGGTTCGCTGACCCTCGACCCCAGCGTGAGAGTCCCGGGTGCTGAGGGGGGCATCAGCCACCACCCTGGAGGACGGGTCGAGGGTATCGCCGAGGGCCTCAGGTCTTCGGCTCCTCGCCGGTGACGAAGTCGTCGGGGTTCACCTGGTCGAGGAACTCGCGGAACTTCTCCACCTCGTCCTCCTCGGCCTCGGGGATCTCGATGCCGGCCTCGTCGAGGACGTCCTCGGCGCAGTAGATGTCGGAACCGACCCGCAGGGCCAGCGCGATGGCGTCCGACGGGCGGGCGCTGACCTCGATCCCGTCCACCAGCAGGACGGCGTAGAAGGTACCGCCCTCCAGCTCGGTGATGTGCACCTCTGTCAGCCGGTGCCCCAGCGTCGAGAGGGTGTCGACCATCAGGTCGTGGGTCAGCGGCCGGGGCGGGACGACGCCCTCCTGGGCGTTCGCGATCGCCGAGGCCTCGCCGGCCCCGATCCAGATCGGGAGGTAGCGGCTGCCGCCGACCTCGCGCAGCAGGACCATCGGCGCGTTCGACGGCATCTCGACCCGGACACCCACCACATCGAGCTCGCGCATGGCCCAACCCTACGTCGGGCGCTGCCGGTGGCGACGGGGGCCCACGGGCCCGTTCAGCGCTCCATCGCGGTGCGTACCAGGGCTGCGTGGAAGCTGATCACCAGCTGGGTCACCTCGCCCTGGACGTCGCGGTTGCCGCCTGCGCGACGGATGTGCGGGGCGATCGCCTGCTCCACCAGACCCACCTCGCGATCGGCCGACATCTTGAACGCCCGCAGGTGCCGGCCGTCGATGCCGTACTCGGCCATCCGACGGGCCGCGATGGCCAGCGTGAGCGCGTCGCGGCTGTAGTAGACGGTCCCCCGGCGGGACTGGACGATCTGGGTCCGCTCCAGCTCGGCCAGTGCCGCATCGGTCAGCCCGCTGGCCTCCAGCAGGTCCGCCCGTGTCATCCGCACCGGCGGCTTGGGCGGCGGGGGCGGGGCCGCGGGTGCCGGGCGCTCCGGAGCCCCGCCCGCCGACGCGGCGCGGCTTCCCGCGTCCAGTCCGGGCACCGACGGCGGCGCCTGGCCGCCGTCCATCAGGGCCAGGTGCTCCTTGATGACCCTGAGCGGCAGGTAGTGGTCGCGTTGGACCGCGAGCACGTAGCGCAGCCGCTCCAGGTCGTGGTCGCCGTAGCGTCGGTAGCCGGACGGAGCGCGCTCGGGCGCGATCAAGCCTTCGGACTCCAGGAACCGGATCTTGGAGATGGAGACGTCGGGGAAGTCCCCCTTGAGCGTGGCCAGGATCTGGCCGATGCTCCGGGAGACGCCGGTGCTGCTGGGCTCGGAGGACGACATCGGTGCGCTCAGCCCTGCGTGCTCCCGTAGAAGACCAGCCGGAACTTGCCGATCTGCACCTCGTCGCCGTCCTGCAGCAACAGCTCGTCGACGAGGTCGCGGTTGACGTAGGTGCCGTTGAGGCTGCCGCTGTCCCGGACGACGGTTCCCCTCGGCGTGCGCTCGAACACCGCGTGCCGGCGGGAGACCGAGATGTCGTCGAGGAAGATGTCAGAGCCGGCGTGCCGCCCCACCGTCGAGCTCTCGGTGTTCAGCAGGAACCGACTTCCGGCGCTCTCGCCACGCTGGACGACGAGCAGCGCCGAGCCGGCCGGCAGAGCGCTGACGGCCGCCTCGTCCTCGGGCGAGAGCGCGTCGGCGTCCCGGTCCTCGACGACGGGGTGGAAGGTGTGGGTCGTGTCGCCGGAGGGACGCTCGGCCGCGTCCGGCAGCTGGGCGGCCGAGGAGCCTGCGGCAGCGGGGACGCCAAGGGCGGCGCCGCACTGACCACAGAAGTTGCTGCCGTCCGGGTTGTCATGACCACAGTTGGTGCAGAACGGCATGGAGGTCGGCTTTCGGTCGAGTCGTGAGGCCGGGGGCGGGAAGGTCGAACGGAGAGCAGGATCGGTCGAACGATGGGACCAGAGTCTAGAGCCAAGGTCCAGGTGCAGGTACCGGCGACGTCGTCAGCCCGCGGCCTGCTGAGCGTAGGCGTCGGCGTCCATCAGGTCATCGAGGTCGGCATCGGCGTCGAGGTCGACCTCGAACAGCCAGCCGTCCCCGTAGGGGTCGCCGTTGACGGTCTCGGGGGTGCCGTCGAGGACCTCGTTGACCGCGGTGACGGTGCCCGAGACCGGGGAGATCACGTCCGAGACGCTCTTGGTCGACTCCAGCTCTCCGCAGGCGTCACCGGCGGCGACGGTGTCGCCGGCCGTGGGCAGCGAGACGAAGACGATGTCTCCCAGCTGCTCGGCGGCGTAATCGGTGATGCCGACGCGGACGGTGGAAGCGTTACCGGTGCGAACCCACTCGTGGTCGGCGGAGTACTTCAGGTCCTCTGGGTAGTCGGGCACGACGTTCTCGCTCCTGGTGGTCGGGGACGGATCCGCTGCACCGCTCAACGGGGGGTGGGCGGGGGCGACGCGGGCTGAGCGTACTGATTCTCGCGCTGGGCGTGCAAGGACTCCACCACCAGTCGGCTCTGCTGGTCGATCTGCACCTGCCCGCCGACACCGGGACCGGTGATCTCGCTGACGATCCCGCCGCGGAACCGGGCCCCCTCCTCGAGGCTGTGCGGGTCCCCGACCACCTCGAAGGTGATGGGCCGGCTGACCGGCTTGCCGTCGATCACCAGGCCGGCGGGGCTGGCCCCGAACCAGCTGGAGGCGACGACGCGGATCGTGTCGTTGACCTCGATCACCTCTGCCCCGGCGTCCCGCATCTCCTCCACCGCATCCAGCAGGATGTCGGCGTCCACCTTGCCGGCCGGGTCGGCGATCCGCATCCGGATCCCCGGTCCTTCGGCCGGGGCCGTGCCCGCCAGGATGGCGAGCTCCTCGGTCCGACGTTGGGCCTCCGAGCGGGCCACCCGCTGGGTGTCGGCGCCCGACTGCAGCTCGGTCCGCGTCCGCTCGAGGTCGGCGATCTCGCTCTCCAGGCGACGCGACTCCGAGCCGAGGCCGTCGAGCAGCTGGATCAGGTCCTCTCGGCGGGCGTTGGTGTAGGCGTCGTCGGCGGTGTTGATCCTGATCTGCATCACCCCACCCATGCCCACGACGAACAAGATGACGGCGGCGATGATCTGCCCGCGGCCGGGGTGCACCAGGGAGCGCCACAGCCGGCGGGCGCCCGAGGCACGCCCGCCCTCGCTCCCGTCCGGTCGCGCCGGTCGGGCGGTTCTCTCAGCCCCCGGCTCTTCCACCAGGCGCTGCTGGCTGCGCCGCAGGGTCTTCAGCCGACGGTTGGCGGGGGCCGCCGCAAGCCGTCGACCCGGGGCGCCGGCGTCCTTAGGCATGGAACAACGCCCGTCGGATGGCGGCCACGTTGGTGAAGATGCGAATGCCGAGCACCACCACCACCCCGGTCGAGAGCTGCGAGCCGACTCCGATCTGGTCGCCCACGTAGACGATCGCGGCAGCGATCAGGACGTTCGAGACGAAGGAGACGACGAATACCCGGTCGCTGAAGTTGCCTTCCAGGTAGGCCCGGAAGGCGCCGAACAGGGCGTCCATGGCCGCGACGATGGCGATGGGCAGGTAGGGCTGCAGCAGCAGCGGCACGTTGGGCTCCAGGACCAGGCCCATGACGATGCCGGCCAGCAGGCCGAGGAGAGGGATCACGAGGCCACCCGTGCGGAGCGCAGCGTCAGGCCCGGGTCGGCGGGCAGCGTCAGCTCACCCCGCTGTTCCAGCTCGTAGCGCATGCCGCGGTTCTGCTCCAGGTCGTGCCACCACGCGCCGGCCGCGGACTCCCCGAACGCGGCGGGCAGCGTTCGAGGGTCGCCGATGGCCTCCACCCGGTAGGGCCGGGTGAGCGAGCGGTAGTCGACGGTGATGGCGTCACCGGCGCTGCGGATCGCGGTGAGGCCGGACAACCGGTGGCCGTTGATCGAGACCGCCTCCGCGCCGGCCTGCCACAGCCCGTTGGCCAGGATCTGCAGGTCGAGGTCCAGGACCCGGTCCCCGGGCCCGCTGGCGTCGGCGCTGGTGGCCGCGTCGTCGACGAGGACCACGAGGCCCGGCCCGGTGACCGCGACGGTGCCGACGACGGGGCCGAGCGCGGCGATCTGGCGCTCGGTCTGCTGCGCCGTCGCGTCGCCACCCAGGGCGGCCGCACGCAGGGTGGTGATCTCGTCGGAGAGTGCGGTCGCACGGGCCCGGAGCGCGTCCTGTTGCGTCCCGGCCTGTTGGACCCGCTCGATCAGCCCGCTCCGCTCGGACTCCAGCGCCGGGGCCGAGCGGGTGGTCTGGACCGCAGCGACGGCGAACATCACCCCGATCAGCACAGCGACCACGCCGAGGAGCCAGTGCCGTCGAGACGGCGGTGCGCCCCGGGCCGCGGCGAGGGCGTAGTCGGGGTCGACGGGCTGGCGGACGATCTGCAGCAGCAGATCCATGCTGGCGTCGGCGGGACGCGCTGGGCGCGGGTCCAGACCGTGGGCGGCGCGCGGGGCGGGGGTCGTCAGGGGTGCTCCAGGGGACGCGGTCATCGGTGCGACGTCAGCCCGCCGGGCTGCGGCGGCGAGGGACGTCGCGGAGCAGCGTGAGGGTCTGGACGAGGTAGAGCAGACCCGCCCACCAGTACAACCCGACGCCCCAGAGCGCGAACGCCCAGCCCAGCACGCGGGCGGCGGACCAGTCCAGCCCGTCGGTGGCCCCCAGCAGGATCAGCGGGAAGGCGTAGAGCAGGTTGAAGGTGGCGGCCTTGCCGAGGAAGTGCACCGGCAGCGAGGAGTAACCCCGGGTGGCCAGCAGGGGGACCAGGCCGACGATCAGCACGTCCCGGGCCACCAGGCCCACGACCAGCCACCAGGGGATGACGTCACGGACGGCGAGGCAGATCACGACGGCCATGATGTAGAGCCGGTCGGCGACCGGGTCCAGCATCTGGCCCACCCGGGAGGTCTGGTGCCACCTGCGGGCCAGGTAGCCGTCCAGCCAGTCGGTGAAGCCGGCGACGGCCAGCACCAGCACGGCGACGAGGTCGGCACGCGGCCCGAGGATGAGCCAGACCATCACCGGCACCCCGGCGAGCCGGAGCAGGCTGAGGACGTTCGGCAGCGTCCAGACGCGGTCGGTGTCGTAGCTGGGCGCGACGGCGTCAACGGGCACCCCGGGGATCCTCACCGCGGCGCCGGACCGCGCCGCCTGGGCGTCCTCGACCGGACGCGTGGTCCCGCCGGGCTGTTCCGCGCTCACCTGGCCAGGTTAGTCGTCGAAGGGCCCGCCGATCGACCGCCGCGGCGCGTTCGCTCGCTCACGAAGCGCTGCTGCGCGACATCGGCTGGGGTGCGTCTGCCGCAGGCTGCAGCACCCGCCGGTAGACCTCGACCACGGCCGGCGCGACGACGGACCAGTCGAAGCTGCGGGCGTGCCGGCGTCCCCGCTCGGCCCCGATGGCGTCACGGCTGCGCAGCGCCCCCAGCACGGCGGCGGCCAGGGCCTCCGGGTCGCCGGTCGGGAACAACGAACCGACGCCGCTCCCGGGAACCAGCCGGTCGTGGCCCAGCAGGTGGGTGAAGGCCGGCAGGTCGGACGCGACCACCGGCGCGCCGCTGGCCATCGCCTCCAGCAGCACGATGCCGAAGCTCTCCCGGGCAGTCTGCGGGGCGACGAAGACGTCAGCCCCGGCCAGCAGGGCGGCCTTCTCGGCGTCAGTCACCGAGGCCTCGCGCCGGACCCAGGCCGGCAGGGCCCGATGGCCCCGGCCGGCCACCACCACCTCCAGGTCGGGGTGGGCGGCGAGCACGGCGGGCAGCGCCGCCATCAGCACGCTCAGTCCCTTGCGCGGCTCCTCGACCCGACCGAGGAACACCAGCCGGGGCCGCACCCCGCCGCGCCAGCCGTCGGTGGGGTGCCCGCCAGGGGCGAACTCGGCGTAGTTGAAGCCGTTGGGGATGACCAGCGGGTCACGGCCGAGGTAGCGCTGGACCACCCGTCGGGCAGGTTCGGAGACCGCGATGCCGGCGTCGAGCTTGTCGACGGTGCCCCGCAGCGTGCTCCCGGCCAGCTGCATCGACCGCGAGCGGGGGGTCGCGGTGTGGAAGGTGGCGACCACCGGCACCTCGGACGCCCACAGCGCGAGGATGGAGACGCTGGGGGTGAGGGGCTCGTGGACGTGCAGCACGTCGAAGTCGCCGTCGGCTAGCCAGCGGCGGGCGCGGGCGGCGCTGCCGGGCCCGAACCCGACCCGGGCCACGGAGCCGTTGTAGCGGACGGGGACGGCCGTGCCGGCGCAGGTGAACCGGCCGGCCAGCGAGGGGGGCAGCTCCGGTGCGCCCGGGCCCAGCAGGTACGGCTCGTGCCCGAGCTCGCGCAGGTGCGCGGCCAGGCCCAGCACGTGGTTCTGCACCCCACCCGGGTGGTCGAAGGAGTAGGGGCAGACCAGCCCGATCCGGAGCCGGCGGCCGCCGGGGCCGCGGCTCGTCACGGGCAGCCGTCCGCGGCCGTGGTGGTGGCGAAGAAGGGCTGCATCAGGTGCCAGTCCGCCGGTGCGGCGGCGATCTGCTCGGCGAAGAAGTCGGCGACGTCCTGGGTCATGGCCACCAGGCCGTCCCGCCCGGGACGGGTGGCGACCGGCTCGCCGAACCTGATCACCATCGCGTCGCCCTCGTAGCGGCAGACCGCCGGCAGCAGCACCGCGCCCGTCCGGCGGGCCACCATGGCGGGTCCGGCGGGCATCGTCACCGGCTGGTCCCGCCAGCGGACCCCGACCCCGCGCCCGTCCAGGTCACGGTCGGCGACCAGGCAGACCAGGCGGCCGCGACGCAGTGCCGCGGCCAGCGCGGAGACCGTGCCCGGGTCCCGGTGCGGCAGCACCTCCATGCCCAGCCGTTCGCGGAAGGCGACGAAGGCCGCGAACTCCGCCTCGGCGAGCCGCTCAGCGACCGTCGTGACGCTCATCCCCGTGGCGCAGGCCCAGGCCCCGGCCAGGTCCCAGTTTCCGCTGTGCGGCAGGGCGACGACGCACCCCGGGCCGGCGTGGGCCGCCCGAAGCCGCTCCTCGCCCTCCGTGCGCACCCGGGCCAGGGTCTCCGACGGGCTCCAGCCGGGCAGGGCCAGCACCTCCCAGAAGGTCCGCAGGTAGGACTGCAGGCCGGCTCGGACCAGCGCGTCGGAGGCGGGGACACCGGTGGCCAGGGTGAGGTTGCGGCGCAGCGTGGCGACGTGCGGGCCGTCGGCGCGAGCAGCCAGTCGAGCACCGGCTGCGGCCACGCCCATCGCCACCGGGAACGGGACGCGGGCGGCGACCCGCCAGCCCCTTCGGTAGAGGGTGCGCAGTCCGGCGTCGCGGACCCGGCCGGAGAGTCGTGGGGAGGCGGGCTCAGACGGCAGCGACATCGAGAGCCACCGCTTGGCGGCGCACCTGCAGGATGCGCTGGACGACCGTGATCATGCTGGCCACGGCGAGCAGCGCGACGGCGATCTCCAGGACGTACGGGACGCCGAGGCCCGCCAGCAGGGTGCCGAGCAGGACGATCACCAGCCGGTCGGCGCGGGCCGCAAGCCCGCCCGAGCAGGTGAACCCGAGGCTCTCGGCCCGGGCCTTGACGTAGGAGGTCCACTGACCGAACACCAGGCCGGCCAGCGCGACTGCCCCCCACAGCGTCGAGTCCCGCTGGTAGGTGAAGTAGAGGAGGATGCCGCCGAACACGGCGGCGTCGCCCAGCCGGTCGGAGGTGGAGTCGAGGAAGGCCCCCCAGCTGGTGGCCTTGCCGCTGACCTTGGCCATCTGCCCGTCCACCATGTCGGAGAAGACGAAGAGGGTCACGACCAGCACGCCCTGCCACAGCCAGCCCTGCGGGAAGCAGACCAGCGCGGCGAGCACCACCCCGGCTGTGCCGGCGATGGTGACGACGTCGGGCGAGACGCCCAGCCGCAGCAGCAGCCGGACCAGCGGCCCGAGGACCGCCGCGGAGATCCCGCGGAACCGTTCCAGCATCAGGCGAGCCGGTCCCAGGCGGCGCTGACGACCTGCCAGGTGTCGTCGAGCAGCTGCGGGAGGGCCTTGGTCTGGGCGACGACGGGCAGGAAGTTGGCGTCGCCGGCCCACCGGGGGACGACGTGCTGGTGGAGATGGGCAGCGATGCCGGCCCCGGCCACCGCGCCCTGGTTGAGGCCCAGGTTGAACCCGTGCGGCGCGCTGGCCGCGCGCACCACCCGCATCGCCTGCTGGGTCATCACCGCCACCTCGACGGTCTCGGCGTCGGTCAGGTCGGTGTAATCCGCGACGTGACGGTAGGGGCACACCAGCAGGTGACCGGGCGCGTACGGGTAGAGGTTGAGCACGCTGAAGGCCAGCTCGCCCCGGTGGACGATCAGCCCGGTGCGGTCGTCCTTGGCCGGTATCTGGCAGAACGGGCAGCTCTCGGCGTCGGGCGTTGCCGGCTTGTCCTGGCCGTCGATGTAGATCATCCGGTGCGGGGTCCACAACCGCTCGAACCCGTCGGGCTCACCGGGCAGGCTGGAGGCGTTCTCGACCTCACTCACCCTGCCACCATCCTCCCGACCGACGCGCGCGCACGAAAGTGCACCCTATGCGCTCGACGCCCGGTGGCGCGGCTCAAACCTGGACGCGACGGGCGATCGCGTCGGTGATCTCGGCCACGGCCTCGGCCACCGGTACACCGTTCTTCTGCGTCCCGTCGCGGTAGCGGAACGAGACCGCGCCCGCGGCGACGTCCTCACCTCCGGCGATGAGCTGGTAGGGGACCTTGGACCGCTGCGCCGTCCGGATCTTCTTCTGCATCCGGTCGTCAGAGGTGTCGACCTCGGCCCGGACACCAGCCCGCCGCAGCACGTCGGCCACCTCGAGCAGGTACCCCTCGTACTCCTCGGCGACGGGGATGCCGACCACCTGCACGGGCGCCAGCCAGGGAGGGAACGCGCCGGCGTAGTGCTCCACCAGGACGCCGATGAAGCGTTCGACAGAGCCGAACTTGGCCGAGTGGATCATCACCGGCTGCTGCCGGGTGCCGTCGGCGGCCTGGTACTCCAACCCGAACCGCGCTGGCTGGTTGAAGTCGTACTGGATGGTCGACATCTGCCAGCTGCGTCCGATGGCGTCGCGGATCTGCACCGAGATCTTCGGCCCGTAGTAGGCTGCGCCCCCGGGGT
>JAABUN010006999.1_pt1 | contig 12540 bp, 9 predicted proteins | sample 5559311 | NCBI WGS metagenome assembly JAABUN01 (sample SAMN10711877, study PRJNA513370) | rock metagenome | isolation source: Antarctica rocks | place: Antarctica: Victoria Land, Siegfried Peak sud | reverse complement strand
CGATGACCGACGCCACCGAGCGCTGGAGCGGGTGCGTCGGGTCGAGATAGGTGTCGGTGTCCCACCCGTTCTCGGTGCAGGCCCACAGGAACGCGGCGTGCTTGCCGGAGCAGTTGAAGGCGATGCGCTGCTTCCCCTTGCCGCTGCGGACGAGGTCGTTGCGGGCCTTCTCGTCCTGCGGCCAGTCCTCGGGGCACTGCAGGTTGTCCTCGGTGACGCCGGCGGCGTCGAGCATGGTGCGCACCACGGCCATGTGCTCGTTGCTGGCGACGTGGCTGGCCGCTGCGAGTGCCACCTGCGGGCCGCGCAGCGGGACTCCCACCTTCATGCTGGCCAGCGCCTGGAACGGCTTGAGCGTGGAGCGCGGGAAGATCGGGCTCGCGATGTCCCCGAGTCCGGTCACCACGGAGCCATCGGCAGCGAGGACGACGGCGGCGCCCACGTGGCGGGATTCGATGAAACCGTTGCGTTCGAGGACAGCGAAGTCCACGGCGCCGGCCGTAGTGAAGGTCGAGGGCATGGTCCCAGTATTCCCTATCATCCGGCGCTCCTCAGGGCTGTTGCGGGTATGACTGCGCCCATCGGAGGGAACGGTCATCCGATGGGCGCAGACCTCGTGGAGCGGCGTCGCTCCGGGTTCTTGGGGGACTGCCGGTAGCTACTTCACGGTGAACTGCACCGACTCCCAGCCGGCCCAGATGATAACGGCACGTTCGGCGAGGAGGGTGATGACGCGGTGGAGCTTGCCGGAGGTGCTCATGAGAGGTATTCGGAGGGGCTTGCAGGGGGTATGGGTAGCGGTGGCTCCGTACCAGGCGCTCGGAGCTGTAGGGGTCGGAAGCCCCTCCAGTACGCTGTCCTACTGTGAAGGTTCTTGTGCTGGGCCCCGGAGGCCGCGAACACGCCATCGTCCGGGCCTTGCTGGCCGACCCCTTCGTCCGGGAGGTGCACGCAGCGCCGGGCAACGCGGGCATCGCCGAGGACGTCACCACGCACGACGTCGACGCGAACGATCCCGCCGTCGTCGTCGACCTGGCCCGTCGTCTGGCTGCCGACCTGGTGGTCATCGGCCCCGAGGCCCCGCTCGCCGCCGGTGTCGCCGACGCCCTGCTCGACGCCGATATCTCCGTCTTCGGTCCCACGAAGGCCGCCGCACAACTCGAGGCCTCCAAGGCCTTCGCCAAGCAGGTCATGGCCGCGGCCGGGGTGCCGACCGCGATGGCCCGCGTGGCCGTGACCGACGAGGAGGCTGATGAGGCGCTCTGCATGTTCGGCGCCCCGTACGTGGTGAAGGACGACGGGCTTGCCGCCGGCAAGGGCGTCGTCGTCACCGACAACCTCGACGAGGCCCGTGCCCACGCCTCGGCCTGCTTCAGGGCGGGCGGCACCGTGGTCATCGAGGAGTATCTCGACGGCCCCGAGGTCTCGCTGTTCGTCCTCTCCGACGGCCGCACCGTCGTCCCGCTCGCGCCCGCCCAGGACTTCAAGCGCATCCACGACGGCGACCGCGGGCCGAACACCGGCGGCATGGGGGCGTACTCGCCGCTCGAGTGGGTACCCGCCCGTCTCGTCGAGGAGGTCATCGCCCGCGTCGCGCAGCCCGTGATCGACGAGATGACCCACCGCGGGATTCCCTTCGCAGGCGTCCTCTATGTCGGCCTCGCCCTCACGTCGCGCGGCATCCGCGTCATCGAGTTCAACGCACGGTTCGGCGATCCCGAGACGCAGGCTGTGCTCGCACGGCTGACCACCCCGCTCGGCGGCGTGCTCATGGCCGCGGCCAAGGGCACCCTCGATCACATCGACCAGCTCAACTGGTCGCCGAAGACCGCGGTCGCCGTCGTGCTCGCGTCCGAGAACTATCCCGAGACTCCCGTGACCGGGCGGCGAGTCCGCGGACTCAAGAAGGCCGCGAGAGTGGACGGCGCGCATATCTTGCACGCCGGCACGCTACTGCGCGACGGCAAGGTGGTGAGTTCCGGAGGCCGGGTGCTCGCCGTCGTCGGTCTCGGTGACTCGCTCGCCGACGCACGGTCGACCGCCTACGAGAGCATGTCGCAGATCGAGCTCCAGGGCGGGCAGGTCCGCACAGACATCGCGCTCAGGGCGTCCCGCGCCGCGGTCGCGGTCACCGGTCCTGCAGCGGCCACGGCATGAGCGCGTTCGCTCCCGAGCACGTCGAGCTGCCCGGCTGGCGGCACGTCTACTCCGGGAAGGTGCGCGACCTGTACGAGCCGGAGGACGGGGTCGACGACGTCGTCCTCGTGGTTGCGAGTGACCGCATCAGCGCGTACGACCACGTGCTCTCCACGGAAATTCCCGACAAGGGGCGCGTACTGACGCAGCTGAGCCTCTGGTGGTTCGAGCGGCTCTCCGGCATCCGCAACCACGTCATCGCGTCCGATGCGGTGGGCGGTGTGCCCGCCGCGGTCGAGGGGCGGGCCATGATCTGCCGGAAGCTCATCATGTATCCGATCGAGTGCATCGCGCGCGGCTACCTCACCGGGAGCGGGCTGCTGGAGTACAGGGCGTCGCGTACCGTCTGCTCCCTGCCGTTGCCCGAGGGTCTCGTGGACGGTTCGCGCCTCGAGCCCGCGCTGTTCACCCCGTCGGCGAAGGCCGAGGCGGGCGAGCACGATGAGAACATCACCTACGACGCCGTCGTCATGACGGTGGGCGACGACGCCGCAGCGCAGCTCCGCTCGCTCACGCTCGACATCTACACGGCGGCGGAGGCCATCGCTCGGGAGCGCGGGATCATCCTCGCCGACACCAAGGTCGAGTTCGGGATGGACCCCGCCACCGGCTACATAACCCTCGGGGACGAGGTCCTGACCCCGGATTCCTCCCGCTTCTGGGATGCCGCCCGGTACTCGCCGGGCCGGGCCCAGCCGTCCTTCGACAAGCAGTTCGTCCGCGACTGGCTCACCTCTGATGCCTCAGGCTGGGACCGCACGTCGCCGCCGCCACCCCTGCCCGACGACATCGTCGTGCGCACCCGGTCGCGCTACGTAGAGGCCTACGAGCGACTCACGGGGCGCAGCTTCAGCTGAGGCCCCGCGGGTACTCTGCCTCAACACCACCAGGCCGGTCTGTCCGTGGCGGATTTCCAGCTGTCCATGGACCTCTTGTGTCCGGCGAGACTGCAGGTGAAGCCGCCTCACCTCAATCGGTATCGAACCCGTAGGTCGTCGCGACGGGCTTGTGATCCGACGGCGCTATGTCGCCGTGGAAGAAATCGATGATCTCGGTGGTGAGTGCACGAATGTTACCGCGGTGGAACTGGAAGTCGATGACCCACGGCGCGGTGAGCTGGGGCCAGGTGGGAACGGTGGGCCAGGTGGGTCCGGGTACCACTCCGAGGGATGAGTAGGAATCGTGGAGCCCGGCCGCATGCAGAATCCGCAGCACATGCCAGGACTCGTTGAGATCGCCCATGAACAGTACTGGTTCGCCCGGTGCACCCAGTTCAGCCAGGGCAGTGCCTGCTGCTTCGGATTGGGCGATCCGCGGGTTGACATGTTCGGTGAGTTCGCGCTGGGTTCCCGGAAAGCAGAAGTGGGCGGTGCTGACGACGATGGTGGTGCCGTCCTGGGCTGCGAGTCGAACCCAGAACAGTTTTCGGTCACGGTGTGTGTCATCCACTCCGATGCCGATGTCCAGGGCGCCATGTTCCACCTCGGTGAACAGCCCCGCGTTCCACCAGATCGAGCTTTCGTGGCTCCATCCGCGATCGTCGTCGTCAACGCGCCGGTGGCCGGTGAGTTCACTGTCGATCACCGCCCGGGTGGCGGGGCGGAGCTCCTGTACCGCGTAAATGTCCGGACGGCGGGTGCACAGCATTGCCCGGAGTGCCGGCTCGCGCTCGGGCCAGCGGTTGTCCGCCCAGATGTTATGGGTCATTACGACGAAACGCATGGGACCATCGTCCTTTCGGGGTCTGCGCCGCGCGCGCCGCTACCGAGCGGGCCGGGTCGGGCCAGGGAGAATGATTGCCCTCGCCGGGGCAGTATGAGCGGCACTGAGGTGCGGGGGAAAAGGTGGGGGTGGGCGCTATGGACGGCGGCGACGGCTCCGGGCTGGACGGTTTCGACGAGCCAGGCGAGGTCATCGGGGCTGGCGTGACCGCCGGAATCAAGCCAGACAAAATCCAGGCCCAGGGTCTTTACCCATGCCTGCAGCGATGTCCATTCCGGAGCCCAGGCGCCGAGCGGTTCCCCATTGGTGTGGACCAGCACGTCACCGGGTCCGGCACCTGCGGCGAGCGCCACCCAGCGATCCGGGACCTGCAGCTCCACCAGGAAATCATTGCGGCTCCGGCGGAGATCGTCAACCGTAACCGGCGTACCGGCGGGCGTGCTGTGGTTTTCGTCGCCACCGAGGGCAAGCACTCCAACCGGGGCGGAGCCGTGGTCCGGATTCGGGCCGGCCAGCCCGTGCTGGATCGCGGCACGCCAGCCGTGGAGGGTTTCCGGGCGGAGCACCAGGGTTCGCCCGGTGGCAGCCGCAGCATCCCGCAGGCTGGCCAGGCGTCGCAGGTTGCGGGGGTAGGGGGTTACGAAGGCCAGTCCGTCGGTGGCGGAAATGATTCGCTCCACCCGCTCCGCCAGTTCGGCCTCCGAGAGCGGCCTGCCCGGGCTCGAATCAGGCCGGGCGGTGGTGCCCTCGGTGATCAGCAGATCCACCCCGGACGCCCGTTCGGCGAAGGCCGCCATCCGCTCGGGCTGATGTCCGTGCGCGCGCCAGTCCCCGGTCCAGGCGATCCGCCGGTCACCGGCCTGCAGCACGAAGCCCGCGGCACCGGGCACATCGTGATCGACGTGGATCAACTCAAGGTCCAACTCACCAATGCGCAGGTGTTCGCCCTCCTCCAGTCCCTGCACGGTGGCAGGGCTTCCGGGCAGGACACCGGCGTAAGTGAGGCCGGCGTGGAGTGCTGCGCCGTCCGAACTCATGAGGACGGGAATATCGGGGTTGACGAACGGGAGCAGCGCGCAGTGGTCATTATGGTTATGGCTGACGAAGATGGCCATCTGCCCACGCTGGTCCAGGACCGGAATTCCTGCCAGGGACCTGCCGTGCTGGCTTAGCGGCTCGACGACGGCGGCAACACTTCCGCCAGCGGCCGTGAGTTGTGCCGGGTCGTACAGTCCCTCCACCAGCGGGGCCATACCCGCCCTCAGGTGAGCGGCCAGGCCCCCAACCGGAGGCGGCGGGGAGGAGCGGGAGAACAGCGAGCCGGTGGGGTCGGGTGTGGTGCCGAAGTCGAAGAACAGCACTGAATCGCCAGCCTGGACGGAGGCCTGCACTCCGCCGATGGTGGTGGTGCCATTGAAGAACGTCAGGGTTGGTTCGTGGTCAGGCGCCATCGGGCATCTCCTTGAGGGCGGCGGCGAAAGCGGAAAAATCGTCATAGCGGGCACTGGACCACCGTGTTGCCGGGTCCGTACCAAGGGGATCGATGTGCGCGGTGCGGCACCCCTGCCCGGCGGGGGGTAACAGGTCATTCCAGAGGTTGTCGCCGACAACCAGCACTTCCGGGGGGCGGGTACCCCACTGCTGATGTGCGTGGGCGATGAGTTCCGCGCAACCTGCTGGTTTGCGGGCGTCGAAGCGCACCACGTCGAACGGCGTGAGCATGTCCAGCCGCTGGACCAGTGGCTGTGCGAGTTCTTCGGGAGTGTTGGTGGCCAGGAGCAGGCGCCGGCCGTGGCCGAGGCGCTGCAGTACGTCGTCGAGGTGCTCGGAGCGGATGAGCGCGGTGGCCTGATCGTTGACGAACCGGCGGGCGCGGGTGAAGGCCTCACGCAGAACCACGTGATCCGCCCCCCGATGGGAAGCCAGCGCGCCGATCAACTGCCAGCGGTCCCCGAGATAGCGCAGTGGACCGTTGTGGCGCACCCGACCCTGCAGATCCTCGGGGAGGGGCATCGGGTTGCCTTCCCAGTCCGAGGCGCTTTCCGCAGTCCACTGCGATGCCTGGACGACTATCCCGCGGGATGGTTCAACAAAACAGCCTGGCCTGGCGGCCGGGTGGGTTCCGTTGACGATCGCCTCGACTTCGGCGGACAAGCCGCTGCCGTTCCGCATCACCTTCTCCAACTCGGCCGCGTAGTAGTCGGTGACCCGGCGATCCTCGTGCAACGTCCCGTCAAGGTCGAAGATCACTACCTTGATGGCACCGAGATCAGTCAACGGCGCTGGCGCTTCCCGTGCGGCCTGAGCCAGGGTCAGGTCACCTGGACTGGTCGACATGCCGGGTACCTCAGTTCTGGGGTGCCGAGGCAAGCAGGTTGGAGGCTTCGGCGTCCATCCGTTCCGCCGCTTCCTGCGGAGTCAGCCGGCCCAGCACCACTTCCTCGACGACACCGGTGACCATGTCATCGATCCCGTTGCCGGCCGCGGTTGGGGGCATGATCTGTGCGTTGACGAAGACATTCTCGAAGGCCTCCGCTTTCTGCGGGTTTTCCTTATAGTTGGTGCTCAGGAGTTCGGTTTCAAGGGCGCTTTCCACGGCAGGTGAATAGCCGGTGCGGGCAGCATAGATCGATTGCGCATCCGTGTCGGCGAACCATCGCATGAACAGCCAGGCCGCCAGTTCCTGATTCGGGTCCTCGGAGGCGAGGATAACGTGGTTCCCGCCGAAGAGCTGGGTGATGGGCTCATCGGTATCCTGTGGTGTCAGCGCCACTGACCAGGGGAACTTGTCCTGGATCTGGTCGATCTTTGTTGAGGTCCGCGCCGTCGTGCCGACCTCGGAGGCGGTGCGTTCGTTGGTGAACTCCTGTTCCGTGTCTGCCGCCGTGTACGCGAGTTCCTCGTCGAAGAGCAGCGCCAGCAGCTCCAGCGATTCGATGGATTCGGCAGAAGTGAATTCCGTGGTCCCGGCCGCAGGGTCGTAGGGCGTGACGCCTTTGGAGCGGAGCATGTTGTAGTAGATCCCGTTCTTACCCGTGCCCATTGCGATGTACGGAAGCCCGGTTTCTTCCTTCATCTGCCGGGCCTGTTCCAGGAACTCGTCCCAGTCTGTCGGCGGCGCGTCGATGCCCGCTTCGGCGAAGAGATCAGAGTTGTAGTACATGCCCATACTGGAGTTGCCATGTGGCCAGGACAGGGTGCTGCCGTTGTAGGCATCCACCTGCTGCCGGGCCAGGACGCCGTCCACGAGGTCATCCATGGCTTCCTCCGGCACGCCGTACTGCTCGCTTTCGAGATACGCGTCCAGTGGGACGATCACATCGTTTGCGACATATTCGAGGGTGTCGTTCTCATACGCCATCGAAATATCGGGTGCTCCGCCGCCCGCGAGGGAGGCGCGGACGGCCTGGTTGAGTTCCTGGTACGAGCCCTTGAAGGATTCGTTGACCACGATTCCCCATTCGTTGGTCTCATTGAACTCCTGGACCATTTCCGTGATCGCCTCACCGTAGATTGTGGCCTGGATATGCCAGAAGTCGACTTCCACGCCCTCGGGAAGCGCGATCGCGTCGATGCTTTCCGCGCTGGTAGGAGCCGTGTCGGTGCTGGCGGAACCTCCGCCGGCACAGCTGGTCACCAGCAGTGCTCCAACGAGGAGGAAGGCGGGGAAGACTGTTTTCTTGGTGGTAGTCATGGAACGGGCACCTCCGGTGCGATTGCGACTGGTTGATTTTTCTGGTCGGGGTGTAGCTGTCGGGTGGGGTTCGGCGCGGCTCAGCCCTTGACGCCGAACGCCGTGAGGCCTTCAACGAAGCGGCGCTGCACAAAGAGGAAGAAGATGATGCCCGGAATGGCAACGAGCGTGGTGGCTGCCATCAGCAGGTGGTACAGCGATCCCTCATCGCCGGAGAAAGCCATGAGTCCAAGCTGGACCGGGCGGATGGATTCGCTCTGGGTTGCTATCAACGGCCACAGCAACTCGTTCCAGCGCCCGATGAATCCGAACAACACGACGGTCAGCACCGCGGGCATGGTCATGGGAATGAGTACCCGCCACAGGAACGTCCAATGGGAGGCGCCATCCATGCGGAGCGCATCCCAGTAATCGCGGGGGATGGACATGAAAGCCTGACGCAGCAGGAACACGGCGAAGGCACTGGCGATCCCGGGGAGGATCATCCCGGCATAGGTGTCGTACAACCCGGAGCCGCCCTCGCCCAGGAGGTTGTTCCCGCCGGCGAGGGGAATCTGGCGGATCAGCACGTAGTTGGGCACGATCCTCGCTTCGAACGGGATCATCATGGTGGCCAGCACCAGCACGAAGAGCAGGTTCTTGAACCGGAACGTCAATCGGGCGAAGGCGTAGGCAGCCATGATGCCGGTGAAGAGCTGTAGCGCGGTGCCCAGCACCGCTACCACCAGGCTGTTGAGGAAGTAGCGTCCGAATCCAGACGGTGGGCCAGCCCACGCTTCGGCATAATTCGACCACTGGGGGTCGGATGGCAGGATGGTGGGAGGCGAGAGGTTTACTTCCTGGAATGTCTTCAGGGAGCTTGAGATCATCCAGAAGAACGGGAACAGCATGACAACGGCGCCGGCGATGAGCGCCCCGTAGAGAATCACCCGGCCCGCCGTTCTCCGGAGCCCCTGAGCCGAGTCCTTTGGAGTCGGTTTTCGGGAAGCGTCCCGTGGCGATTCACTCGCGGATCCAGGCCCGGAGTGACCCTGGGCAGGTCCGCCTGTCTCGCTTTCATGGGTGTGCAGTGCCACGGGGCTGTGCTGCCTTTCGGTCGTGGGGCGATGCCGGTGCGGGACTTTCCTGCGCAGGATCAGTCATAATGCACGCGCCGCTCGGCGAACCGGAACTGCACCAGGGTGACGATCAGCAGCAGGACGAACAGGACCATCGACAGCGCGGCCGCGAAGCCGACCGAACTGGGGCGCTCATACAGGTGCCGGAAAATGAGCACCGGAAGCGTCAGCGTCGAATCCAGCGGGGAACCGGCACCGGCTCCATAGCCCCCGCCACTGGTCAGCACATAGACCTCGTTGAAACTCTGGAAGGACCGGATGGTCGAGATCACGAGGAGGAAGAACAGGGTTGGTGATACCAGCGGCATCGTGATCCGCGTGGCCATCTGCCACGGATTGGCCCCGTCCATGCGTGCGGCCTCCTTCACCTGGGGATCAATGGTGATGAGACCGGCAAGGATGATCACGACGGCGAAGCCCAGTGTGTTCCACACGCTGAAGGTGATGACGCAGACCAGTGCCACGCTAGGTCCGGCAAGGAAACCGGGCAGTCCTTCCGCCCATCCGATTCCGAGCCATCCCAGGAATTTGGGGACTACGGGTTCGGGATCCAGCAGCCACTGTTGAGCCGGTAGCCCGACAGCTTCCAGGGCCGAGTTAAGCACTCCCACCTGGGGATTGAGTAGCCAGACAAAGGCCAGTCCTGCAGCCACCGTCGAGGTGATGTACGGAACGAAATAAGCGGTGCGCAGTGCGGGCAGGAAGCGGACCTGCGCGTTGAGCAGGTTGGCGATCACGAAGGCGATCACGATTGTTGCCGGTACAGTGCCGAGCACGTAGAAGGCAGTGATCAGTAGGCTTTGGCCTACCTCCCCGGGAGCGCCGCTCGGACGGCTGCCAATCTGCTCGAAAATCCGCGTGTAATTGTCCAGCCCAATGAATTCCTCGGCCTGGATACCCCAGCGCCACATACTGATCCACGCCGACAGGAAGATCGGGTAGATGTCAAAGAGCCACAGGAGCACCAGCGTTGGCGCCAGATACAGTATCGGCAACCACACCCGTTCCAGTCGGCGCCGTTTCCGCCGCCGCACCATAATGTCGGTTGTCATGCCCGGTTCTCCCACTCTCAAAAACCTGATGCGGGTAACGCTAAGGAACCGGGGCGACGTACGGATCAACCGCGCATGACCTCATGGGAAACGTCAGGTGACCGAGCGCGTAACCAGTCGTCCCGATGATGTTCCGGCCAGTTCCCGGATACGAAAAATGGCGCCGATTTCTCGACGCCATCTCTGTTGTTCGAACTCGGGTCGATCTACTTGAACCATAGTTCTAATAAAGCGACTCTGGTCGGGGTGACAGGATTTGAACCTGCGGCCTCGTCGTCCCGAACGACGCGCGCTACCAAGCTGCGCCACACCCCGGTGTCGCCTTCGGGGGTCGACCCTCCCGAACAGCAACTGTCCAAGAATAGCCGAGGATCAGCGGCGAGGAAAACGGAACCGGCTGCCTCCGGCCGATCAGACCAGCGAGTCCTTCCACGCCGCGTGGAGCGTTGCGAAGCGTCCCGTCCCGCCGATGAGCTCGGCGGGTGTGCCGTCCTCCACCACCTGACCGTCGTGCACCACGAGGACGCGGTCGGCGATGGCCACCGTCGAGAGCCGGTGGGCGATGATGAGCGCCGTCCGGTTGCCGAGGAGCTTCTGCAGGCCTTCCTGGACGAGGCGTTCGCTCGGGATGTCCAGGGACGATGTCGCCTCGTCGAGGATGAGCACCGCGGGGTCGGCGAGGAACGCGCGGGCGAAGCTGATGAGCTGCCGCTGGCCCGCCGACACGCGCCCGCCGCGCTTGTTGACGTCCGTGTCGAAACCGTCCGGGAGTTCGAGGATGAACTGCTCAGCGCCCACGGCCCGCGCCGCCGCAACGATCTCCGCACGAGAGGCATCCGGCTTACCGAGCGCGATGTTGTCCGCCACGGAGCCGCTGAAGAGGAACGCCTCCTGGGTGACCATCACGACGGCGCGTCGCAGGTCGGTCGGCGCGAGGTCGCGCAGGTCCACGCCGTCGAGCGTGAGCCTGCCCTCGGACACGTCGTAGAAGCGCGCGATCAGCTTGGCCAGCGTCGACTTGCCGGCACCGGTCTCGCCGACGAGGGCTACCGTCTGCCCGGCGCGGATGGCCAGGTTCAAGGTGGGCAGCACCACGGGCCCGTTCCCGTAACGGAACTCGACGTCGTGGAACTCGACGGCGCCACGCGGATCGGCCATTGACACCGGGTTCTTCGGAGGACGCACGGTGGGGACTTCCTCGAGCAGGCCGGAGACCTTCTCGAGCGCCGCGGCGGCGGACTGGAACGAGTTGTAGAACATCGCCATCTGGTCCACGGGCTGGAAGAAGCGCTTGCTGTAGAGGAGTAGTGCCAGGAGGGCGCCGACCTCGAGCGTGCCGCCGAGGACCCTGAACCCGCCGAACAGAAGCACGACGGCGACGGTCACGTTGCCGATCAGCACGAGCCCGGGCTGGAAGACGCCGTTGAGGTTGATGGAGCGGACCGTGACCGTACGGTAGTCCTCGGCCAGTTCGTCGTACCGGTCAGCATTGACCTTCTCACGGCGGAACGCCTTCACGGCGCGGATGCCGGTCATCGTCTCGATGAAGTGGACGATCAGTTTCGCCGATACCACCCGGGACTCGCGGTAGGCGATCTGCGAGTGCTTCTGGTACCACCGGGCGAGGAAGAACATGGGCACTGCCGCCACGAGGATCAGAAGGCCCGTGCGCCAGTCGAGGACGAAGATGGTCGCCGCGGTGAACAGCATGAAGATGGCGCCGGAGGCCAGCGAACTGACGCCGGAGTCGAGTAGTTCCCGCAGCGCCTCCAGGTCCGAGGTCTGCCGGGAGATGATGCGTCCTGAGGTGTACTTCTCGTGGAATTCGAGGCTCAGCCGCTGGGTGTGGCGGAAAACCCGCACCCGGAGGTCCAGCAGCATGGCCTGGCTGAGTTGCGCCGTCGCACGCACGTAGCCCGCCGTCAGGATCGAGGCGAGCACTGCGGCGAGGAGGTAGGTGCCTCCGGCGACCCACAGCATCAGTGGATCGCCTGCCATCAGGGCAGGGAGGGCTCGGTCGATACCGAAGGCGATGATGGCGGGACCTGCGACCCGGGCCGCCTGCGAGATGACGACCAGCAGGACGGTCCAGCTGAATTGCCGGCGGTTGGGTCGGATCAGCGAGCCGAGGAGCCGGAAGGACCTGGAGCGGACAGACTTGCTCTGGGCTCGGTTGAGGAGCACGTCGTCCTCGTTGAGGACGCCGGACGACGTCGCACCCTTCGGGTTCTCATCCTTCGGCGTCCCTCCGGGCGCTGCCGTGGTGCGGCTCATGCCAGCGCCTCCTCGTCGTCGTGCTCGGGTTGGACGGTGCGTCCCAGCTGCGCGATCTCCTCGTCATCGAGGCTGGCGATGACGTACCGGTAGTGGTCGTTGCGCGCGAGCAGCTCCGAGTGCGTGCCGACGTCGGCGATGCGTCCGTCCTGCATGAGCGCCACCCGGTCCGCGAGGGCGACGGTGGACGGGCGGTGCGCCACGATCAGCGTGGTCGTGGAGCTGAGGACCGCGCGAAGCCCTTTCTCGACGCGTTCCTCGGTGGCGATGTCGAGCGCGGACAGCGGGTCATCGAGGACCAGGACCGTCGGCTGAGCAGCGATCGCGCGGGCCAGGGCGATGCGCTGGCGCTGGCCACCGGAGAGGCTGAGCCCTTCCTCGCCGATGAGCGTGTCGAGCCCCTCGGGCAGCTCGTAGGCGAACTGGGCCTGCGCGACCTCGAGTGCCTCCGCGAGGACCCTCTCGGCCTCCGCGCCGGTGGCAT
>JAABUN010006998.1_pt1 | contig 12540 bp, 17 predicted proteins | sample 5559311 | NCBI WGS metagenome assembly JAABUN01 (sample SAMN10711877, study PRJNA513370) | rock metagenome | isolation source: Antarctica rocks | place: Antarctica: Victoria Land, Siegfried Peak sud | reverse complement strand
CCCGGATCTGGCGCAAGTGGAACCTGCAGCCGTGGCGGATCGAGACGTTCAAGTTCTCCACCGACCCCGAGCTGGAAGCCAAGATCCGCGACGTCGTCGGCCTCTACCTGAATCCACCCGAGAACGCCGTCGTGGTCAGCATCGATGAGAAGTCCCAGATCCAAGCCTTGGACCGCACCGCACCGATCCTGCCGCTGCGCCCGGGGATCCCGGCCCAGCAGACCCACGACTACAAGCGCAACAGCACCACGACCCTGTTCGCTGCCCTGACGATCGCCACCGGGCAGGTCACCGACCGCTGCTACGACCGGCACACCCACGCCGAGTTCCTGGACTTCCTCAAACTCGTCGCCAAGACCCACCCGCGGGTGCAACTGCACGTCGTCGCGACAACTACGCCACGCACAAGCACCCCAAGATCAAAACCTGGCTGACGAAGAACCCCCGCGTCACGATGCACTTCACCCCGACCAGCAGCAGCTGGCTCAACATGGTCGAGATCTTCTTCGGGATCATCACCCGTCAGGCCATCCGCCGCGGGACCTTCACCAGCGTCAAAGACCTCATCGCCGCCATCGAGACGTTCATCGACGGCTGGAACGAACGCTGCCAACCCTTCACCTGGACCAAATCAGCCGACGAGATCATCGGCAAGATCAACCGCAAACGCACTATTGCAACGCGACACTAGTCGGCCGACAGTCGGCTGTTGACCCGGCCGAGGCAGAGGTCAGCGGAACGGCCTTCGCGGCGCCAGGGCCTCACAACTGCCGGCCCACCGGCAGCCTCAGCGAAGGCCTCCGTGGTGGTGTGGTCTGTGTCAGTTCAGCGTCGGCGGCACCAGCCAGCGCTACAGCGAACCGAACGGCAGCGGCGACTGGCGGACGATCAGCTCCCTCGCGATCTGACGAGCGCTCATTGGAAACACGAAGCACAGGGCACCATGTGGTCCATGCGCCGACGCCAACCGGTTCGAACCGCGCCGCACTGCCCTCGCCGGAGCGCGACGCCGGGACTGCTGGCGGACACCTCGACCTCGATCGGTCTGCAGCTGGTCCCACCCCTGCCGGCGCTGGCGGCAGGGTCCTGCCGATGACTGTCCCCCCGACGCAGGCTGAGTCGCAGCCCGGCCCCGGCCAGGCTCGACGCGGGGCGACCCGCGTCGTGCCGCTGAGGTCGGCCGTCGGGCTCGTCCTCGCGGCGCCGGTCCTTGCCTGGTGGGCGGTCGGGCCGCTCGGCCGGCAGTGGTCGGACTACGAGTACGGGCCGTACCACCTCCCGGTCGGTCCGTTGCAAGCCGTCGGCGTGGGCGCTGTCCTGGTCGCGCTGGCGAGTGCGCCGCACGCCAGATCCGACGTTGGCGCACGACCCTGCTCGTAGAGCTGGCCCTGCTGATCGCGCCGGCGCTGTGGGCCGGAGCGGCCGCGCTGACCGCATACGACCAGGCGCGCGGCGAGATCACCGCCCACCAGTTCGCCAGTGTGCACGTGGGGGATCCGCGGGATCGCGTGCGGACCCGGCTCGGCCCGCGCGGCGAGCTCGTCGACTGGTTCTTCGCTGCACCGCCCGCGGGCTCGACCTGCGACTACTGGTCCGCCGCTACTCCCGCCGGCTCCCCGCTGCAGTACAGGGTCTGCTCCGCGGCGGGCCGGGTCGTCGTCACCCAGGCCAGCAGCAGCCCGTACAGCCTCCAGTAGTCGCCGTGCTTGATCGCCGACCAAGCCTCGCGGGCGGCCTGGCCGCGCAGTAGTCGTCCCAGCGCCATAGCTGCAGCTCGCGACCGCGACAAGCAGAGCCAGTTGAGTCCATGGACGTGGTGCTCGACGGCCTCGACGGCCTCGACGGCCTCGACGGCCTCGACGGCGAGCGTGTCGTGAGGTCGTAGAAGACGGCCACCGCGTGACCCCTGAGAAGACCCCCGCACTCTTGAGCGATGAGCATGCCGAGGCCGAGCCCCTGCCGATCAGCGAGGCCAGCCGCCGGGGCCTGCCCAAGCTCGTCGCGGACGCGCAAGGCGGCCACGCGACCATCCTGCGACGACACTCCGAACCCGTCGCAGCGGTCATCAGCTATCAGGAGCTCTTGCGGCTGCAAACGGTAGAGCGCGACCTGGTCGATGTCGCACTCGTTCTAGCCCGCGCGGCCACCGACAGCGGTCGACGGACGTCGCTCGACGAGGTGATCGAAGGCCTGGGCTGCACCCGTGAACAGCTTCAGGCGATGGACGAGCCGCAGTAACGGTGCCCGGCGAGAAGCGGCCAGCCCTGCCGCCGGAGCCGCCTCCCACCCGCGCCGAGGTCTGGCTGACCGGCCCGGCAGTGGCAGACCTGCACCGGCTCGACGGGGCTCCGCTGGTCTGGTCGCTGAAGAAGATGCTGCTGCTCGAAGCCCACCCGCTTGCCGGCGAACCCCTGCTCGGCAGCCTCATCGGCTACCGCAAGCTCGTGGTCGGCGATCGAGACTGCCGCATCGTCTGGCGCGCGACCACCGATCAGCGAGGCCAGCTGACGATCGAGATCGCCGAGGTCTGGGCCGTCGGCGCCGGGGCGGGCAGTAAGGTCTACAGCGAGATGACAGAGCGAGTCGCGTCCCTCGGCGACACCCCCGTCCGCCGCTCCCTGGCCGACACCTGGATGAGCTGGCGAGGCCCGCGAAGGGTCTCCAGGCCCAGCCCTGGCAGCAGCCGCCTTCGCGTCCTGAGCGATGACTGATGGACCGGCTCGTCCACCCCGCCAGCCTGGACCTGGACCGACGCGACGTCCTCGCCATGACGAGCGAGGAGGCCGTCGACGAATGGACAGCCCACATCACACGGCAACAGTGACCACCGAAACCCGGGGAGGTCAGTCGACGATGCGACGGGCCTGAGCGATGAGTCTCGGCACGCCCGTTAGCGTGTGCCGATGATCGACCTGAGCCACGAACGCGGGCACGAGGTCTGCCTGACTGACGCCACCAGCAGCAGGCTCAGGGTCTGCGTGCAGCCGTCGTGGGCACTCGTTCCGGGTAGTCGACTCACCGGTGCTATCCGCGTACCACCTGCGGCGACGTCGGGGCTGGACGGTCACGGTGTCTGCGTACGAGCGCAGATCCGTGAAGCTGCCCCTCAAGCGTGAGCCAGCCAGGTACACGTTTGTGCGAACGCTGCAGCTCTCGCAGCAGGACGACTGCTCGTCGGCACTGGATGCGGCGAAGGGACTGGCCGCAGACCTTGTGCAGGACGGGTACGGATACCAGCCAGTCACGTCCTCGGTCGGCGAAGACGACCAGTCGTTGCCGATGGCAAAGCCCATTCCTGGTTCGAAGTCCTCGCGTCACGTTGCCGCAGCTCAAGATGGCGGCGGGTCAACGTCGCCCGCGAGGTCACGACGCGAGGTAGCGCTCCAGCGTCTCTCGCGCTACGTCCGAGAGGCGCCGTCCCTGGCGGTCGCCCTCCGCTACGGCTCGCGCTCTCAGCTCCGGCGTCACACGTAAGGTGACCGACCATGCCTGGATGCCGCGCTGGCGCGCAACCATGACCGCGTACGGGCGGGGCTGGCCATCAGGAGTGTCAGTCGCCCACTCGACCGACACGGCGAGACGCAGGCAGTAGCCCTCGGGTTGCGCTACCTCCGGCTGACAACGGCGAGGAAGGTGCAGCCGTCTGGCGAGTGAGGCTGATGCGACGACCCGGGCCGGTTGTGGATGAACGTTCCCGGCCCAGACGCCTGGTTCTGGTCGACGAACGTCCCTGACAGGACGTAGAGGTACTCATCGTTCTCGTGCTCGTCCAGATGGGACAGCTGGTACCCGGCGTCGTACTGGAGGAGCACGATGCGCGTGCCCGACTCGCGGTCGTTCACGAGAGTCCTTCGCCGGTATCCCGGCTCGACCTCCGTCCACTGCGCCGTCGTGGTGTCGACATAGGTCATCAGCCCCTCGAGCACGGACCGCTCCACTTCCCTCACGACTTGGCTATCTCGTTCATGAGTCCGAGGGTAGTGCCGGCCACCGTGCTCGGAGGCACCGAGTCGGAAGACGAAGGACCAATGGAAGGAATGGCTGAGCTCCTGTCGGATCCTAGGCTTGCATCGTGACGTAGCCATGGCTACCTTCCTCCATCATGTTGGTTTCTCGCGCGACTGAGGACTACCTCAAGAGCATCTACGGGCTCGCCAGCCGCGGCGAGCGGGTGACCACCGGAGGAGTAGCCCGCAGTCTTGGGGTGTCCTCGCCCTCCGCCTCCGCGATGATCAAACGGCTGGAGAGCGAGCGATTCCTGGAACGGCCGCCGGACTCAGGGCTGCGGCTGACCGCCGAGGGCCAGGCCGCGGCGCTGCGGGTCGTCCGGCGGCACCGTCTGCTCGAGACGTTCCTGGCGCGGGTGCTGAACATGCCGTGGGACGAGGTCCACGCCGAGGCCGAGTTGCTCGAGCATGCCCTCAGCGAACGGCTGGAGGAGCGCATCGATGCCGCGCTGGGGCACCCCACCCGCGATCCGCACGGCGACCCCATCCCCCCGCGACACGGCCTGCACGAGGAGTCCTGGGGCCAGCCACTGGACGGGGTACCCGCCGGCGTGAGGTTCCGGGTGGAACGGGTCTGGGACCGCGACAGCGACGCCCTGCGCTACCTGGGTGCGCTCGGGATCGTGCCGGGTGCTGTGCTCGACGTGCAGGAGCAAGCGCCGTTCGCGGGGCCGCGGTGGGTCCAGATCGGCGGACAGCGGCACGCACTGAGCGCCCAGCTGACCCGGCTGCTGCACGGTCAGGTCGAGCCGTGACCGCCGCCCTGCTGCAGCAGGAGCGACGGTGACGGCGCTCCCGTCACGCCGGCGGTTCCTCGGCGGTGCGCTGCTGGGCACCGCCGGTGCTGCGGTCGGGGCACGCGGGCTGCTGGACCCTCCCGCCGCTACGGCAGCGGGCCACCACCCGACCCCGGGCGCTGGAGCCAGCTCGGGGCACGGCGGCGGGATCGACGGCCCGACCTTCCGGGCCGGCGGCACCGTCGACCACGCCGCGAACGGGTTCAACCCTAGCCAGCTGGTGCGGGACTTCGACTACGGCCGCGTGTCGACGACGCCACAGGGGCGCACGGTGCGCGAGTGGGACGTCGTGGCTACCGACCGGGACGTGGAGGTGGCACCGGGGGTGCGGTTCCCGGCGTGGACCTTCAACTCGCGGATACCGGGCCCGACGCTGCGCTGCACCCAGGGTGACCTGCTGCGGGTCCGCTTCACCAACGACTCCGCGCATCCGCACACCATGCACTTCCACGGCATCCACGCCGCCGAGATGGACGGCGTGCCGATGGTCGGGCGAGGGGTGATCTCCCCCGGGGAGAGCTTCACCTACACCTTCGACGCCGAGCCCTTCGGACTGCATCTCTACCACTGCCACGTCGGGCCGCTCGCCGAGCACATCGCCCGCGGCATGTACGGCACCTTCATCGTGGACCCGCCCGAGCCCCGTCCAGCCGCCGACGAGCTGGTCATGGTCATGCATGGCTACAACACCACCTTCGACGGCCAGGGCAACCAGCTCTATGCGGTGAACGGCATCCCGTTCCACTACATGCACGAGCCGGTCCGGGTGCGCCGCGGGGAGCTGGTCCGGATCTACCTGGTCAACATCACGGAGTACGACCCGATCAACAGCTTCCATCTGCACGGCAACTTCTTCGACTACTACCCGACCGGCACCCGGCTCGAGCCGTCAGAGTTCACCGACACGGTCGTGCAAGCCCAGGGGCAACGGGGCATCTGCGAGGTCCGCTTCCCGAACCCCGGCCGGTACATGTTCCACGCGCACAAGAGCGAGTTCGCCGACCTGGGGTGGATGGGTTTCTTCGAGGTCTCCGACTGATGAGCGCCGACCGCGGCCTCACCCGCACCGAGGCGGTGGACCGGGCGCCGAAGCGCTCGACTGCGGCCACCCCACGGCGGGTCGAGCGGTTCCCGCTGTGGGCGCTGGCATCCGCCGCGGCCCTGGTCGTCGCCGCGGTGCTGGGCGCGCTGGCCCTGCTGACCGGTAGCTCGCTGCCCGACCGCAACGGGCCGCCCATCGAGCAGGTCGCCGTGGAGCGCACCGTGCTGCGACCCGGCTTGATCGAGCTGACGGTGCGCAACACCGGCCCGGACCCGGTGCAGATCGCGCAGGTGTCGGTCAACGACGTGTTCGTCGATGTCGACGGCGGCCCGGTGCCGATCGGTCGCCTTGGCACCGCCACCCTGGCGCTGGACTACCCCTGGCAGGAGGGTCAGCCGTACCTGGTGTCGATGTTGACGTCGACGGGGGCCGTGCTCGACCACGACATCGCGGCTGCGGTGACCACACCCACCTCCAGCAGGGCCGTGCTCGTTCTGATGGCCCTGCTCGGGATATACGTCGGGGTGATCCCGGTGCTGCTCGGCATGCTGGTGCTGCCGGTGCTGCGCCGGGCCGGGCCGACCGTCGTGCAGGTGCTGCTGGCGCTGACCGTCGGGCTGCTGGTCTTCCTCGCGCTGGAGGGCGGCATCGAGGCGCTAGAGCTGGGCGGCCGCTCCGGCGGCGCGTTCGGCGGGCCGACCTTGGTTGTCCTCGGTGCCGGCCTGGCGTTCCTCGCGCTCACCCTCGTCGACCGCGTTCTGCGGGGCCGACGGCAGCAGGCGAAGACCCGCGGCGCGCCCGGGTTGCAGCTCAGCATCATGGTTTCGGTCGGGATCGGGCTGCACAACCTCGGTGAGGGCCTGGCAATCGGGTCCGCCTACGCCGTCGGCGAACTGGCGCTGGGGGCGTTCCTGGTCGTCGGGTTCGCGCTGCACAACACCACGGAGGGGATCGCCATCGTCGCGCCGCTGGCCGACGAGCGGCCCTCAGGCCTGCAGCTGGCCGGGCTTGGCCTGCTGGCGGGCGGCCCGGCGGTCATCGGCGCAATGCTCGGGGCGGTGGTGATCAACGCGGAGCTGTCAGCGCTTCTGCTCGGCGTCGGTGTCGGCGCGATCGCGCAAGTGATCCTCCAGATCGCCCCGGCACTTCGGGCTCGCTCAGGGCAGCTGCTCAACCCCGCCAGCATCGGCGGCATCACCGCCGGAGTTGTGATCATGTACCTCACCGGCCTACTGGTCACCGCCTGAGGCGCTACGTGAGCGCATCATCTTCTCGTGTCGCCAGACGCAGCACGCAGAACCCCTCGTCGGCGGTATGCCTGACGTGGGGGCAGCTCACTCAGCGGCCCGAGAGCGTGTCGACCACGCCAGCTGACACGTCCACCACGACGAAACGCTCGAGCTCAGGTCTGGCCGAAGCGGCTTCTCAGTTGGCCTCTTTCCCGCCTCGATTGCCGTTGGCCCCAAGGTGACGGCGGGGCAAGGTCACCCGTGAGGTCAGGACGCGAGGTAGCGCTCCAGCGCCTCTCGCGCCACGTCCGAGATGCGCCGTCCTTGGCGCTCGGCTTCCGCGGCCGCTCTTGCTCTCAGCTCCGGCGTCACCCAGAAGGTCACCTGCGGTGACGTCGCCTTCGTACCGGTCAGGAAGGCCGGCCCCGACCGAGGGAGGCGATCGCCTGAGAAGTCGCCGCCTGCGCGTACTCCTCGGTGATCCGCCGGCCGCAACTGTCGCGGACGTCATCGCTCTCCAGGTCGACATCGGGCAACACCTGGTGCCTGGTCACGGCTTCCTCTGTAGAGCGGTCGGCATCACGTGGATGAACAGCAGCTCTGCCTGGAGCACCACGGCCACGATCTCCAGCTTGCCGGGCCACCCCCTCATTGTGCTCTGCACTATTTTCGGAGACTAGGGGTCCGACACCCGGCCCTTGACCGGAACGGTCCGAGCCGGACGGGCCTTCGCCCCGGCGCTGAACAGCGCCTCCATCGGCCCCGCGGCAGCGTCGACCGTCGGGGTCGTTCGATGCCGGTAGGTCGCCGAGGTGACCCGCGTGCTCGTGTGGCCGAGGACGTCCGCCACCTCCTCGAGCGGGACTCCGGCCGCGGACAGCAGGCTTGCGGCCGAGTGCCTCAGCTCGTGCGGGTGCCACCGTCCCAGGCCCGCCTGCTCCGTGACGGTTCGCAGAGCCCGCCGCAGGTTGGCCGGGTCGAGCAGGGTGCCGCGGCTCGTCGGGAAGACCAGCCCGAGGTCCTGCCAGTACTCCCCCATCAGGTCCACCTGTGCGGCCTGTCGGACCTGGTGCCGCCGCAGCGCCTCCACCGTGCTGGCAGGAAGGCGCAGCTGCCGACGGGAGTCCCCGGCCGGGCCGGTCAGCGAGGGTCGCTCGCTGACCGTCGAGCAGGCGAGGGTCCTGCTCGAGGCTGCTGACGGCCATCCGCTCGAGGCCGCCTTCGTCGTGGCGCTGACGTGCGGGTTGCGCCCGGGGGAGCTGCTCGGGTTGCACTGGCAGGACGTCGATCTCGCCGAGGGCCTGCTGCGGGTCAGCCGGGCTGTCCGTCGCGTCGGCGGGGCCGTGCAGCTGGGGCCGACCAAGACAGAGGAACGAGCGCAGCGACGTTGCGGGCGACGAGTCCCTGTCGCTCGGCGTGCCGCAGCACCTGGACGAGGACCCCGCGGACCTTGTCGAGGCTGGCCCTGGCGTAACCGGCGAGGGCCAGGTCCTGCAGGAACAACGACACGTCCTCGGCGCTGAGCTGCCGCACCCGTCGAGCGCCGAGGGCGGGGACGAGGTGCTGGCGCACCGCCCAGGTACGGACCTCCAGCGTGCTTGGCGACAGCTCGCCGCTGCGGTGCCTCAGCCACTCCTCGGACAGGGCAGCGACCGTGAGCTGCCGACCTCCTGAGGTCAGGCCGTCCTCGGCGTCGCGTTGCAACTCGCGCATCTTGAGCAGGACCTCGGCGCGCGTACGCCCGGACACCTTCTTGCGCTGCCGGCGACCGGACACGTCGGCGCCGACGTCGACGAGCGCTCGCCAGCGACCGTTCTGGGGGTCCTTGAAGATCGACCCCTCCCCTGCACCACGTCGCGTCACGCCGCACCTCCGCTCTCGTTCCTAGCCAGTGCGCCGGTGACGCGGTACCGGGCGGCCGACATCTGTGGAGGACTCAGCTGGCTGTGCGCAGCCGCTCGAGGAAGGTGGTGAGGGCGTCGGTGGGGATCCGCCGGCAGGTGCCGATGTGCACCGACTGGAGCTGGCCGCTCTGCAGCAGCTCGTAGACCTTCGACCGTCCGATGCCCAGGGTGGCGGCGGCCTCGGTCGGGGTGAGCAGCATCTTGTCCATGTCGTCCTCCGAAATAGCGAGGGCGTCCGGACGTGAGTGCCAGGACCCGTCCCCTCTGAACAGGAAGGTGCGATGCGAGGGGGGTCTGTGACAAAAGATCTTGAAGTTTCTCAGCTGACCACCGGGGTGCGATCCCCTGACGAGTGACGATCCCCACCCCGAACCCCGTTGGGCCGTGTGGGCAAGGGTCTGACCTCCACGGGCAAGGGTGAGAAGTGATGCGGGCAAGGGTCTTTCCCCCACTCGCCGATCAGCGCGACGGACTGCGCGCCGATGTGCTCGGGGGCGCGTGCCACGGTTGCGCCCCCGGCGGCCTGGACAGAGTCGGGCCGAGACCTGCCTCGTACGTCGACGCGCGATCTCGGCCGAAGCCAGCGGGGCGCGCGACGGCGGCACGACGGGCGTGCTCGCCCGCAAGCATCTCGGCGGCGCGTCGAGCCGCGGCAGCCTGGGCGGCCCTCCCCTGCTGCTCCCGCAGCCTGGCCAGGGTGACGCTGAGCCGCCCGAGCCGGTCCAAGAGCTTGAGCAGCTGACGGGTGTCGGCCTGCCGGACGAACTGCATGCCGATCAGACCGCCGGCCGCCCGGCGGGTTCGGCGTGCCTGGCCCGTCGGGACGGGGAGCTGACGACGCAGACCGCGCGCCGCCCGGTCGTAGGCGTCGGTGGCCTGCCGCAGTGGCCCGGTCCCTCCGCGTTCGGTCAACCGACCCACCGAGGCCAGGACTTCGCTAGCTGCTGCAGCCGCAGCCTGGGCTCCGGCCATGGCGCGGGGGTCACCGCTGCACGCAGCCCGGAGCTGCTCGTCGGCTTCGAAGACCGCCCGATGGGCAGCCAGCCAGAGCCGGGCCCGCTCTTCGGGGCTGAGGTTGAGTCCTGCTCTCGGTGTTGTCGCTCCCCCGTCGGCCGGCCTTGGCGATGCCGGTCCGGTCTCTGGGCGCCACCGCGCTTGCAGCTGGGGGAAGGTGAGGTCGGGGGCGAGCTTGCCGCCGCCGAACCAGACCGGTTCGACGCCGGCCGCCGCGTCGGTGCCCTTCGGGCGTAGCGCCACTGCGTAGCCGGTCACCTCGTCGGGGTTCTGGACGCTCATCCGTGGCCGGAGGAGCACTCCATCCAAGCTCAGCCGCTCGGCGAACTCGGCGAAGCTGTTCGCACCGGCAAGGGCGGCCCGGACCTTGCCGCGCAGCACCTCTCGGTCCGGGGCCGCCGTCGTCGGCGCGCCGCGAGCTCCCCGCTGCCGGTTCTGCTCGACGTGCCGGCGCTGCTCAGCCCGGGAGGTCTCCGGATCGGCGGTCCGGTCAGCCGGTGACGTGGCGGTCAGGCCGTACCGGGCCTCGACGGCGAGGCTCGCCTCCCTGGCCCGGTAGAAGTCGTCGCGCGGCCAGACCCGCTTACCGTCCTGCCGGGCGAGCGTCGCCACCACGTGGACGTGGTTGTCGGCGTGACGCACGGCAACCCAGCGCACGGCGTCCTCGTCGCCCCGTGCGGCCAGGCCGATCCGGTCGACGTACTCGGCGACGACCTCAGCCCACTCCTCGTCGCTGAGCCTGCGGTCAACATCGGCGGCGGAGATCGCCAGGTGGTACACCGGCCGCGCCTGCTGCCACTCTCCTCGCTCAAGGCCAGCTGCGAGCAGCGGCGCGTTCAGTGCGGCCACCAGTGTTCCCAGCTCTCGCCCGCCGCCACCAAGGCGAGCCGGTTCGAGGCCGCCGACGCCGTCCCACGCCGAGATGAGGTGTGCGTCGGCGTGCGGCGCACTGAGCCCGTGCTCACCGGCTATGCCTTCTCGGAACAGATAGCCCAGCAGTCGGCGGACATCGCTGCCTCGCTTGCAGACCTTGCCGATCACCGCATCAGCCTTTCCGGCGGGCTATCTCGTGCGTCGCAGCATCAGCGCTGCGAACGGCGCGGTCGGCTCCGGCGAATGCCTGGGAAAGCCAGATGGGTGGCTCACCCGTGCTGTGCAGCGCGGCGACGGCCTGGTTGACGTTGACCGCGTAGCGGCGAATGACCATCCGTAGGCGCAGGAGCTCCGCCAGCAGCTCCCGGTCAGCCGTCTGCGAGGGCGGCGGTCCGTGGCCGGCGACGGAAAGCCCGGCCTTCGCGAGGAAGCCGGCCGCGGTCAGGCCGGCCCGCGCGGCGGCTGCAGTCAGCGCCGCGTGCTCCTCATCGTCGTATCGGGCCTTGACCACCCGAGTGCGCGCCGGGAAGTGGTGACGTCGGTGCCTGATGACTGGACTTGCGTCGTCCTCGACATCGCCGGGCTCCTCCCCAGCCTGCTCCTCCTGCTTGTCCTGCATGCCGTTCTCCCTCCGCCGCTGCTCCTACTTCTGGAAGGTGCGGTGCGAGGGGTTCTGTGACAAACGATCTTGAACCTTCTGGGGCCAGCCCGGATCTCAGGTGGGGGGTGCGTGACGGTGGTGCTCACCCGCGCCCGGGCGAACACCTCAGCCCTTCGGCAGCGGGGACCGGGCCGGCCGCGCAGCGGACGGTCTGGGCCCCGAAGCCATAACTTGCTCCGTGCACCAGTAGCGTCCCGACAAGGGCGGCGGCCGCGCCCAGGAACACGCCTTTGGGCGCGCCCACACCTGCCATGGAAGGGCTTGGGTCCATGCACCTCGTGGGCGACCCGGACGTGGGCGCGGCCGGCCGTGCCCACGGGGATCGACGATCGGGGACGCGCTCCCGCGCGTGTCGATCGCCGTTCGCTCAGCGGGATGCGGGCGGCGTCCCGTTCGATGGTCGCCTCGCGGGCGGCCTGCCCGAAGCCGTCCGGCTGCCGCGGACGGACGGTCTATCGCCGCGGGTCACGGCATGCAAGCCCAACAGACCCTGCTGCTGCCTAGGTTGCTCGCTACGGTGAGTTCATGCGGACCGTCGGCGTGGACTTGTCCGCGGAGGCCCGGGGCACCGGCATCGCAGTCATCGACTGGGATACCGGGGGCGGCCGGCTGAATGAGGTCAGGGTCGGCGCAGACGACGCACTGGTCCTGGCAGCACTCGACAACGCAGATCGAGCGGCCATCGACTGCCCGCTCGGGTGGCCCGAACCACTCGTCGACTTCCTGATCGCGCACCGGGCTGGCCGCGCTCCAGCACCGACCGGGCAGTCGGGGCTCGAATGGCGCCGCGAGCTGTCCCGTCGGGCCACCGACCTGCACGTAGCGGAGACGGTGCCAGGCTGCGTGCCCCTCGCAGTCGGGGCGGACCGAATCGCTGCGGTCGCCATGCGAGCCGCCGGGCTCCTCGCAGCGCTCGCGGACGCCGGGAGGCCGGTCGATCGCAGCGGCGCCGGGGTACTCGTTGAGGTGTACCCAGCCGCTGCCCTCAGGATCTGGGGTCTCGCCAGCCGGTC
>JAABUN010006997.1_pt1 | contig 12546 bp, 10 predicted proteins | sample 5559311 | NCBI WGS metagenome assembly JAABUN01 (sample SAMN10711877, study PRJNA513370) | rock metagenome | isolation source: Antarctica rocks | place: Antarctica: Victoria Land, Siegfried Peak sud | reverse complement strand
GCTCGATGAAGGTGCCAATTTCTTCGACCACGCCGACATCTACGGCGACGGTGCTTGCGAGGAGATCTTCGCGGACGCCATAGGCATGAACAGCGGGGTCCGCGAGGGGGTCATCCTCCAGTCCAAATGCGGCATTCGGCAGGGCATGTTCGACTTCTCCCGGGAGCACATCTTGGCGTCCGTCGACGGCACGCTCAAGCGCTTGCGGACCGAGTATCTCGACGTGCTACTGCTGCACCGCCCGGACACCCTCATGGAGCCCGAAGAGGTCGCGGACGCCTTCGAGGAACTCCAACGCGCCGGCAAGGTTCGACACTTCGGCGTAAGCAATCAGCACCCGCGGCAAATAGAACTGCTGAGGAAACACGTGCATCAGCCTCTGGTGGCAAACCAGCTCCAGTTGAGCATCACGAACGCCACCATGATAAGTAGCGGCTTCAACGTCAACATGGAGAACGACGCGGCCGTCGACCGTGACGGGTACGTTCTCGACTACTGCCGCCAGCACGACATCACCATCCAACCCTGGTCGCCTTTCCAGTACGGTTTCTTCGAAGGCGTGTTCCTCGGCAGCGACAAGTTTCCGGAGCTCAACGCGAAGATCGACGAGGTGGCCGGACGCTACGGCGTCAGCAACACGACAATTGCCATCGCCTGGCTGCTGCGTCACCCGGCCAAGATGCAACCTGTCACCGGCACGATGAATATAGATCGTCTGAGGGACTGCTGCAAGGCTAGCGAGATTCAGCTAACGCGTGAAGAGTGGTATGAAATCTACCGTGCGGTGGGCAACACGCTGCCTTAACGGGTAAGCGCAGAGACTCGAGCAGAGCGGTGTTCGGCTGTGAGCATCGCCGCTTCGGGTAGTGCCTTGGCAATCTTTAGTCGTTTTGGCCCGTGAGCCTAACCGCAAACGCCTCTTCTCAGCCGTAACGCTTTTTTTCGGAGCCGTCTTGCTCGCCTGGAGTACTGTCTTGACCGCCGAGTTCGAGTTCTACATTCAGGCTTTCCCGACCTTTTGGCACCCTGCCGACCGGGTTGCCCGCCTTTGCGCTCGCCCTCGCCGCCCGCTTGAGACCCCTGCCTTGGTCGGCAACGCTGAAGACCCTCGGCTTTAGCGTCCTGTGCCCACTCCTGGCTGCTCTTCTAATTCGCACCGCCGCACTCGACTCGGCAGGTGATACGCGCCCGCTAATTCCGATTTTCATCTTTGCAGGGATTGCCGCGGACCTCTTCGCACCGCGCCTTCCCGCGTGGGCGACGGGCCTGGTGGTGGGCGCGGTGAGCTTGCTGTCAAACGTACACACTCACGCTCGTACCCTGCTCTTCCCGCCATAATTCGCAATGCTCTTTTAGGGTGGCGTCGTTGTGCTGAGCAACTTGTTCAGTCAAGGCTCCGTACGCCGTAGCTGAAACCGTCGCAGTGCGACCTGGAGGCAGCTTCACTCGCAACTCTCCCTCACGCTCTCGTCGCATATAGCGCTCCACCGATGACAGGCTTACCTTGAAACGCTCTGCCACCTCTGGCTGTATGGCACCTTCCTTGACTGCTTCCACAACCCTCTCTCGTAGATCCAGCGAATAGGCCATCCTTCAGCTTCTTATACCTTCACTCCTTTCGCAACCGGCTGTGAGGTGGGGCAGTGGGGACTGTCGCTGCGTTTCTCTACAGCGTCGTTCGGGGTGAGGATAACAAGCCGAACCAGGTGACAATCTCGCACATCAATGTTCGGGCAGCGCACGAGTAGATACGAAAACAGGATTCGAGAGCGCACGGAGACGCGGCTTGCTTAAAACTTCCGCCAGCTGCGCGTCACTCAGAATAACGCCCGCAGCGGAGAGCTCGAGCCGCGTCTCTTCAGCACCGGCAGCTGAGTCGGCTACCACCTCCGCGCGCAGAAAATGACCCTCGGGCTGCCACAACCAGCTATCGGTAAAGGTATCATCTGAAATCGTCACCGTGCGAACGACGCCCCTATCGGACAGGTAACGGAGGGTGCAGCCGGACGCCCCTGTTATGCTTGTCTGTACGGGACACACCTCCCTTGAACTGGCAAGAGTTCCGCCCATCAGGACACCTGCGACCTCGAGCTCGAGCCAGGGGCCTGTAGGGCTTTCGCTTATACAGGTGCGGCCGCTTCTTAGCGCCGCAAGCGCCCCTGCAACCGTCCACTCCTCCAGGTAAAGCCAGGTAGTCGGGGTCCCGACCTGCAAAAAGTGCGCGTCGGTGTCCGGCCAGCCGGGTTGGTGCCTATCACTGCCGCCCACGAAGGTGAAGTGCCGACCCTGCTTGAGGAGTGTGTCGGCCAACGCTACGGATTCCCAATTGCGGTACGCCCAAGCCGACTGCCACACCTCTAGACCGTCAAAGTGCTCAGGGATTGGGTAGCGCCAGTTGTGCTCGGTGCCTTTCGGATGGTTGATCGAGAATAGCCCACGGCTAGCGTGGACCCGCTCTATAAGCTGCGGCAGGTCGGCGTCATGGGTCAGGCGAAAGTCCGCCCAGCCCGTCTCCCCCCAGACGTTGGCGTGACCCCGGCTCGTGGTGACTTCCTGGCCGGGGATGAGCAGCAGTGGGGTCTCGAGCTGGCGCAACTCATGGTGGTGGCTCACGGTGTTGTGGTCGGTGACGGCGAGAACCTCGAGCCCTCTAGCTTCGGCCACCCTTACTAGATCGTGAAGTGACCCCTTAGCGTCGCTGTGGTGGGTGTGCGCGTGAAGGTCACCGCGGTACCATCCTGCGCCGGTGCGCTGGAGGGTTCGCCCCCCCGATTCAGTAAGCCGACGCATGGTGCCTTGCGACCCGGTCTCCAACGTGATCTCGACCTGGTATCGGCACCCCTGTGGCTGTACTTTATAGAGGCCGAACATGACAAACCAGGTGCCGGGAAACAGATCACCGGCGAGATATCCCGGCGTTGCTTCAGTTTCGGAGACAGAGAAATGGTCGCGTGCGCCGCCACTCCAGCCCCGAAACCCTCGCGTCGCAGGAAAGCTCTCCCCTTCGATGCGCGGGTCGAGCAGACCTAAGTCGATGACGTTGCCCTCACCGTAGTGGTAGTGAACCCAGAGGCGGGTAGTCCCCTCGGGTACCTCAAACGGCAGGTAGGCGTAGGGCTGTTCGGGCGTTGCTGGATAGAGTGTTCCCGTTAAAACATAGTTCGCCATACGCCCTACTCTTTCGTCGCGCCCAGCACGATCCCCTTAACGAAAAAGCGCTGGACAAAGGGAAAGACCAACACCAGAACACTGACGCCGATGACCACTGCCGCCATGCGGGTGTTCGGCAGCACCACATCGGTTCCTGAAACACTCTCATTAGACGCCACCACTCGCTGAAGGGCAAACTGCACCGTGTACTTCGTCTCGTCGGTGAGGTAGAGCAGCGGAGCCGTGAACTGGTTCCAGCGCCCGACGATCTCGAACAGGCTGACCGCGGCCAGCCCCGGCACCGAAATCGGCCTGTAGATACGCGAGAAGATGATTAAGTCCCCGGCTCCGTCGATCCGGGACGCCGAATAACGAATCTGCGCCCACTCTTCGGGCGGGATAACTGCCGGATCGGAAAGAATCTCTGAGCCTTCGATAAAGTCGCCCAGCGGCGTCAGGGCGGCTTGTTCCATAAGCACATCCATCAACGGTTTAGTGGTGTAATCAGATCGAACTGCACGCCGCCACGTAGCGCCGTCCGGATGTACTGGTCGTAGTCAGTTGAAACTGTGACGAGTTCAACTTCGCTTACACCGAGAGCTTCGGCAAACGCCGTCTCGAAGAGTTGCATCTCCTCGGCGTCTTTGCCGCCAACGACGCCGGACGCAGTGCGGAGGGCGTCGGATTGAGCGACCGATACAGAACTCGAGGCTATCACAGCCAGAGTTCCGAAGAAAACATGCCGTTTTAAACTAAATACGTTGAAGTTCATGTTATCTCCCTTGGCAAAATCCGCCGCGCGAGCACGGTTGGTTTCGATGTTAAGAAGCTAGTGTCACCATTGGGTCAGCACGTACTGTTTGTTCTAAAACAACGCTTCCCAGCGTAGCCACTGCCGTGGAATTGACTCAACTTTTAGGACGCCAACACGTATGTGGACTTCTGGAAGGCTTACGACGCCATCTTCTACGCCAAAACTTTGCACCATGCCGGCAAGGAGACGGGCCAAACAAACTACAGCGGGCGTTTTAACAACCCGCTAAGACAGCGGACAGGCGTGGTAGCGCCGCTATGTCCGAGACAGCGGGTCTTGCGGCTTGTCAGAAAAACCCTGTCGTTCTCTAAAAGCTCGACAACCATCTCGGTGCGATCTGGCTGTTTAGCCACCACTACAGTGCATCCTTACGTCTAGTAGGACTACCGCTTCTTCCCAGCCTTGACAGGGCGATGACCGCTAGATGCAAGTCTAAAACAACCGGGAGCACGTCGTTGCTTGTCGGAACTCCAGGAGGTTTAGCGTGACCCAACATCGCCTGATTCGCCTTATCTTCGTAAGTCTCATCGGGGTACTGCCAACCGCGGCAGCGCAAAGTGTGTGTGAAACGTACCAGGAATCACCAGACCTTGCCGCGCAGGTAGAAGCCGGCGAGCTTCCTCCGATTTCCGAACGACTCCCCAAGGAACCCGTCGTGGTAGAGCCAGCCGAAGAGATTGGTACCTACGGGGGTGCGCTAAACGATTTGTACGACGGTTACCGCCTTGCCGAGTTTCGCCAATACGGGTACGAGAATCTGGTGCGGTGGAACGTCGAGGGCACCGAGGTGATCCCGAATATCGCCAAGTCTTGGGAGATTAGCGAAGACGCAACCGCGTACACCTTCTTTTTGCGCGAGGGGTTGAAATGGTCTGACGGGACGCCGTTTACTGCCGATGACATCCTCTTCTGGTGGGAAGAGGTCGAAACCGATCCGGAGATTAGCCCGGACGGTGCCCAAGAGTACTTCTACGTCGATGGCGAGCTTGCAGAGGTCACCAAGGTCGACGACTACACCGTGAGGTTTAGCTGGAGCCAGCCCCACGGACTGCTTTTGCAAAACCTGTCGACCTCCTATGGCGTTCGCGTCACGCAGTTCTCACGTCACTACCTCGAGCAGTTCGATCCGGACTACAATCCCGAGGGAGTCAAAACGATGATGGCGGCGGCGGGCGAAAGCGATTTCGGCACCTGGTGGCACGCCCGCGTCGGCTCTTACGGTAGCACTGCCGAGTACAACGATCCCAACCGCCCCCTGATGCAACCGTGGATTCCCACCGACAGCTACGTCGGCAAAGAACGCTTTGCACTGGTACGCAACCCTTACTACTTCAAAGTGGATCCTGCCTGCAACCAGCTTCCCTACATCGATGAGCGGGTGTTTACCCTGGCTACCGACCCTGAGGTCCGACTGCTTAAAACACTCGACGGCGAGGACATGTTCTCGGACCGCGACATCAGCTTGCCGCCCAACAAGGCAGTGTTTTTCGACCATCAGGAGGCTGGCAACTACCGCTTCATCGATGTGATCAACAGCGACTTCAACACGATGCAGCTCCACCTGAAGTTCAATCACCCCGATCAGGTGCGCGCTGAGGTCTTTCAGAACAAGGACTTCCGCATCGGCTTGTCCCACGCGATGGACCGCCAGACCGTGATCGATACGGTCTACGTCGGTCAGGGCATCCCCTATCAGCAGGCACCACGCCCGGAATCCCCCTTCTATAACGAACGCCTGGCGACCCAATACACCGAGTTTAACCCCGAACTCGCCAACGAGCACCTCGACAGGGTTATGCCGGAACGTGACGCCGAGGGCTTCCGTCTGCGCCCGGACGGCCAGCGCTTTACCTTTACAGTGGTTATAAATCAGGAATTTAGACCCGATTGGGTTGACGTGATGCAGCTCGTGGCGCGTAACTGGCGCGAGGTCGGTATCGACGTGCGGCTTGACGTTGTCAGTAACGATACCCAGACCGCGCGATACGACCAACCAGCGACGGACGCATCGGTCTGGGCGGGCGAAAACGGTACCGGTCAGCTGCCGCTTTTGGCGGCGGGCGCGTTCACCCCCGAAAGGGCCTCCGGCTGGATCGCCTGGGAAGCCCGACAGCTCAACCCCGACGCCGATGTTACGGCGGAGCCGGTCGCACCTCCGCCCGCGCTGCAACGCCAGTACGAGATCCTCACTGAGCTCAAGAAAACATTTGACCCGGACGCACAGGCCAAGCTCATGGACGAAATGCTCGAGCTTTCCGCCGACCAGTTCCTGACGATTGGGCTGAGCCTGCCCGCAGGCGATTACCGGGTGGTTCACAACTCTCTGCGGAATGTGCCGGAGCCGTTGATCGCCGGCTGGCTGTATCCCGGACCGGCACCAGCTAACTTCGAAACGTTCTACATCGACACCGGAGCAGCAGCCAGCGCTCAGTGACGCCAGGGGCCGGCCTAGTATGACCCAGGCCGGCCCACCTTATTAATACCGACCTAAAAGCGGGAGACCGACTTGCTGACCTACATCCTACGGCGCGTCCTCTACATGATACCGACCCTTTTTGCCATCTCGGTGGTCGCGTTCATCGTCATCACCCTGCCCCCCGGCGATTATGTCGACCGCATTGTGGTGGAGGCGCGCGCACAAGGCGAGACCATCACGGAAGCGCAGGCGCAGGCCATGAAGGTGCGCTACGGCCTCGATAAGCCGTGGTTCATTCAGTACCTCTCCTGGCTCGGGGATATCCTCCTGCGCGGCGACTTCGGCACCTCGTTCCGCTGGAATCTACCGGTCAGCACGCTTATCTGGGAGCGGCTTGCGCTCACCTTCGTACTGTCTTTCTCGAGCCTCCTGTTCATCTGGCTCGTCGCCATTCCTATCGGCGTCTACTCGGCTGTGAAAAAGTATTCGCTGGGCGACTACATTGCCACTTTTTTTGGCTTTATCGGCCTTGCTGTCCCCAGCTTCTTGATCGCCTTGGTTTTTATGTACGTCTCGTTTAGATATTTTGGTCAGAGTGTAGGTGGCCTCTTCTCGCCGGAGTATGTCGAAGCCCCGTGGAGTATGGCCAAGATCCTGGACATGCTCAGCCACCTGTGGATTCCCATGATCGTCCTCGGGACTGCCGGCACTGCCGCACTTATTCGGACGGTGCGTGCAAACTTGCTGGACGAGTTGGGCCGTCCTTACGTCACCACTGCGCGCGCAAAGGGATTGTCCGAGGGGCGACTACTCGTCAAGTACCCCTTACGGCTAGCCCTAAATCCCTTCGTGAGCAGCCTAAACGAGATCTTTGTCAGCTTGGTTTCGGGTGCCACCATCGTTTCGGTGGTGCTAAGTTTACAGACCACCGGCCCACTCCTGCTCGAGGCGTTGCGGAGCCAAGACATGTACTTAGCGGGCGGTTTTATCCTCATGTTGAGTGTCCTAACCGTGTTCGGCACGCTCGTGTCCGACATTCTCCTGGCGTGGTTGGATCCGCGCATCCGCTACCGTTAGGCCCTGCCGAGCCCAGAAGAGGAATGACCTAGATGACCGAGCAGCAGACAGAGATAGCCGCCCGAGCTGAGCCGACACAGGACGCCGGCAGCCGAGCGGCAGCGGCTGGAGCCGCTAGTTATCAGCAGCTGATCTGGCGTAAATTCCGTAAACATCGTCTAGCGACCTTTGGCGGGATGGTGACGCTGGTGCTGTACCTGATCGCCGTCTTCGCCGAATTTATCGCCCCTTTCGCGCCGGACACTTACGCGTCCACCTACACCTACGCACCCCCGCAGCCCCTCCACCTTATTGACCAAACCGACGACGGCCTGCGACTCCGCCCTTACGTCAACGGCTATACGGTTGAGATCGACTACAACGCGGGCCGACGCACCTTCGTCGTCGACCCCGAGGTGAAGCATCCAGTAGGTTTCCTCGTCGCTGGCGACGCCTACAAACTGCTCGGATTCATTAACACCAACGTCCATCTCGTCGGCCCGCTCAACGAAGGCGATCCGATGTATTTATTGGGTGCCGACCGGCTCGGGCGTGACATGTTGAGCCGTACGGTCTACGGCACGCGCATCTCACTATCCATCGGTCTCATCGGGGTCGCCCTCAGCCTGTTTCTCGGCGTCCTCCTCGGAGGTATTTCGGGCTACGTCGGCGGCGCAACTGACAATGTCATCCAGCGCGTCATCGAGTTTCTACAATCTATCCCTTCGATTCCACTATGGATTGGCTTGGCGGCGGCTATTCCGAGTGATATTCCTCCCCTACAAGCCTACTTCCTTATCACGATCATTCTTTCCGTGCTCGGCTGGACCGGGTTAGCGCGGGTAGTGCGCGGCAAATTCTACGCGCTCAAAACCGAGGATTTTATCGAAGCTGCGCGCCTGGACGGATGCAGCGGCTTCCGCATCATCATGCATCACATGGTGCCGTCGTTCTCGAGTCATATTATCGCGGTCGTTACCCTCGCCATCCCGGGCATGATCCTCGCCGAAACCTCGCTGAGTTTTCTAGGCATCGGGCTGCGCCCGCCGACCGTAAGTTGGGGGGTGCTGCTGCAAGAAGCCCAAAATATCCGCGCGATCTCTACCGCACCCTGGCTTTTCACCCCCGGCGTCGCCGTGGTCATTACCGTGTTGATGATGAACTTCCTGGGCGACGGGCTGCGGGACGCAGCGGACCCCTATGCCTAGACGTGCGCATGGCAAATACCTGTGACATTAGATTGCAAGACGTGTGCATTGCCAAACCATTTGAATGAGGAGAGCTGATGAGCATCCTTGCCGAAGGCGAGCTGACACCCCGGAACAACCGGAGTTATATTTCTGTTCCCTTCGACGTTCCGGAGGGCGTCACCCGGATTCGCGTCTCTTTCGACCATTCGCCCGAGCACACGCCGGGTCAGCCGTATCCACAGCAAATCAGTTTGACGGTCTTTGGTCCGACCGGACCACGCAGCGATAACCGTCCCAGCAAGGAAGGTTTCGTCATCGGTGAGGGTCGCGTCACGCCGGGGACCGTGTCTGGCCCAATTTTAGCAGGGCAATGGGCGGTGCTCATTGCGGTACACCGGATCATGCCGCCCGAACCCGTTCGCTACCGCCTCGAGGTGACGCTGTCATCCGACCCGGTGGTAGAACCCTCCGAATTCTGGGAGAAGGGACAGGTAGCGCCGCGCGGGCCGGGCTGGTACCGCGGTGACCTGCACGCCCACTCCATCCATTCGGATGGCCGGTGGGATATACCGGAGCTGGTTAGGTTCGCCCGCGACAACGCTTGGGATTTCGTAACCCTGTCCGATCATAATACGGTGTCTGGCTTGCCGCAGCACCACAGCCTAGCGGACGACCAACTCGTAACCGTCGGCGCAACCGAGTTGAGCACGTTTTACGGGCACGCGCTCGCGCTAGGCGTGCAGGAATGGTTTGAATGGCGCAGTCCGGATGGCACAACGATCTCTATGCCGGAGCTAGCACAGCAGGTCCTCTCGAGCGGTTCGCCTTTCGTCATCGCACACCCGACAGCCCAAGGTGATCCGGTTTGCTGCGGTTGCCACTGGGAACACGAGGACATGATGCCGGGTTCCGCGCCAGCGGTCGAGGTTTGGAACGGCGGCTGGAGCCAAGAAAACGAGGAGGCTTTGCAGCTCTTTTACCGCTGGCTCAACGAAGGGTATCACCTGGTTGCGACCTCGGGGACGGATATGCACGGGCCGCCTCCGGAAAATGTACGTGGTGCTGTAAACGTCGTTTACGCTCAAGAGTTCAGTGAGGCCGCTATTTTAGAGGGGATCAAATCCGGGCATAGCTACATCAGCGCCGGGCCTGAGCTGACTTTTAGAGCGCGTGTCGCGTCCGGTAAGGAAGGCATGATGGGAGATACGCTCCCGCGTGAAGCGTTGACGCTTGAGGCCGACTGGGCCAAAGGACATAAAGATGGTGTCTTGCGCTTACTCGTCGGCGGTGAAGCGCACGACGAAAAGCGGCTTGGGGTGGCCGGCAAGGCGACATGGGAATTCGACGCCGGCAAGGTAACCTGGTGCGCCATAGAGCTTCGTGACCCGGAACATAGTCTTTGGGCCGTAACGAACCCCATCTTTTTTGAGTAACTTCTTTAACACCGACTCGCAACCCTATAAGGATAGATGATGAAAAGCGCTCCAGACGAGACACTTATCGAAGTGCGGAACCTCAAGACCCACTTTTTTACTGAAGAAGGGGTGGTAAAAGCGGTGGATGGGGTCGACTTCACCATCTCCAAAGGCAAGACACTATGTGTGGTGGGTGAGAGTGGCTGCGGCAAGTCGATCACCGCCCGCTCGATGTTGCAGATCGTCGATCCTCCGGGCAAGATCATTGCCGGGGACATCCTTTTTCACCCCTCGGCGGGTCAGACGGTGAACCTCGCCAAACTCGACCCCCGTGGCAAGGAGATTCGACGCATCCGTGGTAGAGAGATCGCCATGATCTTCCAGGAGCCGATGTCGTCGCTGTCGCCAGTACACACCATCGGCAACCAGATCATGGAAGCCATTCTTCTGCACCTGACTAGGGATAAAAAAGAGGCTAAGGAGCGGGCTATCGAGGCGTTGCGCCGGGTCGGCATCCCCAAAGCCGAGACGCGCCTGGACACCTACACCTTTGAACTCTCCGGCGGGATGCGTCAGCGGGCGATGATCGCTATGGCGCTCGCCTGCGAACCCAAACTGCTCATCGCCGACGAGCCCACCACCGCCCTCGACGTGACCACTCAGGCCAACATTCTGGATTTAATCAACGAGTTGCAAGGAGACTTAGGCATGGCGGTCATGTTCATTACCCACGACTTAGGGGTGGTGGCTGAAATCGCTGACGAGGTGGTAGTGATGTACCTGGGGCAGGTTGCCGAACGAGGCGATGTGGACAGCATCTTCCATGACCCCAAACACCCGTATACCAAAGCTTTACTCGAGTCGATCCCCAAACTCGGGCTGCGGGAGCAGCGTCGCCTCGAGTCCATCCGGGGGATGGTGCCACACCCCTTCAACCGCCCCAGCGGCTGTACCTTCCACAGCCGCTGCGACGCCTTTATGCTCGGTACCTGCGACCGGCTGGTACCACCTACGGAGCAGCTCGAGGGGCACCAAGTGCGCTGCCTTTTGTATAGCGACATCGAGCGAGTAAGGGTCGAACAAGGGCGCGAGGTGGCCTTGCAATGAGCCTCTCCTCTAACATAACGCGCCGGGCACAGCCACTTACCTCTCAGAGTATCCAGACCACGCAGGCACCCCGAGCTGAGCTGAAGCCGCTCCTGGAGGTCAAGGGCCTCAAGATGCACTTTCCCGTCTATAAGGGTTTGCTGGGCCGCAACGTAGGTTACGTCAAAGCCGTGGACGACGTATCTTTTACTATCCGCGACGGGGAGACGCTCGGGCTCGTGGGCGAATCGGGCTGCGGCAAGACCACCACCGGGCGCTCCCTTTTGCGCGTCTATAAGCCGACAGAAGGCGAGCTTGTCTACTACCACAAAGACGGCACAACGGTCGACCTGATGACCCTCGGCAACCAGGCGCTCAAGCGCTACCGCCGCGAAATTCGCATGATCTTCCAAGATCCCCACTCGTCGCTGAACCCCCGCTTGCCGGTGTTAGAGATCGTCAGCGAGCCGCTCAAGGTCAACGGGCTAGCCAAGGGCCGGGAGCTTGAAGACCGCGTGGCTAACCTTCTCGAAAAGGTCGGGCTGAGACCCGAGTACATGCGCCGCTACCCGCACGCTTTTTCGGGGGGTGAACGGCAAAGAATCGGCATCGCTAGAGCGCTCGCCTTAAACCCTCGTCTGGTAGTGGCGGATGAGGCAGTCTCGGCTTTGGACGTGTCCGTGCAGGCGCAAACCTTGAATCTCCTGCAGGACTTGCAAGAGGAGTTCGGACTGACCTACTTGTTCGTGGCGCACGACCTCTCGGTAGTCGAGCACATCGCCGACCGGGTGGCGGTGATGTATGTCGGCAAGCTTGTCGAACTGGCCACTACAGAGCAGCTCTACAGCAAACCGCAGCACCCTTACACCGAAGCGCTTCTCTCGGCGGTGCCCAAGCCTGACCCGAAGCTGCGCAATAAGGGCGCGCGTATCCGTTTGGAGGGGGAGGTGGCCGACCCGGCCAACCCGCCTTCGGGCTGTTACTTCCACCCCAGGTGCCGCTACGCCAAGGACCGCTGCAAAACCGAAGAACCCAAGCTCCGCGATGTGGGCCATGGGCAACTGGCGGCATGTCACTTCTCGGAAGAGCTTGATCTCAAAGGGGTTTCGCTTTTCTAGGGAATGACCTCGAGTGCCAGGGGTTGCTTGCGTCTGTATAACGAAGGTGAGGGAGTTGCCCGGGTTGCGTCAGCCCAGACGGTGTGACCATGAGTTGATCTGCACTTTAATGTCACCGGAATGAGTGGGTAGCTATAAGTTTATGGTTATAGCGTTGGGGCTCTAACAATGGCTTTCACCATTCCCCGACCGCCTTTTTAAGCTGCTGATTGCTGGCTTTAGCGTAGCCACGGGCGGTATCGAGCGATGAGTGCCGAAGGTGATCCGCTACCAGGGCAAGGTCTCCGGTTTCATCCCTGAG
>JAABUN010006996.1_pt1 | contig 12547 bp, 11 predicted proteins | sample 5559311 | NCBI WGS metagenome assembly JAABUN01 (sample SAMN10711877, study PRJNA513370) | rock metagenome | isolation source: Antarctica rocks | place: Antarctica: Victoria Land, Siegfried Peak sud | reverse complement strand
CCGCGCCTGTCGCACGCAGGCGCGCTCGTCTACTTGTTTGTCCTTCCTATTGCACAGCTACCGGTTTTTGCCGCCGTCACTTTCGCCGACCACGCCCTCTACCCGACCTATGGGAACGCCGCGCACGTCATGTTCGGCGACGCCATAGCCGACCAGACCTTTGGCGGCGCGCTGATGAAAGTGGGCGGGCTGATCGCTTTCGGCCTACCGTTTGTCCTGACTTTTTTCAGGTGGTACAAAGAAGAAAACACCACACACTACCGCAAACGCGCGCCGACCTGAGCAGCAACTAGGGACTATCGGCCTACATGTACGCGCCCACTCGAGGCGCGTTTTTTATTGGCGTTTTGGCTACACGGCCCCGCACTGTACCCTGAGACGACGACCTTGCAAAACGTCACCCCGTCTTTAGCAGAGGTCATCTTTGCCTAGATTGTATCGACGTTTACCCTTTGAGAGACACCGTCAACCTCGTAAAAGGCGAGATAAACAGCAACGTTCCGAAACCTCTCTGCTCCTTACTTCCTACTTCTTCCGTTCAGTACGATAAAATCACCTCGAGTTGTGTGAAAAGCCAACATAACCTGGTTTTCTGCGCTCGACCTAGCGGGTGAGCAGCGGACGATCACGTCTACGGTGGGGTATCGTAAAGCATGACCATCACCGCTATCGCCTTCGACTGGGGCGGCATCTTTACCGAAGACACTTTCGATGCTTCGGCTGTTCGCGCGCTGGCTGAGCGCACGGGCCGCCCTGAAGCCCACATCACCGCAACTTATTTTCCGCTGATGGAGCACTTCGAGGCGGGCGCTTTTGATTTTGACACCTTCGCAGAGAGGTTCGTCCGGGAAGCGGGTGTGGACCCCCTGCCGGACTTCCGCGAGACGTTTTTGGGTGCGGTGCGTGAGCGGCGGGAGATGTTCGGCGTTCTAGACGCTATTCCCAAAAGCTACAAGGTCGGAATGTTGTCGAACAACGTCGCGGTGCTCTGCGACCGGGTACGTGACGACCCCCGGATGGCGCGGGTCGAGCAGTTCGTCTTTTCCAACGAGATAGAGGTTCGTAAACCCGACCCGGCAGCGTTTACGGCGCTGACCCAGGCGCTCGGTCGCCCACCGGAAGAGACGGTTTTTGTAGACGACAACCGGGACAACATCGCCGCGTGTAGGGCGCTCGGCTACCAGGGGTTGTGGCTCGAGTCCTACGCGGGTTTCTCAAAGTCTTGGAAGCAGCTGCTACCCGACGTACCGTTGCCGTGAGCGACGCTGCGGATAAAACCAAAACCGTTCGGCTGTTACAAGGCTACCTCTGGTATCCCAAAGACGCCGACATCGACCTGAGCGACTACTTACCGACGAAGCTCGAGCCCGATATTCATCTGCTCTGGGACGAGGTGCGGCCCCCGTTTACCTTTTTCGACGACGGTACGTTCGCCGCAACCCAGCATATCTTTCAGTTCACCGCCCTGACGCGCCACGACAACCCCGAGGGGTTGACCCCGTGGCTGGCTGTGGTGTTGCAAGAAAAGCTCGAGGCCACCCCCCCCGGCGTCGGCTGGCAACTGCTTGAAGATTTGCGCGAACTCTAGTGCCCCAGCGCCTACGAGTCGTCGCCGTCTTCGCTTTTGCCTACATCTTGTCGTACTTTTTTCGTTCCGCCAACGCCGTAATCGCCACCGACCTGACCGTCGAGCTGGGTCTCAGCGCCGCGCAACTCGGGTTTATGACGAGCGTCTTTTTTATCACCTTTGCCGCCGCACAGCTGCCCCTCGGCAAAGCTTTGGACCGCTTCGGCGCGCGCCGCGTTACGCCGCCGCTGATGCTCGCCGCTGCGCTCGGCAGCGCCCTGTTCGCCGCCGCTACGAGCTTTCCCACCCTCGCACTGGGCCGCGCGCTAATCGGCTTGGGGATGGCGGGGGTGCTGATGGGAGCGCTGAAAACCTTCGGGGCGTGGTTTTCAGCGAAGCGTTTCTCTACGGTGTCGGGTCTGTTTTTAAGCATCGGTGCGTCGGGCGCGCTCGCAGCAGCAACGCCGCTGGCGCAGCTCAACACGCTCGTCGGCTGGCGGGCTGTGTTTTGGGGCGCTGCCGCCATCACGTTAGTCAGTGCGGTGCTCGTCGCTCTGCTGGGCCGCGACGCACCCCCCGGCACTAAATCTCGTGCGGCGGCCCAACCCGGACGGCTCCGCGACGTCTTCAGCGACCCCCGCTTCTGGCGGCTGGCGTGCGTCAACTTCGCCGTAACCGGCAGCATGTTCGCATATCAGGGATTGTGGGCCGGACCCTTTTTGCGTGACACGTTGGGGCTGCCCGCCCTAGCCGCGAGCAACCTGCTGCTGCTGCTCAGTGGTGGGGTGGTTGCAGGGTACTTGGTCATCGGTTGGGCTGGAGACCGCTTCGGGGTGGGGCGCGTCGCGCTGCTGGCGAGCGGCGTCTTCGGGGCCACGCAGCTTATACTCGCGTTTTGTGGGCCAGAATGGCCCCTCTGGGTTGTACGGGGACTGTTTTTGGTGTTCGGGTTGACGGGGGCCTCGAGCCTGCTGTTTTTAACTCACGCCCAGGGACTTTTTCCTCACATGACCGGACGCGCCACCACCGCTGTCAACCTGTTCGGTATCGGCGGCGGGGCGCTTTTGCAGTGGAGTCTCGGACTCGTCGTCGGATTTTTTCCCGATACCGCTCTGGGCAAACCGCCGGAAGCGTACAGCACGCTGTTTTTCATCACCGGCGGACTCGTACTGGCGGCGGCGCTCGGTTACGCGCCGCTACGACGTAGACGACTGCAACAGGCGTAGCAGTTCCGCGGAACGCTGAACCGTTTCTCCGCCAATATACCCCTTTGGGAACATACCCTCAGCAGGCACACCCAAGTCAGCTTCTAAAAGTACGTGGTGGACAAGACGTTGTCAGCATGGGGTGCAACCAGATGAAAGTGCCCTGCTTTAGCGGGTATACCTGCCAGACAGTCGCAAAAAGTTCTTTCGACGGCTGGAAAACCACGTACGTGTTGCAGACCTTACCGTGTACTCTAGCAAACGCGTCAGCACGGCAACTGCGTCACCGCAAGCTGTCTGACGCAAGCGGAGCGGTAGAAGCAGCTAAAAGCTCGAGCAACACGCTCCTCAGCTCAGCGACCGAACCGACCTCATGTGTGGGCGGCATGGCGTCGTGCGGCAGCGTCTCGCGCACCTGACCCGGCAGCCGGAGCCGCACGCTCGTCCAACCGAGCTGCGTAGGTGCGTGAAAATCCTTTTCGGGGTTGTCCCCGATGTAGACGAGCCGTTCAGCAGGCAGGCCGAACGCTTCTGCAACCGCCTCAAATGCCCGGACGTGTGGTTTCCAGTACGCCGCGCCCCAGGCGTCGGTCAAGACCACCGGGTCGGCGTAGCGGGCGACGCCGAGCGCCTCGGCTTTGGCGGCCTGGCTGACCAGCGGCCCGTCTGAAATTACCGCCAGCGGAACGCCTAGACCCTGAAGCTCTTGCAACACCGCTTCGGCGTCAGGCAGGTAGTCGATGGTCGGTTTGTGCTCCCGGTAGACGCGCACGAGGTCGGGAACGCTCCACCGCGAGGAAATCTCCGGGTAAAGCGTCAAGAGGTCATTAAAGCTCGAGCCCCGTACCCCAGCTAAAAACTCGTCCCAGAGGGACGTAAAGGCGTCGTTTACAAGGACGTCGGTACCCTCCGCAGCAAATGCGGCGACGGCCCGGAATCCACTTCGCACGTAGTCGCGCTCGAGGTAAAGCGTATCGTCGAGGTCGAAAACGACACCCAACGCGGGCGTTACCAAAGGGGTTCGGTGGTAAAGTATTCGACGTTGTAGCGGGTCATATAAAGCCCTTTTTGATACCTGCCCAGGCGCGGTTCGACCCGCTCACCGTTTAGCAGGGCGAGTAGCCACTCGGGGTAGTGGCCCCCGGCAGCGTAGGCGAGCGGAAACCCGCCCCCGAAACGCGGGTTGACCTCGATGAGCACGGGGCCGCGCGGCGTCAAAAAGGCTTGCAACGTGATCGGGCCATGCGCGCCGAGTTGCGCGGCAATCTCCAACAACCCTTCCAGCCACTCCCGAATCTCATCGGCGGCGATGGTCACACCCTGAATCGACTCACCAGCCATCGTTCGGAGACGAATACGCGGGACGTAGTGAAGGGTTGTGCCATCAAAATCTAAGAGCGCGTCGATAGTAATCTCCGGCCCGGACAGTTCTTCCTGAACGATGGCGTTCTCAACCCGGGATAGGACGTTTTGCAGCGTTTCAGGCGTAGCGTGGTAGGTGTCGCGGCTGGCGCTGCCGTCACGTGGTTTTAGAAAAAGCTGTTGCGGCAACGCGGCGTCTATCGCCTCTTCAGCCGTCCAGCTCTGCGGCACGGCGACCCCGCGCGCGGCGAACGCTTCGTGCGTCAACCATTTGTCACCACTGAGTTTGACAAATGACGGACTCGAGACCAGCGCCGTGCACCCTGCGTCGGCAAAGACTGCGGCGTGCTCGGCGAGCACCTCGAGCTCAGGGTCGATGGTCGGTACGATCAGGCCGATCTGCCGCTCACGGACCAGCTCGAGCAGTTGCGGTACATAACTCTCGTCGGTCACACTTGGCAGATGAAACGCACCGTCGGCGAGGTAGAGCGCCGGGGCCAACCCGCTCGCGTCACCGGCAAAGACTTTGCCGCCACGAGGTTGCGCGGCGCGGGCAAACGCCTGAAGCAGCGATACCCGCCGCCCGGCACTCGTAATCAGTACGTTCATAGGGGGCTCACCGTCCGGGCATCCTAAGCGCGCGGCGCTCCCGGGCCGCATCCTGATCCCAAGCCCAAACGCCGACGCAGGCGCACATACCTGACGCACGCACGCCCACGACTTCTGGGGTCATTTTTACCGGTCGCTGCTCCCTCACCGGGCTCATCATAACACCCACTCGAACACGCCGGGCCGTTAGACGGCCTCCTCCAGCACCGCCTCGAACGCCCGCACCGTCGCCCCTGGTGAAAACGCCTGCGCCCGTTCCGGACCGTAACGGCTCAGCTCGGCCTGCCGCGCCTCGTCGCCCAGCAACTCGTAGAGCGCGTCCGCTAGCGCCGCGTCGTCTTCGTTGGGGACGAGGATTCCGGCGCGCCCGCACTCGAGCACCTCGGCTGGACCACTCGGGCAGTCCGTAGCGACAACCGGCGTCCCGACCGCCAGAGCTTCGGCGATCACCCGGCAAAATCCTTCAAAACGCGAACTCGAGACGAACACCGTCGCCCCGCGCAACCACCCGTAAGGGTTTTCTTGAAACCCGGCGAAGGTCACGTGCGCCTCGACGCCCAACGTCCGGGCGAGGTCTTGCAGCGCGTCCCCCTCGCTCCCCTCGCCGACGATAACGAGCGGCTGCGTCACGCCGCGCTCCCGAAGCCGCGCGTAGGCGCGCACGAGCACGTCGAAACCTTTTTGCGGCTCGAGCCGCCCCACCGCCAGCAGATACGGTTCCGCCGGGGCGTCGGGCGGGAGCGTTTCGGCACGTTGCCTGACGCTGTCCAGCTCGAGCGGGATATAGACCGTCCGGACGCGCCCCGCGAGCGCCGGGATGAGCGCCTCGACGCTCTCCTGAATCCCGCTTGAAATCGCCACTACGCGCGTCAAACCGGGGTAGAAGCGTTTTGTCAGACTCGTGTAGCGGCGCGGCAGGGTCTTTAAGAGTTCGGGGAGCGAGTTGCGGACGAACCCCAGCGACGGCTTGCCGGTCAGCTTGCCGAGGATCACTACCAGAAATGTCGGGGTCATCTCGAGGCTGCCAACCAACAAATCGGCGTGCCGGACGACGTGCCAGAGCCGCGCCAGCACCTGCGGCAACCGCGATTTGAGGCGTTGACCCGCCCCCAGTCCATATGTCACCGAGGTACCCTCGAGGAGTTCAGGCCACGCTTCACCGGACTCTAAAACGAACAGCTCCGGTACGAACTTCTCGCGGTCGAGATACCTAATCGTCGTCAGGGTGCTCAGCACCGCACCGTTGCGGTAGAGTCCGGTCAGTACGAAGAGCACGCGTTTAGCCACGCCGCCCCCGAAACCGCCCCAGCCCGCTGCCAAGTCGCCCCGAAACCCGCTGCCCGAACGCCACAGGCGCAGCGGCGAGGGCTTTTTTCTCCCGGTTGACGTATTGCAGCGTACGAAACCCCCGGAGCGCGAACTTGGCTAGCGGGCCGGACATGGCGACCGACCCCTCGAGCCACGAAAAGCCCCACGACAGGTCTTTGTAAAAAAGCGTCGGGACGGTTTTATTATCTTTGTTCTCGTCGGTCTCCGCAGCGGACACGCGCAACCGCCGTACCCGTAAGAGCACGTCGCGGCCGATACCGAACAGGTCGCCGGGTGAGAGCGGTTTGGCGAGCGGCGCGGCGCGCAGTTCGTTGGGGTCGTCGCTGATCGGTGCCCACGCCAACGCCTGCGCCTCGGCGCGGGTCGGTTGTGCGATCAGCATCCCCGTAACCAGCCGCGCACACGCGCGCAGTTCGGGTTCGCAGGCTCGAGCCGGACTTTTCGCCAGTTCCTCAGCGAAACGGACGACGCTCGCCTGAACGGTCGCCAAAAACGCCTCGCGTTTGGGGTGCGGGGGTAGGGTAGAAAGGACAGGCTCGAGCTTCCCGTCTACTTGCGCGTAGCCTCGCGTGCTGCCGTGGTCGGCCATCGTAAAAACCTGATCGATCAGCCCCTTGTTTTCAAACAGCGTCCGAACCGGCGCGAGGCTGCCCTGTTCGGCCTCCTCCAAGAGGTACGCCCGCCCCTGTCCGTACGCGCGCGACGAAAACCGCGTTTTGGATACGCCCAGATAGTAACCGAGCGTGTGCGGTTGCCCCGCCGATGCCAGCACCTTGCGTAACGACCCCTGGGTGCGGAGCGTCCAACCCACATCGACGAGCGCCCAATGGTCGTCCCTTAGCAAACCCTCTTGCTCGAAATACGCGAGCGACAGGGCGCGGGCGCGCTCGGCTTCAGCGAGGATCAGCGGCGCGACCTCGGGGTCTTCGGTAAAGGCCCAGAACCGCTCTACCGCCTCGCCGCCCAACTGCGTCTCCCAAGTATCCGGGGAAAAACCGTGACGCGCCAGCGCCGCTGCCAGCGCCTCGGGCGTGAGGTTGACGCGTTTGAGGTTGTGCCGCGGCGCGGACGACTGCCCGGTCATCAGCACGAACTCGAGTTCATCTCGGTTTACGGCAAACGCCGAGGGCACGTACCACGCTTGCCTCGAGCCGTACAAATAGCGCACTTCGGGCGCGTCTATACCGGTTTTGAGCGCCTGCGCGACCTTGTGCAGCACCTGCCCGTCACGCGCGACGAAGTAGAGCCTCTTTAGCCCCCGCGCCTGCGCGTCTTGCAGCGTCCAGAGCACGAAGCCGGTCAAAAGGGGCGCGACGACGCTCGAGGCGATCTCTACAGCCCCCTGCGCTGTAGTCTGTTCTGCGGTTCCACAGTCACCTTCGGCAAAACCGAGCCGCGTCGCCCGCGCGATACCTGCCAGTTGCGACGTCGCCCACGGCGTCGTACTCGGTACCCCCAGCGTCGCTTTCTCGAAGCGGTTGAGCTGCGTTACGGTTACGAGTTCGGCGCTTACCCCGGCCCGCCGCGCGCCGACGATGTCCCCCTCGACGCTGTCACCGCAGTGCTTCAGCTCACGGGCTGAGATCTTTTCTTGTTCCAGCACGTGCTTGAACAAACTCCCGGCCCGTTTAGTGGCGTCCAGGTCGCTCGAGACGTAAAGCGTACCCTCCGGCACCTCGAAGCCGCAGCCGACGAGCAGGTCGCGTACTACAGGTCCCGGCAGATACATATCCGAGATAAAAATTACGCGTTCGCCCGCCACTCTAAGCGCCTCGACACGCTGACGGATGGGGACGACCGGACGCATGAGCGAGAGCTCGAGGCGTACCTCGGCGTCTTGCATAGCCTGCGCCGAGAATCCCCAGGCTGAGAGGTCGCCCAGCTCGGCGTAGATATCGCCAAGTGTAATCTCGTTTTTGTCGGTCTTTCGGTGCGCCCGCCCCTCCGCGTTTATGCGCTCGAGCGCCAGCTCACCGACCTCTTCGCGCCCGTAGGGTCGCCCACTTTCGGCGAGCAGGTCTTCAGCCAGCAGATAGAACAGGTCACTGGGTTTCGCGCACGTTCGGACCACACAGGTGTCAAAAACATCGAACGAGTAGATCATCTCACCTCTAAATGCCGCCGATAATTGCCGCTGACGCGGCGCGGTAAATATACAAATACATCAGGGCCGAACCAGATGCAGGCCGACCCCGCCACCCGGCTCGAGCATAACAAACACCCGGACGCCGCTCACGCGCAGATACCTCAGAGACGGCTCGAGCCGGGCCAAGCTGTGATGGGGGAGGCGAGTACTGAGTACTGAGTTCCGAGTTCTACCTTCCTACTTCTTGCTTCTTACTTCCCCCCTGTAACCCAACCCGCAGCCCGCAGCCTACCCACGTGCTTTAGTGACTTGTGGATAAGGGTTCTCGCCGCTGGCTCGTTTTGGTCGCCGCCAGTCTCGGAACGTTTTTGGCGACCGTTACCGCGACGAGCATCAATGTGGCGTTGCCGTCTCTCGCCACCGACCTCGGCGCGCCCTTTTCGCTCGTGCAGTGGGTGGTTTTGGCCTACCTGCTCGCCACCAGCGTGCTGTTACCCCTCGTCGGGCGCGCGGCGGATACGTTCGGCAAAAAGCCCCTGTTTTTGCTCGGTTACGGGATTTACACGCTCGGTTCGTTGTTGTGCGGCTTTTCCGGCAACGCGGGCTCTCTGATCGCTTTTCGCGCCTTTCAGGGTGTAGGTTCGGCGCTCCTGACCGCGCTGTCGTTCGCTATCGTCACCGACGTATTTCCCGACGAAGAACGCGGCAAGGCGCTCGGCGTCGCGGGGGCGATGCTGTCGTCGGGTGTGGTCATCGGCCCGACGCTGGGGGGGTTTCTGGTCAGCGCGTTGTCGTGGCACTGGGTCTTTTTTGCGGGCGCGCCGATAGGGGTTCTGGGCGCGGCTTTGGCGCTACGCGTCGTTCCCGCCGACCGTCCCACGCAGGGGGGCCGTTTCGACTATCCGGGAGCCGGGGTGCTCCTCGCGGCGCTCCTGAGCCTGCTGCTCGCCCTAACGCTGGGACAAGAGCGTGGCTTCACCGCGCCGCTTATTCTGGGCCTTTTCGCCGCCAGCGCCCTCGCTCTCGGAGGGTTTGTCAGGCTCGAGCTTCGTACCCCGGAGCCACTCTTAGACCTGCGTCTTTTCGGCCTTACCGACCTCAGCATCGGGCTGGTATCGGGCTTGGCGACGTTCGTGGCAATTTCCGGCACGATCTTTTTGATGCCTTTTTACCTCGAGAACGTCCTCGGTTACGCCCCCCGCGAGGTAGGTCTACTGATGGCCGTAGTCCCTATCGTGTTGGTCGTCATCGCGCCCATTTCAGGGGCACTCTCCGACCGTTTCGGCGTGCGCCCCATCACCGTGCTCGGGCTCGTACTGGTGCTAGTCGGCTACTTTGCGGTCGGGACTCTGGATGAAAAGGTAAGCGCCCTGGGCTACGTGCTGCGCTTTTTGCCGATAGGTCTCGGAATGGCAACCTTTCAGTCACCAAACAACAGCGCCATCATGGGCTCGGTGCCGCGCGCCCAGTCGGGTACCGTCGGCGGGCTTTTAGCCTTTACCCGCACCTTCGGGCAGACGGCGGGTATCGCCGTTTTGGGCGCACTCTGGGCCGCGCGTTCGGGTGGCGCGGAGGCGAGCGCCGCGGCGCAGGTCGCCGGACTGCACAGCGTGTTTACGCTCAACCAGGCTTTGATCGCCCTCGCCCTGACGCTCTGCGTCTGGGACCTTATAAGGCGCTCACGCCGCGCCCGCACCACCAAACTCAGCGACGCCCCGAACGTCTAATCCTGGAAGAACCACCTCATTCACTTCATGCAAAGTAAGGTCCAGTAGAGCAATGGGCTGAGTTTGAAGAGGTTGGTAGTCAGAAGGGGTTGCAACACCTGACTACTAGCTACTGATTCCCAAGGGTCCAGCTTCCAGTTAAGCCAAACCGCAGTGCGCGTAAGGTGAGTTCTCCATTCTCCCTTCTTCATTCTTTTTAAAACCAGAGTTCAAACCGCGTCAGCCCCGGGCATTTATAACCACCGTTTACAAAGCAGGGCGTGCGTAGCGATGCGCTACAGCTTATAATTATCCTTAGTAACAAGACACCCTGGAGGTGCTTATGAAAAAAGTGTTTGTCCTGCTCGCGCTCACCCTGACTGTTTCGGGCCTCGCTCAGAGTGCTGACCTGGAAGGTCGTACCCTCACCGTCGGTTCGGACACCACCTACCCACCGTTTGAAACGGTCGATCAGCAGGGCAACGTCGTCGGTTTCGATGTTGACATAGTGAACGCCATCTGTGAGCGTGTCAACTGCGTCGCCGAATTCAAAACGACTGCGTGGGACGGTATCTTTCCGGCGCTTGCAGGCGGCGAGTTCGATATGGTCGCCTCGGGGGTGTCGATTACCGCTGAACGCGACCAGATCGTCGATTTTACCGACCCTTATCTGGCCGTTACCGAAGCGGTAGCCGTCCGTGTCGAAGATGAAGGGTTGACGCTGGAAGACTTTACTGAAGGCGACCTGGTGCTGGGCGCGCAGACCGGAACCACAAACGCTACAACCGCCGAAACGCTCGTCGGGCGTGACCGCTTGCGCCTTTACGACAACTTCAACACCGCCGTGCAGGCGCTGCTCAATGGCGACGTTGACGGCGTCGAGATCGACGGCACCTCCGCCGACGCTTTTGTCGAACAGTACGCGGGCGAACTTACGGTCAGCATCGACGATGTGGAGTCGGGTACCGAACTCGGGTTTGTAGTCCAGGAGGGCGACGCGCTCGTCGACGCACTCAACACCGGGCTCGCCGAGATCAAGTCCGACGGTACGCTCGACACCCTCATTGAAAAATGGCTGGCTGTCCAACAGTAGTGGTTTTACGTCTACGCAGCCCGGTTTCACCGGGCTTTTTTGGTTCAGGTCGTGAGCTGGCAGCGGTTGCGCCTTCAGCGGCGCGGGGATGAAGCCCTCCCCTACACCCTCACAGGGCGTCAGTCTGGGGCCGAGCACGTTCGTGCTGCTAAGCGCGCTGCCCTTTATCATCTACCTTTTTGCCACTGCGCCCGACTACAACCGGGCGCTCGAGTACATCCTCCCCGGCCTCGGCATCACCACCTTCGTAACGATCTGCGCCTACCTGCTGGCGCTGGCACTGGGATTAGGACTCGCCGGACTGCTGCTACTCAAATGCGGGCGCTGGACGGTGTTGCAGTTTGCGGGAGCGGCGCTCGTACTGGCAGCGCTCAGCGGGTTTTTCTTTTCACGTCCGGCAGATGACTACACGCTGGTAGGGAGCACCGACGGGCGGGTCGCCATTTTGCAGGGCACGCCGAGCCGCGTTTCGTCGCAGATTCAGTCGGGCGCGTACGGCGGTGAGGGCATGGCGGTGCGTTCGTTCGCTTCGGCGCAGGACGCTCTGGCGGGGCTCGAGGCCGGTACCGTAAGTGCTGCCTTCCTTCCATCGGTAGCCGTTCCTGCGGGGCTGCCTACACTCTGGCAAATCGGTTTTTTGCCCTCTTCGGCGCGCAACCCGGCCCTCTTGACCGTAGTGTTGGCCGTGCTGCTTCTCATGCTAAGCGCCGCCGGTTGGTGGAGCTTTGAACACCCCTTACGTATCTTCGCCGAGCTTTACATCGACATGATTCGCGGGATTCCGATGCTGGTGATTATCCTCTACGTCGGCTTTCCGCTTCAGGGCGCACTCCGCGACGTGACCGGCGGGCTGCTCAACATGCCTATCCTGATGCGCGGGGTGGTCGCTATCGCCCTCGGTTACGCCGCCTACCTCGCGGAGATTTTTCGCGCCGGTATCGAGGCGGTGCCGCATGGTCAGCGCGAAGCGGCGCGCACCTTGGGTTTGTCCGGGCGGCAAACGGCGCGCTTTGTGGTCTTGCCGCAAGCCCTTCGAATCGTCACGCCACCCCTCGGCAACGAATTTATCGCCATGCTCAAAGACTCGTCGCTGCTCTCAATCCTGGGTGTACGCGAGCTGACGCAGTTGACCCGCGAATACCAAGCCGCCAACTTTCAGGTGTTCCCACCCTTTAATTCGGTAGCGGTGTTGTACATTGCGCTGACGCTGGTGGCGTCTAGTTTGCTAAAATGGCTCGAGCGCCGGACCAAGTACGGCAGATAGACCCCCGAGACGTGGACGATGATATGACTCAACATCCTCGACGCCTTCTGTGGGACGGCTGTCTAAACGTACGCGATCTGGGAGGATACGCGGCAGCAAACGGACGTGTCACGCGCACCTATAGCTTGGTTCGCTCGGACAACTTGGCTCGCCTCACCGCCACAGGTCAGCAAGTTGTACACGAGACCGGCGTCTCTTTAATTGTCGATCTGCGTTCACCTTATGAACTTGACCTCGAGGTGAACCCCTTTGCGCTATCGGCGGACACCCGACCGTTTTACCTAAACCTTCCCCTGATAGACGAGGCAGACACCGAAGGCATGGTA
>JAABUN010006995.1_pt1 | contig 12554 bp, 16 predicted proteins | sample 5559311 | NCBI WGS metagenome assembly JAABUN01 (sample SAMN10711877, study PRJNA513370) | rock metagenome | isolation source: Antarctica rocks | place: Antarctica: Victoria Land, Siegfried Peak sud | reverse complement strand
CGTACGGCAGTCGCCGCCTCGGTCAGTGGTACTTCACCCCCGGCGAGTACCCCAGCGCCGACGACAACAAGCAACTGTTCATCCGGGCCTCAGGACCGGCACCATGATCCGCCCAAGCAGCTCCTAGCCTGGACTGCATGGAGGTGCCGGGGTGTCGGATCGGGGCCTCACGCGCAAGGTTGGCGTGGCTTGCCGGTCGGGGTGAGCCTGGCCGGTAGTGCCTACATTGCGGGAGGCCCCGGTGGAGCTTGAGCGTACGAGCGTTGGGCGACCTTGCCGGCGGCAATCTCGCCACTAACGCCGGGGGCAGCTGCTGTCATCCCCGACAGCCGCACCCACGGTGACGCCATCGTCCTCACCCAGCGTGGCGCCCAACAAGGGGCCAGCAGGGGCCGGAACCCCTTACCCGTGTCGTCGTCGATGCCGCACGGCACCACTGACCGTGCGTGCACATCCAGACCGGCGAGCGTGCCTGCACGGACCGGTGCCTCAGTCAACGGCCGCGTGCTCGGCGTAGAACCACTGGACGTGCTCGCGCATCAGCCGCCGGGCGCGCTCGACACCACCGGCCTCGACGGCGGCAAGAATCGCGGCGTGCTCGGCAGCGAGCCGCTCAAGCACCGGAGCGGGTTCGTCGATCGCCTGCAGCGACGTGAGCAGATGCCCGGCGATGGCGTGCCGCAGCACCTGCATCAGCAACGGAACAGCGGTGTTGCCGCCGGCGCGCGACAGGCTGAGATGGAAGCGGATGTCGGCGTCGTGGAAGTCGGCCACGCTGATGCCCGGCCGGCGCATCAGCTCGACCTCGCGGCCGGCAGCAGCCAGCTCGTCCGGGTCCGTGGTGCCGCCCTGCAAGGCGGAGTCCTCGAGCAGGAGCCGGAGCCCGACGAGGTCGGATCCCCGAAGCGCGTCGGACGGTCACGCGCCGCGCAGGACGACGCGGCGGCCAGACGCCTGTGGGAGGAGTCCGAGCGGCTGACCGGCGTGTCCTACGCGCTCGACTGAGCGACCCCGAGCCGGGGTTCAGGCGTGCGCGCGTGCCCGGGCTGCCGCCTCCGTCCGGTTCGACACGCCGAGCTTGGTGAGGATCCGGCTCACGTGGTGCCCGGCGGTCTTCTCGCTGATGACCAGCGTCGAGGCGATGCGCGCGTTCGACATGCCGAGCGCGACGAGCTCGAGGACCTCCTGCTCGCGGGCCGTGAGCTGGCCGGGCACCCGCGGTCGCGCGCCGGTCGCGACGCCGAGCTCGCGCAGCAGCGCGGCGGCAGCATCAGCGGCGCGGGCGGCCCCCAGCTCGCGGAAGATCTCCAGCGCGAGGCGCGCCTCGTCCTGCGCCAGAGCAGGCGCCTCGGCCGCGAGGGCACGAGCCAGGCAGAGCCTGGCCTGCCCGATCCCGAACGGCATCGCCGACCGGCGGAAGGCCTGCAGCGCCCGGCGAACCGGCTCAGCGGCGTCACGTGGGCGCCCGGAGGCGAGCGCCACCCGAGCCTGGGCCAGGTCGGCCTGCGCCTGGACGAGGCGGATGCCAGTGGTCCTGGCGAGCCCCGACAGCTCGTCGCCGGCACTCGCGGCTGCGCCGGTGTTCCCGCAGTCGAGGCGGGCCTCGACCAGAGCGGCCAGCAGCGCTGAGGCGCGGACCGCGTGATCACCGGCAGCCCGTAGTCCACGCTCCAGCAGGGCAGCGGCGTCGAGCGGATGCCCGGCGGCCAGGCGCAGGAGGGCGAGGGCCCGCAGGGAGGCCGAGTCCTCGTCGCGGCCGGCGAGCAGGCGCTCGGCGTCGGCGAGCCGGCCCTGCTGGACCCGGAGCTCGGCGAGGGTGGCGAGGGCCGGCGCGCTCATCTGGGGGATGAACTGCGCGTGCGTGGCCAGCGCCACCTCGAGAGCGTGCTCGGCCTCCGGCCAGTGACCGGTCTGCAGGAGGACGTCCGCGTGGATCGTCCGGCACGCGCCGAGCAGCGGGGCCGCCTCGTGCTTGCGGGCGAAGTCCTCGACCAGCTCGCACCACTCGGCGCCGCGCTCCCAGTCGCCGGCGATCGCGCATCCCTCGATCAGGTTGCAGTAGGCCTCGGCCAGAGTGTGCACGCTGCGCACCTGGCCGGAGGACGCCGCGGCCATCGCCTCCTCGAGCAGCAGCAGCCCGTCCTCCTGCCGGCCCGTGCTGATCACGGCCCGCCCCATGAGCGCCAGAGCCAGCACCTCCAGGTCACGGATGCGCCGGCCGCGGGCGATCGCCAGAGCGGTCGTGGCTCCTGCGAGCTGCTCGGCGGCACTGCCGGCCTGGCGGGCCCGCTCGACGGCGAGCCAACCGCGACCGGGGCACGAGGCGGCCGCGCCGTCGAGGGACCGCTCGGCCCGCGACAGCCACCCGCGGGCCGCCGAGCTGCGGCCGCCCAGCAGGTGCTGGTGCGAGACCCACACCGCAGCACGGGCCGCCTCGTCGCAGCCGCCGGCTTCGACGTAGCCGTCGAAGGCCCGCTCGCGCTCGGCGACGCTGTCCGAGATGCGGCCGAGAAACCACAGGGCCTGCCCACGCCCGTCGTGCGCCTGCGGGGTGTCGGCGACCAGGAGGGCCTGGTCGAACGCCGCGAGCGCCGCGTCCCAGTCGGCCCGCTCCAGCGCCCGGGCGCCGGCGAGCACCAGTTCGCCCTCCGGCCCGGCCCCCACGGCTACGGAGCATGCTCCCAGTCCGGCGACCTCACAAGGGAGGCGTCAGCGCCTGGTCCCCACAGCGACCAGGTACTCCTTCTCGAACCGGGCCGCGCTGGGCGAACCCAGGTCCCACGTGTCGCAGAACCGGTCGAGGGCCTCGTCGAAGGCCTGCTCACGACCATCGGCCGCCGCGTTGGCCCGCACCGCGATGGTCGGCCCGTAGTAGGCCTTGAAGTGCTCCCCGTAGTCGCGTGCCTCACTGAAGGCGGTGATCTCGAGCGTCTCCCGCGCAAGCGTGTGCAGGTCCACGCGGTTGCCGAACAGGCCGGCCAAGTGCTCCTCGCTCCCCCACAGCGGCGGCGGCTGAGCGCCGGGGGGCGGCGGGGCCGCGAACGGCTTCATGGTGCGGAACAGGTCGCCGAGCATGCCCTCGGGGGTCCAGCTGAGCAGCGCGATCGTCCCGCCGGGCGCGCACACTCGCAGCAGCTCGTCGGCGGCCTGCTGGTGGTGCGGCGCGAACATCACGCCGATCGCCGACATCACGACGTCGAAGGACGCGTCGTCGAAGGGCAGGCGCTCGGCGTCGGCCTCCACCCACTCGATGTCGAGGCCGGCAGCCTCGGGCCGCTGCGAGCCGGCCGCCAGCAGGTCAGGGGTGAGGTCGCTGGCCGTGACCCGGGCCCCCGTTGCGCGGCCGGGATCGACGCGTTGCCGGTGCCGGCCGCCACGTCGAGGACTCGGGCGCCAGGCCCGACCTGCGCTGCGTCCACCAGCCGCTGCCCGATCGGCAGCAGGAACGTGTCGACCATCCTCGGGTAGTCGCCCTTGCCCCACATGGTCCGGTGCTTGGCCTTGAGCTCGTTGTCGGCCACGTCGACGTGCGTCATGACTCCTCCTCCACGGCCCCCGCGGGACCTGTGAGGCAGAACCTGCTGCACCCGGGCCCACCCTCGCATCGGGCGAACTCCCCATCTGCAGGGCGTGAGCGAGGCGCGCGCCGCCGCTCCGGCCAGCAGCGATCCTCATCTCACCGTGCCCGAAGACGCCCGGACGGCGACGTCGCAGCCTCTAGCATGGGGCGCTCATCCGTTGCTCCCCAGGAGATCTCCTTGGGCTCAGCCCGACGGCTCGCCCTCCCCGCAGCTCTGGCGTCCTGCCTGCTCCTGCCCGCTGCGGCGGCCTGCCCGGTTTCAGCAGCGGCGACGACGAGGTACGCGCCCCCGCGGCGCCGCAGCCCAGCTCCGGGGCCACGTTCGGCGGACCCCCCAAGCCCTCTGCCTCGGCATCTGCTTCGCAGTCGGCCGCGCCTCCGGCGCCCTCGGGCGACGTCACCAAGGCCGGCACCAAGCTCAAGATCGGCGAGAAGGCGGTCTTCCCGGTCACGGCCAAGGATCTCGACACCAACCAGCCGGTCGCCGGCACGATCGGCGTCACGGTCACCCGCATCGAGAAGGGCAACGTGGCCGATCTGGCCCCGCTGAACCTCGGCGACAAGGCCAAGGGGTTACCCCCTACTACATCCGGGTGACCGTCACCAACGAGTCCGGCGCGAAGCTGCCCTTCTACTCCTTCCCCGATCCGGCCGGCCGGCTCGGGGACGGCAACGCGGCGCAGCGGGTCAGCATCATCGGCAAGTTCGCGCCATGCCCGAACACGTCCGCGGGCAAGGACTTCAGCACCAAGGGCGCCTCCTACGAGACGTGCTCGCTGGCGCTGGCCAACGCCGGGACCCAGGTCACCTCGGCGCAGTCGACCGGGCAGCGGGTCGAGGGCGGCCCCGACTGCAACCGGGAGCCGGTCGTCTGGTCCTAGCTCTCCACCTCGGGCTCGTCCGGCGGGTCCTCGCCCAGCGCGAGGGCCCGCTGGGCCCAGGCCACGTCGTGCCACGACCCGAGCTTCCAGCCAACGCGACGCAACGTGCCGACCGGCTCGAAGCCCATCGCCCGGTGCAGTGCCTCGCTCGCCGGGTTCGGCAGCGTCATCACACCGATGGCCGTGCGGTAGCCCCGCTCGCTCAACCTGGCCAGCAGCTGCTCGTACAGCGCCCGCCCGCCGCCGGTCCGCCGGCGCCCTCGCTCGAGGTAGACGCTGACCTCGCAGGACCACTGGTAGGCCGGCCGCGACCGGAACGGACTGCCGTAGGCGTAGCCGACGACCCGTCCGTCCTCCTCCAGCACCAGCCAGGCGTGCGTGCGTGCGAAGTTCCCTATGCGCTCGCCCATCTCGGCCTCCGAGGCCGGCTCGAGCTCGAAGGTCACAGCGGTGTCGGTGACGTACGGGGCGTAGATCGCTGCGCAGGCCGCGGCGTCGCTGGCGGTGGCGGCTCGGATCGTCATGCCCGCGACACTGCCGTGCGGTCGGATTGGGGACACGAGCGGGGTCCGCGACGGCGCGGCAGGTGCGACGATGGGCGCCCACTGCCGCGCGGGACGGGGACGAGATGACCGGACCGGCCGACTCCGACACCAGCAGGCACACCAGCTGGCGGCGCAACCACTGGGGGACGCACCTCGAGCGGCACGCCTTCCAGGTGCCCGAGGCCCCGGCGTTGCGGTTCCGCGGCGAGACGACCACCTGGCGGGAGCTGCGCGACCGGGTCGCCTCCCTCGCGGGCGCCCTCGCCCGACGCGGCGTCGGACCGGGCGACCGGGTGGCCGTGCTCATGTGGAACCGCCCGCAGTTCCTCGAGACAGTGCTCGCGGCGAACCGGCTCGGCGCCATCGCGGTTCCCGTCAACTTCCGCCTGGCACCAGCAGAGGTCGCCTACGTGCTGAGCAACTCCGGTGCCAAGGTGGTCGTCGCCGACGACGACTGCGCGGCGACGGTGCCCGGAGCCACCGAAGGACTCCAGCTCGCGGTGGTGGTCCTCGGCGCGGACCTCCCGGGCGCCGAGCGCTACGAGGACCTGCTGGCTGAGCCCGGCGAGCCGGCACCGCTGCAGGACGTGGCCGAGGACGCACCGGCTCTGATCATGTACACCTCGGGGACCACGGGGCGCCCCAAGGGAGCGGTGCTCTCGCACAGCAACCTGCAGGCCCAGGCGCTGACGGTCCTGCGGGCATGGCGGTCCTTCGACGCCGCCGAGGTGAACCTCTGCGCCTCGCCCATGTTCCACATCGGCGCCATCGGGTCCATCGCGCCGATGATCCTGATCGGCGGGGTGATCGTGGTGCTGCCCACCGGCGCCTTCGCCTCGGGGCAGGTGCTCGACGTGCTGGCGCGCGAGCGGGTGACGAGCGCGTTCCTGGTGCCGACGCAGTGGCAGGCCTTGTGCGAGGACGCCTCGGTGCCGGAGCGGGACCTCTCCGAGCTGCGGATCACCTGCTGGGGAGCGGCTCCCGCGTCCACGACCCTGCTGCGCCGGATGGGCGAGGTCTTCCCCGGAGCGACGAACGTGGCGGTGTTCGGACAGACCGAGATGTCGCCGATCACGTGCGTGCTCGACGGTGCCGACGCCCTACGCAAGATCGGCTCGGTCGGCAAGCCGATCAGCACGCTGGCGGTGCGCGTCGTCGACGAGCTGGGGCGGGACGTCCCGCAGGGCGAGGTCGGCGAGATCGTCTACCGCGGGCCGACGCAGATGGCGGGCTACTGGGACGACGAGGCCGCGACCGCCGAGGCGTTCGCCGGCGGGTGGTTCCACTCCGGTGACCTGGTCCGGGTGGACGAGGAGGGCTTCTACTACGTCGTCGACCGGGCCAAGGACATGATCATCTCAGGCGGCGAGAACGTCTACTGCGCCGAGGTGGAGGACGCCCTGTCGGCCCACCCCCAGATCCGCGAGGTGAGCGTGGTCGGCCGGCCGCACCCGCGCTGGGGCGAGACGCCGGTCGCCGTCGTGGTCCTGGCCGAAGGCGGGGCGGCGCTGCCGGTCGACGAGCTGCGGGCCTGGGCCCGCGGGCGGCTGGCGTCGTACAAGATGCCGACCGCCGTCGAGGTGGTGCCCGAGCTGCCGCGCAACGCCGGCGGCAAGGTCCTGAAGGGCGCCCTGCGCCAGCAGTTCGGCGCTCAGTAGCTCTTGGGCAGGCCCAGCACCGACGTGCCGATGTGGGCGAGCACGAGCTCCTCCGAGACGGGGATGTTGCGGCCGATGCGGGCATCTCGGAACAGCCGCTCGACCGGGTACTCCTTGGAGTAGGCCATGCCGCCGTACACCTGGAACGCCTGGTCCGCGGCCTCCCAGGCGACCTGCGCGCCGGTCAGCTTGGCGATGTTCGCCTCGTTGCCGCAAGGCCGGCCCTGGTCGAACAGCCACGCCGCCTGGTAGGTCATCAGCCGGCCGAGCTCGGTCTTGGCCTTGATCTGGGCGAGGGGGAACTGCAGCGCCTGGTTGGCCCCGATCGGCCGGCCGAACACGACCCGCTCCCTGGCGTAGTCGCAGGCCAGGCGCAGCGCCGCGTCGGCGGTCCCGATGCCCCCCGCCGCGGCCAGGATCCGCTCCGGGTTGAGCACGTCCCACAGCACCGCGAAGCCCCGGTCGACCTCGCCCAGCACCTGCGACGCCGGCACCCGGACGTCGTCGAAGAACACCTGGCTCGACGTCACGATGTTGCCGCCCAGCTTCGGGATGGGGGCGTACGACAACGTGCCGGCGGCGAGCGCCTCGGGGACGTCGACCAGCAGCAGGGTGAAGCCCGCAGTGCGCGGCGAGGCCTCGGCCGCCGGCGTCGTGCGGGTGACCGCAAGCATCCACCGGGCGTTCTCGACCCCCGAGATCCAGGTCTTCTGGCCGCGCAGCAGGAAGTCGCTGCCGTCGCGACGGGCCGAGGTGGTGATCTCGATGGCGTTGCTGCCGGCGTCGGGCTCGGTCAGCGCCATGCAGAACTGCGCGTGGCCATTGGCCACGTCGGGCAGGATCGCCGCCTTCTGCTCGTCCGTGCCGTGCCGCGTCAGCGTCATCGCCCCGAAGCCGGGCGTGAGGATGTAGAGGAAGGTGCCGGCGGTGCCGCCCGAGGCGGCGAGCGTCTCGCAAGCCACCGCCAGCTCGAGCATCCCTTGCCCGCCGCCGCCGTACTGCTCCGGGACGCAGAGCCCGACCCATCCCCCGTCGGCCAGGTCGCGCCAGAGCTCGGACGGGAAGCGGTGGTCGTCCTCGCACCTGGACCAGTAGGCGTGGTCGTACTTCGCCGCCACAGCCGCCACCCCGTCCCGGACGGCGAGCGCGGTGTCGGGCAGCGAGAAGTCCATGGCGCGCTCCGAGCCTCGCGAGGGTGGGTGCGGTCAGCGTAGGTCGGCACCGGAGCCTTGTGGAGTTGAGCAGCCTCCGCTCGCGCTCGGCTAGGTCTGGGGCTCGTCCGCGCGCAGCGCTGCGACGAGCCGTCGCAGGACCGCTCGGGCGGTATCGAGCTCGTCGGCGCCGGCGCCTGCGCGACGCAGGACTGCAGCGCGGTCGGCTGCGCCAGCGTCGGACAGCGCCGACAGCGTCGCGCGCCCTCGTCGGGTGAGCGAGACGAGCGGCGCCCGGGCGTGCTCGGGGTTCGGGCTCAGCTCGACGTGGCCCTCCCGAGCCAGGTCGTCGACGACCCGCTGCACGCTCTGGCGGGTCAGGCCCAGCCGGCGGGCGGCTGCGGCCACCGTGCAGGCGCGCTCGGAGACGACGCTCAGCACGTGCCACCGGGCGGCGGTGGAACCGGCCCGGCGCGCGAGTTCTTCGCCGCTGCGCCGGGACTCACCAGCGAGCTCGTAGACATCAGCGATCAGGAGGCGGTAGGCGTCGATCTTGCGGTGTCTCATGTTGACAGCAACCTGCCCGACCGACAGCATGCTGTCAAACTACTCGAAGGGAGTCGCCGTGATCCTCCGCCTCTGGCACGGATGGGCCCGGCCTCAGGACGCCGCCGCCTACCAGCAGCTGCTCACCCAGCAGATCGCGCCGGGTATCGCCTCGGCGCGGCTGTCCGGCCTCCACGACCTGACCGTGCTCCGACGTGACGGGTCGGAGCTCCGCGCCGGGGACGACGTCGAGTTCCTGACCCTGATGAGCTTCCACGACCTCGAGGCTGTCCGCGAGTTCACCGGCGGGGAGCCGTCCCGCTCGGTCGTCCCTCCGGCGGCCCGCCAGCTGCTCCGGCAGCACGACGAGTACTCGCAGCACTACGTGCGCCTGGCCAGCTATCCCGGCGCGTGACCAGGAGGCCGCGGGCGGTCAGCCTCCGCCCTGAGTCACTCCTGCAGGCCTGCGTCAGCGGTGCGCGGTCGCCGCTGGTACCCCTACCTGACGGTCCCCCCGGCGGAGCTGGCACCGGACAAGGGCTCGCCGGCGCTCGCCTCTACTCCGAGGACGGCAGAGGGAGCAGACATGACCATGAACCGTCCCGGGTTTGATGCCGCTTCCTTTCATGCGAAGGATGCACGTCATGCCGAAGAAGTACCCGACGGATCAGCGGGACCGTCTTCCAGGGCGGCGGCTGGCAGCGCTGCAGGGTCCACTTCATGCGCAACGTGCTGGCCAAGGTCAGCAAGGGCCACGACGAGCCTCACGAAGACGCCTAGGGCCTGGACGTGGCACCACAAGGAAGACGGCACCCATGCAACTGATCCCTCGTGACCTGCACCGCGCCGTCCCCCACAGCGGCGGTGTGGCCGTCAACCGCGCCAAGGGAACGGAGTACCGGTGATCGAGATCGTGCACGACGGGCCACTCGTCGAGGCGGGGTCGGGCAGATCTTCATCCGCGGCAACAACGTCATGCAGGGCTACTGGCAGCGTCCGGAGGCCACGGCCGAGGTGCTGCGGGACGGCTGGTTCGCTACTGGGGACATGGCGCGGCGCGACGAGGACGGGCTGTACTTCATCGTCGACCGCAAGAAGGAGATGATCATCCGGGGTGGCTACAACGTCTACCCGCGCGAGATCGAGGAGGTGCTCTACGAGCACCCTGCTGTTCTGGAGGCGGCCGTGATCGGCGTACCCGACGACTCCCTCGGGGAGGAGGTCGCGGCGGCGGCGGTCGTCGCCAGGCCGGGCCAGACGATCGATGTCGACGAGCTGCGCACGTTCGTGAAGGACCAGGTGGCGGGGTACAAGTACCCGCGCCACATCTGGCTGGTAGACGAGCTGCCGAAGGGTCCCACCGGGAAGATCCTCAAGCGGGAGATCACTGCTCCCTCGGACGCTCGGTGACGGGCGCAGCCGAGCCGGTCCCCCGCATGTACGACGTGGGAAGGTCGTTGTCCACCGACTACTTCGGACTGAAGGACCAACTCGATCCGGCTGAGCTCGACCTGCTCCTGCGGACCCGGCAGTTCGTCGACGATGAAGTCCTCCCCGTGATCGGTGACTTCTGGGAGCGGGCGGAGTTCCCCCGCGAACTCGCCCGGAGGATCGGCGAGCTCGGCCTGGTCGGTGACGGCATCCAGGGCTACGGCTGCACGCCGATGAGCCCCACCGGGTCCGGCCTCATCCACATGGAGCTCAACCGCGGGGACGGCAGCCTGGGGACGTTCCTGGGGGTCCAGTCCGGCCTGGCGATGAAGTCGATCGACCTGCTGGGCTCGCAAGAGCAGAAGCAGCGATGGCTACCAGGCCTCGCGTCGGTGGAGCTGTTCGGAGCCTTCGCCCTCACTGAGCCCCGTCACGGCTCCGACTCGGTCGCCCTCGAGACGACCGCCCGACGCGACGGCGAGCACTACGTGCTCGACGGGCAGAAGCGCTGGATCGGCAACGGCAGCATTGCCGACGTCCTGGTGGTGTGGGCCCGAGACACGGAGGACGGACAGGTCAAGGGGTTCCTGGTGGAGGGGGGAGCCGCGGGACTCCACGCCCGCCGGATGGCGGGCAAGGTCTCGGTCCGCGCGGTCTGGCAGGCCGACATCACCCTGACCGGCGTCCGCGTCGCAGGCACAGACCGCCTTCCCGGCGCCTTCACCTTCAAAGACACTGGACGGGTGCTCGCAACGACCCGCAACTCGGTCGCGTGGGGCGCACTGGGTCATGCCACTGCGGCCTACGAGATCGCCCTGTCGTACGTGCGCCAGCGCGAGCAGTTCGGGCGACCGCTCAGCAGCTTCCAGCTGGTGCAGGACAAGCTCGTGCGCATGCTCGCCGAAGTCACGGCCATGCAGCTGTACTGCATGCGGCTCGCCCGGCTGTCGGAATCGGGCCAGCTCACGGACACCATCGCCGCGCTGGCGAAGTTCAACAACACCCGCAAGGCTCGGGAGGTTGCTCTGGAAGCCCGGGAACTTCTCGGAGGCAACGGGATCCTACTCGACTACCACGTCGTGCGGCACATGGCCGACATCGAGGCCATCTACACCTATGAGGGCACCGCCGACATCCAGGAGCTCATCGTCGGGCGGGAGATCACCGGTTCCAGCGCGTTCACCTGAGCCGTGACGGCAGCCTCGACGATGAAAGCCGGTGGACCCGGCCCCTTCCGTGCCCGCCGGGATGCTCTATTTCATACTCGGCGTACATGTAGTCGCGATCGTCGTCGGTGACCATCCCGAGGACCGTCGTGGCGACCGCAGTTGCCGACGACGGAGCTGACGGGATGCCCGACATCCGCTCGGCCAGCATGGTCTTGCCGCTGCCCGGCGGGCCGAGCAGCAGCGCGTGGTGCCCGCCGGCTGCGCTGACCTCCACGGCCGTCCACCCGACCGGCTGCCCGGTGACCTCGAGCCGGTACGTCCGGCCGTCGTCGACGAGCTGGATCATGGAGGCGCGAGATTGTCGAACGGCAGACAGGGCGGCCAGCCGCTGTCAGTATGGTCAGATGCGGTGGCCACTAGCCGTCGGATCTGAGCGGTTGGCTCGTGGCAGCGTGGCGATGCTCCTTGTCGGCGCTGTCGTTGCGGTCATCGTTGGCGCCCTCGCAGTCCCTGGCTGGCTACCGGAGGGCCGCCGGACAGCGTCCCGTACGTGGACCCGTGTCCCGACCCCCCGTGTTTCGGAGGAGGGCCCGCCCCGTCGTTGGCGGACGTGCCCGGCTTTGCCCACCTTCTGGTGTTCGGGCTGGCGCTGGTGCTTAGCGTCCTGGCGTCGGCAACCGGCCTGCTGGCGGCCGTCCGCCGCGGCGGCACTCGTCGTCTTGGCCTCGCGCTAGCCGCCGGGGCCGGGACGTTGCTGGTGATGACCGGCGGGGAGATCGTGCCGCACCTGCTCAACCCGTGCTTCGTCGCGGAGTGGCTCGGCGCATCAACACCGGGGTTCTGTGAAACAGGACTCAACGGATCCGACATCGCCGACAACTGGCACCTCCTCGACCACGCCCTGACCGGATTTCTTCCGCTGGTGCTTGTGTTCGCCTGGTGGTGGAGCAGGTTGGCTGCGGCGGAACCGAGGTCACCCGGCGGGTAGCGTGCCAGCGGCACGAAGGCTGGGTGCCGCCCTGCGCCAAACGGACGCATCTCGGTACGTCCATATGGGGGTGGGAGTGAGCTGGCGTGCTAGGGCAGCTCCTGCCGCCCCTTGGCCGTCAGGCCGTCGACCAGGAAAGGGTGGCGGATCTCGGGGACCGCGACGCCGATGATCAGGCCGAGTTCCTGCAGGTCGGTCAGGGCCGTGAGCAGCTCCTCGGTGGGCAGGCCCAGGTCGAGCAGGAGGTCGGGCAACGGGTCCACGTTCGGGGCGATGAGCATGCGACCCAGGGACTCGCAGTGGTCGTTGACCGCGGCCAGCACCTGCACCTGCGTGTCTGTGAGCATGGGGCTGACGGTAGGGCCTCGTGACAGTTTTAGAAGCCGCCGCTCGGCGCTGGCGTCAGTCAGCCGGCGCTCGAAGCCGTCGGCCACGTCTCCGGCGCACCTCGATGCTCAACTCGGACACCGAGGACGTCCTAGTGTCGCGGGTTGTAAGTCTTCTTGCGGTTGGGTGAGGGCTTGGCGTGGGCGATGACCTCTTCGGCGTTCTTGGTCCAGGTGAACGGGTGGGCTCGCTCGTTCCAGCCGTCGATGTAGACCGCG
>JAABUN010006994.1_pt1 | contig 12555 bp, 17 predicted proteins | sample 5559311 | NCBI WGS metagenome assembly JAABUN01 (sample SAMN10711877, study PRJNA513370) | rock metagenome | isolation source: Antarctica rocks | place: Antarctica: Victoria Land, Siegfried Peak sud | reverse complement strand
AAGATAAAATATGATTGGCTGTCGTGGGAAGCGTATAGCTCCTACAAAAACTTATGCGAAGAACTCGATAAAATTCTCTCGCAAATTGGTTCAAAATACCTGATAACTTTTTCTTAGGTGCTTAAAAACGATTGAGCTTTTCGACGCGCACCTTTATATCGACAAAAAACGGTTCGCAATCGCTTCCGCTCAAATGATTTTCCAAATTTCTCAATATATTTTTGATTATCCGATTGTGGTTTTTGCTCGTTCCAGCCATCGCGTAGACTTCGCCGTCGATATATTCGTGCCGAACCCGGCTGATTTTCTCGCCTTCGAGATAATCTTTAACTGAAATTTTCGATTTTAGCTTCGGCAGTCCCATAATTTTTTGTCTTCTCGATTTTAACGTCAGATAGAAATTTACCAGATAATTCGGACTAATCCACTTTTTACAATATTTTCGTCTTTCGTCAGCAAAGGCGCGTTTAAACGGCGCGAAACGCCGACAATGATTCGGTCGTGCATTTCCCTGACGGCTGCATCGCGGTCAAATTCCAAAACGTCTTCGGCATCAAAGGGCGTGAGAATAAACTGTCCGCTTTTTTCGATTGTTTGAAACGCGGCGGGAAAATCGAATATGTTTCCCTGTTTTTTGTTTAAAAAATATAATTCCGCCCAGACAATCGAAGGAATATGTATAAAAGCGTTTCCGCTGTCGGCTTCGTCAAAAGCCGCGCTCGCGTTTGCGCCGAGCAAACGCGGAACGGCTAAATACCAGAGCAAGGCGTGCGTGTCGGCGACGTAATCGTTCATAAATCGAAATCCATTTCCGGCTTCCACTCGTCCCGAATTTCGCGCAAAGCCTCATCAACATCGAAATCTTCGGGAAATTTGCCTTTCCAGATGCCTCTTAAACTTTGCGGTTTTTTAATGTTTAATACCTGCCGCTGCAATCGCTGCGCGAGATGCTCGACAAGTTTCAGCTGTTCGGCGGGCGGCAGGCGGTCTGCCATTTCCGTAATTCTTTCGAGATGATTCATACTTTTAATTTTTTATCACAGACGGCTTTCGTGTCAATAAAGTTCTATTTGTCGTCCAGCGCTTCGACGCCCGGCAGGATGTCGCCCGCCAGAAATTCGAGCGTCGCGCCGCCGCCGGTCGAGATATGCGTGATTTTATCGGCGAGTCCGGCTTGATTGACTGCCGCGACCGAATCGCCGCCGCCGACAATCGACGTTGCGCCTTTTTCGGTTGCTTCGGCGACCGCTTCGGCAATGGCAATCGTGCCTTCGTCAAACGGTTTTTCCTCGAACATTCCCATCGGACCGTTCCAGACGATTGTTTTCGCGCCTTCGATAGCTTTTTTAAAAATCGCTATTGTTTCAACGCCGATGTCCAAGCCGACAAGTCCGGTATTTGTAAATTCGACGGGAATCGTCTTGCGCGAATTGAGCGGGTCGTAACTATCGACAACCTGATGGTCGGTCGGCAGCAGAAGTTCGACGCCCGCGTCTCTCGCCATTCGTTCGATTTCCATCGCTTTGGGCATCATCTCGTCTTCGACCAGCGATTTTCCGACTGTAAAACCCTGCGCTTTGAAAAACGTGTAAGCCATCGCGCCGCCGATTAAGAGTTTATCGACTTTGCGCTCGATTAAAGATTCGATAACGGGAATTTTATCGGAAACCTTCGCGCCGCCTAAGATTGCGACGAACGGGCGTTCGGGATTATTGAGGGCTTTACCGAGAAATTCGAGTTCCTTTTCCATCAAAAGACCGGCAACTGCCGGCTGAAGAAATTTCGTAATTCCGGCGGTCGAAGCGTGAGCGCGATGCGCCGCGCCGAACGCGTCATTCACATAAACGTCCGCTAATCCGGCTAATTGTCGGGCAAATCCGTCGTCGTTGGCTTCTTCTTCGGCATACAGCCGCAAATTTTCGAGCAGCAGAATTTCGCCCGCGTTTAATTTTTCAACGTGCGCTTTGACGACATCGCCGACGCAATCGCCCGCAAAGAAAACCTTGTCTTTCAAATCGGGAAGCGCGCGCAAATATTCATAAACCGGCGTCAGGGAATATTTCGCCGCGTCATACGGCATTCCTTTGTCTTCAGCTTTCTTTTTATCTTTAAGCGGTCTGCCCAAATGCGATGCGAGAATGACTTTTGCGCCTTGTTCAATCGCGTATTTTATCGTCGGCGTTGCGCCTGAAATTCTGGTGTCGTCTTCGATTTTGCCGCCTTTTACCGGCACATTGAAATCGACGCGAATAAAAACGCGCTTGCCTTTGATGTCGATGTCTTTAATGGTTTTCTTGTTCATAACTTCATACAAAATATGACTTTCTCGAAATGCGGAAATACGCACGTTAGTAAATGTATTCCGCGCCCGAACTTTCGTGCGGCTTCTGCAAAAAATGAGTCCTGCAAAAAATAAGAAGCGCAGTAATTTTTAACATTATACAACGCTTCTCAAAAATTAAAATTCCCGGATTTTAACCGACAAAGCCCGGACGAACCGGCTGTTCCTTGATTTCCCAAACCACTGCGATTTTCTCGATTGCGACATACGCAACTCTGTCTTCCAAATCGCGAAGATACAAAACGCCGCCTTTTACATCGACCACTTCGCCTCTGAACGTCGCGTTTAAGCCGCACGAAACGTCAATCTTTTTTCCCATTAATTGTGTCAAAAATTCTTCCATATTATTCTCCTTTTTCAGGTAACGGGTAACAGGTTTCAGGTGATAGTTTTGCTTCACTAATTCCTAAAACCTATTACCTATTACCTATTTAAAACCGATTTCCCGTCGCCGCCAATCTTCCGGCAAATGCCCAGCGGCTTTCCGATTCTTTTTGTTCCGCCTTTACGGAGCTTCCCTTTTGCTTTTCCGAATAAGCTAAGACGGCGGCGATTATCGCCAAATCTTTTTCCGTTTCGGACACTTCCGGTTTTTCGCGTCTTTCGAGCCAGCGCCCTATAAAACCCGTGTCGAGATTGCCTTCGATAAATTCGGCGTCTTCGATAATCTCTCGAAAAAACGGCAGCGTCGTCTTTATTCCGCCGACTTCGTATTCTTGAAGAGCGCGCCGCAATTTTCCAATCGCTTCATCGCGCGTTCTGCCGACGACGGCGAGCTTTGAAATCATCGGGTCGTAATAAATCGAAATCTCCGAACCTTCATAAATGCCGCCGTCGTCGCGCACGCCGTTTCCCTGCGGAACTCTCAATCTGGTTATTTTTCCCGGCGACGGCAGAAAATTGTTTTCCGGGTCTTCGGCGTAGACGCGGCATTCGATAGCGTGTTTGTTCCAGCTTATATCGTCTTGAGTAAAAGATAATTTTTCGCCGTAAGCGACCTGAATCTGCTCGCGCACCAAATCGATTCCGGTTACAAGTTCGGTTACCGGATGCTCGACTTGCAGGCGCGTGTTCATTTCCAGAAAATAAAACGATTTGTCCAAATCCGAGACGAGAAATTCGACTGTTCCCGCGCCGACATAATCAACCGCTTTTGCGACTTTTATCGCGCATTCGCCCATTGCCTGCCGTAGATTTGCGTCGTTTATCGGCGACGGACATTCTTCGATAACCTTCTGATGACGCCGCTGAATCGAGCATTCGCGCTCTCCCAGATGAACGTAATTGCCGTGCTTGTCCGAGAAAATCTGAATCTCGATATGGCGCGGGCGAACGACGGCTTTTTCCAGGTAAACCGCCGCGTCGCCGAAGCTGGCGAGCGCTTCCGACTGCGCGGCTTCGAGCGCGTTTTTCAAATCGTCCGCGTCCGAAACAAGCCGCATTCCTTTTCCGCCGCCGCCCGCCGAAGCCTTGAGCATCACGGGGAAACCAAATCGTTCGGCGGTCGCTTTCGCATCTTCAAAGGAATTTAGCGGCTCGGTTGTGCCGGGAACGACCGGCACGCCGGCTTTGATTGCTAAGATGCGCGCGCTGATTTTTCCGCCCATCGCTTCCATCGATTCGGGCGACGGACCGATGAAAACTATTCCTTGTCCTGCTGCTTCGCGGACGAATCGGGCGTTTTCCGATAAAAATCCGTAGCCCGGATGAATCGCTTCCGCGCCCGATTGTTCGGCGACTTCCAAAATCTTTTCACCGCGCAAATAACTTTCGCTCGACGGCGACGCGCCGATAAAATATGCTTCATCCGCCATTCTGACGTGCAGTGCGTCTTTGTCGGCTTCCGAATAAACGGCGACGGTTTTTATTCGCATCTCGCGGCAGGCGCGAATCACGCGACAGGCGATTTCTCCGCGATTGGCGATTAAGATTTTTTTAAACATATTTCGTCGGAGCGCGGGCATCTTGCCCGCATTGAACGTTTCCGGCGTTCGCAAAAATTTGAATAGAAATCGACGGCAAGTTTAATCGAACTTATTTAGATTGCTCGCGCAATCTATGCGGGCAGGATGCCCGCGCTCCCGGTTTAAACGAGCATCGAATTTCCGTGATTTTTCGGGTCGAAACGAATGCCGACTTTTGCGCCCGGCGCGTATTGCAAAGGATTTTCCAGCTGCGCTCCGGTTAAGATTTCCGACGACTCAAAATCGACGCCCTGAATACTATAAATATAAAAAACGATTTCTTCGCCTTTCGCGTTCGTCTCGCTGTCGGTAATCGTGCCGTCGGTTATTCTTCCCTTTTGCAGTAAAAGTTCACGGCGGGCAGTCTCCGAATTGACTTGTCCGGTTCGTTTGAAGATGTCGAAAAATCCCATTTGTTAATCCATTATCAAAGGCGTTTTGTTGTATTTAGCGCGCAAATCATTGACCGCCGATAAAACCATCGGACGCCGGATAAGTTTCGCTTCGAGCGGACGTTTTCCCGGAATGTCCATCATCATCAATCCTAAAAGAATCGTCGGAACGCCGGGACCGGGCGTAAAAATCATAACGATTCCCGCTGCGATTAGAATAAAACCGATTAAATTCTTTATAATAAGCGCGCCCCACCGAGCGGCGAAATGCTTGTCCGCATTCGTTTTTTTTGCATACGAAGAACTAAAATAATCCGCCGGAATATTTATCATTCCGATGATAATCAGTCCGTAGCTGGCAATTATCGTAACAATCGTGAATGTTATTCCCAACACGATTCTGCCCCACGTCAACGATTCCCAAAACCGTGCGAACCATTCCCAGATTGCCGAAAACCACTCCATTTATTAAATAAAAAAATCGCAAAACAAAAAATCAAAAATTGCTCCGGTTTAATTTTCCATTTTCAATTTTCCGTTCTCCTCAATTCCTTCCAAGTGTGATACATACGGTGAACAAACGTCCAAATCGAGCCGATTGCCAGAATCCACAGAACCTGCGGCATCCGATTTGTCAGAAAAGCGTCCGAATCGGGAAAGGTCGAAAGTCCGCCGATTATCAGCAGAACGACCCGTTCGGGGCGCTGAAGAAAACCGACGTTCGATTTAACGCCGATATTTTCCGACCGCGCCGTCGTGTAGCTGACCATCACCGAGCCAATCATTCCCGCGCCAGCCAGAAACACGTTCAGAAGCGAATGCTGCGCGGTGTTGCTGGCGTAAAAAATCATAATTCCCAGAAAAGAAACCATATCCGACAGACGGTCGAGCGACGAGTCGAGAAAACCGCCGAAGCGCGTAACTCTGCCCGACAGCCGCGCGACGTTGCCGTCGAGCATATCGAAAAGATTGGCGAGAATAAGGACGACGCCTGCCCAGAAAAACTCGCCGAACCCGAAAAGCACGCCGCACACGACATTTATCGTAACGCCGACGACGGTTAAAATGTTCGGGCTAACGTCGCCGTAGGCGAGCCATTTAACCAGCGCGCCGATAATTCGCATTGCTCCGCGACCGATGCTTGCTCCAAACATTTAGCCTTTTTTGTTTATCCTTACATTACAAAATCTTCAAATTATTGCCGGCATTCAATAAAATACGATTATCGAGGCGGCAAATAAATCAAATTAACACATAACGTCTATATTTTCAGATACATATTAAAAAAATGCAAAAGTTTGCAGAAGGAAAGCTCCCGGAAAGTCGGCGTGTCTATTACAAAAAGTTTAACAAAATAAATTACGCGTGAAACCGCTCGGGGAAAACAAAACGCTTTGTCTTAAATAATATAAAAGGCTTCGTTAAAGCTCAGCATCTTTCGATTTTAGCTCTAAACGAAGCCTTTTGGGGTTTGGCATCCTTAAATCGATAATAGCACGAATAGACGCTCAATCAAGCCGAGCCTGTTTCAGTCGATTTTTTGAGTTGCGTAATCGGGGAAAATCTCGGTCAGACGGTCGATTACCAGAGCGGCGGCAATATCTCTGACAGAGGTGCAGATTTTATACTTGTCCATCGCGTCGCCGTGATAAGTGGTGTCGTCGGGAAAATCCGACGCAACTTTTGTCCAGTGAACGCGCTGCTTGTCCATAAATGTTTCCAGCGCAATCAAATCGGCTAAACCAAGTTTGTCCAGCTTTCGCTCATCGTATTTCATAAAATTATCTTCCTTATGTTAAGAAAATCTATTGCTGTTCGTGAACGGTCGTCAATTTCTTTATCTCGAAATTGCGCCAGCCGGTCGGCGTTTTGATTTTCACTTCGTCGCCTTCTTCCTTGCTCATCAAGCCTTGCCCGATTGGAGAAACCGTTGAAATTAAACCGTTTGCCGGGTCGCTCTCCTCGCTCGTTACCAGTCGATAAGTTATGTCTTCGTCTTTATCGACATCATATAAAACAACCGTCGAACCATAAGCCACACAATCGGTCGGCAGTTTCGAGATGTCGATTGATTCGACTTCGCTTAAGCGCTGACGCACCTGCATAAGCCGCGCCTGCACCATCGACTGCCGCTCCATCGCCGCCTTATATTCGGCGTTTTCCTTTAAATCGCCCCACTCGCGCGCCCTTGAAATTTCCTTCGGCAGCTTAAAATGCAATTCTTCCTCAAGCTCGTCGAGTTCGGTCTGTAATTTTTTTCTGACTGCTTCCATATAATTAGTTTTTAGAGTTTTTAGAGTTTTTAGGGTTTTTAGAATTTACAGAGTTAAAAAATTCCTTTAACTCCACGAACTCCATAAACTCTACAAAATTTTGTTTTTCTTCGGCGCGGCAAATGAAATTCCGATGTCGCGCGCCGTTCGTATTAATTGCCCGTCAGCCGACACGTTTTTTATGTTGGTAATCGCTTCGGAGAGCGGAACTGTAACGATACTGTTTGCCTGGAGCGCGACCATTTTACCGGTTTCGCCGTTATAAAGAGCGCGGACGGCACAAGCGCCGAAACTTGTTCCGAGCATTCTATCGAAAGCGTTCGGCGAGCCGCCGCGCTGAAGATGTCCGAGAACGACGCAGCGCGCTTCCTTGCCGGTTATTTCCTCGATTCTATGCCGGACGTAATCGCCGACGCCGCCCAATCTGGGCGCGCTCGACGTATCGCCGACATCTTTGTAAATTTCGCTTTTTCCGACTTCCTTCGCGCCTTCGGCGACGACGATATTGGTAAACCGCGAGCCGCTTTTCTCGCGCGCCGAAACTTTACGCTCCATTGCTTCAAAAGAAAACGGAATTTCGGGAATTAAAATAACGTCGGCGCTGCCGGCGAGTCCGGCGTGGAGCGCAATCCAGCCGGTATGCCTGCCCATAACTTCAAGAATCATCACGCGGTCGTGCGACGCGGCGGTCGTGTGCAGGCGGTCGAGCGCTTCGGTGGCGATGTCGATTGCCGTCATAAATCCGAACGTCAATTCGGTCGCCGCCAAATCGTTGTCGATGGTTTTCGGCACGCCGACGACCGGAAAGCCGAGCTTGCAGAATTCCTGTGCAATCGCTAAAGTTCCGTCGCCGCCGATGACGATAAGCGCTTCGATTTCGAGCTTTTTGAGCGTTTCGATTCCGGCGCGGATAACTTCGTCTGGAAAAACCATCTGCCCGTTGACGAATTTACAAAAGCTGCCCGTGTTTCTCGTTCCCAGAATCGTTCCGCCGCGCGGCAGAATTCCGCTGACGGCTTTGGTCGTCAGCTTCATCGTCTGAATTTCGCCGATAAGACCTTCAAAGCTGTTTTCGATGCCGACGACTTTCATACCGAATTCGCCGGTCGCCGTCCGCACAATGGCGCGAATCACCGCGTTTAATCCGGGCGCGTCGCCGCCGCCGGTTATCACTCCGATTTGCTTATACATAATTTAAACCGAAAGTTATTTTACTCGAACAAAATCGAAAACGCGAAAAAGCGGAAAGCGAAATTTACTAACTTTACGGTTTTGGTGTTCTATCAATATTCTAATCGAAAAGTTTCACTGGATTTAATAATATACACGTAAAATTTTTGCCTGTTAAACTTCTCGCGCCGTAAATATTTTGTTCCGGTTTTTCAAAATTTAAAAATCTAATCCGGCTGTAAATCAAAATTTAAAAATCTAATCCGGCTGTAAATAATGAAAAGGAAGCGCCGCAAAAACTGCGGCGCTTCCTTTTGCCGGAAAAAACTTCTTATTTATTCGCCGTGTAAGTTCCGGTCATCTTTCTGGCTTCGGGAATCGATTCAATCGCCTTTAAAACCTGCGGGTCGGTTTCGAGTAAAACCTGTTGTCCGGCTTCGGTCGAATTATTTGCCGTCGCGATTTCCTCGCGCAGGCGCGTTTTCGCGTAATCGAGCTGGCTGTTGATGTTTTCGACCGTCAAACCGTTGCGGCTCTCTTTAATCGTAAAGGCGCGGAACGCGTCGAGCAGCTTGTCGTTCGTCTGAAATTCGCCGGAAGCGACGTTCGGGTTGTAATTCTGCCTTTCGACTTTATAAGATTCGAGACCTTTGATTTGTCCGGCGACAAGCTGGCGGACAAAGAAAAACGCCGATTCGTTGATGCGCGAGCGCAGAGGCGTGAAGGCGAGCGCCGGAACTTTCAAATCCGGTTCGATGCCGCGTCCGCCGTATAAAATGCGCCCGCCCGGAGTCGTTACGGGACTTCCCGCCGGTTTCGGTTTGTCGGTTTGATTGGCGTTTCCGTCGCTCTCGTCGTCTTCCGAATGATGCGTGTAGTATTCGTAAATCGAGCCGTTCGAGTAATCTCTCTGTAAAGAACGACCGAACGGCGTGTAATAACGCGCCGTCGTCAAGGTCAAACCCGTGCCGAGCGGCGACTGGAAAACTCTCTGAACGAGACCTTTGCCGAAACTGTCCGTGCCGATAATCAGGGCGCGATTGTAATCCTGAAGCGCGCCGGCGACGATTTCCGAAGCCGATGCCGAGCCGCCGTTTATCAGAACGACGAGCGGAAAATCGTGCGGATTATTGCCCGTCGTGCGCAACTCCTGCGAATTGGCGTAGCGCGAGGAGCGACCTTTAACCGACACGACGGTTTGACCAGCCGGAACAAAACGGCTGACCACTTCAATCGCCTGCGGCAGAAGCCCGCCCGGATTGTTCCGAAGGTCGAGAACGAGACTTTTCATTCCCCGTTTCGTCAAATCGGCAATTGCCTGGTCGAGTTCTTCGGCGGTCGTCTCCTGAAATCCGCCGTTTAAGCCGACGTATCCAACCGCGTCGCGGAGCATAAAATAATTGCGAATCGAAGGCAGCGGAACGCCGCCGCGGACGATATTAAATTCGAGCGGCTTATCGATTCCCGGTCGTTCGATTTTCAAATTAACCGGCGTTCCGCGCTCTCCCCGAACGTTTTTCGACACCTCGCTGCTCGTCCATTCTTTAGCGTCTTTGCCCTCGACTTCGACAAAGCGGTCGCCGTAGCGCAGACCGGCTTTGTCGGCGGGCGTTCCCGGAATAATCGATTGCACGTAGACGCCGTCGCGATGCTGAAGAATCGAAACGCCGATGCCGTAAAACTGCGACGCCTGGTCTTCCTGCAATTTGCGAAACTCGGCGCGCGTAAAAAACGACGAATGCGGGTCGAGCGTCCAGAGCATTCCCTGAATCGAGCTTTCCGAAACTTTTTCGTGGTCGATTCGCCCGACATAGTTTTTGCCGATAACGTCGAGCGCTTCGGCGTAATCAGCGGTTATTTTCTCGGTCGTAACGGTCGTATCAGCCGAAGTTTTTACGGGCAGCCTGCCGAAAAGTCCGCCGATAAGAGCGCCCGCGAAAATTATTATGATTGCGACGATGCTGAAACTTTTTTTCATTGCTTTAATTTCCTGTATAAAAATATACCATATCGCGCGGCGTCAATCCGTCATTTTCATAACGGAAATCGTCTGCCGGATTTACAATTAACCGCCGACGATTTACCATAAACGATTTATGTTGAATACGTCTGTTTCCATAATCGTTCCGGCATACAACGAAGAAGCCCGCATAGCCGATTCGCTCCGGCAAATACTTCTTTATATAGATGAAAAAATTCCTTCCGCCGAGCTGATTGTCGTCGACGACGGCTCGACCGACGCGACCGTCGAAGTCGCCGAACGTGTTCACGCCGAATTTCCTCAACTGCAAACGAAAATTCTCGGCTACGATAAAAATCGCGGCAAAGGCTACGCCGTCCGAAAAGGTCTGCTCAAATCGACCGGCGAGATTGCGCTTTTTTCCGACGCCGATTTATCGACGCCGATTTCCCAACTCGAAAAACTCATCGCGCCCATTGAAAAGGGCAAATACGACGTAACTTTCGGCTCGCGCGCGCTCGACCGCAGTCTTATCGGAACGCATCAGCCGTGGCGGCGCGAGCAGGGCGGACGATTGATAAACCTGATGATACGCAAGATGACCGGGTTGCCTTTCGCCGATACTCAATGCGGATTCAAAGCCTTCAGAATGAGCAAATTTCAAGCGCTTTTAGATGCAATGCAAATCAATCGCTTCGGCTTCGATGTCGAATTTCTGTTCGTCGCAAAACTTCGCGGCTTGCGTCTGAAAGAAATTCCCGTCCGCTGGAACAACGTCGAAGGCTCGAAAGTCAGCGCGCTGCGCGACACGCGCCGGATGTTTAACGAGCTGCTGCAAATCCGCAAAAACGCCCGGCGCGGCATCTACGATAAAAAAAGCTGATTTTCGTAATTTGTAATATAATAATTGGAGAGATTTTTTTATATTTTTATATTATGCAGACGATTTACCAAATTAACGCCGACGAGTTAGACCAGAATCTTCTTGACAGCATCAAGGCTTTATTCAGAAATAAGGAAATTGAGATTACCGTTTCCGAACGGGACGAAACAGCTTATCTGCTGCGTTCGCCCGCCAACCGCGAACGTCTTTTGCGCGTCGTCAAAGATGTTGAAGCGAATCAAAACATCGTCGTTCCGAATCAAGAGCAGTTTCAATAGACATTATCGGAAATAAAAAATTAAAGAATACTTGCCCACGAAACACACTAAAAACACTAAAAAAAAGCAAAACCAACAATGATTTTCTTATTTTCGTTTGTTTTGTGTGTTTCGTGGGCAAATATTTCTTATTTTCGATAATGTCTAATGAGAATCGTTTCTTTTCATCGAGAGGCTTTCGAGCAATACGGCGAATGGGCGAAGGTTGACAGAAAACTTTTTGAACGTATTCATCGGCTGATTACTGAAACCGTCCGCAATCCGTTTGACGGAATCGGCAAACCCGAACCGCTCAAAGCCGATTTGAAAGATTATTGGTTGCGCCGCATTAACGACGAACATCGCCTTGTTTATAAAGTAACGGACGAGCAGATTATCATCGTCGCCTGCAAATATCATTACTAAAATTATGGCTGCAAAACTCAACGTCAATATCGACCACGTGGCGACTGTCCGGCAGGCGCGCAAAACAATCGAACCGAATCTTGTCGCGGCGGCGATGATTTGCGAACAGGCGGGCGCGGACGGCATCACGGTTCACCTGCGCCAGGACCGGCGGCATATTCAGGACGACGACATAAAGGTTCTGCGTTCCGTCGTTACGACTTATTTAAATGTCGAGCTGGCGGCGACCGAAGCGATGATGAGAATCGCGGTCGAGACCAAGCCCGAAGCCGTTTCGCTCGTTCCCGAAAACCCGAATGAAATAACAACCGAAGGCGGTTTAGACGTTGCCGGCAATTTCCAGACGATAAAAGCGGCGGTCGAACGCCTGCGCGACGCCGGAATTTTCGCCAGTATTTTCATCGACCCGGACAAACGCCAAATCGAAGCGGCGCACAACGCGGGCGCGCAGCAAATCGAAATCTGCACCGCCGAATACGCCGAATTGACTTTAAGCTCGCGCGCCGCCCACGGCGAAGGCGCGCTGCGTGCTGCGCAGGAAATAAAAAGAATCGACGACGCGGCGGCTTTCGCCGGAGAATTCGGCTTGGTCGTCGCCGCCGGACACGGCTTGACAATAAGAAATATCCGCGCGCTCGCCGCTATTTCCGAAATCAGCGAATTCAACATCGGACACAGCATAATTTCGCGTTCTATTTTTGTCGGTTTATATCAAGCCGTTAGAGAGATGAACGACTTAATCAAGGTTTAATATAATTAGGATTTCTCAAATTTGAGTCGGAGCGCGGGCATCCTGCCCGCAAAGATTGCGCGAGCAATCTAAAGCAAGCCCGATAAAGTTCAATGTTGATTTTTATCTAAACTTTGGGCGAACGCCTGGAGCGTTCAA
>JAABUN010006992.1_pt1 | contig 12556 bp, 9 predicted proteins | sample 5559311 | NCBI WGS metagenome assembly JAABUN01 (sample SAMN10711877, study PRJNA513370) | rock metagenome | isolation source: Antarctica rocks | place: Antarctica: Victoria Land, Siegfried Peak sud | reverse complement strand
GCTGGATCGCCGACGGACGGCTGCAGGTGCGCATCGGGGGCATCTACCCCCTGGCCGACGCCGCGCGCGCACACGCCGACCTCGCGGGGCGCCGGACCACCGGGAAGGTGCTGCTAAGGCCGTAGCCGCCGATGCGATCAGGCAGCTGACGCACGCGACTTCGCGCCATCACGCTGAGCGCGGCGGAACTGTCCCCGGTGGGCAGTTGCACCTGCACATCGGGGGTCCGGCGCGGCAGAACTGTCCCCGGTGGCCCGGTCGGACCGGAAGCCTACGGACGGCATCTGAACGAAACAATGCGAAAGATCACTTGCGAAATAACTACTTCATGACGGTTCGGCGACACGGTTGCCGCGTTGATCGGATCGATGGTCAGCGGTGTCGGCATCCCTGGGCGTTCGCGGCACTGGCCATCACCCGTCAGCGGCAGACCCCGAACCATCTGCAGGGTCGGATGGCGTCGGTGACGAACATGTCCTTGCAGGTCCCGCAGTTGATATCGATCGCCGTGGGTGCCGCACCGGTCGCGGTGATCGACTACCGCATTGTGATTGTCGGCTCGGTGCTGGTGATCAGCGGCGCCGCCTGCTGGTTGTGGCGCCGGCGTGCTGCCGCGCCGGCCCAGCAGGTTGACGTCTACCAGGACGCCCCGGGACTTGCTCAGTAGGCCAGCCACACCGTGGTGTCCGGCGGTAGCCGATCGTCGGTGAGCGGCCCGGAGGCGAGCAGCAGCTGGCCGGTCGGCAGCTGGACAGCCTGCTCGCCGATGTTCGCCAGCACCATGACGGCCCGGTTGCGGAGACCGAGGACGCCGTCAGCCGTGTCCAGCCAGCTCAGCTCGCCGAGCCCGAGCCGATGGCGGCGGCGGATCGACAGCGCCGAGCGATACATCTCGAGCGTCGACCCAGGCATCCCGGCCTGCCGGTCGCGGGCCAGCGCGGCGAACGACTCCGGTTGCGGCAGCCAGGTCTTGCCGGTCGGTCCGAATCCCAGGCCGGGGTCAACCGCTTCCCACGGGATCGGGACCCGGCAACCGTCCCGTCCGCGTTCGATCTGGCCGGAGCGCACCCAGGTCGGGTCCTCACGCAGCCGATCGTCCAGCGCGGTGTGCTCGGGCAGACCGAGTTCCTCGCCCTGGTACAGGTAGGCCGAACCGGGTAGGGCGAGCATCAGCAGCGTGGCCGCCCTCGCCCTTCGCAGTCCCAGCACCGGGTCCGGCTGTTCGTCGTCCGCGCCGATACCGTTGGGCCGCACGGTGAGATCGGCGAGCCCGAAGCGGGATGCGTGCCGGACCACGTCGTGATTGGACAGCACCCAGGTGGTCGGCGCACCCTCGCTGGCATTGATCTCCAACGAGGAGTCCACCACGGTACGGATGGCGGTCGCATCCCACGGCGCCGACAGGTAATCGAAGTTGAACGCCTGCTGCATCTCGTCTGCGGTCAGGTAGCGGGCCAACCGGGGCAGCGGCGAGACCCACGCCTCGGCCACCATCATCCGGTCGCCGGGATACTCGTCCAGCACCTTGCGCCACTCCCGGTAGATCTCGTGCACCCCGTCCTGGTCCCACATCGGTGACGCCGCTTCGCTCTTGACGATGGCGTCCCCGTCTCCGGTGGTGGCGGTGAAGGCACCGGCCGTCACCGCCGTCCCGGTCTGCGGGCCGAGATCGGGAAGACCGTCGGCCTTGACCAGGCCGTGGGCTACATCGACCCGGAAGCCGTCGGCGCCCCGGTCCAGCCAGAACCGGAGCACCCGGACGAACTCGCCGCGAACCTCCTGGTTGGTCCAGTCGAAGTCCGGCTGCTTGGTGTCGAACAGGTGCATGTACCACTGGCCCCGCGTGCCGTCCGGCTCGACGAGCCTGGTCCAGGCTGGGCCACCGAACACCGACGGCCAGTTGTTCGGCGGCCCGCTGCCGTCGGGCCCCTTGCCGTCCCGGAACAGATAGCGTGAGCGCTCAGGGGAGCCGGGCGGCGAGGCCAGCGCCGCCCGGAACCACGGGTGCTCGTCGCTGGAGTGATTGGGCACCAGGTCGATGATCAGCTTCAGGCCGAGCCGATGCGCCGTGTCCACCATGCTGTCGAAGTCGTCCAAAGAGCCGAAGAGCGGATCCACGTCGCAGTGGTCCGCGACGTCGTATCCGGCGTCGGCCTGCGGGGACCGGTAGAACGGTGACAGCCAGACGGCGTCCACGCCGAGCTCGACCAGCGCCGGCAGCCGGCCGGTGATGCCGGCCAGATCGCCGATGCCGTCACCGTCGGCGTCGGCGAAGGACCGGGGATAGATCTGGTACACCACGGCACTGCGCCACCACTCCGAGTGCTGGGTGCTGCGGTCGTCGGGCCGGGCAACGGCGGTCATGCGGTTCCTCGAAGGTGTCGGTGACGGGGACTGCACGGAGCCTACGGAGTCCGTCCGGTCCGCTCGCGCAGCGCTCGATGGATGAGGGCGGCCACGGTGACCGGCGGTGCACCGTGAGCCAGCTGGGTGTACTGGGTGAGGCAGGAGAATCCGTCCATCGCGATGGTGCGGTTGCCGGCCTGCTTGCGCAGCCGGGGCAGCCATTGCTGCTCTCCGATCCGCCTGCCCAGTTCGGCGGTGTCGTGGGCGAAGCCGAACGATCCGGCCAGTCCGCAGCAGCCGGCGTCGGCCACCACCACGTCGAACCCGAGGCGTCGCAGCACTTCCCGGTCCGGATCGACGCCGACGGTGGCCCGGCCGTGGCAGTGCGGGTGGACCAGGATCTGTTCCGCGCCGGCGGGCCGGCCCGACTGCGTCCGGGCATCCGGCGGAAGGCCGACGGTCAGCAGATGCTCGGACAGCGAGCGCGACGATCGGGCCAGCCGAGCTGCCCGCGGATCGTCCGGCAGCAGTTGCGGCAGTTCGTCGCGGAACGCGGCCAGACAGCTCGGCTCCGGTACCACCACCGGGATCTCTTGGCAGACAAAGGGGTCCAGGATGTCCAGCACCTTGCGCAGCGATCGTCTGGCCAGCTGCAGCATGCCAGGGTCGTACAGGGTCCGGCCACAGCAGGCCCACTCGGTGGGCACATGGACGGCCTCCCCGACGGCCTGCAGCGCGGCCAGCACATCGGCCCCCAACTCCGGGTCGAAGACGTCGGTGAAGGTGTCCGGCCACAGCACCACGGTCGGGGTGACCGCCGTGGACTGGCCACGCGCGTCGCGGCGGGCGCCGGCGCGCATCGAGGTGCGGCTGAAGACCGGTGCCGGGCGGGTGACGGTGACACCGGCGACCCGGCGCACCATGCTGCCCAGGATCGGAGCCCGCAGAACGGCATTCGCCAGCCGCGGGACCCTGGTCGCCAGTCGGGTCGCCCACGGAAGCAGGCCGAGGGCATACATCTGCCGGGGCCGGGCCCTTCTCGCGTAATAGTGGGCATGGAACTCGCTCTTGTAGGTCGCCATGTCAACGCCGGTCGGACAGTCGACGGCACATCCCTTGCAGGACAGGCACAACGACAGGGCATCGTGCACATCGTCGTTGCGCCAGCTCTCCGGCGAAACCTCGCCGGTGAACATTTCCTGCAACGCCTTCGCCCGTCCACGGGTCGAGTGCCGCTCGTCGCGGGTGACGCGGTAACTGGGGCACATGACCCCGAGATCGTCGCGGCGGCAACGGCCGACCCCGACGCAGCGCTCGGCGGCCTCGGCGAGCGACCCACCGTCCGCCGGCAGCGCGTGGATCGTCTGAGGACCCAACGCCGAGACGTGGTGCAGCGGCCCATGTTTCAGGTTGGTGTCCAACGGATACGGGTCGACCAGCTTGCCGGGATTGAGGATCCCGTTGGGGTCGAACAGTGACTTGACGTCCCGGAAGCCCAGAATCACCTCCGGGCCGAACATCCGCTCCAGCAGTTCGCCGCGGGCCTGGCCGTCGCCGTGCTCGCCGGAGAGGGAGCCGCCGAGTTCGGCGACCACATCGGCCGCCTGCTCGATGAACGAGCGGAAGTCGGCAAGACCGCCGGGGGAGGAGAAGTCGAACGGATTGCGGGTGTGCACGCAGCCCTGCCCGAAGTGCCCGTACCAGGCGCCGGAATAGCCGAATTGCTTCCACAGCACGGTGATCCGCCGGAGATACTCACCGAGCCTGGCCGGTGGGACGGCAGCGTCCTCCCAGCCCTCGTGGTTCGGCGGCCGACCCGGCGGCCGGGCGGTGGCCGCCAGGCCGGACTCCCGCACCGACCAGATCAGCCGGACCTGCACCGGGTCGGTGATGCGCTGTGCCCGCACCCCGGCCGGCAGGCGGGTGAGGAACGCGGCGACCCGCTGCTCGGCGACCGCCGGATCGTCGTCGCCGATCTCGGCGAGCAGCCAGCCCTTCCCTTCGGGCAGCAGCGAGATGCCGGCCTTGTTCAGATCGATGGCGGCGGACTGGTTCACCAGGGTGTCGTCGAAACCCTCCAGCCCCAGCAGGCCGAACTCGACCAGTGACGGGACAGCATCGGCAGCGGAGAAGATGTCGGGGTAGCCGAGCACCACCAGATGCCGTACCGCGGGGGAGGGCGCCAGGTCCAGTTCGGCCTCCACCACCAGCGCCAGCGTCGACTCCGAGCCGACCAGCAATCTGGCCAGGTCGGTGGGCCGTCCGGGCACCACCCCGTCGAGGTTGTAGCCGGAGACCCGGCGGGGTATTTCCGGGAACCGCTCGGCCACCACCGCCGCGTAGCGACGGCCGATCTCGCGGGCTCCGCCGAGCAGCCTGGCCAGTTCACCGCCGCCGGCCACCGCGCCGGCATAGCCGTCTTCGTCGTAGCGACCGACCCACAGGTCCTCGCCGCTCGCCGTGACGATGCGCAGCCGGCGCACGTTGTCGACGGTCTTGCCGGCATACAACCCGTGCGTCCCACAAGAGTTGTTGCCGATCATTCCGCCGAGGGTGCACCATGCGTGGGTGGCCGGGTCCGGGCCGAAGGTAAGGCCGTGCAGCTCGGCGGCCCCCCGGAGATCGTCGAGCACCACCCCGGGTTGCACCCTGGCCATCCGGCGCTCCGGGTCGATATCCAGGATCGCCGTCATGTGCCGGGAGAAATCGAGCACCACCCCGACGTTCACCGTCTGCCCGGCAAGGCCGGTCCCGGCCCCTCGGCCGAGGACCGGCGCGCCGACCGCCGCGCAGGCCCGCACCACGGTGACCACGTCCCGGGCGTCGCGCGGGAAGACGACACCGAGCGGGATCTGCCGGTAGTTCGACGAATCGGTGGCATAGACCGCTCTGGTCGCTCCGTCGAAGGCGACCTGGCCCGATATCTGCGCCGACAATCGTTTCCCGAGAGCGACCCGGCCGGTTTCGTCCAGCGGGCTGCGGTCCACCGCGGTTCCGGCGACCGCGCTGATCGCTGAGTTCACCTGTCCAGTCTGGTCTTCAGGCGCTCACCGCAGCGCACCGGGTCGGCACCCGGCACCACTGCTGCCGGACTTTCCAACCGACTGGGCCGTCCGGGTAACCTTGACCGGGTTCCGGACCGATCACCGACCGATCATCGACGAACGATCACCGACGAGGGAGAGCCGTGAAGAGCAGGTACGTGTTCACCGCGGGCGTCGCGCTCGGCGTCGCGGCGACCCGGCGTACCCGCCGGGCGAAGGTGGCGGCCCGTGAGGCGCTCAAGGCCACGTTGACGCCGTCGGCCATCGCCGCCGATCTGGCGGACGCGGTCGCCGAGATCGGCAATGCGGTCGGATCCTTCGCCTCGGACGTCAGGCAGGGCGCGGCCAACCGGCGAGCCTCCTACCGTCCGGTCATCGACAACGCCGCGGGGTCGGTGTTGATGCTGTCTCCGGAGCAGATGCCCGCATCGCCGTCGACTTCGGCACCCTTCGGAGCTGACGCTCGCGACGCGGCCGCCGCCCAGCGGCAGGATCGCCGCTCCGCCTGACCGCGACCGGTCATGCGCAGCATTCCTGCCGCGCCCCGCGACCCGTACGTCACCGGGCGAGCCGTTCGGGTGTCCGTCAGGCCCGCCGCAGCGCCCATAAAGCGAAAGCCGTCACCAATGCAGACCCACGAGATCCGCCGCCGGTTCCTGTCCCACTTCGAACGGTCCGGCCATACCGTTGTGCCGTCCGCCTCACTGATCAGCGAAGACCCGACGGTGTTGTTCACCATCGCCGGGATGGCTCCCTTCAAGCCCTACTTCCTCGGCCGCGCCACCCCGCCGTTCGACCGGGCGACCAGCGTGCAGAAGTGCGTGCGCACATTGGACATCGAGAACGTCGGCATCACCACCCGGCACAACACCTTCTTCCAAATGGCCGGCAACTTCTCCTTCGGCGACTACTTCAAGGCCGGTGCGATCTCCCACGCCTGGCAGCTGGTCACCGGCAGTCAAGAAGACGGCAATTACGGATTCGACCCGGACCGCATCTGGGTCACCGTCTTCGAGACCGACGAGGATGCTCTCGCCCTGTGGAAGGACATCGCGGGCCTGCCGGAGGAGCGGATCCAGCGCCGCGGCGTCGAGGACAACTTCTGGGACATGGGCGTCGCCGGGCCCTGCGGCCCCTGCTCGGAGATCTTCTACGACCGGGGCCCTGACTTCGGAGCGGAGGGCGGCCCGGTCGTCGACGAGGACCGGTATCTGGAGATCTGGAACCTGGTGTTCATGCAGGATCTGCGGGGCGACGCCGGCCCGAAGCAGGGGGTTCCGGTGCTCGGCCCGCTGCCCCACCAGAACATCGACACCGGGCTCGGAATCGAGCGGGTGGCATTCTTGCTGCAGGGCGTGGACAACGTCTACGAGACGGATCTGCTGCAGCCGATCATCACCACGGCCGAAGAACTGTCCGGACAGAAGTACGGCGCGGACCACACCGACAACGTCCGGTTCCGGGTGGTCGCCGATCACATCCGGTCCGCCACCATGTTGATCGCCGACGGTGTGACTCCCGGCAACGAGGGCCGTGGCTACGTGCTGCGCCGGCTGCTCCGCCGAACCATCCGCTCGACCCAACTGCTGGGGGTGACGGAGCCGGTGATGTCGGCGCTGACCACCGTCGTCCGCGACCTGATGAGCGAGTCGTACCCGGAGCTGACGGCCGATTACCCGCGGATCGAGCGGGTCGCCGAGGCCGAGGAGAGAGCGTTCCTGAAGACTCTCGCCTCCGGCACCAGGCTGTTCGAGACCGCCGCGGATCAAGTGAGGTCCCAGCGACCACCTGGCACCGGCTCCGGCGGCGGCCGGCTCTCGGGTGATTCCGCGTTCGCGTTGCACGACACCTACGGTTTCCCCATCGACCTGACTCTGGAGATGGCCTCGGAGGCCCGGTTGTCGGTGGACATTGACGGTTTCACCGCGCTGATGGACGAGCAGAAGGCGAGAGCCAGGGCCGACGCCAAGGCCCGCAAGGGTGGCTTCGGCGATCTCACCGTCTACCAGGAGCTGCTGGACACCGCCGGTCCCACCGAATTCACCGGTTACCACGAGCTGCAGTCGGAGGGCATTCTGCGCGGGCTGATCGCCGACGGCAGCCGCGTCCGTTCCGCCGGGGCCGGTGACATCGTGGAGGTGGTGCTGGACCGCACCCCGCTGTATGCGGAGTCCGGCGGCCAGGAGTCCGACGCCGGCATCATCCGGAGCGCCGGTGCCACGGCCGATGTCCTTGATGTGCAGAAAGTGAACCGCAAGCTCTGGGTGCACCAGGTCCGGATCACCGACGGTGAATTGCACGAGGGTGAGTCGGTGCTGTCCACCGTCGACCCCGAGTGGCGGACGGGAGCCAGGCAGGCCCATTCCGGCACCCACATCGTGCATGCCGCACTTCGCCAGGTACTGGGCCCGGATGCCTTGCAGTCCGGTTCCTACAACAAACCCGGCTATCTGCGGCTGGACTTCGCCTGGAACTCCTCACTGTCGGCCGGCGCCCGATCGGAGATCGAAGAGGTCGCCAACCTGGCGGTCCGCAAGGATCTCCCGGTGGCGGTGAAGTACACATCGCTGCCGGAAGCCAAGCGGCTGGGGGCGCTCGCGCTGTTCGGTGAGGCCTACGACCCACAGGTCCGCATCGTCGAGATCGGTGGCCCCTGGTCCATCGAACTGTGCGGCGGCACCCATGTCGATCACTCGAGCCAGATCGGCCCCATCTCACTGATCGGCGAGTCCTCGGTCGGGTCCGGGGTCCGCCGGGTGGAGGCCTATGTCGGAATCGAGGCATTCCGTGAGTTGGCGGCGGAGCGGGCGCTGGTCACCGAGGTGGCCGGCCTGCTGAAGGTGCCGGCCGCGGAGGTGCCCGGCCGGGTCGAGCAGCTCGTCGAGCGGTTGCGCAATGCCGAGCGTGAGCTCGACAAGCTCAGGGGAGCAGCCGTTCTGGCGTCCGCCGGTTCGCTGATGGACGGAGCCGAGCAGGTCGGTGACGTCACCCTGGTGGCGGCCACCGCGCCGGCCGGGGTGTCTCCCGGCGACCTGCGCATGCTGGCCACCGATGTGCAGAACCGGCTGGGCGGCAGGCAGGGTGTGGTCGCCCTGTTCGGCTCTGGAGCGAACGGAACCGGTGTGGTGTCCTTCGTCGTCGCCTGTACCCCGGCGGCCGTCGACGGTGGCCGGAACGCCGGCGACCTGGTGAAGAAGTTCGCACCGGCCATCGACGGCCGCGGCGGCGGCCGGCCAGAACTCGCCCAGGGTGGCGGATCGGATGTGTCGGGCATCCCGGCGGCCATCGCTGCGCTCAAGGCGGCGCTCGAGTGACATCCGGCGCGCCACCCGTCGATCCCGACCCGCCCGCCCGATCGGGCGTCCGCCTCGGGATCGACGTGGGTAGCGTGCGCGTCGGGGTCGCGCTGAGCGACCCGCACGGCATCTTGGCCGTACCGGTGGCGACGCTCAACCGCGACTCCGCCGGCACGGATCTGGCCGAACTCGCCGCTCTGATCGTGCAGAACGAGGTGACGGAAATAGCCGTGGGGCTGCCCAGAACGCTGCGCGGCACCGACGGCGCCGCCGTCGCCGCGGCCCGCGATTATGCCTCGGCTCTGCAGCAGCGGGTCGAGGCGGTGCCGATCGTGTTCGTGGACGAGCGGCTGACCAGTGTGACGGCCAACAGGGTGCTCGCCGACCGCGGCATGAACAGCAGGTCCAGGCGCCCGGTGGTCGATCAGCTCGCCGCGGTCGCCATCCTGCAGTCGCGGTTGGACGCGCTCGCGGCGCCCCGGTGACCGACGACCAGATGGACATCTTCGACGGCGGGGAAGCCGGTGCGGGCGGCCGGTCGCGCCGGCCGATCGGATCCGGATCGGATGGCTCCGATGCCGGACCGCGTCACGGTGATGGCCACGACGTCGGCGACGGCGACGGTGATGGGGCCTCCGAGGACGTCGTCGATCTGGCTGCGCTGCGCGCCGCCTTGAGCAAGACCGCCAGCAAGCCACAGACCGCCACCAGGCCGGTCAGACCGGCGGCAGCCGACGGGCGCCGGGCCGCAAGGGAAGCGGCCCGCCGGCGCACCCGCAGACGCCGGCGCTCGGTGACCATCGCGTTGCTGGTGCTGGCCTTGATCAGCACCGGGGTGATCGTCGGTTTCGTGCTCTGGCGTCACTCCGCCGAGGACGACGTGGTGGTCCGCGACTTCAGCGGTACCGGCGACCGGGAGGTCGTCGTCCAGATCCGCAGCGGCGACGGCCTGTCGGCGATCGCTCGCACGCTGGCCGGCGCCGGGGTGGTGGGCAGCGCCCAGGCGTTCGTGGACACCGCCTCCGCAGACGCCGACGTGGCCGCCCTGAAGCCGGGCTACTACCGGTTGCGACAGCATTCGTCCGCGGCCACCGCAGCCGATCAGATCGTCGATGCCTCCAACCGGGTCGGACGTCTGCGGCTGATCCCTGGCCAGCAACTCGCGGACGTGACGGCGAACAGCGCCACCGGTCCTGCGACGGTGCCCGGCTACCTGTCCGAGATGATCAAGGCATCCTGCGTGCCGCTCAACGGTGTCACCCAGTGCGCCACCATCGGCCAGTTGCAGCAGGTGGCACGGACAACGCCACCGGCGGAACTCGGCGTGGTGGAGTGGGCAGTCCCGGCCGTCACCCAAGCGCCGGAGCCGGACAAACGGCTGGAGGGCCTGATCCTGCCCGGCGACTACGACGTGCCGCCTGGCGCAGACGCGAAAACCCTGCTCGCGTCGGTGATGTCGGCCTCGACCGCCCGGTGGAACTCCTCCGACATCATCACCGCCGCCGCCGGGCAGCACCTCACTCCGTACCAGGCCGCGACCGTTGCATCCGTGGTGGAACGTGAGGGCATTACCGCCGACATGCCGCAGGTCGCCAGGGTCGTCTTGAACCGACTGGCGAGAAAGATGAAGTGGGAGATGGACGCGACGGTCAACTACGCGCTGAACCGGGCGCAGATCGCCACCTCGGAAGCGGACCGGGCCAATCCAAGTCCGTACAACACCTATGCCCATGCCGGGATGCCGCCGACGCCGATCAGCTCGCCGGGCGCTGCGGCGCTCGATGCGACCGTCGACCCTGCTCCGGGCAACTGGCTGTTCTTCGTGAAGGTGAACAAGGCGGGCAAGTCCTGCTTCAGCGCCACCGAGGCACAGCATCGGGTCTGCGTGCAGAAAGCAAGGGCAGCCGGTGTTTTCGACGGCTGACCGGGCCACCGGTGAGCACCGCTGCGCGGTGATCGGATCACCCATCCGGCATTCCCTGTCACCGGCGCTGCACCGTGCCGGGTTCGACGCCCTGCGGCTGGGCAGCTGGACGTATCAGGCGATCGACTGCGATGACGCCGCGCTTGCAGGCCTGGTCGGCTCGCTGGGGGTGGAATGGGTGGGCCTTTCGGTGACGATGCCCTGCAAGGCGGCAGCGGCGACGCTCGCCGACCGGCGTTCCACTCGGGTGGAGTTGCTCGGGGCGGCGAACACTCTGCTGCGCAAGGGTTCCGGCTGGCTGGCGGAGAACACCGACGTCGACGGGGTGATCGGTGCGCTGCGCGCCGGTGGGGTGGACGATCCCGGCTCGGTGCTGGTGCTGGGCGGCGGCAGCACCGCCGCGTCCGCGGTAGCGGCCATCGCTGAGATGGGCGCCGACCGGGTGGTAATCGCCACCCGGCGGCCGGCCGGCCGGGCCGCTGCCCTCGGCGTGGCGTCCCGCGTCGGACTGCCCGCTGCGGGCTGCGAACTCACCCTTCAGACCCTCACCGAGGCAGCCGCGGCCGTGGATCTGGTGATTTCGACGCTGCCGGCGGGTGTCGCCGATCCCTACGCGAACGTGTTCGCCGACGTCGAGGTGCTCTTCGACGTGGTGTACCACCCGTGGCCGACTGCCCTGGCCGCCGCCCGACGGCCCGGCCGGACGACGGTCACCGGCTTGGACATGTTGTTGCATCAGGCGGTCGGGCAGTTCGAGTCGTTCACCGGCCGGCCCGCGCCGGTGAAGGCCATGCGGGGCGCGCTGCGTGCCGCCGCCGGGGCGGACCGCGGCTTGCTGCAGGCCCGGAGCGTTGTGGACAACGGGGGCCGGCCGGCCGGCTCGTGACACGCTGTGCCGATGACTGCGCTGCTCCATGGGGTGGCCGGCCTGCTGCTGGGGGCTTGCGCGGGGGTCGGCATCCGACTGTTGTTGGCGGGTCTACGGCGCGGCGCGGTGATCCGGCCGGGTCCGGTCGAGGCGGCCTGCGCGCTGCTGACGGCGGCCGCCACCGCGGCGACCTGGGACTCCACCAAACTGGCCGCTGCCGTCTGGATCACCCTGTTCGGGGTGGCGCTCAGCGCCGTCGACATCCGGCATCACCGGCTGCCGGATGCGCTGACGGTGCCCGGGCTGGTCGTCACCCTCGCGGTGCTGGCGGCCATCGATTGGGCGGCTCCGGACACCGGCGGCCTGATCAGGGCGGCGGCCGCCGCGGCGGTGGTCTCGGCGTTGTTCGCGATACCGGCCGCGCTGTCGCCGTCCGCGATGGGCTGGGGCGATGTCAAGCTGGTGGCCTCGCTCGGCGCGGCAACCGGATACCTGTCCTGGGAGGCCACGGCGCTGGGTATCTGCGCCGGCTTCCTGCTGGCCGCCGTCGTTGCGTTGGCCGGGCTGGCGCTGGGGCGGTGGACCACCAGGTCGCCGGTTCCGTTCGGTCCGTTCCTGCTGGCCGGCACCTGGGCCGTTCTGCTGCTGACACCGGTCTGACCTGAGGCTGGTCTGACCCGTTCCTCTCCGGCTGCCGCGGTCCGTCGGTACGGTGATCGGTGATGAGCCGCAGTCGCGATCAACGCCCCGCCGGCGCACCGAGCGAACGCACCGGGCTGACCGGCGGGCTGATAGCCGTCGCCGGTGGAGCTCTGATGGTGAGCGCCGCATTCCTGAGTTGGCTCACCACTGCCACCGACACCGGTGGCATCTCGTCGATCTCCGGGTTCGGCGCGATCTCCGGCGACAATTCAGTGGCCGGCGGCAATCTCAACGACTTGTTGGCCACCGGCGGACTGGGCACCTACCGGCCCGGGCTGATCGGACTCGTCTTCGGGATCACGGCGATCCTGTCGGGCTCCACCGTCGCCGCTGTCCGGCCGAGCGGGCAGCGGCCCTTCCGGATCGCGGCGTGCTT
>JAABUN010006991.1_pt1 | contig 12558 bp, 13 predicted proteins | sample 5559311 | NCBI WGS metagenome assembly JAABUN01 (sample SAMN10711877, study PRJNA513370) | rock metagenome | isolation source: Antarctica rocks | place: Antarctica: Victoria Land, Siegfried Peak sud | reverse complement strand
TCAGAGAGTGGTCGCGGACGACCTCGGAGAAAAGGGCAAGAACCCTGAGAACTATCGGCAAATGTCGGTGGCAGCGTGAGAAGGTTCGCCCTTAGATTTAGATGCGATTGCCGTGGAGACCCCACACAGGGGGTATTCATTGTCGTGGGCGCATTTCGGGACAATGAATACGCCTTGAGGCTAAGGGGAGAAGGTCTCCCGGACTATCCCCGCACCGCCGACCACTCCCGCGCCATGATCTTCGCCATCCCCTCCGTGTCGAGTTCGATGCCGAGTCCCGGCCCGGTCGGCACGGCGACGCACCCTTCGGCGTCGAGGGCGAACGGCTCTCGCAGATAGCCCGCGCCGATCAGCGTGCGCCCGTCCTCCGTGCGGGTGATGTTGACCTCGTTGTGTTCCTGCACGAGGAAGTTCGGCAGGCAGGCATCAAGTTGGATGCTGGCGGCGAGGGCCACGGGGCTGAGGGGGCAGTGCGGCGCGACCGTCGCGTACCCCGCCTCCGCGATGGCGGCGATCTTCTTGCACTCGGTGATGCCGCCCGCGTGGGCGAGGTCGGGTTGCACCACGGCGAGCGCACCCCGGCTAATCGCGTCGAAGAAAATCCATTTGCCCATCCACCGCTCCCCGGCGGCGAGGGCGACATCGGTGCTTGCCGCGATCTGCGCCAGCACATCTACGCGCTCGATGGGCATCGGCTCCTCGACAAAAAGCGGGCGGTGGGGTGCCAGGGCGGCGATCAGTTGCATTGCCACGCGGGGGTGCGGGTTGTGGATATCCGCCGCGACCTCCACCCCCGGCCCCGCGCCCGCCCGCACCGCCGCAAACCGTTCCGCCACGCGGTCAACGTGATCGGTCGCCGCCAACCCTTCGCCGGGGCCGAAATGCACCTTCAAGGCCCGGAAGCCCCATTCCTGCACGAGTACCCGCGCCGACTCCGCCCACGCTTCGGGATCGCTGCGGCGCGGGGCGGCGTCGCTCGCGGCGGGCCAACCGGCGCGGTACGGCAACCCCGGCTCCACCGTCCACGGCATCGCCCCGCCCGACGCCGCCCGGTACATCTTCACGCGGTCGCGGCACGCCCCGCCGAGCAGCGCGTGAACCGGCAAGCCCGCCGCCTTCCCCGCGATATCCCACAGCGCGATGTCCACGCCGCTGATCGCGCTCATCGTCACGGGGCCACCGCGATAGCCCGTCCCCGCCGTGTACATCACGCGCCAGAGATCCTCGATCTGCCGGGGGTCGCGCCCCACGAGCAGCGGTTCGAGGCGGTGTACCTCGGCGATCACCGCCTCCGGGTGTCCCTCCAGATACGGCTCGCCCAGACCCGATACGCCTTCGTCGGTATGCACCCACAGCCACACCCAACTCGGCGGCACGCGCTGTATCTCGAACTGCGTGATCTTCATCTTGCCCTCCCGTCAGCCAGTGCGTTCGAGGAACCGCCGCACCGTGATGTATTCCACGCCGCTATACGTGTGCTGCCCATGCACGGGCGGCGGGAAGTGGCGCGTATTCTCGGACACCACGTACTCCGCCCCCGCCTCGATTACGGTTGCCCAGATAGGGATGTCATTCGCGTCGGAAAGTGCCGCTCACGGTGCGGGGTACGGTGGCGAGGGGGCGGCACAACGAACGACGGGCAGCAACCACGCCATCATCGCCTTCGCTTTCGTGCTGCACTCCCGACGCGATGCCGTACTGTCGCCGTGACGGTCGTACCCCTGCCATGTGAGCGTGCGGTGCAACTCCGCGACGACCCACGGCGACCAGAACGCCGCGAAGTCGGCGGCGCGTTGCAAAGCGCGGCGATTGCCGGCGCCGGTGAGTGCGCTCGTATCGAGCACCGCACGCGGTATCGTCCTCATCGCTCCCACGGGTAGGTTCCCGGTCGCGCTGCGTACATCTCCTCCATCTCGTCCTCGGTCATCTCGCGCCCGAAGTCGCCGAGTTCGTCCATCGCCCGCTCCATCGCCTGCACGATCTGCACCTTGCGCAGTTGCGCCGCTTCCTCCACGGCGGAGAGCGGCACGAGCCAGCGGCCCCCCACCTTCTCGCCGCGCAGGTCGCTATGGGAGATCATCGCCTTGATCGTATTCACGGAGCGGATGCCGAGCAACTCCCCCGCCTCGCCCGTGGTCAGCATCCGTTCGGGCCACAACAGCCCGCGCAGCCGCGCCACCTCGCCCCGCGTGATCGCCGCGTCCATCGCGTCCAGCACCGCCCCGGCGGTCGTCAACGTGCTCGTCATCGCACATCTCCTGCGTGCAACGATACGAGGAGGTGTCAAAATCGTCAATGGTCACGGCGCAACTTCATTCGTGGCACAGCGGCGGGAAACGGGCGGCGTGTGCTACCATGCGTCCCACGCGGATTTGGCAATCCACAGCACGAGGGAAGGGGTGGCACCGTGGCATCGTCGAGTTACCGCCCCACGGGGGGCAGCCGGGGTTGGTTGCGGCGCGGCGGGTCGGAGCGGCTCGTCTCCCGCGCCTTTCTGATGGGCGAGGGGTACACGCAGGGCGACATGGACGACAAGCCCGTGATCGGCATCTGCAACTCGTGGAGCGAACTGAACAACTGCAACTACCACCTCAGGGAAGTCGCGGAGGCGGTGAAGCGCGGCGTCTGGCAGGCGGGCGGCTTGCCGCTGGAATTCCCCGTGATCTCGCTCGGCGAGACGTTCATGTACCCGACCACGATGCTTTTCCGCAACCTGATGGCGATGGACGTGGAGGAGATGATCCGGGCGCAACCATTGGACGGCGTGGTTTGCCTGTCGTCGTGCGACAAGACCACGCCGGCGATGCTGATGGGGTTGGCGAGTGCGAACATACCGAGCATCCTCGTCACCGGGGGGCCGAGTTTGCACGGTCGCTACCGGGGGCGCGATGTCGGCACCACCGACTACACGAAGATGGACGCCGAACATCGCGCCGGGTTGGTCAGCGACGAGGAGATGGCGGAGTTCGAGGGCGGCTACAAGCGCAGCGTCGGTCACTGCGAGGTGATGGGAACCGCCAGCACGATGACCAGTTTGGCCGAGGCGATGGGCATGTGCCTCACGGGGAGTGCGAATATCCCCGCCGTGGACGCCCGCCGCCACCGCACCGCCGAGGACGCGGGGCGGCAGATCGTGGCATTGACGAAGGCGGACATCCTGCCGTCCGACATCATCACGCGGCAATCGCTGGAGAACGCGATCCGTGTCGGCATGGCGATTGGCGGCAGCACGAACATGGTGATTCACCTCGTCGCCATCGCGGGGCGGCTCGGTATTGATTTGCCGCTGTCGCTGTTCGACGAACTTTCGCGCAGCACGCCGTGGCTCGTGAATGTCAAGCCATCGGGCGAGTTCATGATGAACGAGATGTTCGAGGCCGGGGGCGTCCCCGCCGTGATGAAGGAGATCGAGTCGCTCCTGCACGCGGGCTGCATAACCGTGACGGGCAAGACGATGGGCGAGAACCTGACGAGCGCACCCCATTCGCACGACCACTCCGTTATCCGCCCATTGGACAACCCGCTCGGCCCCGAAGGCGGCACGGCGATCCTCACGGGCAACCTCGCGCCGCACGGCTGCGTCATCAAGCAGACCGCCGCCAGTGCGCACCTGCTCACGCATCGCGGCCCCGCCGTCTGCTTCGACTCCAACGCCGCCCTGCACGCCGCGCTCCACGACGAAGCCTACGAACTCGACCCGAACGCGATCATCGTGCAGCGGTATCAGGGGCCGCTCGGTTTTCCGGGGATGCCCGAAACGGGCGGCGGCGTCGCGGTGCCGATCAAGCTCATCCGGCAAGGCATCCGCGACATCGTGCGCATCACCGACGCCCGCATGAGCGGCACCGCCTTCGGCACCACGGTGCTGCATATCTCGCCCGAAGCGGCGGCGGGCGGGCCTTTGGCGGCGGTGCGCGACGGCGACATCATCGAGCTGAATGTGCCGGAGCGCACGCTCAATGTCCTCATCTCCAACGAGGAGATACAGGCCCGGATGCGCGAGTGGAAAAGCCCCGTGAAGACGAACGCCCGTGGCTACGAGTGGCTGTACCTCAACCACGTCAATCAGGCCCACGAGGGGTGCGACTTCGACTTCGCCCGCCTGCGCCCGGAACACGCCGACGCGGAGGGGCGCGTGCTGGATAAGACGATGTAGCGCGGGGAATCGGTGCGAAACCCACCGAGGGGCGCACGGCTGTGCGCCCTCCCGGTGGGTTTCGCACCGATTCACGAGATCGGGGCGCGGCGAGAGGGCGCACAGCCGTTTGCCCCCTACCACGGACTTTGCGAACATTTGCTGAAGGAGGGAGACGACGATGGTACTTCGCGCAGCGGTGATCGGGGCGGGGCGACGGGGGACGACGCACACCGAGGCAGTGGGCGATCTGGAAGACATGGCGCAGGTCGTGGGCATCGCGGACATTGACGCGGCGCGAGGACAGACGCTCGTGAGCGCGAGTGCGCCGTACGGCAAGGCGTACACCGACGCGGCGGCGATGCTGCGCGAGACGGAGCCGCAGATTGTCTACGTCACTACGCCGCCGCCGCTCCACAAAGAGCAGGTGTACGCCGCGTTCGCGGTGGGGGCCGATGTGGTACTGGAAAAGCCGATCTCGCTCAACAACGCCGACGCGGACGAGATCGGCGAGGCGGCGGAACGGATGGGACGCAAGATTCATATCTGCCACCAGTTGCGCTATGCCGGCGGTGCGAGCGAGATGCGCGACCTCCTGCGCGGGCAGCCCGTCGCCCTCTCCCACATCTGGAACTACCGCATGGCCCCCGACATCCCCGGCAACTGGAACCGCAACTGGGGCGGCGGGCATGTGGTGGAGTGGGGCATCCACTACCTCGACCTGCTCCGGTACGTCATGGATTCCGAGCCGGTCGAGGTGTACGCCCGCTACACCGACAACGTGCTTCCCGGCACGCCGAACTGGGACAACTGGGACGCCTACGCCCTCACGGTGCAGTGGGCGAACGGGGCCGTCACGGGCTACGCGAGCACCTACGCCCTCAAGCCGGGGATTCCGTCGTCGGCGGGGCTTGCGATCATCGCCCGCGACGGCAAGGCCGAATTCGGCTGGGGTGGCGCGACGTGGACGACGCCGGAAGGGACGCAGCAGTTCACAAACAGTCGCGGCGAGGGCGAGCGCGAACTGAGCCGCGCCTTCCTGCACGCCGTCTCCACGGGCGACGCGAGCCGCGTGCGCCAGAGCTTCGCCGACGCCGTGAAAACGCACCGTTTCGTGATGGCGGCGAACGAGTCCGCCGCGTCGGGCCGTCCCGTGCAACTGTAACACCTCGTCGGTCGCACCCCGCCACGCGCAAACGTGGCGGGGTGTTCTCGTTTTTGCGTGCTTACTTGACATAGTATTCGAAAGCCCTCATACTGCAGAGGGGTGTACGTACGAATATCGGGAGAATACGTACGTTATGTGGGACAGGGGGTTTCATGCGTTCGACGCGCCTGTTCGTGTTCGTCTGTGACGCACTCGTGACGCTCGCAGCCTCGTTTGCTCTCGCAGGCGCGGGGAGGAGTCACGCCGGGTGTGCCGAGCGTGCCGAGCGTGTCTGGCTCGGTTCCGCAGGTGTCGCCGCCGGTTGCGATAGACGCGGAGCCGACGGGGTTCGCGCATCAACCGTTGACGCCGCGCCGTCTGCGCGACGGGTCATGGCGACGCGCCTGTTATTGGTCGTCCCGCAAATGCGGACTGCGGGATATGCGTTGCACCCCGGTCGCATTCTTGTTACGATCAGCGGGGTGGTTTGAAGGGGAAATGGCTCTGTCCGGGTAGTTGGTGGCTTCGAAGGGGGGATGGATGATGCGACGGTTTGTCGGTCGTGCAGCGACGGTTGGTTTAGGTTTCACGCTCCTGTCGTTCCAATCGGTCAGTGCGCAAGTTGTGCCGGTCGTCGCGCCGCCGATTCTGGCCGTCGCTACGCCCGTCGTCGCGCCAATTTCGGCCCCGTTTCCGTTCGTGGTGGCCCCGCCGCTGCTCTCGGTAGCGACCCCGGTGACGGCACCCGCGCCCGTGCCGTTCCCCGTTGTCGTTGTACCCCCGGTACTCGGCGTGGCAACGCCCGTGGTGCCGCCCGCCGCCGCCCCGTTCGCGGTGGTCGGCGCACCGCCGTTGCTCGGCGTCGCCACTCCCGTGACGGCACCCGCTGCGGCTCCGTTCTCGGTAGTCTCCGCACCGCCCCTGCTTGGTGTAGCAACGCCCGTGACTGCACCCGCCGCCTCGCCGCTCACGGTGGTCAGTGCGCCGCCCCTGCTTGGTGTGGCAACGCCCGTGACCGCCCCCGTCGCGGTTCCCCTCCCCGTGGTCAGTGCGCCCCCGGTATTGGGTGTCGCCACACCCGTGACCGCTCCTGCCGCCGCCCCGTTCTCGGTGGTTGTGGCCCCGCCCCTGCTTAGTGTCGCTACTCCGGTGACGGCACCTGTTGCTGTTCCCTTCGCCGTGGTCAGTGCGCCGCCCGTTCTCGGCGTCGCTACGCCCGTGACCGCACCCGCCGCCTCGCCCTTCTCCGTCGTGAGCGTACCGCCGCTGCTCGGTGTGGCAACTCCGGTGACGGCACCCGCTGCGGCTCCGTTTACCGTGGTCAGTGCGCCTCCGGTGCTTGGCGTAGCGACACCCGTGACGGCACCCGCCGCCGCCCCGTTCTCGGTGGTTGTGGCCCCGCCCCTGCTTGGTGTAGCGACGCCGGTCGTCGCGCCTGCTGCGGCTCCGTTCTCGGTGGTTTCCGCACCGCCGCTCTTGGGCGTCGCTACCCCGGTGACGGCACCCGCTGCGGCTCCGTTTACTGTGGTCTCCGCGCCGCCGCTACTCAGTGTGGGGACGCCTGTGACCGCCCCGGCGGCGGTGCCGTTCTCGGTGGTCGTAGCCCCGCCCCTGCTCGGCGTCGCTACGCCCGTGACTGCTCCCGCTGCGGCCCCGTTCACCGTGGTTGTGGCCCCGCCCCTGCTCGGCGTCGCTACCGCCGTGACAGCACCCGCCGCCGCTCCCTTCTCTGTGGTCAGTGCGCCGCCGCTGCTCGGTGTCGCCACGGCGGTTGTGGCCCCCGCAGCACTGCCGCTGCCGGTAGTCTCTGCACCGCCGCTGCTCGGCGTGGCAACTCCGGTGACGGCACCCGCCGCCTTGCCCCTCACAGTTGTGGGCGCACCGCCCCTGCTCGGCGTGGCAACGCCCGTGGTGCCGCCTGCCGCCGCCCCCTTGCCGGCGGTCTCCGCGCCCCCGGTGATCGGCGTCGGGGTTCCGGTCGTGCCGCCGGTGTTTGCGCCCTTCCCGGTGTTCGTCGGCCCCGTGCCGTTCATCCCGTAAGGCCAACGCGCCCGACGCGGATAGTATCGGGCCGCGAACAGAAAGGGCGGGGTGGGGATACTCCCACCCCGCCCTTTCTGTTCGCGGGGCTACCCCGGTCGCCCTTGCTCCCTTCCCTTTACCTGTGGCACTATGCTCCCTGCATAGATCGGAGTGGCGCGGGTGCGTCAACTCCATACAAGGGGGCAACAATGCGGCGGTGGGCAGGAATTATCGGTGGCCTCGTGCTAGTAACGTGCGCGATGGGGGCGGCGGGGCGAACCGTCTCCGCCGCACCCTACACCGACCCGGACGGGCGATTCACCTTTCTCGCCCCGGAGGGGTACGCGCAGCGATATCGTGCGGGGACGGACATCTCCTATCGCTCCCTCATTGGGGCAACGACGACTTTCGACGTGGCGGTCGTGGCGCAATCGCCCGATGCGTTGCCCGCTCCCGACGACTTCGCGGCGAATGTGCTGAACACCCTCAAGCCCCCGGCGTATGTGGGGGTGTCCGCACCCCAGCCGGTCGTGCTTGGGGGGCAACCGGGACGCCGTTTCGACTACTACACCGTACTCGAAGGGAGCGCGACGCGGATGCGCACGCTCCACATCGTCGCGGTCACGAGTCGGCTCGCGGTGGTGCTGATCTTCGCCGCACCGGAGATGGAGTACGCACAGATGGTGAACGACACCGCGATTGTGCTGCTCAGTTTCTCGTTTAGCCGTGCGCCGGGGGCCGGTAACGGCAGCGTCACCGCAGGCAGCGCGACAATGGGCAGCGTCGTCGCAGGAACGCCATCGCCGCCCATGCCCACGCCCGTCGCATCGTTGCCCCCAACACCAATAATCGTGGACGTGATCCCCATACCCGCAGCTACCACGCCCGCGACCGCCCTGCCCGTAATCCCCATGCCCGTGGCCCCTATGCCCTTCCCGACACCGCCCGCGCCGCTGCCCCCGCCCGCATTCATCCCCGGCCCGCTCCCCGGCGCACCCGCTGCTTCGGTCGCACCGACGGTGGGGATACGTCGCCTCGGTGAGGGATGAAGGTGAGGGTTCGGGGGTGAACGGCGGTCCGTTCGCGGGCGTGCGGACCGCCGTAGCGCGACATAAGAACTTACGTAGATTGCAAATTCACGTCCATGTGTTGCATTCTCCCGCCGTCTATGTCACCATTAGGCCCGACGGCCCGATGGGGGGCGATGGTATTCGGTTCTATGAAGGGGGATGGGCGATGCGACGTGTAACTGGTTGGTGGATCATGATTCCGGTGGCGTTGTTGCTGTTCGGCTTCATCTTCGCGGCGGGTTCCGCCTCGGTGAGTGCGCAGGCTTCGCCCGGAATGGGTCAGTTGGGAGCCGGCTCGATGGGCCAGCAGCAGGTAAGCACTGTAACGAGTTCGTCCACGGCGGCGGCGGCACCGACGGGCAATCCGTTCGTGTTCGTGCTGCCGACGCAGCCCGTGGCGACCGGCCCCGGCGGCATCGTGTATCCCCAGTACTCGCCGCGCCGCTTGCGGGACGGCTGATCCGCAGCATCTTTCCGGGGGAGCAAAAGGGGCTGGTGATTGCCAGCCCCTTTTGTGTGCCGTGTGCGCCGGTCGGTAGAGCGCGTGTTGCGCGTCGCACAGGACGCGGGACACGGGGCGCGGTGGCAACGATACTGCACATTTGGAGTGGGATGTATCGGAACCGATCACAGAAGGGTGGGACTCATGCCTCGTCGGTACACATGGCTCGGTCTGCTGGTGATGCTCGTCGCGCTTTCGACTGTTTCCGCGCCCGCCGTCCATGCGGCGGAGCCGTTCACCGACCCGGAGGGGCGATTCTCGTTCACCCCGCCCGATAATTACGAGCCGCTGACGGCGCAGGAGATTCGGCAGGCGGTGCGGGCGGGAAGCGCGGCCCTCGGCATCGCCGGTTCCTCGGATGCGCTCGTGGTGGCGTTGAGCAACCCGACAACGATGGCGAATGTCAATGTCGCCGCGATCTCCTTGCGCGGTGCCGTCACGAATGTTGGCGAGGGGGCGGAGCAACTGACGCGGGTACTGGGGAACGTGGAGGGTGTCACCCTCGACTCCGCAGGCATCGAGACGCTGACCATCGGCGGCGAAGACGCCCGCACGTACGGCTATACGCTCTCGCTCGGCGGCGTGGAAGCACGCGGGCAGCAATTCCTCGTAATCCGTGGCGACGTGGCCTATTTCATCACCTTCACGGCGTTGACGGACGACTTCGACGCCTTTTTCGAGGAGACGCGCATCATCCTCGAAACCTTCGCCTTCCTCACGTAGCAACGGTAGCGAGATCGGTGCGCGTTGCCCACGCGGCGGCGCGACCGAGCAGGGCGCGAAACGTGGGTTCGGCATAGGTCTCGCGGTTGTGACCGAGGGACGTATAGAAAACCCGCCCCGCGCCCTCGTCGCGCCACCACGCCACGGGCTGCACGCCGACCGAGGGCGACTGCGCAAGCAGGTGCCAGTCCGCCCCCTCGGTATCCAGCATGTACAACTCGTCGAAAACCGCGAAACTCCCCAGACCCCGCGTGATCGGGTGCGCGGCGTCGGTAATCTCGACCACCACGGGGAGTTGCGGCGGGTGGCTGACGAAGCGACCGCCGAGCAGCCGCTTGCTGTCCGGTTGGTCGCGCCACGTATCGGCGGCGCAATGCACGCCGAGGTAACTGCCCCCCGCCCGCACGAAGGCCAGAAGGGCCGCGTAGTGCGCGTCGCCGATCTCGCGGTCGGTCGTATAGTTCACCACCGCCGCATACCGCGACAGATTCTCCCCGTTCAGCGCGGCGAGATCGGTGGTCGTGTCCGTCTCGAAGCCGACCGCCGCGAACAGGTCGCGGAACACGGGCGCGAACAGGTCGTACTGGTGGTACGCCGCCGTCAGCCCGCCGAGGAACAATAACCGCCCCATGCGCACCTCCCGTTGAACGGTTGGAAGGATTGACCACAGAGACACAGAGAACACAGAGCGAGCAAGGAAAAACGCCCGCGCCTGTTCATTCTCGTCCCCTTCTCTGTGTGCTCCGTGTCTCTGTGGTCAATCCTTCCGGTCTCAATGTCTTCGCCACTGGGAAAGGTCGCCCGTTTTGCCCGCGAGGCGTCCCTGCGTCCACGAGAGGGGATGCGCAAGGGCTTCGAGCAACGCCATGTCCGGCTCGACGCCGATGCCGGGGCCGTCCGGCACAACGAGGCTCCCCCCCTCGAAGCGCACGCGCTCGCGCACGACATCTTCCCTGTAGAGCGCGGGGCCGACGGTGTCGCACGGGTAGTCGAGGTTCGGCATCGCCGCGCCGAGGTGGGCAATCGCCGCCGTGCCGACGCTCAATTCCTGCGTGGTGCCGATGAGCGTCTCTATCGAATGCGCGTCGCAGAGGGCGAACAGCCGCGCCGCCGCCCGCAACCCACCCACGAGATACGGCGCGATGTTGACGATATCCACCGCCCGCGCCTCGATCAGTTGCACCGCGTGGGCGGCGTTGTAGACATGTTCCGAGACCGGCACGCGCACGAAGCGGCGGAACTCCGCGAGGCCCGCCGTGTCGTTGCGGCGCACGGGCGACTCGATCATGTCGTACTGGTAGGGCGCGAGCCGTTCCGCGAGGCGCAAGGCGTCGCGGGCATTGTAGAGATTCGTGAAGTCGAGCGACTTGACGCGCACCGCGCCGCCGAACTCCTCCGCGAGTCGTTGCAGGAATCGCTCGTCCATGTCCGGGTGGTGGCCCGTGTAGTAGCGGATGAGGTCGAACCCCTGCACCTGCCGCTCGCGCACGCGCCCGATGTTGCGCTCCACGTCCGCTTCGCTCTTGCAGGGGTAGATGGGGTAATTCTGCTTGATGTGCGTGCGGCGGTGTCCGCCGAGCAGATAGTGAACCGGCACGCCGAGGGCGCGGCCCATCAGGTCGTGCAGGGCGACATCGGCGGCGAAGCGCATCAGGCCGCCGTTCGAGTAGACATGCCCCTCGTCCGGGTAGACGCGCAGCAGGATTTCCTCGATCCCCGCGAGGTCGAAGGCGTCGTGACCGACGAGCAAGGCTTCGAGCGTGCGGTGCAGCTCCGGCACGTCGAAGGCGAAAAAGGGCGGGTGCGAGAGATCGGAGAGTTCGCCCCAGCCGTACTGCCCGCCCTCGGCGTTCACCTTGAGGAGGATATGCCCGTTCACCACGCCCGTCTCGCGCTCTGTCGCCACGGGGTAGAGTTCCAGCCCGGTGATGCGCGGCCCCTTCATACGCCCTCTTTCCCCGCGCCGTCCCCGGCGAGCATTCGCTGCCAGTAGGCGAGCGCGTCTGGCACGCCGTCCGGCTGATTCGGTGCGCCAACCGCCGTGGCCCCTTCTGCCCACAACCCGCCGACGGGCGCGAGCGTGTGTTGCGCCAGCGCGGCATAGAGCGCGAGTTTGCGCTCGCGGTCGGTCTCCGCGACGCACTCCCCGAAGCGGGCGAGGTAGTCCGGGTCGTGCGCGGTCGCGTGGCGCACGAACTCCTTTTCGCCCCGCCACGCGAGGCCACGCACCGCGCAATACGCCGTCCACAACTCCGCGAGGGAGTAGAGCAGGCGGTAGTTCACCGCCGCATGGTACACCGGGTCTTCGGACCGCGACATGCGTCGCGTCTGAATCAGGTTATAATTCACCTTGAACCACGCGGCGTACGGTACCCCCGCCGCATACGGCACGAGGGGCGACGCCATGCGTATCGTCTCCCGCGCCGCCGCGAGCCGTCCGTGGCGGTCGAAGACGAGGTTTCCGGTGGCGAGTCGTGGCGCGATGCTCCCCGCCCATGTGTCCCCGGTCGTGGTCGTGGCGGCGATCTCCGCCGCCGCTCGCTCCACGAATGCCAGCGCGAAGAAGTAGAACTCCGCAACGCGCCCGTCCACAACAGTGAGTGCCAAATCGAGCGGCGGGGAATCGGACGCCACGGCGACGAACACATCGTAGTCGCTCGTGGGCGTGAGCGGCCCGTCGGCGGTGGAGCCGACCGTGACGATGCCCTCCACGTGCGGCGACGCCGCAAGGCGGGTAAGCACCGCGTCGAGCGACCGTGCGCTTGTGGTCGCCGGTGCGGTGTAGTCGCGGAAGTCCAAGATGTCCATCCTTACGCCTCCCCCATCGCCGTCTACCGGAAGGCGAATGTGCCTAGTACTACAGCGACAGTTAGCTTTCGTGCGGTAGTAGGGACAATGCCGCGACCACACGCTCCCACGTCCCGTCACGGCACCACTGCTGGTACCGGCTGTAGATTGT
>JAABUN010006990.1_pt1 | contig 12558 bp, 12 predicted proteins | sample 5559311 | NCBI WGS metagenome assembly JAABUN01 (sample SAMN10711877, study PRJNA513370) | rock metagenome | isolation source: Antarctica rocks | place: Antarctica: Victoria Land, Siegfried Peak sud | reverse complement strand
CGCGGCGATCGCACTCAGGATGACCGTGAGGCCGATCGCGGTCAGCCAGCCGAAGAACGCCGACCCGAACTTGATGCCGCCGAATCGCTCCTTCTCTGCGGCCACGACGTCATTACGCCGGGCTCTCGGGGTACTTGCGCCCGCTGTGTTCTCTGATGCCATGATGTGCATCCTCCTCGGTAGGTAGGGTGACCCTCTTGTCCGCCGCATGTGCCGCGGACAAATTGATCAGTCTGCTTACTACCGTGACGCCCCGGAGCACCGAGTGCAAGCCCGTTTTCGTTGCCCGCCGTGCACAAAAGCAACTGTATCGACGCGGCCAGCTCTCGAGTTCCGCGAAAAGGCGAGGGTTTTTGCTCAACTTCTCCGACGGGTACCGCATAAATCACCAGCGAAGTTGATAGTAAGGCGACTTGTTATAAAATTATCAGCCTGCTTACAGTAACCGCAGTGTGCAGATCCAGAGCTGCAATCTCCTTCCCCCACAACCAGGAGCCACCCATGGAAGAAACACTGCGGAACGGTCTGGCAACCGTCATCGAGTTCGTTCCCAGGCTCGTCCTGTTCCTCGTCATCTCATCGTCGGCTTGATCATCGCGGCCCAGCAGGCCAAGGGCCGGACGGGTCACACTTCGACCGGTCCTGCTGACGGTGCCCACCGCATCTGATCGACACCCGAACACCTTCCACACCAGGGGCAGTCCGCCCCACTACCGATAGGAGTATTCAATGATCACGTCACAGGACCTCGACCGACTCACCGCAGGAAAGGGCGCCGTCTACACGAACGACGGCGACAAGCTCGGCTCGATCGGCGAGCTGTACGTCGACGACAGCACCGGCCGGCCCAGCTGGGTCACGGTCAACACGGGGCTCTTTGGCACCAAGGCATCCTTCGTGCCGCTGCAGGACGCCTCGGCTGACGGCAACGACCTGCGCGTTCCCTACGCCAAGGATCTCGTGAAGGACGCTCCGTCCGTTGAACGTGACGGCCACCTGAGCCCGGAGGAGGAGGAGCGCCTCTACCAGCACTACAGCCTCCACGGTTCCGGCACGACGACGACCACGTCGTCCGACCAGGGACGCGAAGCTCCGGGCTTCCAGCCCGGCGACGAGCAGGTGGACCGCTCGGACAGCCGCGGAATTGTCGGCCATGACACCTCCGGCCCGACGACGGATGAAGCGATGACACGCACGAAGGACGAGCTCCACGTCAGCACGCAGTCGCGCGAGTCCGGCAGAGCGCGCCTGCGCAAGCACGTGGTGACGGAGAACGTCAGCCAGACCGTCCCGGTCAGCCACGAGGAAGTCCGCGTGGAGCGCGAGCCCATCACGGACGCGAACCGCGATGACGCCTACGACGGCCCCGCGATCAGCGAGGAGGAGCACGAGTTGGTCCTGACCGAGGAACGCCCGGTCGTCGAGAAGGAAGCTGTTCCCGTGGAACGTGTGCGTCTCGACAAGGAGACGGTCACCGAGCAGCAGACCGTCAACGAGCAGGTGCGCGAAGAGCGCATCGAGCTGGAAGGCGACGGAGATCGTCGCTGACCCGACCAATCGGCTGATCGCCATATGATCGAAGGGCGTGCCGCGTGCGGCATGCCCTTCGTCGAATGAGCATGGCCGTGGTGCCTCCATTCGATGCACCGAGTAAGGGCGAGCGCGCCCGCCCTCGTCGGTCAGAGCCCCTGCCACGCTGGCCTGTTGTCCCAGGCATACCGGTAGTAGGCGCTGTTCTGCAGCATGGAGGCAGCTGCTTCGTCGACGACCACGGTGGTCCGCGGATGCAATTGGATGGCGGATGCCGGACACTGCGCGCTGATGGGCCCTTCAACAGCCGATGCGACCGCCGATGCCTTCCGTTCACCGAACGCAAGGAGGACAAGGTGGCGGGCACGAAGGATTGTGCCCAGCCCCTGAGTGATGCAGTGCCGTGGCACTTCATCCGGCGAGGCGAAGAACCGCGCATTGTCCTGACGGGTCGTCTCGGTCAGCGTCTTGACTCGCGTCTCCGAAGCCAACGAGGAACCAGGTTCATTGAAGCCGATGTGCCCATCAGAACCGATTCCGAGAATCTGCAGATCGATCCCTTCCGCGGCACGGATCGCTGTTTCATACCGTTGCCCGGCGTCCTGGATGTTTTGTGGGTTGCCATCAGGCAGATGGATGTGCCGAGGATCCAACCCGAGCGGCTGCACGAGCTCCCGCTCGATGACGGCGCGATAGCTCTCCGGATGCCCGACAGGCAACCCGACGTACTCGTCGAGAGCGAACATGGTGGTTCGTGCCAGCGTCAGAGCACCGCTGAGGACCAGCTCGCGCAGATTCTGATAGACCGGCAAGGGCGTAGACCCCGTGGCGACCCCGAGAACTGCCCGAGGGCTGGATTCAATGAGGTCAGCGATGTGCCGCGCGACGAGCGCGCCCGCCTCATCGGGTGTTTCCGTGATGACTATCTGGGCCATGATGCTCCGATCCGGGCGGTCGAGATCCGCCTCCCCTAGTAGTTGTGGTGATGTCATAACGCACCCACAGTCGATTCGTGCGTCAACCTCTGGTTCACTCGCTACCGTCCGGGACGTGCGGATGGAGTGAGCAGAGCGCCGTCGCTCGTGAAGGTGACCCGCCCTCGATACAACCGAGCGCCGAGTGGCCCGTTCATGATGAGCACGGTATTGCCAAACGTTTGTTAGTACAGTTTACTAACACAATGACGATGACCTCGGACCGGGCGCCGAAAGTTGGCACGGGCACCCTTCCATCCGATGGTCGCGCGCTCAACCTGTCAGCGGTCCGTCGCACACTCCATTCCGCCGGAGCCATGAGCCGGGCTGACCTTTCCCGGGCTCTCGGCCTGACCCGAGTAACCGTCTCCGATCTTGTCTCCGACTTGATCGAGCGCGGTCATGTCGTGGAGGTGGGCCATTCGGAGCAGGTGCGCCCCGGCAAACGGAGCATTCTGGTAGACCTCAATCGTCGCGGCCTGCAGATCGTCGGCATGGACCTCGCGGAGAACAGCATGCTACGTGCCGCTGTACTCGATCTCGACGGCAACATCCTGAATGAGTTGAAGCGCCCGATCGGCGGAGACACCGGCGAAGCAGTACTACAAGAGGTCCTCCGACTCGCCACCGATTCAGCCGCTTTGGCCACGGCCCCCTTACTAGGTGTCGGTGTCGGTACGCCTGGGATCGTGAGCCCGGCAGGAGTCGTCGTCGAAGCCTCGAACCTGGGCTGGAGAAATGTCCCGCTCCGCGACCTACTGCAGCAGCACACTGGAATGCCGGTGCTGGTATCGAACGACGCCGCTGCAGCCGTCCACGCCGAATACACCTTCGGGAACGGCGGCAATGACATGATCCTCGTGAAGATCGGGCGAGGCGTCGGCTCCGGGCTCATCGTGGGAGGGCAGCGAGTCCGGGGTGCGCACTCAGGCGCCGGGGAGATCGGGCACGTCACGGTCGGCACAGACGGAGGAGACCGTTGTAAATGCGGTAAGACCGGGTGCCTTGAGACGTGGATGTCGGTACCCAACCTCGAGCGGAAGCTCGCTGAAGCGGCAGAAGGTCCCGATCCGGACACTGCTGTCGGCGCCCTGTTCCGTGAAGCAGGCGAACGCCTCGCTGTGGCCCTTGCACCGGTGGTCGGTGCGCTCGACCTCTCGGAAGTGGTTCTGAGTGGACCTCCTGCACTGATCGATGGCCTTCTGCTCGACGCTGTCGGTACAACCCTGCGCGCGCGCCTGCTTCAACAGGACCTTTCACCAGTGTCCGTGCGTCGAGCCGCGAATACGCAGGATATCGTTCTGCGCGGCACATCCGCGCTGGTCCTCTGGAACCAGTTGGGTGTTGCATGAGACTTGGATTGGATATCGGCGGAACGAAGACCGCCGCGGTAGTGCTGAATGACGACGGCTCACTCGCTGTCCTGCGCACTGCGGCATCCGGCTATGGCGCCGGGGACGTCCTACGGGTCGCCATAGCCCTCGCTCGCGACGCCGTCGTGGAAGCTGACGGCCAACTGGACTTCATCGGTGCATGCATGCCGGGCCTGGTGGATCCGGCTACCGGCATCGTTCGCCACGCGGTCAATCTAGGTATTGCCGATCTCAACCTCGCGGCCGAACTCGAGATCGTGCTGGGCCTCCCCGTGACGGTCGAAAACGATGTCAAGGCCGCCGCACTCGGCGCACACGGTATCCTCACGGCCCGGGCAGGGGGCACTTCGACCGCCCCTTCCACCTTGGCATCGAACGAGACCCTCGCCTACCTCAATCTCGGCACCGGCCTGGCGGCCGCCGTCGTCCTCAACGGGCGTGTCCTCCGAGGCCCGGATGGCATGCTGGGCGAGATCGGACACTTACCGGTCGGAGGCAGCACTAGGTGCGCCTGCGGACAGGTCGGCTGTCTGGAAACAATCGCCTCCGGCTCGGCCCTCACAAGGATGTGGGCACCATCAGAGGCTGCTGGCCGGGACCCCTTCACCGCAGCGCGCGCCGGTGACCGCCAGGCCTCGGTCGCCGCCTCGGAGCTGTGCCGCGGCATAGCCCTGGCGATACAGGTGCTTGCCCTTGCCGCCGGGGCTGGGCGCATCGTCATCGGCGGCGGACTTGCTGCCCTGGGCACACCCCTGGAAGACGGGATCCGCCGTGAGCTCGACGAACGCGGACGTCTATCCCCCTTTGTCGGATCGTTGGGCTTGGCCGAGCGCTTCGAACTCCTCCCCTCGCACATTCCGATCGCGGCGCTCGGCGCTGCTGCCCTCCCGCAGCAGCCACGTTCCCCCATCAAGGCCCTCACCCGGCAGCAATGATGTCCCGCTCAGATTCTTACCGCCCTGCGACCCCGCCAACCAATCCATCAACAGCTCGATCCCTTGGAGGACAAATGAAACTCGCACGCACCGTCGCGGCAGTTGCCCTGACCGCCCTTGCTCTCAGCTCCTGCGCTCCACCCACATCCAGCAACGAGGCATCGTCATCGGACGAGAACACCGGAACCGTCAGAGTATGGCTCTTCTCGGAAGTGAACCAGGAACCGAAGTCCGCCGTCGTCGAGGAAGCCATCACCGAGTTCGAGGCGGCGCACGACGGTGCCACGATCGACGTCCAGTACATCCCCGTGGACAGCCGAGCGGAGCGGTTTAAGGCTGCTTTCAATGATCCGTCGAGTGCCCCGGATGTCGCTGAGTTCGGCAACACGGACCTGGCAAGTTACGTGGCTTCCGGGGGACTCGCTGATATCACGGCGGAAATCCAGAACTGGGATGAAGCCAAGGACCTGGATGACAAGATCCTTGCGACCACGGAGGTCGCTGGAAGCAACTACGGTGTTCCCTGGTTCGTCGGCGTCCGCGCCCTGTATTACCGCACCGACCTACTGGAACAGCAGGGCCTCGAGGTACCCAGGACTCTGGACGAGGTCGAGACCGTTGCACGCGCCGTGCGCGCAGCCAACCCGGAGATACTCGGTATCTCGGTAGGCGGAGCCGCGCAATTCGCCGCGATGCCCTACTTGTGGGCGAACGGTGGCAGCATCGCCACGCAGGAGGGAAACACCTTTGTATCCGGCCTCGATACCCCCGAATCACGTCAAGGCGTCGAAGCCTACAGCCGCCTCCTCAAGGACGATATCTGCCCACCACAGACCTGCGCTGAGTTCGGCGGTAATGCCAGCGTGCAGCAATTCATCGCTGGTACCTCGGCCATGACCATCGGCGGTGACTTCAACTACAAGGCTGTGGAGGAAAGCGCAGTGAAGGGCAAGTTCAGTGTGGTCCCCCTGCCGGGTACGACTGAAGGTTCAGTAGCTCCTGCGTTCGCCGGAGGTAACAATCTGGGCGTGTTCAACAGCAGCGCCCATCGGACTCTCGCCACAGATTTCGTCAAACTGCTGGCAAGCAAGAAGTACCAGCAGAAAATGTTCGACTCCATGGGCAACCTGCCGACCTTCACCGATGTGCAGAAGGACGTGGCAGAGTCCAACCCCGAGATCACACCGTTCATCGAAACTCTCGGTGCCGGCACCAACTTCGTCCCTGTCACTGAAGCATGGTCCACGATCGACGCTCAGGGGGTTTTCACCGGCATGTACCAGACGATCGTCACCGGCAAGGCGGATGTTGACACGGCAACCACCGAGGCCGCCACGGCCATGAACGCGGCATTCGGCTCCCAGTGATGTCTCGCCGTCGATCCCTCGTCTCCTCCTCAGAGGATGTGACATGACTTCCGTCGCACCGGCCCAATCCGGGTCCCCGCTCGTCGGGCCCAGCGTCTCCCCCGCCCCGGTCGCGCCACGGAAGACGCCGCGCCCATCGGTCTTCAAGCGCGGGTTGGAGCCCTGGCTGTATCTCGCGCCTGCCTTCATCGTGCTGGCCGCGTTGCTCGGTTATCCCATCTTCCAGCTGATCAACGTCTCGCTCTACGACTATCGTCAGGCGCAGGTGAGCGGCACTGCGCCGTTGCGTTTCACCGGCCTCGAGAACTACCAGAAGCTGTTCAGCGATCCGCAGTTCTGGACGGTGTTGAGCAACACGGTCGTGTTCGCCTCGGTCTGCGTGATCCTCACCCTGCTGGTGGGAGGAGTCCTGGCGGTCCTCGCCACCAGGCTCCGCTCTTGGGTCCGGACCACGCTGTTCGTGGTTTCGCTGGGGGCGTGGGCGACTCCCGCTGTCACCGGCAGTGCTGTGTGGTTGTTCCTGTTCGAGCCCACTCTCGGGCTGGTGAACAAGACCCTCACGGCCATCGGACTGACCCAGTTCGCCGGGCACTCGTGGACCTACGAGAAATGGTCGGGCTTCGGTCTCGTGGCCAGCGAGGTGGTCTGGTGTTCCTTCCCCTTCGTCCTGGTCACCGTCTACGCCGGCATCCAGGCCATTCCCACCGACGTGATCGAAGCCGCCCGGATCGACGGAGCGTCCATGCCACGTATCGCCCGCAGCATCATGCTCCCGATGCTGCGGCCGATCGTGATCATCGTCACGATTCAGTCGATCATCTGGAACTTCAAGATCTTCTCGCAGATCTACATCATGACCAATGGCGGCGGCATCGCGGGGCAAAACCTCGTGCTGAACGTCTATGGCTACCAGCAGGCGTTCGCGGCCAGCCTCTACGGGCTCGGCTCGGCGCTGGGGGTCATCATGACCGCCCTACTGATGATCATCACACTGGTCTACCTCCGCATCCTCAAGAGAACGGGTGAAGCACTGTGACCGCCGTCGACCTCCCCACCGGCCATGATCGGACACCTACCGCACGGGCGCCCGCCCGCCGCCGGAAGACCGGGCGACGGCGATTCGGTGCGGATGCTGCGGGGCTCATCATCGCGCTGGTCGTCGCCTTTCCCCTCTACTGGATGGTGCTATCGGCCCTGAAGCCGAAGACGGCGCTCGATGCGGGTGATGCTGCTCCCTTCACACTCGAAGCGTCATTCGATTCGTTCATCCGGGTTCTTGCCGTCAACAACTTCGCCCAGTACTTCCTCAACAGCGTCATCGTGGCACTGACCGTGGTGGTCCTCTCCACCATTCTGGCCTTTTTGGCAGCCGTGGCACTGACCCGCTACGACTTCAAGATGCGCACCAAACTGCTCATCATCATCCTCGTGTCCCAGATGGTGCCGGTGGAGGCTCTGACCATTCCCCTGTTCTTCCTGCTCCGGAATGCAGGAGAAGCCATCCCGCTGGTGGGACTGAACCAGCTTGGTTCCCTGGTTCTCGTCCACGTGGGTTTCAGCATCCCCTTCGCCATCTGGATGCTTCGCGGTTTCGTCGCTGCTGTTCCGGTGGAGATCGAGGAAGCGGCGCGACTGGACGGCGCCAGCAGTTTCCGCTTCGTTCGCTCCGTGCTCTTCCCGCTGGTGGCACCGGGAGTAGTGGCCTGCTCCGTGTTCTCCTTCATCTCCACCTGGAACGACTTCCTGTTTGCCAAGACGTTCATCATCTCCGCACAGGAGAACCAGACCCTGCCGATGGCGCTGCTCACCTTCTTCAAACCTGACCAGAACGATTGGGGGGCCATCATGGCCGGTTCCGTGATCATGACCATCCCAGTGCTGATCTTCTTCATCTCGGTTCAGCGGAAGCTGGTCTCCGGACTGGCCGGGGCGGTCAAGGGATGAGTATCAGCGCTCACAACCTCGTGCCCGAACCCTGGTCCGTGCAGGCGGGTACCGGTGACCTGACGCTCGTCCCCACGACCACCCTCGGCGCTGATCCGGAACTGGCCGGTGCACGCCGGTGGTTGTCGCGTGCGCTGGGAGCGGCCACCGGATGGGATCTACCGCCGTCACCCGTGCTGAAGGCTGACATAGGCCTCCGGCTCGACCCGCAGCTCGGAGACGAGGCATACCGCCTCGAGGTGGACAGCGCCGTGACCATCCACGCAGGCGGCCCCGCCGGCGCGTTCTACGCAGCGCAGACCCTGCTACAACTTCTGGATCCGGCAGCCTTCCGCCAGGCGCCTACCGAGCCGACGAATCTGGCCGCCGGCGCGTGGCGTGTCCCGTGCACCTCCATCCAGGACCGTCCCCGCTTCGGGTACCGCGGCGCCATGCTGGACGTCGCACGGCACTTCATGCCAAAGGACAACCTGCTGCGGTTCATCGAGGTCATGGCAATGCACAAGCTCAACGTGCTGCATCTGCACCTCACCGACGACCAGGGGTGGCGGATACACATTCACCGCTACCCAGAACTGACCGGAATCGGCTCCTGGCGCCGGGAGTCATCCCTTGGATCCTGGCGCGCGGGCGTCTTCGACGGACGCCCCCACGGCGGTTTCTACACCCAGAGTGATCTGCGCGAGGTCGTGGCGTTCGCCGGCGACCGGAACGTTACCGTCATCCCCGAGGTGGATCTACCTGGCCACAGCCAGGCAGCAATCGCCGCCTATCCCGAACTCGGATCCCGACAGGGCGAGGTGGAGGTATGGACCCGCTGGGGCATCAGCGAAACGGTCCTGAACGTGTCGGAGACGTCCCTTGATTTCTACCGCAACGTCCTCGATGAGGTGATGGACGTTTTCCCCTCGCCATGGATCAGCCTCGGCGGGGATGAGGTACCGCTGACACAGTGGAGTAACAGTGCGCAGGCGCAGGCCAAAGCCGCAGAACATGGCCTGCCCGGCGTGGCAGGGCTGCACAGCTGGTTCGTGCGGGAGCTGGCCCTGCACCTTCAACGGCATGGGCGAACCACCTCGGTCTGGGACGAGATCGGTGACGGCGGACTGCCGCCAGGAGCGCTCGTGGCTTCCTGGCGAGGTTACGACGGCGGGATCGACGCGCTGAGAAATGGTCATGACGTCGTCATGTGCCCTGAGCAACGCCTTTACCTGGATCATCGCCAGGCTGAGGGTGACGACGAACCCATTCCCGTCGGATTTCTCACCACCCTGCGGGATGTCTACGACTTCCAGCCCCTCCCACCCGACACGGACCCCGAGTTTCCGGGACGGCTGCTCGGTGCACAGGCCAATATCTGGACTGAGCATCTCGACTCTCCACGAGGCGTGTACTACTCAGCCTTTCCTCGTCTCAGTGCCGCCGCCGAGGTGTTCTGGTCCCGGCCCGAGCACCGGGACTACGAGGACTTCCTGGAGCGGCTCACGGGGGCGCACCTTGAGCGGCTGAGTGCCATGGGAGTGGAGTACCGCCCCCTCGATGGACCCCACCCGTGGCAGCAGCGCCCCGGCGTAGAGGGCTGGAAACGGGATCATGACACCGAACAGGCGGCCGCCGCTTCTGGTGTCGTCACCGGTGTGGGTCAGGACTGACTCTGCCCGCTAGGAGACTATGGCCAGTGCGTCGATCTCGACGAGCATCACCTCGTGCGGAAGGTCGACGAACACAGTAGTCCGGCTTGGCAGTGCGCCGCTCGGTACCTGCTCGCGGATGAACTCGCCGTACACCTCGTTCATTGCGGCGAAATCGTTTCTCGTCGTCAGGTAGACACGGAACATCAGGACGTCTTCGATCGAGGAGCCGCCCGCTTCCAGGATGGCCTTTACGTTGTCCAAGGTGCGGCGGGTTTGAATAGCTACATCGCCGTCGCCGATGTACTGATGAGTCGATGGGTCCATCGGCCCCTGACCAGAGACCTGGAAGAAGCCTCCCTTCATGATGCCTTGAGAGAAGACATGTGCAGGAGCAGGCGCATTTTTGGTCAGTACAACGTCTTTCGGGCTCATCATGAGTTCCTTTCGTGGTCGATCCAGCCGAGGTCGCGTGAAATTGCGTCGGTACTGGCTTTCAAATCGGGCAGCAATGCGAGCAAACCTTCGTAGTCGAGCATCACCACCGGCACCGAACAGGATGCTGCCGCTACCACCTCGCCGGACGCATCGCGGATGGGAGCCGCGATGCAATGCACGAAAGCTTCATGTTCGGCGTTGTCATGAGCCCAGCCCTGGCGCCCGACCTTCTCGAGTTCGGCCAGGAGGGCCTCGGGCGAGGTCAGGGTGTTCTCGGTGGCCTTGTCGTAGTTCAGGTCTGCCGCAATTCGTTCCTTGCGGGCCCGAGGCATCGCCGCGAGCAGCACTTTCGAGACCGCCGCTGAGTGCAGCGCCGCCGTCAGGCCGATCCTCGAATACATCCGGACGGGGTGGCGGGACTCGAACTTGTCGATATAGACCACCTCGTTACCCTCGAGTTCGGCGAGGTGCACGGTGTGCCCGGTGCGGATGTTCAGATCCGCGAGGTGATGATGCGCCATCTTACGGATGTCGCGCTGCTCCAGAGCGAGGGAGGACAGCTCGAACAGCTTGGGGCCGAGGCGGAATCGCTGCTCGTCATCTCGCACCACGAACCGTTTCGCCTCCATGGCATGAAGCAGACGCATGATCGTGGTCTTGTGCACGGACGCTTCGGAAGCGAGTTCGTCCAGGGTCGCCGGCTCAGCCGCCAGGGCTGCCAACAGGTCCAGTGCTCGCATCAGGCTCTGGCTCACGATGCCGTCCTCCCGTCCCGAGTGCCGAACCGTCCGAGAAAGACATGCATGTCGGCCCACTGTGCCTCACATGACCCGAGGATGACGGACAGCTCGTCGGCGTCAGGAAGCGGTCCTCGGTCGCCGTGCACCGTGAGGGTGCAGGCAGCCGCGATGTGGCCCATGCGCAGGCTCGCCCGTTGGTCCAAACCATGGAGCATCCCACTCAGGAATCCTGCCGCAAAGGAATCGCCCGCTCCGACCGGCTCCAGCACGTCGACGGACAAAGCGGGAACGTCGGTACGCGAACCATCCCTGTGCAGAGCGGTGGCACTGACGGCCCCGTCCTTGATGACGAGGACGGACGGGCCCGGCAGGAGCGCCCGGAGCTCGCCCTCATCTGTGGTGCCGAATGCGTGTTCGGCCTCATCCTTGCCCACCAGAACGACGTCCGCGAGATTCGCGAGCCGTCGAAGCACCGACCGGTCCCGATTCACCCACAGTGCAGGCCGCCAGTTCACGTCGAAACTAATGAGCCGCCCGCGGCGCGGAGCAATCAGGACTGCCTCGGTCATCGCGAGGCATTCCGGCGAGAGTGCGGCGGTGATGCCACTGAGATGGACGAGTCCCGCGTGTTCGAGCAGAAGCACCACGGCCGGATCTGTGAGCATGGACGGTCCCATGACGGACGCCGCAGATCCTGATCGGTAATACAAGACCGAGCCGATGCCGTGCACCTCCGGCGCCGGGACCTTGACGTAGACGCCCGTGGCCAGGGTGCGGTCGACCTGCACGCTGCTGACGCCTACACCCCCACGGCGGAGCTCATCGATGATCCTCACACCGAAGCCATCGTCACCGACCCGTCCCACCCAATGAGAATCGAGGCCCATGGCAGCAAATCCGAGCGCGACGTTCGATTCCGCCCCACCGACCCCGCAGTGCAACTCCGTCGCCCGGTGCAGCGGGACGCCGTCGAGGGGCGTGAGCATAGCCATGGTCTCGCCTATGCAGACGGTTGAAAGCATCTGGCTCCTGCACTCCCTCTCGCATCCAGCAGCGGCACTCATCCGAACGCTGGGTGGACGAGTTGCGGCGCTTCCCGCCGCCGCAGCGAGCCCGATCGGCCTTGACTCACCTTTCTCCACGATGTTAGACATGACAGCAGAGCTTTCGCAACGCACGTTGCAAAATACGCAATAGCACCAGTCTTCCGCGAAGGGAGTGTCCATGGGTACTGCTTCGCCCCTGTCAGAGGCCACCGGTCCCGCCATCTCGACGGACGCCGTCGCCGGCCTCGCAGATGTGCGCCTCGACTGGCGCCATAAGGCGGTACCCGCCGCCGCCCATGGCACGACCCACCGTGCGTTCCTGGCGACAGTCCACCACCTCAGGGACTTTCAAACACCGCTCCTCACCCTCGATGCCGTTGCGCTTCGATCGAACGCCGACCGGCTCGCCAGCTGGTGCGACCACCATGACGTCCTCCTGGCACCGCATGGCAAGACCACCATGGCTCCGCAACTCTGGGCCGAGCAGCTCATGCGCGGCGCATGGGGCATCACCGTCGCCAACTTCGCCCAGCTGAGGGTGGCCCGCGCCTTCGGCGTGCAGCGGCTCCAATTGGCCAAC
>JAABUN010006989.1_pt1 | contig 12558 bp, 14 predicted proteins | sample 5559311 | NCBI WGS metagenome assembly JAABUN01 (sample SAMN10711877, study PRJNA513370) | rock metagenome | isolation source: Antarctica rocks | place: Antarctica: Victoria Land, Siegfried Peak sud | reverse complement strand
TGAACATCGTCGATCTCGGCCTTCTGTACGGACTGAAGTACTCCGACGACGGTGCCCTCCTGATCGATATGACCCTCACGACCGCCGCGTGCCCGCTTACCGATGTGCTCGAGGAGCAGGTGGGCCAGGCGCTCGATGGTGTGGTGGATGACTGGCGGCTGAACTGGGTCTGGATGCCGCCGTGGGGTCCCGAGAAGATCACCGAGGACGGCCGCGACCAGATGCGGGCGCTCGGGTTCAATATCTGAGCTACTCCTCCTCGCGATCACCGAGGCCCCTGGCCGCGAGCGCCTCGCCCGTCCGATGGGCGTATGCGACGGCACCGATCACCAATGGCGTGACCGTGACCCTGGGATTGCGCTCGAGCCCCCGAGCCCTGGCAGCCTCGCGGAGATCGACGACCGAGCCCGCGAGGTAGGGGATGCTGCGCAGCATGATGGACAGGGCCAGGGCAAAGCGCTCCGGATCGGCACCCACGACCCGGAAGGGCCGGACGAGGCGGACGACGCCGTCGAGGATCGCCTGCGTCGGCGTCGTCAGGGTAAGCGCCCGCGCGGCAAGGAGGCACGCCGAGATGCCACCGACCACGACGAAGGCGCGGAGCCAGCCCTGCGCGAGGCCCTGGTACAGCGCGAGGATCCCGAGGACCGGCAGCGCCGGCAGGAGCATGCGGAAGATCCGCGCGGGGGAGCGGTGGGCACCTGAAATGAGCGCGAGGACGGTCCCCACGAGGGCCACCGCGGTGAGAGCCGGGGAACGCCAGGCGACGACGGCGACAGCGCAGGCGAGTGAGGCGGACGCCTTGATCCACAGCGGCAGCCGGTATAGGAAGCCCTGGCCTGGTTCGTAGAGGCCGAGCGTACTGCCGAAGCCCCTCACCGATGACCGTCCGGCAACGCGGCGGCGAAATCCCGGTAATGCGCGACGGCGCCTGCAGGTGTGCCGTCGAAAACGACCCTGCCGCCGTCGATCACGAGCGTTCGGTCGCTCTCGAGGGCGAAGTCGAGGTTGTGGGTGGTGAAAACCACCTGCTGGTCGAGGCCGGCGATCAGCGAGCGGACCCGGGCGTCGTTGCGCAGGTCCAGCAGGGTGGTGGGTTCATCCACGACGAGAATCCGGGGCTCCACCGCGGCGACGACGGCGAAGGCGAGGATCTGCCGTTCACCCCCGGACAGGTCGTAGATGCTGCGGTCGGCGAGATGGGCTATCCCGAAGCGTTGGAGGACCTCCTCGCCGCGTCGGCGGCGGTCGCCGCCCGGCAGTCGCTGCGCGCGCAGCGACAGTTCGACGTCCTCGCGACCGGTCGGCATGACGAGCTGCGACAGCGGGTCGGTGAAGACGAAGCCTACACTGCGTCGTACCTGCCGACCGGACGAACGCGTGTCATGGCCGAGGACGGTCACTGACCCCTGGGAGGGACGGACCAGGCCGTTGATCAGCCGCAGGAGGGTGGATTTGCCCGAACCGTTGGCTCCGATCACCGAGATCCGCTGCTCGGTGAGGGTCAGGGTGAGAGGATGGATGAGGACTCTCGGGGTCGCATCCAGCGTCCGGACAGCGGCGCCCTGGAACTCGATCACGGGAACTCGATCACGCGTCCCTGGCGACCAGCAGTCGCGGGAACGCGCGGTGCACCGACACGGCGATGACCGCCGCGAGGATGTTCTTCACGGTATCGCCGGGCAGGTAGACGGCGTCCACGATGACCGCTTCGCGGAAGGGGAGCCCGGCGTTCACGACGAGCCCGGCCACCCCCATCGCGTGGATGGTCAGGAGACTGGAGACCGTGCAGGCGAGGAACAGGAGGACGGTGCGGAAACGCTGCGCCCGGCGCAGGACGACGACGGCGAGGAGTCCCGCAACGAACGCAGCCAGGGGGTACGACAGGAGATATCCGGCCGATGGGCCGGCCAGGACGCCGAAACCCCCACTGAAACCGCTGAAGACCGGGAGGCCGATGAGGCCGGCGACGAGGTAGAGCAGTGCCGCCGCCGCTCCACGGACCGGCCCGAGCACGACTCCGGCGAGCATGACGCCGAGGGTCTGCAGTGTGATCGGGACGCCGAGCGGACCCACCGGGATTCCGGGTAGGATTGCCAGGGCGGCAATGAGGGCGGCAAAGACCGCGACCAGCGAGAGATCGGTGGTATCCCACCGCTTGCGGGACGGCGTCCGCCGGTTGCCGGCCCGTCCGGTCGTGGTTTGTTGTGCTGGCTGCATGGCACATACTCCTTCAGCAGGCGGGAGTCGCACCGGCCGATCCGGTGATTTGGCACATTCCTCCAGCCGTAAGTGCTGCTGTACCGACACTAGCGCCGGTCATCGGGGAATCCTTTGTGGGATTCCTACAACAAACTGCCGCTCCCGGCACCATTGAAAGGCCATCACCGTGATTAGCGTATTGAATCTGGAGCTCCGGGCTGGCGCCCGCCTGCTCATGGACGAGGTGTCCTTCCGCGTGGACAAGGGCGACAAGATCGGGCTGGTAGGCCGAAACGGTGCCGGCAAGACGACACTGACCAGGGTGCTGGCGGGGGAGTCGCTGCCGGCCGGCGGCACCGTGACACGGTCGGGCGAGATCGGCTACCTTCCGCAGGACCCGCGGACACCGAACATGGAGCAGCTCGCTCGCGACCGGATCCTCTCGGCGCGCAACCTCGACGCCGTCGTCGGGGAGCTGCGCCAGGCGCAGGAGGATATGGCAAGCGAGACGACCTCCGTGCAGAACAAGGCGATGGCACGCTATGACCGCATCGAGGCGGCCTTCCTCGCCGGCGGCGGCTATGCCGCCGAGGCCGAAGCGGCGTCCATCTCCTCGAACCTCGCGCTGCCCGAACGCATCCTCAACCAGACCCTCAGGACCCTCTCCGGCGGGCAGCGTCGACGCGTCGAGCTGGCGCGCATCCTCTTCTCCGGTGCGGAGACGATGCTGCTCGATGAGCCCACCAACCACCTCGATGCCGACTCGATCACCTGGTTGCGCGACTTCCTGAAGAACCATCACGGCGGGCTGATCGTGATCAGCCACGATGTCGAACTCCTCGAGGCGACCGTGAACAAGGTATTCCAGCTCGACGCCAACCGGGCGACGATCGACATCTACAACATGGGCTGGAAGCGCTACCAGCTCCAGCGTGAGACGGACGAGCGGTCCCGCAAGCGCGAACGCGCCAATGCCGAGAAGAAGGCGCAGGTACTCATGGACCAGGCGAACAGGATGCGGGCGAAGGCGTCCAAGGCCGTCGCCGCGCAGAACATGGCGAAGCGCGCCGAGCGCCTCCTCGGCGGACTGGACGCGGTCCGCGCCTCGGATCGGGTAGCTGCCCTCAGGTTCCCCGACCCATCGCCCTGCGGCAAGACACCGATGACAGCCGAGGGGCTGAGCAAGTCCTACGGGTCGCTGGAGATCTTCACCGATGTGGATCTCGCGATCGACCGCGGCTCCAAGGTGGTGATCCTGGGTCTCAACGGTGCCGGCAAGACGACACTGCTGCGTATGCTCGCCGGGGTGGACACACCGGACACCGGCAGGGTCATTGCTGGTCACGGGCTCAAGGTCGGCTACTACGCCCAGGAACACGAGACGCTGGACACGCAGCGGACCGTCCTGGAGAACATGAAATCCTCGGCACCGGACCTGCAGGACGCGGAGGTGCGCGGCATCCTCGGGTCCTTCCTCTTCTCCGGCGACGACGTCGACAAACCGGCCGGGGTGCTCTCCGGCGGGGAGAAGACGAGGCTCGCCCTCGCCACCATCGTCGCGTCCTCGGCCAATGTCCTGCTGCTGGATGAGCCGACCAACAACCTGGACCCGGCGAGCCGCGCGGAGATCCTCGGTGCCCTCAAGAACTACAGCGGGGCCGTGGTCATGGTCAGCCACGACGAGGGCGCCGTCGACGCGCTGGACCCGGAGCGCGTCGTCCTGCTGCCCGACGGCGTCGAGGACCTGTGGAACCAGGACTACCTGGAGCTCGTCACGCTGGCGTAGCCGTTGCGGCGTGCGCAACGGCTACGCCGCGCGCAACCTAGTGCCTGCGAGCGGTACGCGACACCCGGCCCGCTGCCACGGCGACCATTGCGCACACACCGGCGCCAGCCAAAACTGCTGACGGGAGCAACAGCGGCCGCTCCTGCACCCCGCTCGCCGCCGTCTGGATGTTCGTGCCACGGTTGGTTCCGCTCGGCGCCCCGCCGACGTCCGATGCTCCTGGCTTCTGCCCGGGTGTACTGCCCGCAGCACCGGCATCTCCGCCGGCAGCATTATCGGGTACTGGTACTGGTACTGGTACTGGTACTGGGGCAGTGACGGTCGGTGCCGGTGCCGGTGCCGGTGCTGTGACGGTCGGTGCCGGTGCTGAGACGGTTGGTGCCGGTGTTGGTGCCGGTGCAGGGATAGCCGTTTCTGTGGGCCCAGCGGTCGGTACGGGTGGTGCTGCCGGTGCTGAGACGGTCGGTGCGGGCGTTGGTGCCGGTGCAGGGATAGCCGTTTCTGTGGGCCCAGCGGTCGGTACCGGTGTCGGTGCGGGCGTCGCCGTTTCTGTTGGCCCGGCGGTCGGTGCCGGTGTCGGTACGGGAGTCGCCGTTTCTGTTGGCCCGGCGGTCGGTACCGGTGTCGCTGAGGGCGTCGCCGTCTCTGTGGGTCCCGCGGTCGGTACCGGTGTCGCTGAGGGCGTCGCCGTTTCTGTGGGCCCGGCGGTCGGCGCGCAGTCGGAGGTGACGAAGGTATTGTTATCCAAAGTCACGGAGCCGTCGCGGGCGAGGGCTCTGCCTTCGACAGTCGTCCCGGTCGTGACCGTGATGGATGTCAGCGCGAGGATGCTACCTCTGAACACCGAGTTGGTACCGAGGGTGGCGGAGCTGCCGATCTGCCAGTAGACATTGCAGGCCTGGGCACCACCGATGAGCGCCACGTTGCTGGCGGACTCGGTCATGAGCGTGCTCGCAACCTGAAAAATGAACACGGCGTCGGGATCGCCTGCAGCATCAAGGGTCACGGTGCCGCTGAGGGCCAGCGGGCCGGTCGAGTTGTACACTCCGGCCTGGAGCGTCCGGCCCACCAGATCCCCTGCGACACTCTCGGTGGGTGCCCTGCTGGCGGCGTCGTCATAGGCGACAACGAGGTCGGACTGGGCCTGCAACGCCGCGGCATTGCCAGCGTTCGTCGCGCCGAGAGCCACCCCGGGCGGGAACCCCGTGATGGCGCTACCGGGGCTCACACCCAGGTTCGCATTCAAGGTGGTGGGACCGGTATTCGTCACCGTCTGCCCACCGAGGACCGAGTAGGCGCCCGCAGTGCCAAGATTTACAGGCGTCTCCGCGGCGAAGGCCGTCCACGGGCCACTCACAACAGCGAGAGACATGAGTGCGACGGCACTCACAACGGCACCGAACGCTGCACGTGGCCCCCATCTCTTTGCTTGCGCGGATGCTTGGCGGGGTAGGGTCTTTGAGTGTTTCATCATGCGCCTTCCAGCAGTGAGCGGCCAGAAGCGGAATCGCCTCTCTGGGGAATCAGAGGACTGATCGCGGGTCAGGTCACAGGGGGCTTTCTACACCGAACGAGGAGACAGGTCGCGGTGCTCCTTCCAGCATAAGCCCGCGGAGGGTCGGAATGCGTGGCGTTCGTCACTTTGTTTAGTCTGGGTTACCGGATGCCCTGGGAATCGAGGACGGCGTCCTCTTCCTCTTCCGAGGAGGGGCGACGGCGCTGGCGGACCGGGCGGTCCCGCGCCGTCCCGTCCAGTTCGGCGTTGCTCCTGCGCTGCTGCCGGGCAGCGTAGCCCAGTCCCACGAACGCGAGGACGCCGAAGGCGAACCACTGCAGCGAGTAGGACAGGTGGGCACCCTCGTCGATAGAGGGCTTCGGCGCCGCCAACGGTGTCTGCACGGCCGCCGGTCTTTCGAGTGCCAGGAGCCCGTAGGCGGCGTCCTGTACCGGGTAGTCGAGTCTCCCCGAAAGGGCGGCGAGGTCGATCGACGCCACCTGGCCCTCCGGAGCACCGCGGTTGACCGCGGGTTCACCCGGCTTAATTCTGGCGGTGACCTCGACCTGGCCGGCGGGTGGAGCGGGAATCTCATCGGGCCGTCCGGCTTCTGCATTGCCGATGGGCAGCCACCCCCGGTCGATGATGACCGCGGTGCCGTCCTCGAGTCTCAGCGGCGTGAGCACCTCGTACCCCGGCTGGCCATTGAGCGGGCGGTTCCGCACGATCACCTGGCTCTCGACGTCGTACGTTCCGGTGAAGGTAACCGGGGTCCACTCGCGCGACGGATCGTAGCTGTCGAAGCCGTTCTCTCCCGGCACGTAGCGCTCCGGCGCGGCGTCGTAGTTGGCCTCGATGCGCTGGATGTTCTCGACGACGGCCTCGCGACGATCAAGTTGCCAGCGCCCCAGGCCGATGCAGCCCGCGGCGAGCACCGCGACCATGGCGAGCCAGCCGAGCCAGCGTGCGGAGAAGAGGAACCGGTACACCTAGCGGGCCTCCATCGGCTGACCGGCGGACAGGGGGAGTGTATCCCGCCACAGCCCGCGGTTCTGCAGGTATTCCTCGAACCACTCGACGTGGTCCGCGCACGAGGCCCAGGCCTTCCGGCGTTCGGGGGTATGGAGCTTCGGGTTGTTCCACAGCAGCTGCCATTGTGCGCCCTTCCTGCACCCCTTGCGTGAGCAGATCGGGCCATCGCTTCCGGCGCCGCCCGGTGCGGCGAACAGACCAAGACCCGCGGTCGGCGTGACCGCGGGTCGTGGATCGGGAAGGTCAGGCATGGGCTCCCGGTGCGGTGCGGCTTGCCGCATGCGCCGCTCGAGGGACGGGGTAAGCCTCCTCGTCGACGATCTCCCCGCTGAGGACATCGTCGCCGTCGTCCGGTCGGGCGTCGCTGACCCTGGCCTCGATCTCGCGAACCGGTGCGCGGTCGATCAGGGCGTCACTATGCCGGATGTCACTTGTGTCACTGCCGCCGTTGGCGAAGATGACGGCGAAATAGGGCAGGAAAACCGCGCCGGCGATCATCACCCATTGCAGCCATACATAGGGAACGACGAAGACCAGGACAAAGCAGACAAGCCTGATGCTCATCGACACCGTGTACCTGATCATCCGCGAACGCATTTCCGTACTGTGCGAAACTCGAGCGTCGGAGATGCTGTGGACGTCTGTGTTGTGCTTCGTTTGCTTACTCATCACACTCCAAGAAGACTCCCTCAATTGTCTCACTTCCTGCCCGGTTCCCGAAGTTGAGGAATGCACCGCTAGGATCGTCGGGATGGTTTGACAAAGAGCCGGAGGAACGGCCCCGCAGGGCTGGTGGGCAACTCCGGATCAGCGATTTCTCGTTGACAGAGAACAACGTGGACCCCTTCCGGTCTGCAGATAGAGGAGCATCCCTTGACATCCGATGCAGACCGTCCATCGACGGCGTCAGGCCGCAGCGTCCTCATTACGGGGGGAAACCGGGGAATCGGCCTTGCCATCGCAAAGGGATTCGTAGCCAACGGCGACAAGGTTGCCATCACCTACCGAAGTGGTGCTGTCCCCGACGGGATGTTCGGCGTCCAGGCCGACGTCACCAGTGAGGAGCAGATCGACGCCGCGTTCACGCAGGTCGAAGCCGAGCACGGACCCGTCGAAGTCCTCGTGGCGAACGCCGGCATCACCAGGGACACGCTGCTCCTGCGGATGACGGAGAGCGACTTCACCGACGTCATCGACACGAACCTCACGGGAGCGTTCCGCGCGGTCAAACGCGCCTCCCGCGGCATGGTCCGGCTGCGCCGCGGCCGCGTCATCCTGATCTCCAGCGTCACCGGCCTCTACGGTGCTCCCGGCCAGATCAACTACTCGGCGTCCAAGGCCGGCCTCATCGGCATTGCTCGTTCGCTGACGAGAGAGCTCGGGTCCCGCGGCATCACGGCCAACGTCGTCGCCCCGGGTTTCATCGATACCGACATGACCGCGGAACTTCCAGACGACACCCGCAAGGCCTACCTGTCCACGATTCCCGCCAGGCGGTTCGCGTCGCCCGACGAGGTGGCGGGCGTCGTCTCGTGGTTGGCCAGCGACGCCGCCGGCTACATCTCCGGTGCGGTCATCCCGGTCGACGGCGGCCTCGGCATGGGCCACTAGGTCTCCGACAGCGCTGCCCGCACCCGCAGCACCCACAGCACCCAGCCTCAGCACTTAGTAGAAGGAGCACCATGGCCACCCTCGAGGGCACCACAGCGATCGTCACCGGTTCGTCCCGCGGTATCGGCGCCGACGTCGCGCAGCAGCTTGCAGCGCAGGGGGCGGCCGTCGTCGTCAATTATCGGCAGAAGGCGCCGCGCGCGAACAAGGTCGTCGCGGGGATCGAGGCAGCAGGTGGCAGGGCCGTCGCGGTGGGTGCCGATCTCACGACGGCGGTGGGACCGGCAGCGCTCGTCGATGCCGCCGTTTCGAATTTCGGCGGGTTGAACCTGCTGGTGCTCAACGCATCGGGCGGCATGGAGACCGGGATGGGGGAGGACTACGCGCTGAAGCTCAACCGCGACGCGCAGGTCGCGATGCTGACTGCCGCCCTCGAGGTGATGCCGGCGGGCTCTCGCGTGGTGTTCATCACCAGCCACCAGGCGCACTTCATCGGGACGGTCGAGACGATGGACGCCTACGTGCCGGTTGCCCGCAGCAAGCGGGCCGGGGAGGATGCGCTGCGCGCCCTCATCCCGCAACTCGAGGAAAAGAGAATCTCGCTCGTCGTCGTGTCCGGCGACATGATCGAGGGAACGGTCACCGCAACCCTGCTGGACCGGGCGACACCGGGCGCCATCGAAGCACGCCGCCAGGAGGCGGGACGCCTGTATTCCGTGGCGGAGTTCGCCACGGAAATCGTCAGGATGGCCACGGCCGAGGTGCCCACCGGCCACACCGAGTACGTGGGCGGGGCAGCGGACTTCCTCGCCAAGAGCTGACCCCGGCAGGTCCGGCGGGCTAAAGCCCGGCGAAGTGGCGCACGATGTCCAGGTCGGGCAGATCCAGCGCAACATCCGCCGCGGCCCGGACGGCCGGCTTCGCGTTGAATGCGACCCCGAGACCGGCGGCCGCGAGCATGTCGAGATCGTTCGCCCCGTCACCGACCGCGATGGTCGCGGAAAGCGGGATGCCCGCGCGTTCCGCCTCCGCGCGAAGGGTGCGCTCCTTTGCCCGGCGGTCGACGACGGAGCCGGCAACGCGCCCGGTCAGGATGCCGTCGGCGACCTCGAGGTCATTGGCCACGGCGAAGGAGAACCGCAGGTGCTCGGCCAAGGGCGCCAGGACCTGCGAGAAACCCCCGGAGACCACACCGACCCGGTGACCGGCGTTGCGGTACGCCGCGACCAGGGCGCCCGCGCCGTCGCTCAGCTCGATCGTGCCCACGACGTCGTCGATCACGGAAACCGGAAGCCCTTCCAGTGCCCGGACACGGTGATGCAGGGACTGCGCGAAATCGAGCTCACCGCGCATGGCGGCCTCCGTCACTGCCGCCACCTCCGCCTCGCGGCCCGCGTGCGCGGCGAGGAGCTCGATCACCTCCTGCTTGATCAGGGTCGAGTCCACGTCCATGATCAGCAGCTTCGGTCCCGGAGCGTAGACCGAGGGAGGAACGAGGGCTGCTCCCACACCCGTCCGTGCGCCCCACTCCCACAGCCGGGCCCGTAGCCCGGCCAGGAGCCCGGCCGCATCGGCGGGCAGGAGGATATCGAAGGAGAGCACATCGTAGGTTTCCGCGCCCGTGGCGGACGCGTCCGTGACCTCGGCGCCGAGCCCACGCAGGAGGGACCCAAGGCCCAGGCGCTGCCCGTCCCCGAACCGCCTTGCATACGCAATCACCCTGGCGCTCTCCGGCATCCTGTCCGCTCCTGTCCGTGCCGCCCGTCGGTTTCGCCACGGGGCCGCTCCTTAGCCTAGTGTCAGGACCATGAGCGACGTTCTGGAACTGGCGGGAGTGAGCCTCGTCAGGGGCGGCAAGACCCTTCTCGATGACATCAGCTGGCAGGTCAGGGAGGGCGAGCGCTGGGTGATCATGGGACCCAATGGAGCCGGCAAGACGACGCTGCTGCAGCTTGCCGGTGCGCGCCTGCACCCCAGCCGCGGTGTCGTCGGGATCCTCGACGAGGTGATGGGCGCCGTCGACGTCTTCGAACTCCGCCCGCGCATCGGGCTCGCCTCGGCCGCCCTCGCCGCACAGGTGCCGGATCACGAGACCGTGCTGAACGTCGTCGTGACGGCCTCCTACGGAGTCACCGGCCGGTGGCGCGAACAGTACGAGCGGCTCGACGAGCGCCGGGCGTTCCGGCTCCTGGACCAGTGGGGCATGTCGCGGTTCATGAACCGGCCGTTCGGCTCGCTCAGCGAGGGCGAGCGAAAACGCGTCCAGATCGCCCGCGCCCTGATGTCCGACCCCGAACTGCTCCTCCTCGACGAGCCGGCCGCAGGTCTCGACCTCGCCGGACGGGAGGACCTCGTGCGGCGGCTGACCGAGCTGGCCGACGACGAGGACGCACCGGCCATCGTGCTCGTCACGCACCACCTCGAGGAAGTACCGCCGGGCTTCACACACGCGCTCCTGCTCAGGGACGGCCTGGTCGTCGCCGCCGGTCCGCTAGCCGAGGTCCTCACGGAGCAGAATCTGAGCATCGCGTTCGATGTCTCCTTGAAGGTCATGGAGGAGAACGGCCGCTACAGCGCGGTCGCCAGGGCGTGAGCCGCTGTTCTAACGCCTCGCCGACGAGTGCGGCGCCCTGATGCCACTCGTCCACCTCGGCTCGGTCGACTCCATCGATGACCCACGACTCTCCGACTACCGGAATCTGACCGACGTCCAGCTTCGGCTCGCCAAGGAGCCCGCAGAGGGGCTCTATATCGCCGAGAGCTCCAAGGTTCTGCAGCGTGCGATCGACGCAGGCCACTCACCGCGGTCCTTCCTGCTGGCGCCCAGGTGGGTGCCCAATTTGACCGATCTCTTCGAGCGGTTCCCCTCCGTCCCGGCCTTCGTCGCTCCGGAAGCAATCCTCGAAGCGATCACCGGCTTCGACCTGCACCGCGGGGCCCTCGCCGCCATGCACCGACCGGTAGCTCGGCCGCTGGATGAGATCCTCGCTGCCGCGCGTCGCGTGGCGATCGCCGAGGACATGGTGGACCACCCGAACCTCGGGTGTTCCAGAACAAGCGACCTGGTCCCTCGGGAAAGAGCGCGTTCGAGGATCGCAATTCTGGAAGATCTCGCTGATCCTACGAACGTGGGTGCATGCTTCAGGTCTGCCGCGGCGATGGGCGTGCACGCCGTCCTTGTGTCGCCGAGCTGTGCTGATCCGCTCTACCGGCGCGCAGTACGGGTCTCCATGGGTACGGTCTTCCAGGTGCCCTGGACGCGTATCGACGAGTGGCCAGCAAGCCTCGACAAGCTGAAGCAAGCAGGATACGTGGTAGCGGGCATGACTCTGGGGGAGGGAGCGATCACTCTCGATGGGCTGGTTGCCGAGGATCATGACAAGCTCGCCCTGGTCTTCGGCAACGAAGGTCACGGGCTGACAGCGGCAACTGACCGAATTGTCGACCGACGAGTGATGATTCCGATGATGGGCGGCGTGGACTCGCTCAACGTCGCGGCGTCGTCGGCGGTCGCGTTCTATGCGACGAAGTAGTGAGGACACCGGCGTTTCGGGTGCGCCCGCGGTTCAGCCCCGTGCGTCCCCTGCGCTAGTATGGGGAGCTGGCGCACGCGCCACCCTTTCGTGTATCCGTGCCTGGCAAAATCCAGGCAACCAGAGAAGGCAGTCCCGTGAAGTCTGATATCCACCCCAAGTACCAGCCCGTCGTGTTCCGCGACCTGGCCTCCGACAAGGCGTTTTTGACCAAGTCGACCGTCGGCTCGGCCAAGACCATCGAGTGGGAGGACGGCAATACCTACCCCCTCATCGAGGTCGAGATCTCCTCGGAGTCGCACCCGTTCTACACGGGCAAGCAGCGCATCATGGACTCCGCCGGTCGCGTGGAGCGCTTCAACGCCCGCTTCAAGGGCTTCGGCGCCAAAAAATAGCACGCGGCAAATAGCACGCGGCCCGACCGAACTGCCCACCGACCGGGCCTCGCCCGCGGGCAGAGACTCTTATTCCCACTGACCGGCTGCGGTCAGTGGGAGGGATGCGCGGCTATCCTGCGTGCCCTGGGCCTGCGCGCGCAGCGAGCGCAGCAGGTGGTCCCGCTCCTCGATCACGATGCGGCGTAGAGCCGCGGGGGCGTCGGCGTTGGCAGCCAACCATTCGTCCGTCCGCACGACGACGGGATGCTGCTCGGGCACGCCCGCCAGATCCTGCCGGCCGGGAAAGAGCCCCCGCACAATCCTGCTCGCCATCTCGATGCCGCGGGTGGCCCAAACTCTGCGGATCGCCTCGAAGTAGGGCTCCTCGTAGCGTGCGAGGAGCGCGTGCGAGCCGAGCATGAAGCCCTCGATCGCTGCGCTCAGCAGCTCGTTCGACAGCCGGTCGCCGTGCACGGCTTCCTCCCACGTCAGCTTCTTGACCGCGGCGTCGGGAACGGCGGC